>Ga0335077_10003898_pt1 | contig 18125 bp, 13 predicted proteins | sample Lox_Sample_31_FD_207151 | JGI IMG/M metagenome (GOLD analysis project Ga0335077, IMG submission 207151) | Soil microbial communities from Loxahatchee National Wildlife Refuge, Florida, United States - Lox_Sample_3.1 | ecosystem: Environmental > Terrestrial > Soil > Wetlands | place: USA... | reverse complement strand
CCTCTTCACGGTGAGTGAACTGCCAGTGCCGATCATCCTCCTGAGGCTGATCTCGACCACTGCCTAACAACATTCCAGGCCGCCGGACCAAGTGTAGTTCCACGACTGCGACGCCCGTGTGCTTGAACGGCCCAAGCCTCGAGAAGGGACGAGAAGATGAACATATTGATGGTGACCGGAATTGAGGGAGCAGGAAACTGCGCGGCCCAGGTGAAGGCGCAACTCGGCATCGAGGTCGAAGTGGCTCAAGGCAGAAGGCCGGCTCTCGCGGCGCTGCGGCAAAGGGAGTTCTCTGTGCTCATCGTGGATGATTCGCTTGCGGAATGCGATCCGACGGGAGCGGAGGCGATCTGGGAACGTGCGGGGCTCGCGATCCCTCTGCAGATCAACTTCGCCCTCTCAGGTGCGACGCGCCTGATCCGAGAGATCCGAGCCGCGCTGCAACGCCGAGGACGGGAACAGGCAGTGGCGCGGCGCGCCGCCACTGAAGAAATCAACATCGCCCTGAAAGATGCCGTTTCGGGACTGTGGCTGCATTCGCAACTGGTTCTGAGAGAACAAAGCGTGCCCAGCCCGGTTGCCGACAAGCTGCGTGTGATGGCGGATCTCGCCGGGACCCTGCGCCAGCAGTTGTGTCTGCAACCAGAATCGAGCCGCAAGACCCCGTCACGAAATGCAACCGGCGCGATGCCGTGAGCTGAAAAAGCATGGACGACACGGCTGTTCTGCATTGGATGACGGGCCGATCATCGAGCAGGATGTTGCGCGTATCTCGCACCGTGACCAGGTGGAGGATCTGGTTGCGCGCGGGCGCGATCTGGAACGGGTGGTGCTGTCGCAAGCCGTACGCGGGCACCTCGACCGCCGCATTCTCCGCTGCGGGAACAAGACGGTTGTGCTTGATTGAACCGGGACTGATTCGGCATGCAACGAAACCGCCTTACTCCACGAGCGCGTCGGCGATGCCGAGATGCCTGTCGAGCGCTGCGATCCCGAAGTCGATCTCTTCTTTCGTGACGATCAGCGGCGGGGCGATGACAAAGTGGCTGACCCATGCCTGCTGCGCAACCCCGTCGGCCATCATCTTCGCGGCGATCTGATCCACAACCAGCGACTTGCCTTCAACCTTGTCCCGCATCGTGTTGAACGGCTCTTTTGTCTTTCTGTTCTTGACGAGCTCCACGGCGAAGAAGAGACCCAGTCCGCGCACATCGCCGATGGACGGATGCTTCTGCCTGAGCGCCTCGAGCTTTTCGCGCACATAGGGTTCGAGTTCGGCGGCGCGCTCGACGAGGCTGAGGCGCTGCATCTCCTCGATGGTGGCCACCGCGGGGCCGAGCGTGATGGGATGCGCCTCGTAGGTGTGCCCATGGGAGAAGTAGTGGTCTTCGAAGTAGTCCGCGAGCTTCTTCGTGGTCGCGCAGAGTCCAAGGGGCACATATGCAGAGGTGATTCCCTTGGCAGTGACCAGGATGTCGGGCTTTACGTTCCAGTGGTTGACGGCAAACCACTTGCCTGTGCGGCCCCAGCCAGTCATGACCTCGTCGGCAATCATCAGGACGTTGTGGCGATCGCAGATTTCGCGCAGCCGTGGGAAGTATTCGGGCGGTGGAACCAGTACGCCGTTTGTACCAACTACCGGCTCAAGGATGATGGCCGCAACATCGCTTTCATTGCGGATCATGTGCTCGATGTAGTCGGCGCAGGCGATGTTGCACCCGGGATAGGTGTGCTTGATGGGGCACGCGTAGCAGTTGGTTTCGGGGGCGAACACGACACCGGCGCCCTTGCCCGCCGGTTCCATCGCCCAGCGGCGCGGATCACCGGTTGCCGCAATCGAACCCATCGTCGACCCATGGTAGGAGCGGTAGCGCGAGATGATCTTGTTTTTGCCGGTCACCATGCGCGCGATTTTGAAGGCGGCTTCGTTGGCTTCCGTTCCGCTTGTAGCGAAGAAGAACTTTTCGAGGCCCTCGGGAAGGACCTCAAGGAGTTTCGCGCTGAGGCGGGCGCGCGCCGCAGTAGCGTAGACCGGGCCGACAAAGGCCAGTTCGCGAGCCTGTTCGGCGATCGACTCCACCACACGCGGGTTCTTGTGCCCGAGGTTGACGCACATCAACTGCGCGGAGAAGTCGAGGTAGCGCTTACCGTTGCCGTCCGTCATCCAGCAGCCTTCCGCGTCGGCAATGTAGAGCGGCTTCCAGGTGTTCTGAAAGCGCCATGTGCCGTAGTTGGTTTCGCGCGTGAGTTTGCTGACCTGTTCGGCTGTGAGTTGGGGGCTCGTAAGAATGTCGCTCATTGTGGACCTCGCGGTAGGAAGCTCGTTCTCAACATGCTACGGCATCGGCGCGGGAGGGAGCGACGTCGCGGCGCCGTGAGCTCAGCTGTTCGAAATCAAAAGCAGCATGGTAAAGAGCAGTCCCAGGCCGAGAAAGCTCATCATTCCAATCGAAAACACGCCTAAAGGCGGTTTCTTCCAGGGCGTCCCACTCTGCTCGAACACCGGGCGGAGCATCGTTTTCAGATGCGGCGCGATGGGTGAGCGAAGGCTTGCTCGCAGAATTGAGAATTTCACGAGGAGAAACTCGGGCGACCAGTCGCTTCGAAATCGCACGATTCCACGGAGCGAGCCGATCTTGGTTTGCTTTCGAGGCAGGTCCGGCAAGGGTTTCGGCAACCACAGCGCAGCGACATTCCTGAAGACCTCATACTTATCGGTGCCTGGAATCAGAAGCAGGATACGGCCCGGGTCCAGTTCAGTGAAAACGTGCTGAAGTTCCCAGACCAGTCCCTTCGTGGTTGAGAGCCGCAATACCACGAGCCTGGCCCTTGCCAGCATCTGTTCGACGTCTTGTCTCCATTTATCGTCGGCGACATAGTGCCTCGTTGCCCCGAGCGTCGGCAGTTTTTCGCGCGGATCGCCGATTGCAACGAACGGGCCGATGGGATCGAGAACCTTCGCAAACTGCTCTTCCTCGGTCGAGAGCTGAATAAAGCCCTTTACCACGTTTGCATCGGCAACGACCTTGTCGTCGGTAAAGCTGCGTAGATAGAGCACTGGAGGGCGTTGATCTGCAGCGCGCGTGTGCGCCGCAATCGCCGCCCGTTGCTTGCGGCCGGTCATGGCCAGTTTTCGGCCGAAAAGACCGACTGCAATCACTGCTATGCCAGCGGCGGCAGAGAGCAAGATCGTGAGGATCATGCCGAGATCCGCCTGCCGGATGAGTCCTTCCGAGATCAGCCCAAGAAAGGCGATCAGCATCAGCAGGTTCCCGATCCAGCAGCGAGCGGCAGCGCCGGCTCGCGATGGCACGCTTTGGGGAACGGGATCCACGTGGGGATGCTTGCCGTTTTGGGGAGCTGAGTTCATGTACTCCTCCCGGCGTGATCGATGATTTAATAGAGAAGCCGCAATGGAACCGCGTGAAAGGAAGATACGCCAACCTGACGGTCAAGGCAATTCGAGGATTCTTATCGCCGCAAAAAGGTACCCCCGGTTTCCCGGGGGTTCTTTGCGAGGCTGAGCCAAGTTAGTTGCTGAAGAGCAGGATTCCGGCAGCCTTCTCTTCTCCGCCTTCTTCCGAGGCCACCGGCCGGTAGAACAGCTGATTGGCGTCGAGGTAGACCTCGAGGAACGCCGGGCGCGCGAGGATCTGTCCGGCGATGAGCGCTTCAGAGAGCGGATCTTCGACGTAGCGCTGCAGCGCGCGGCGCAATGGGCGCGCGCCGTAGCTGCGATCGCTGAGCGTCTTCTCGAGAATCCACTTCTTGGCGTCCTCGGTGACGGAGATGGTAATCGCCTTTTGCGCCAGGTTTGCGTTCAACTGCTGCACCAGCAGTTCCACGATCTGGATGAGGTCAGCATCGCTGAGAGACTGGAACAGAATGATCTCGTCCAACCTGTTCAAGAACTCGGGATTGAACGTCTTCTTGACCTCGTTCTTGACCAGTTCCTCGACCTTTTCACTCACAAGGTCTTCACGGTCGCTCTGGAAGCCGAGTCCCTGCTTCTTCTGCAGGTGGCGCGCGCCGATGTTCGAGGTCATGATCAAGATCGTGTTCTTGAAGTCGACGGTATTGCCCAGTCCGTCTGTCAACTGCCCGTCTTCAAAGACCTGCAGCAGGATGTTGAACACATCCGGGTGCGCCTTCTCGATTTCGTCGAGCAGAACTACCGAGTAGGGCGAGCGCTTGACACGCTCGGTGAGCTGGCCGCCCTCCTCGTAGCCCACATATCCCGGAGGCGAACCGATGAGCTTCGAAACCGAATGCTTCTCCATGAACTCCGACATGTCGAATCGAATCAGGGCCTTGTCGGAGCCGAACAGGAATTGCGCCAGCGTGCGCGCCATTTCCGTTTTGCCCACGCCGGTCGGCCCCAGGAACAGGAAGCTGCCGATGGGCCGGTGCGGAGACTTCAATCCCGCACGAGAGCGGCGAATTGCGCGAGCCAGTGCGCTGATCGCCTTCTCCTGGGAGATGATGCGGCGATGGAGTTCTTCTTCCACGCGAAGAAGCTTCTGTGTCTCTTCTTCCTTGATACTGGTTACCGGAACGCCGGTCCAGCGGCTCACAACGTCTTCGATGTCTTCGCGGCCGACAATGCCGGCTGCCGAATCGTCGAGGTGATATTTGTCGCGCAGCGCGCGAAGGTTTTCGCGCTCCTTACGCTCCTCGTCAGAGTAGAAGCGCGCCTTTTCAAATTCATGATTGGCTATCGCTGAATCCATGCGATGCACGATAAACTTGATCCGCTTCTGGACCTCTGTAATCTCCTCGGGCAGCGAGGTCTGCCGCAGCTTCACGCGGGCACCCGCTTCGTCGATGAGGTCGATCGCCTTGTCCGGGAGGAACCGGTCAGGGATGTAGCGGTTCGAGTGCGAGACAGCGAATTCGATCGCTGCGTCGGTGTAGCTGACGGCGTGGAACTTCTCGTAGCGATCCTTGATGCCGTTGATGATCTTCACGGCGTCAGACTCGCTGGGTGGCGGCACCTTTACGGCCTGGAAGCGGCGCTCGAGCGACCGGTCCTTCTCAATCGATTTGCGGTATTCGGCTGGAGTGGTCGCTCCAATGCATTGAATCTCGCCACGAGAGAGGGCCGGTTTGAGAATGTTTGCCGCATCGAGAGATCCCTCGGCCGATCCGGCACCGACAAGCGTGTGCAGCTCGTCGATGAAGATGATCGAGTTCTGACTCTCCATCAGTTCCTTCATGATGGTCTTGAGGCGCTCTTCGAACTGGCCGCGGTATTTTGTTCCCGCGACGATCAACGAGAGGTCGAGTGCTAGTACTCTTTTGTCCGCGAGGAAGCTTGGTACCTCTCCATCGGCGATCCGCTGCGCAAGACCCTCGACAATCGCAGTCTTGCCAACACCCGGCTCGCCGATCAGCACGGGATTGTTCTTTGTGCGGCGGCACAGAATCTGAACCACCCGCTCAAGCTCGCCGTCGCGACCGACCAGAGGGTCGAGCTGACCATCCATGGCGGCCTGAGTAAGATCGCGGCTGAATTCGGCAAGAAGGCTCGACTCGCGCTGGCGCTGTTGCTGAGGGGCCTTCTCCTGCGTAACGCGAGCAAGCTCGTCGCGAATCTGTGCGAGCTTCAAGCCGCGCTCCTGCAGGATCTCCGAGGCGAAGCACTTCTCTTCGCGCAACAAGCCAAGCAAAAGATGCTCGGTGCCGATGTGTTTGTGTCCCAGACGCTCCGCTTCTTCCGCAGCGTAAGCCAGCACCCGTTTGCACTCGTTGGAGAGTGGAAGGTCAACGCTGGTTGAAACCTTTTCGCGAATCGTGGTGTGCGCCTCTATCTGCTTGCGAATCGACTCCACAGAGGCGTGCGAACGCAGGAAGCGATTAGTTAACGCCTTGTCCTCGCGCAACAGTCCGAGCAAGAGGTGCTCAGTCTCGATATAGGGCGATCCGAATTGGCTGGCCTCATACCGCGCGAAGAAGATCACGCGCCGTGCCTTCTCCGTATAGCGTTCGAACATGATGTTCTCCCTTGCGTCGGGCTTGCGTTGAGGAGTGGCTGTCCGGTTCCGAACCCGGCCTCAGCCCAACCTGCACGCGCCCTGCTCTGACTCGCCGCCGGAGGCCCTGGAAAATCTCTCTTCTGCCCCGAACAGCCCTTTGGGATGGTACCGGTCACCTTGCTTGAACCGGTTGTCCCGAGGTTGCCCTCGGAGACATCCATCCTCTGCTTGTCAGCCTGGCTTCGATCAGTTTCGGAATTCACGTGGACCTTTGGCAGCAATTTGAAGTGGCCTTTCCTTGACGTAAATGCCACTTGGCATTCCTGCGCCCGGCCTACAGCAATTCCGAAACTGCTGTAGCGATCCCAGACCTCTTAATACAATCAGACTCAAAATCCTCTCGGAAAGGTGCTTTTAGTCACACATTTCCGGGGTGAGGTCCCGCCGCGGGGGAATTACCCGCCGCGTGAATGCGCCCGCCCTCCAGGCGCAGAGTCCGCGTACATCGCGCGGCCAGATCAGGGTTGTGGGTCACCACGATCGAAGTGAGCCCGTGGGTTACGTGCAATCGTTCAAGGATGTCGAAGACTTTTGCGGCCGTAGTTTCGTCGAGATCGCCGGTTGGCTCGTCTGCCAGTAACACCCGCGGATTACCGACCAGGGCCCGAGCCAGCGCAACCCGCTGCTGCTCGCCGCCCGAAAGCTCACCGGGCCGGTGTTCGCTTCGATCTTCCAGGTCGACCTCCCTAAGCCAATTGGATGCAATCGCAAACGCCTCTCTTCGCGCCAGACCCCGCGCCAGCAAAGGCATCCCGACGTTCTCCAATGCCGAAAACTCCGGCAGCAGATAGTGAAACTGCCAGACGTAACCGATCTCGTGATTACGAAATGCCGATGCTTCCCGCCGCGACAGAGCTGTTACGTTGGTTGAGGCGCAGTGTACAGTCCCTGCGGTAGGCGCATCAAGTGCACCCAGAATGTGCAAAAGTGTGCTCTTTCCCGCGCCCGACTGCCCGACAATTGCCACCAGCTCGCCGGCTCCGACCTCCAAGTCCATGTTCCGAAAGAGAGTAAGGGGGCCGCGCGCGGTGATGTAGGTCTTTTCGAGATTGTGAACCCGGATAATCGGCAGGTCTCCAGAATCCCGCAGCTCCGGTTCCCGCGCTGAGCGGGGAGCCTGGCTGGCTGCCGCTGGAGTGGTTTGCATCATTCGTTTCAGCTATTTTAGCGCGACAGCGGGATTCCTGATGGAACTCGATGCCGTTGGTTGGGCTCTGACGTAACCAATTTGCAGCGGGACAACACAGATGTTCCGTGGCACAAAAACGATGGCATGACAATTGCGCCGGGCACAAAAAACCAAGGCGACTCGTTCCTGGCGAATCGTCATTTCTAGTTTGTCTCTGTTTCTGAGCCGGCGGATTCGAATACGGGCGCGAGCGTGGCGACCGGCGAAGCGAGCTTCATCAAAGCCACATAGACCAGGCCTGCGGTGAAGAATCCGACGAACCATGCGTAGTCATAGAGAAAGTGAAGCGGCCTGATCGTAAGGCCGACCAGCGCGATTGCCACGCCCAGCACGAGCGCAACAATGGCATGCGGGTTGATTCCCTTCGTGTATTGGTAGGCGCCCACTCGATGATAGAGCGAGTTGACGTCGAGCTCCGTTTTGCGAATCAGGAAGTAATCCGCGACCATGATGCCCGCAACCGGGCCAAGCAGCCCCGAGTAGCCCACGAGCCAGCCGAAAATGTAAGCATCCGGCGTAGCCAGCAGCTTCCACGGGCACATGGCGAGCCCGAGAAAGCCGGTGATGAGCCCGCCTGTTCTGAAGCTGATCAGGCGCGGATAGAGATTGGAGAAGTCATTCGAGGGCGAAACGACGTTGGCGCCGATGTTCACGTTGAGCGTTGCGATAAGGATGGCGATCATCGCAATGAACGCCACCACGGGCTGATGAAAGGCACCGATCAGTTCGATCGGGTTCCAGATGGGCCTGCCGAAAAGAACTGCCGATGCAGACGTCACCGAAATGCCAACGAAGGTGTAGAGCGTCATCGCGACAGGCAGACCGAATGCCTGTCCCACGGCCTGCGCGTGCTGCGACTTGGAATAGCGCGTGAAGTCTGGGATATTGAGCGCAAGCGTGGCCCAGTAGCCCACCATCGCGGTCAGCGACGGAAAGAAGACGGCAAGGAATTCGCTGTTCGAGTGAAACTGGCTCGGCATGGAAAGCATGGTGCCGAAACTGCCTGCCTTGATTCGCACCCAGATGATGAGCGCCGCAGCCATGATGAACATGAACGGCGCGCCAAAGGCTTGAAGATGCCGGATCGATTCGACACCGCGCCATATAACCGCCATGTTCAGAAGCCAGAAGAAGAGGAAGCACGCCCATCGTACTCCGGCTGCACTCGCCAATGAAGGCCAGATGACTGCCAGCATCGAGTGAATTGCCGTTCCGCCAATCCATGATTGAATCCCGAACCATCCGCAGGCGACGATCCCGCGGAGAATCGCGGGCAGATTCGCGCCTCTCACGCCGAAGGGCGCACGGATGAAGACCGGAAACGGAATGCCATAGCGCGTCCCGGCGTGCGCATTGAGCAGCATGGGAATGAGCACGACCAGGTTCCCAAGCAGCACCGTGCCGACAGCCTGTTTCCAGTCCATGCCTTTTGCGATGAGCGAGGACGCGAGCTGATACGTCGTAATCTCCATCGACATGGAGAACCAGAGAGCGATGTAGTTATACGTGGTCCATGTTCGTTGCGCGGACGTGGTGGGCGCCAAGTCGCGATTCGATAGGGATGGGTCGACGCTGCTCAAGAGGCCTCCGGGTGCAGATCGGTATACAGGAAAGCCGATGAGGACACGATAAGGAAACTGCTTGATGGCGCAAAATCAGCCGGGCGCCCCATCCTTGCGACGGCTTTTTGTCGCAAGCGTGGGAGACCGCAAGTCTTGTCCCGCTTTTATTGAAGTTGGAACAGCTACTTCCACGCCCCGCCACGTGCTTCGCGCCGAAGATATTGTCCTCGCCCCGGCTTGCCGATGAACTCGCCGTTCGAGACGATCAACTCGCCACGCGAATACACATCGCGAGCATTGCCGCGCACGTGAAAGCCTTCGAACATCGAATAGTCAACCCGCATATGGTGCGTGGCGGCGCTGATGGTGTGAGAAGCCGTGGGATCCCAAAGCACGATGTCGGCATCGCTCCCTTCGGCCAGCACACCCTTCTTCGGATACATGCCGAAGATGCGCGCCGGCGCAGTCGCTACAAGCTCCACAAACCGATTAAGGGTGAGATTGCCAAATCCAACGCCATGATGGTGCAGCAACTGCAGCCGGTTTTCGATTCCAGGCCCGCCGTTGGGGATCTTGGTGAAATCGCTCTTGCCCAGGGCCTTCTGATCTTCGAAGCAAAACGGACAATGGTCCGTGGAGACCACCTGCAGATTGTCGGTGCGCAGGCCATCCCAGAGCTTTGGCTGATTGCGACGCTCGCGCAGGGGCGGCGTGAAGACGTACTTGGCGCCTTCCCACCCTTTGTCGGCGACGTCTTCGAGCGAGAGCAGGAGATACTGCGGGCAGGTTTCCGCAAATGCCGGCAGACCGCGATCGCGCGCTTCGCGAACCTGGTTCAGCGCCTCTTCGCTGGAGAGATGAACGATGTAGACGGGCACTCCGGCCATCTCAGCCATCGCAATGGCGCGATGCACCGCCTCGGCCTCAGCCTGTGTGGGCCGGGTAAGCGCGTGGTAAATGGGAGCAGTTTTGCCTTCGGCGAGCGCCTGCTGCACGATCACGTCGATCACCGAACCGTTCTCAGCGTGCATGCAAATCAGTGCTCCGTTCTTCGCCGTCTGCCGCATTGCCTTGAAAATCGTCGCATCATCGACCATCAGCACCCCGGGATACGCCATGAAGAGTTTGAAGCTGGCGACGCCCTCTCGCACCATGTCGTCCATGTCTTCGAGACCCGCGTCAGGCAGATCGGTGACGATCATGTGCAGGCCATAGTCGATGCAGGCTTTGCCTTCCGCCTTCTTCCACCATGTGTCGAGAGCGGTGCGCATCCGGGTTCCGCGCGCCTGGATCGCAAAGTCGACGATTGTCGTGGTTCCGCCGATGGCCGCGGCCCGGGTGCCGGACTCAAAATCGTCGGCTGAGTTCGTACCACCAAAAGGCATATCGAGATGCGTGTGCGCGTCGATGCCGCCGGGCAGCAGCAGGAGCCCGGTTGCATCGACAACCGTCTTTGCTGCGCTCGTCGGAATTCCCGTGCGCACTTCCTTGATTGTCGCTCCATCGATGAGCAGATCGGCCCGGACGGCCGAGTCTGCATTCACGACGGTTCCACCCTTGATGAGGACCGACGCCATCAGTCTCCCTTTTCGAAAACTGCTTGTGAGTTCAGGAGGGCTGCTGCTCCGCTTCGAACTCCGCTCCTCGGGTCCGTTCGTCCCACGTTTCCGGCGGCACTCCCGTGTCGACGCGAATCATCCTGATGCAATCGTCCACCGGACATACCAGCGCACAGAGGTTGCAGCCAACACACTCCGATTCGTCGACGCGCGGAATGCGGGCAAGTGGAGTGGGATATGGACCGTGGTTCGCCGCCATCGCTGCTCGCTCCTTGCGAGTGACAGGCGTGACGGCTATGGACGTCCGGGTGCGCTCTTCGATCGACGCCGGGGTCGCATGCAGCTCGACATGCCCATTCACAGGACCCTCGACGCGGTCGAGATGAATGCACTGATGCGCGCCGTCCCAGCAGGCGATATGGCACAGGTCGCAGCCGATGCACTTCTGCTCGTCGATGCGGGCAACGATCTTGTAGTTCAGGTTCAGGTGTTTCCAATCGGTGACGCGTCCAACCGAGAGGCCGCGAAAGTCCTCGAGCGTCGCGAATCCCTTGGTACGCATCCAGTTTTCGAGTCCCTCAGCCATGTCTTCGACCACGCGATAGCCGTAATGCATGACCGCAGTGCAGACCTGGACCGTGCCGCAGCCGAGCAGTATGAATTCAATGGCATCGCGCCAGGAACTGATTCCTCCAATGCCCGAGAGTGGGAGCGCGCTTTCACCATCCGCCATGATCTGCTGAATCATATGCAGCGCAATGGGCTTGACTGCGGGACCGCAGTAGCCCCCGTGCGAGCTCTTGCCGTCGACGTTCGGACGCGGAACAAGCGTGTCGAGATCAATACCGGTAATGGAATTGAGTGTATTGATAGCGGAAAGCCCGTCAGCTCCGCCGCGCTTGGCGGCTCGGGCAACGGTTCGGATGTCGGCAATGTTTGGCGTGAGCTTTACGAGCACTGGGGTGCGCGCCTTCTCCTTGACCCACGCAGTGATCATCTCGGTGTACTCCGGGACCTGCCCGACGGCCGAGCCCATTCCGCGCTCGCTCATGCCGTGCGGGCACCCGAAGTTCAGTTCCAGGCCATCAGCTCCCGCATCTTCGGCCCGAGCCACAATGTCACGCCAAGCGTCGCGATTCGACGCAACCATCAACGATGCAATGACTGCATGATACGGATAGCGCTTCTTGACCTCTGCCAACTCGCGAAGATTTGTTTCGATGCTGCGGTCGCTGATGAGTTCGATGTTGTTCAGGCCCATCATGCGCTGCCCGTTCCAGTCGGTCGCCGAATAGCGTGAACTAACGTTTGTTACAGGCTCGCCGATCGTCTTCCAGACCGCGCCTCCCCAGCCTGCATCGAAGGCGCGCATGATCTGTTCGCTGGTGTTGGTTGGCGGCGCAGAGGCGAGCCAGAAGGGATTCGGTGCATCGATGCTGCCGGCGAAGCGATGAACACGCATATCAGGCATAGGCGGCCTCCGCAATCTTGAGAATCGCCTGCGCCGAGCGCTTGCCGTCAGCCACAGCGTCGACAACTTCCTTGCCGCCATTCACGCAGTCGCCCCCGGCAAAGTAGCGCGGGTTGCCGGTCTGACCGGTTGCGGGATCGGCAACGATGCGCCCCCCACGCACATCAACGCGGCGCAGTTCCTGAACCAGCTGGGTAAATGGCGATTGCCCAATGGCCGGGACCACGAGATCACATTCGATGGTGAAGTGCGAATCCGGCAGTGGTAGGAGTTTCTTATCCACTTCCTGCACCTGCACCGTGTCGAGCAGCAGCCGGCCGCGCTCGGCTGGGCGAATGGCATAGGGCTGCCGGCGCCACAGGAACTGCACGCCCTCCTGCTTGGAGTGCTCGTACTCAAATTCGAAGGCGGAGATGTCCCGCTCGCTCCGGCGATAGAGGAGATATACGGTCTCTGCGCCAAGGCGGCGCGCGGCGTTGGCTGCGTCAATAGCCGTGTTTCCCGCGCCCACCACAACGACGGTGCCATTGATTTCGCGGATTCGTCCGGTCTTGTAGGAGGCGATGAGCTCGAGTGCATTGATCACGCCTGCGGATTCCTCGCCAGGAATATTCATCCTCTGCATCGCGCCCAGTCCAATACCGAGAAAGACAAAATCGAATTCAGATTCGAGATCCTCCAAGGCACCGGCAGAATCGATGCTTGCACCAAATCGAAATTCCACACCCATGCGCCGAATCATCTCCACTTCACGCAAGCTGTCTGAAGTCCGAACTTTGTATTCGGCGACTCCGTAGGTATTCAGGCCGCCCGCTAGCGACTGGCGCTCGATGATGGTTGCGGAGGCGCCGTGGCGGCAGAGTTCGGCAGCGCAGGCGAGCGACGCTGGACCGGCCCCAATGCACGCGACTCTCACGTTACGAGAACCGCGCGGCGCCGTAAGCAATTCTTCTCCGGTTGCGTGAAATGAATCCATCGCAAAGCGCTGGAGCCGCCCGATCTGGATCGGTGCATGGTTGTAACGATGCATGACGCAGGCGCCCTCACACAGTACCTCAACTGGACAGGCGCGGGAGCAACTGCCGCCCAAAATGTTCGCATCGAGAATACGCAACGCTGAGCCCCGCAGATTTCCGGAACTGATGCGCTTGATGAAGCCGGGAACGTCGATATGGGTTGGGCATGCGGCCGTACAGGGCGCATCAAAACAATTCAAACAGCGATTCGCCTCGATCACCGCGGCCTGTGGCTCCAGCGACGGTTTGATATCACCGAAACGTTCGCGTAACAGAAGATCGTCAGGAAGTGTTGCGGTACTCATTTCGACCTCGGGGAAACTACCCATCGTCGAACACGGTCTGACTTGTGAACGGCGACTCCAGAAACACTATTTCGAACAGCTAGGAAGCAACCAGCGGCCCATACATGTCGGGCCGCCGATCACGGAAGAATTGCCACGTCCTGCGCACCTCGGCAATTTCATCGAGATTCAGGTCCGCGGCTAACACCTCATCCTTGTCGCGTGAAGCCTGCGCAATAATCTGACCCCGGGGATTGGCAAAGTAGCTCGACCCGTAGAATTCCCCGATGTTCCACGGCGCCTCAGTGCCCACACGGTTGATGGCAGCAATGAAGTATCCGTTGGCCGCCGCATGGGCCGGTTGTTCCAATTTCCAAAGATACTCGCTCAGCCCAGCAACAGTCGCTGAAGGATTGAAGACGATCTCGGCTCCGTTGAGACCCAGGCAGCGTGCCCCCTCAGGGAAATGCCGGTCGTAACAGATGTAGACCCCAATCTTTGCGAGGCCCAGATCAAACACGGGGTATCCCAGGTTCCCAGGCCGGAAGTAGAACTTCTCCCAAAAACCAGGCGCTACGTGGGGGATATGCGTCTTCCGGTACTTGCCGATATAGGTGCCGTCCTTCTGGATGACCGCCGCGGTATTGTAAAAGACTCCTTCCTGTTCCACCTCGTAAACAGGAACGATCAACGCTATCTGAAGTTCCTTTGCGAGCGCCTGCATTCGGCTAACTGTTGGTCCGCCTGGCACCGGTTCGGTGCTTTCATACCACTTCGTCGACTGTTCGGCACAAAAGTAAGGGCCGTTGAAGATCTCCTGCAAACAGACAATTTGCGCGCCGTCAGCCGCCGCTTGATGGATAAGGCCCAAGTGCTTCTCAATCATGGCTTCCTTCTGGCGCGCGATGGGCTCAGTGGCGACCAGCGCGTTTGAAGCCTGGATGATAGAGCACCGAACAATTCGAGGCATTCTGTGCCAACTCCGCTGAAGAGTCTGTGAGTATTAGACGTTATCGCATGGAGGCGGCTTGGGCAATGGGTTTGTTATTGCATTTCATAGACTTCGAGCCATTCTCAGCAAGGTGCATTGGGGCCCTGCACCTTAAATTGGAAACCGGCTTGGAAGCATCGAACCGTGGCTGAAATCAGTATTCGATCTTGTTTGGCGAGGCCATCCATGCCGCAAAGCTGGCCCAGGCCTCCTCGGCCAGCAGTTGCGTAGTCGGTAGCGAGCGGGCCGCAGGATCCTTGCAGAATTCCTCGTACAGAAATGCATCGTCAAAGCCCGCGCGCGCGGCGTCAGCCGCGCTGCAACCGTAGTACACGGCATCAAGCCGCGCCCAATGAGATGCGGCAAGGCACATGGGGCATGGCTCGCAACTTGTGTAGAGCTCACAACCGGTGAGGGTAAACGTCCCCAGGGCTTTGCATGCAGCTCGGATGGCCGTCACTTCCCCGTGGGCAGTGGGATCGTTGGTGGCCGTGACCATGTTGACGCCTTCAGCAACTACGTGACCATTTCGGACAACGAGCGCCGCGAACGGGCCTCCTTTCCCCGACACGACGTTTTCCGTCGCCAGCGCAATTGCGCGACGCAGAAGATCAGGATTGGGCCGACGCTCCATCTTGGCTTGCTCAGAACCTCCCTCAGAGGTGAAAGTAAACACAGTATGGCACAGGCTTTACGCTCAACCCGCGTTTTGACTCCCGAGGGACTCAAGCCTGCGACCCTGCTTGTAACCGGAGAGCAGATCAGCAGAGTTTGCGACTGGAATGACGTCCCGGCTGACACAGAATTGCACGATTTTGGCGATCTCATTCTGTTTCCGGGGCTCGTGGATCCGCACGTTCACATCAATGAACCAGGCCGAATGGAATGGGAAGGATTCTCGACAGCGACGCGGGCCGCGGCCGCCGGTGGGGTCACTACGCTCGTCGACATGCCCCTGAACTGCGTCCCCGAGACGGTGAACCTCGAGGCGCTTAAGGCCAAGCGTTCCGCTGCTCAGGGAAAGGCCTGGGTGGATTGGGCTCCCTGGGGAGGCGTTGTTCGCGGCAATGCCAATGCGTTAAAACCTCTGGTCGAGGCCAGCGTCCCCGGGTTCAAGTGCTTCCTGATCCACTCCGGCATCGACGGCTTTGCCTGGGTTGATGAAGCAGACCTTCGGATCGCGCTCGAAGAGATCCGAGGAACCGGACTTCCGCTGCTGGTCCACGCCGAAGTGGATGGGCCCGTGCAGGCTGCCACCGCGAAGTTAAGCGAGGAAGGGGCAGACATGCGCAAGTATGCGAACTACCTCGCCTCGCGCCCGGATGCAGCCGAAGTAGAAGCGATCTCGATGCTCGTTCGCTTGGCCGCGGAGTTCAAAACGCCGATTCACATCGTTCATCTCTCGAGCGCGCAAGCATTACCCCTTCTTGCCGCCGCTCGCAGCCGCGGCGTTCCTGTGACCGTGGAGACCTGCGCGCACTACCTGTGGTTCGACGCCGAAAGGATCGCTGATGGTACGACGGAATTCAAATGTGCGCCGCCGATCCGCGAAGCCGCAAATCGAGAAGCGCTCTGGAATGCCCTTGAGGACGGTCTCATCGATATGGTCGTCACAGACCACTCTCCCTGCCCGCCCGCGATGAAGCGCCGCGAGGAAGGCCGATGGGATCTTGCCTGGGGTGGTATTGCATCGCTGGGCCTGGCACTCCCGGTACTCTGGACGGCGATGAGCGGTCGCGGCCTTGACACGCCTGCAGCAGCCGAGCGCGTCGGCAAGTGGATGTCTGCCGGCCCTGCGCGCCTCGCGGGAATGCTCGGCCGCAAAGGAGTGCTCGACGCAGGTGCGGACGCCGACGTCACCGTGTTTGACCCCGAAGCTACCTGGGCTGTCGGAAAGGACGATCTGCACTTCCGCCACAAAGTCTCGCCGTATCTTGGCGCCCGGCTGAAGGGCCTTACTGTTGAAACGTGGTTGCGGGGCGAGCGAATATTCTGCCAGGGTCGATTCCTCGGCCAGCCCAACGGAAGAGAGTTGAGATACCAATGAGTGATCGCGCCATCCGAGTAATCGAGGAGTGCCGCAAGATCGCAACCATGAGCGAGGAACCGGGGCAAATTACAAGGAGATTTCTGAGCGCGCCCGTCCGCGACGTCCATGCGCACCTGAAGTCCCGCATGGAGTCACTGGGAATGGCGACGTGCCTGGACGCAACCGGCAACCTGCGCGGATTGTGGCTTCCATCCTCCGGGGGCAAAAAACGATTACTAATCGGCTCGCACATCGATACTGTTCCCGATGCCGGCGCATTCGATGGTGTGCTTGGCGTGGTGCTCGCGCTCGAATGGGTCCAACTGGCGAAGGAAATGTCCTTGCCCATCGCCATCGAGGTCATCGCGTTCTCGGAGGAGGAAGGTGTTCGCTTCGGTGTCCCTTTCATCGGCAGCCGGGCCGTTGCGGGCCGCTTCGACCGTGGTCTTCTCGAACTGAGAGACGCTGACGGAATCTCTCTAGATACGGCATTGCGCGATTTTGGCCTGAATCCCGATGAGATCACCGATGCTGCCACGGATGACAACGCGGCTGGATTCATCGAGATTCACATCGAACAAGGACCCGTTCTGGAAGCCGAGGGGCTGAGCGTTGCCGCCGTAATCAGCATCGTCGGACAGAGCAGGCTGACCATCGAGTTCACAGGAAAGGCGAATCATGCGGGAACGACGCCGATGAGCTTTCGCCACGACGCGCTCGCCGCCGCAGCTGAGTGGATCATGATTGTCGAGGAACGCGCACGAGCCACTTCCGGCCTAGTTGCAACGGTCGGGCGGATCCACGCAAAGCCGAATGCGGGGAACGTCATTCCAGGATCGGTGGGGTTGAGTCTCGATGTTCGCCATGCGCGGGACCGCGAACGGAGAGCGGCCGTCGAGGAGCTTCTCGATGCGGCCCAGACTGTTGCTGATCGTCGCGGTCTTTCCGTCGCATGGGCGATGAAGATGGACGAACCGGCGGTACCGATGGATGAGCGTCTTACCTCCTTCCTTGCGGATGCGATGGAGGTTGCCGGGCTGCCTGTAAGGCTGATGCAGAGCGGGGCCGGCCACGACGCCATGGTAATGGCAGCGCGCATGCCGACGGCGATGCTCTTTCTGCGCAGTCCGGGCGGCATCAGCCACAATCCAGCGGAAGCCGTTCGCGAAGAGGACGTCGAAGCCTCGCTATGGGTCGGCCAGCGATTTCTTGAGCGGCTGGCGGCAGAGGTTCGTTAGAATCGAAAACCACATCCCTGTGAGGTCGCATTTGCATCATCTTGGAGCCACACGAAGCAGCCTGAAACCCGACCACCTGCTGCAGACGCCGGATACCTTCGTGCGCATCCCGCTGCCGCAGTCTCCCGGCGTCGAGTTCGTCGTTCATGCGGGCCCCCAGATCGGCGCGCGCTTCACGCAGATGACGGCGGAGTTCGCGCCGCAGGGCGTCCTGGGCTCCGCGACCGCGCAACGCTTCATCTATGTTCTTGAAGGCGAACTGGAACTCACGATCAAAGAACAGCATCACGTGCTGGGCCCCGGCGGCTTCGCCTACATCCCACAAGAGGCGCAGTATCGGGTTGTTGCAACTGCCCAGTCGCGCGCTGCGGTGATTGAGAAGCCGTATGTGCCGGTTGCCGGCGTGCCCTCGCCTGCGGTGGTCGTCGGTGAAGAGTCCAAGGTCAACAGCGTCCCTCTGATGGGCGATGTAGCGCTGCGTGTACGTTCTCTGATTCCGGATTGTGACAGCTACGACCTTGCGGTAAATACCATGACCTACGATCCAGGTGCTGCGTTGAGCATGGTCGAGATTCATGTGATGGAGCATGGGCTGCTCATGCTGGAAGGCGGCGGCATCTATAGGCTTGGCGACTGCTGGTACCCGGTTCAGGCCGGTGACTTTATCTGGATGGCTGCGTACTGTCCGCAATGGTTTGGCGCACTAGGCAAAAGCCCAGCCAAGTACCTCATTTACAAAGACTGGCGCAGA
>Ga0335077_10003894_pt1 | contig 18137 bp, 23 predicted proteins | sample Lox_Sample_31_FD_207151 | JGI IMG/M metagenome (GOLD analysis project Ga0335077, IMG submission 207151) | Soil microbial communities from Loxahatchee National Wildlife Refuge, Florida, United States - Lox_Sample_3.1 | ecosystem: Environmental > Terrestrial > Soil > Wetlands | place: USA... | reverse complement strand
CGGATTCCGCGCCGGTCGGCCCACGTGACCCCACCAAGCCTCCCGGCATCGCCGCAGGTGAGAAGGGCCTATCAGATCGGCGCGAACCGGAACCGAATCTTGCGTGTTAATCATCTGCGGGTACTTAGCACCGGGCTCCGCTGGCGGCCGTCAGCCGGTGATCTCGAGCTCGTCGCGGATGTCGACCACCCCGCGGGCCATCAACGCGGCGCCGAGCACCGCGTCGTGTTCGGCCCAGGTGCGGACATGACCGGTCAGCGTGATGACGCCGTCCTTGGTGTCTGTCTTCACGTCGCTGCCGTCGGGGACCGCCGCGGAGCGATCCAGCGCCTCCTGGACGTGCAGGTCGACGTCGATTGGATCGACGGCGTAGCTGATCTCGATGTCGTTGATGACGTTGCGCACGCCGGTCAGGCTGGAAACGGCCGCCTCGGCGGCAGCGCGTTCCGTGCCGTAGGACACGGTCCCGGTCAGGGTGACGTCGCCGTCGTACGCGGTCGCCTCCACGCTGTCCGGCACGGTGACGTTCGCCGCGAGGGCGTTATTCGCCGCCGTGGCCAGCTTCACGTCATCGCGGTACTCGCCTTCCGGCAGCGCCACCTCCAGCTGGTTGTGCACGCCGGTCACCCCGGCCACCCGCCGCGCGGCCGCCGCCGCCTCCACGTACTGGGGGTAGCTGGGCACGGTGCCGGTGAGCGTGACATCGCCGACGATGTTCCTGACTGCGATGTGCGCGGCATCGACCCCCGAGTCGAAGCCGAGCTCCTGTTCGACCGCCGCGCGGACATCCTTGGTCTTGCTCACTGGGTCCTTGGGCATCTGCCTGGATCCTTTCCCTGGACGGGTGAGGATTGCCGATCGCTACGAGTCCACGCCGCAACCCTTGCCCTGGCGAAATCGATAGCATCTATCCTCATATTGGCCCGGGCTATGGACGCCCCCAAGGGACGAAGGGCCCTGGATACCGGGGACCGATAGTCCTTACCTTTGGTCCTTACCCTTCCTGATCGCAGGCGAAAATGATGGACCGCGGTTGAAGCCAGGAGACTATCGTGAGCAAACATCCCAGACCCGAGTCGCCGGCGAAGGCCGCAAGGGCTCACGCGGAGGCAAGGACCCAGGCGGAGGCCGAACGGGCACAGGCCGAGCGGGCCGAGGCCGAGGCGAAGGTGGCTAAAGAGCAGGACGCGGCAATCGCCGGGGCTTTGCAAAAGGACGAGGCGCACCGGCAAGCGGACCTTAAGGAGGTCGCCGAGAAAGAGGCCGAGGCCGTGCCGGACTGGCCACCCGAATCCTGACGGTGACATCAGATGGCTGACGTATCCAGCTGGCGGCCGGGCACACCACGGTCCGTTCGGATCAATTGATTCCTATCCCGAGCGAACCGGGGTGCTCGCCGCCGGATCCCACCCGGCCGACTTGACGTCCTGTTCTCGCTCGGACGCGATGAGCAGCGACACCGCCTCGATCAGGGCCAGGTGAGTGAACGCCTGCGGGAAGTTCCCGAGATGCTCGCCGGTTGCCGGGTCGATCTCCTCCGCGTAGAGCAGAAGCCCGGCGAACGACAGCAGCTTCTGACAGAGCGCTCGGGCGCGGTCCGTCTCGCCGATCAGCGCCAGCGCCGGCACCAGCCAGAACGAGCAGATGGTGAATGTTCCCTCCTCGCCGGAGAACCCGGTGTCGGTGCCCTCGACCCGGTACCGCAGCACCAGGGAGTCCTTGGTCAGCTCGTCGGCGATGGCCAGGACGGTCGCTCTCATCCGCTCGTCGCCGGGAGGCACGAAACCCATGAGCAGAAGCAGCAGCAGCGAGGCGTCCAGATCGTCGGTCTCGTAGTGCTGGCGGAACACGCCCCGATCGGAGACGCCCTTCTCGAGGACCTCGGCCCTGATCTCCTCGGCGCCCGCCTGCTACTGATTGGCCCGCTCGTCGTCGCCGCGCTGCCTGGCCAGGTCGGCGCCGCGAGAGGCCGCCACCCAGCACATCACCTTGGAGGCGGTGAAGTGCTCCGGCTCGCCCCGGACCTCCCAGATCCCCTGGTCCGGCTCACGCCAATGCTCGAGGGCGGCCTGCACGAACCCGGCCAGGCCCTCCCACAGCGGCGCCTCGATCTGGGAGGCATTGCGCCGGAACTAGACGTCGACCGCGTCCAGGATCATCCCCACACGTCGTGCTGGCGCTGATTCCACGCGCCGTTGCCCACCCGCACCGGGCGGGCCCCCCGCCACCCGGACAGGTGGTCCAGGGTCCGCTCGGTGAGCTCCCGTTCACCGCCGATGCCATACCTGATCTGCAGCTCGAACGGCCCGGTTCGGTTGCCGCCGCTGACCGCGTCGATGATGAAGCCGAAATACTCGACCGCCTCCCAGCCGAAACCGAGCTCATACAGCGACCGGAGCATGAACGCCGAATCCCGGATCCAGGTGAAGCGGCAGTCCCAGTTGCGCGCCCCGCCCGGCGTCTCGGGCAGCGACGTGGTTGCCGCGGCCATGATCGCGCCGGTCGGGGCGTAGCTCAGCGCCTTGAGGGTCAGCGCGCTGCGCTCCAGGCAGGGCCGCCACGGATGGTCACGCACCCTGGCCGCCCTCAGCCAGTCGCGCCAGTAGCCGACGGTGACGTCCAGCGCGGCGGCGGCCTCCTCCCAGCTTGCGGGGACGCTGCCGGCCCCCCAGGATAGGGTGAGGTAGGCTGACTCGCGGTCGGTCAGCGGGGTGCGGCCGTAGCAGCGGATGCCGCACACCCCGAGCCCGATGTTCCCGCCCAGATCGAGCCGGAGGTCGCCCTGTTCCGGGGCGACCGTCATCGACACGTACCCCTCACCGCGGTAGCTCCAGGTCCCGCCGGTGGCCCCGTAGCCGAACAGCGGAGAGCAGTCCACCAGTACCCCTGCCTCGCCGCTGATGCAGGTGGCGGTCCGCAGCAGCACACCGGTGGCGCCGAAGTCGGGTCGGCCCCGGCGGTAGCCCGTGCGGCGGTGACTGACGTCAGTCCGGCCTACCACCAGCAGGTCATGAACGACCAGCCAGCCGGTAGGTGTATGCCAGGTCGTCTCGAGCACCATGGTGCCTGGGACGTACCTGCGCTGATGCGGCACCTGGGCACCGGTCGGACCGACCTGAACTGCCCCGCGGTCCGGTCCAGCAGCGCCCCGAACACGCTCGGCGAGTCGGGGCGGGGCAGGCACAGCCACTCGACCGAGCCGTCCGGCGCGACCAGGCAGCTCTGCTCACAGTTGGACAGGAAGGCTAATCCGCAACGGGCGGAAAAGTACTCATAGGCCCGTGACCCTCCGCAGGCAACGAACACGCAACCCTGATGGGCGGTGCCAGCCGGAGCGTCTCACGACGAGCCTAACTAACCCAATCGCGGCGCGCCCGGCCACAGCCCCAATCGCGGCTGCCGACGTTCCAGGTCGGCTGGATGGCACACGCCCGCCGGGTGGTCGCCGTGGACGTGCGCGGCGGCGCAGGCAAGGCTCGCTGGATCCGCCCCGGCTGGAGCACCGCCGACATGGCAGCCGACGTTTACGCCGTGGTGACATAACTCGGTCTGCGCCGGCCTGCAATCGCGGGCTGCAGCATGGGCTCGACCATAGCCCTGCAATACACGCTCGACCATCCGGAGGACGTCAGCCGTCTCGCCCTGCTCGCCTCGCTCCCTGGCCTGCCGGAGGAGATGGCCGAGGCCCGTGAAACCCAGATGGCCTTTATCAAGTCGCACAACCTGCGCGAGATCGCCGAGAATCGGGTGGGGGCGGCGTTCACCGAGAGCGCCGATCAGGGGGTGAGGGCGAGGGCCACTTCGCCAACGTCCAGGTCCCAGAAAAGGTCAACCCGCTCCTCGCCGACGGGTTCGGAATCCCAGCGGAGTTTGTCCCGAAGCGGTAGGCGCACTGACAGCTCGCCCAGCTTGATTGATGATTCGACGCGACAACAGCGACGCGCCCTTGCACGCCCGATTGGACAGCGAACCGGGGTGATTCCTGGTCACTCACAGACACGCAACACTCCGCCTTACCTGCATCCGCCGGTGACAGTAAGGGTTCGGCGTGGGGCGGCGGCCAGGGCGACCTGCTGGTCAGCCGGGACGCGCACAACTTGGTCGTGGGCGGGCGGTCAGCGTCGTCCACCGCTGGCGGGCGGTCTCATCCTTCGCCACCTGGACCAGCGCCAGCGCCAGGTCGCGGTCGCCTGCCGTCCGCCCGGGATTTTCCGCGCCGCTGGCTGGCTTCGGGCGGTGAGCAGGACGCGCTTGCGGAGCAGGGGCAGGCCGGCGCGGCCGAACATCCGACCGCCTTCATGTAGCTTCATGACGGGCACGCCCGCCTGTGCGGCCAGCTTCTTGAACCGCTTGGACACGTGATCAGGGTTCCACGGCCGCCCATCGGCCTGGCAGAAGATCAGGTCGTCGTCCTGCCAGGCCGGGCCCGCTGCCATCCGCGTCTTGATCTGGGCCTTGCGGTGCTCACGCAGCAGTTCGGCGCCGGATGACGCTGTTGCTGACCGGCAGGAGAACCAGCACGCTGCAGGAATGCGGGAAGGCTCCCGCCATCGCCGACAGCGCCAACTGGCTCAGCAGCCGTGACTGCGGTCGGTGCGGCCCAGGGACCAGGGACGTCGGCTCAGAACGGGAAGCCGTGGGCCTGGGGCCGCGCGGTGACCCACTGCCACTGGGTGAACTCGTCCCAGCTGCTCTGCGAGCCGAACCGGCTGCCGTTGCCCGACGCCCCGGTACCGCCGAACGGCGCGTAGGCGTCGTTGTTCAGCGTCTGGTCGTTGACGTGCACGATGCCGGTGTTCAGCCGCTCGGCGATCTCCAGGCCGCGCTCCATGGACCCGGTCTGGACGGCCGCGACCAGGCCGTACTCGGTGGCGTTAGCGGTGCGGATGGCCTCGTCCACGTCCTTTACCACGACCACCGGCGCGACCGGCCCGAAGATCTCCTCGCGGAAGGCCGGCATGGCCGGGGTGACGTCGGCGAGCACAGTCGGCCGGTAGTACAGCTGGTCGTGCGTGCCGCCCGCGCGCACGCTGGCGCCGGCGGCGACCGTCTCGGTGACGATGCGGTCGACGTTGGCGAGCTGCCGCTCGTTGATCAGCGGCCCGAGCGCGACCTGCTCGGTGTGCGGGTTGCCGACCGGCAGGTTCTCGGCCCGTTTGGCCAGCCGGTCCAGGTACTCCCCGGCCACTGCTTCGAGTACGATGTGCCGGCCTGCGGTCATGCAGACCTGGCCCTGGTGCAGGAACGCGCCCCACGCGCCGGCCGAGCTGGCCACGTCGATGTCGGCGTCGTCGAGCACGATGAGCGCGTTGTTGCCGCCGAGCTCCAGGCTGACCCGCTTCAGCGTACGCCCGGCGGCCTCGCCGACGAGCCGGCCGACCGCGGTCGAGCCGGTGAACGAGATCATCGCCACGTCCGGGTTCCCGGCCAGCGCGGCGCCGGGCTCGGCGGCGCCGGGCAGAACGTGCACCACGCCGCCGGGGAGCCCGGCCAGCTCGAACAGCCGGGCGAGCAGGATGCCGCCGGAGACCGCGGTCTGCGCGTCCGGCTTGAGGATGACCGCGTTGCCCAGGGCCAGGGCCGGGGCGACCGCTCGGGTCGACAGGATCAGCGGGAAGTTCCACGGGCCGATCACGCCGACCACGCCGAGCGGGACGCGTTTGGCGATACTCTGCCGGCCGGCCTCGCTGACCGGCAGCAAGTGACCCCACGGCTGGGTGGGCAGTGCCGCGGCCTCCCACAGCTCGCCGAGGACCAGCTCGACCTCGAACGCCGCTTTGCCCGGTATGGCGCCGCCCTCGCGGACCAGCCAGCGTTCGAACTCGGCGCGGTTGTCCTCCAGGAGGCGGGCCACCCGGCGGATCAGCGCGGCCCGCAGCGGCCCGGGCTGGGCGGCCCATTCGGGCTGGGCCTGCTTCGCGGCGGTGGCCGCCGCCGCAATGTCGCCGGCGTCGGCGAGGCCGACGGTCGCGAGCACCTCACCGGTGGCCGGCTCGGTGGACTCGAGCACCCCGCCGCGCGAGGTGCTCCAGCCGCTGCTGTAAACCTTGCCCTGCCAGTCGAGGTCGTCGAGGATTCCGGCCATGGTGGCTCCTTTCGTGGTCAGCTGCACAGGCCGCCTGGTACGGGACAAAGAATTTCTTGTTCCCAGACAGGGATGTTGACTATCCAGGTCAGCACTCTTGTCTAATAGACAACCGCTATGGCCCGGCCACTGCAATTACCGGTGACCGCGGCGTTCGACGCCGCGGAGCCGTGGCGCGATGCCGTCACCACCCTGTCGTTCCTCGCCGGCGATGAGCAGCGGGGTGCTGACCGGTGCGTCGCTCGCGGTTTCCATGTTCTTCCCCTCTACAGCTCGGGCGGCGTGCGCGGGGCCTGACGGGGGGACAATGGGCAGGACGGCTGGCGCGAGGGAGGCGCGAGTGCGGGTCGGTATCCTGGGGCCGCTGGAGGTCCACGACGACGGGCGCCTGGCGGAAGCCGCGTCGTCGCTGGCAGAGGCGCTGGGCCAGTGGCGCGGCCCGGCGCTGGCCGATGTCGCGGACGCCGCGTTCGCGGCGGCCGCGATCACCCGCCTGTCGGAGCTGCGGCTGGCCGCCCTAGAAGACCGGATCGACGCTGAGCTGGCCTTGGGACGGGGCGCCGAGCTGGTGCCCCCGAGCTGCAGGAGCTGGCGGCCGAGCACCCGCTGCGCGAGTGGCTGCGGGGCCAGCCGATGCGCGCGCTCCAGGCGGCGGGCCGGCAGGCGGACGCGCTGACGGCCTACGAGGGGATCTCGTACCGCGCCGCCGGTTCCGTCGTCACGCGCCGGTGACGCGCGGGTCGCTGTCCGAAGGGCTACGCCAGCGGGTCGCGCTCGCCCGGGCACTGCTCAGCGACCCGGCGGTGCTGTTTCTCGACGAGCCGACCTCGGGCCTGGACCCCGTGGCGGCCCGCGAGGTCCGCGAGCTCATCGCGTCCTTGCGCGGGCGCGGGGTGACGATCTTCCTCACCACGCGCCGGCTGGAGGAGGCCGAACGGCTGTGCGACCGGGTGGCGATCCTGAACACGACGTTGCGGATGACCGGCCGGCCGCTCTGGCGATCGGCCTCGCCGCAGCCCTGCCGGCATTCGACTTGCTCGCCTGACGCGTGGCGGCCGCGATGTTCGACCGCGAACGGCTCGTGACCGGCAGACGTGGATGACCGGCGCCGGCACGGCACACGAACTGCCCTTATTCATCGTGCCGGGAAGGATGCCAATGTCAGCAATCAGAGTCTTCAGGCCGAAGCAACACTGGTCGGTGTCTCCCAGGACTGTGCTCCCTGCCGGCCTGCTGTTTCGCCTGTTTAAGCCTCAATCGAACTACACGGTGGTTCTCGACGGCCACCCCGTGGGCAAGATCGGAAACGAGCAGGTGAGGGTCTTCGAGGTGGAACCAGGGGAACACCGGCTGCATATGCGGTTCGTCGGGCTGCGCAGGTCCGGGGAGCTGCGAATGTCCCTCAAGGAGGGCGAGGAGCGCCAGTTCGTCTGCGGCACCAGCGGGATGGGCTGGCCGACCCTCCGGGAGGCGTCGCCTGAGGATGCCGCTGAGATCCGGGGAACGCCCCCCAGCGAGCCGCCAAAGCCAGGGGATCCCGTTCCGCCCGACTAGCCAGCGATTTCGCGGATCGGACAGAGTTTGAGAACTCTCCACGTAGGTCCACCAGAAGTTTTATTGGTGGCCTCGGCGACGCCGCCTCGCAGCCCGACGGGCCGGGGGCGGTCTCGCCGTAGGCGACGGGCTCGGCCCCCAGGCAGCGCAGGTACTCGTGTTTTCCGGGCCCCCGAACCGGCTGAAACGCACTGCCTTCATCGACTGCTCCGATCTCGGCTCAGGGCGCCGCGCTTGCCGCGCATGCGACAGTCTGCCAGCCTCGCACGCCCGGCCAGGGACAAGCACCGCCACGGTCTCAACTCACGAACATTCGCGGCTACCGCGGACGGCCGACGGCGCAGCGACGTCGAGATCCTCTGCCCGGCGGCCGTCGCCTGGCCATTGAACCGCCGCGATGCGAGCTCCGCGACGCGGAATGGATCGCCCGTCACGAGGACTACGTTCGGGCTGGGATCACCGACGTGTGGCTGTGGCATACCGGCGTACAGGTCCCGCGGGCCGTGTTCGCCGGGGCACGCACGCCTAGCTTTCCAGTTCTACCTGGCGTGGTCTGCCGGTCCTAGCCGGCGTATTAATGCCGGACGCGGACGACGAGCTTGCCGGTGGCGCGGTCGTGCTCCATGTCGTCGTGGGCCCGCGGCACCTGCTCCAGGCCGTCGTAGACGCGGTCCACAGGGAAGGCCGGCCGGCCGCGACCGCGTCGAGAATCTCCCGGAAGGCATCCCGATGCCCCCCATCATCGCGACGACCTTCTGCCCGGGAGCCAGCCCGCTGCCGGCCGGGGCCACGTCGACGCTGCCGGCGGCCTCGATGCCCGGCACCCGGGGAAAGCTGACGCCCACGCTCAGGCCCAGCCGGAGCTTCAGCTCCGAGCGGTTGATGCTGAACGCCTCGACGCGGATGCGCACCCAGCCGTCCCGCTGGGGCGGGAGCGGAAGCGTGATCAGCCGCAGGTTGTCCACGGAGCCGGGAGCGTAGAGCCGGACGGCGCGCATGGTGGCCGGCGGGGACGTCATCGGCCTGCCTTCTTCCCGGGGGTGGGGCCAGTCGTGGCGTCCCACGGGCGGATGAGCATGTCAGTCTCCTTCATCAGGCGTCGGGTCGGCGGCGATCAGGCGCCGGGCGGACCGGACGTCCCGGCCGAGCCGGGCCAGACGGGCGGCCAGGTCGTCGGCGGCGGCATGCAGCGCTTCGCCGGTCACCGGGTCGAGGGCGTCGAGGATGAACAGTGCGGTCGTGGTGTGCTCGCGCAGCTGGGTGCGGCGGGCCTGGCGCCAGTTCCAGCGCCGGCAGGTCACCCCGGCCTCATCGCACCACACCACCTCGCCGACCTCGGGATGCTCGGTCACCGCGGCGCCGTCAGCCGTCGTGTCGAAGGGCTCGTCGCCGGTGGCACGGACCAGCCGCGGCGGGCCGGCGTAGCGGGTCAGGTCCTCCCCGCCGACCGGGATCTGGTGCAGCACCGAGACCGCGTTGTAGTAGTCGGTGAGCCGGTTCACCCGGGGCAGCCCGGAGGCGGCGCGGCGCAGCAGCGCCTCCAGGCTGTTGCGGGTGCGTTGCGGCTTGGCACCGAACGACCGGTACGCCTCCCGCCACGCCGCCACGTGCGGGAGCTCCTCGGCCGGCCGGCCGTGCAGCGCCTCGCGGGCTGCAGCCTCCGCCGCCTGCAGCAGTGCGTCACTGTCCTGGTCGCCCGGGCCCGGGACGATCCCGTCGACAGCCAGCAGCAGGGCGCGGTAGTCGGGCCGCAGCGCGAACACGGCGGCGTCGACACAGGCGCCGGCGAGGAAGTCCTCAAGCATGCCCGCATCAGACATCGGTAGCCTCCGATCGTGATCCCGGGCCCACGCCCGGCTCGAACACCGTCAGGGCGAACCGCGCCACCTGCGCGCCGGCGTTGACGTACCCGTGGGGCAGGTCACCGGCGAACGAGGCCGAGTCTCCGGCGGCGAGTACCTCGGCGTGCTGGCCCACCCTGACCTCGACCTGGCCGTCAAGGACCAGGAGCAGTTCCCGGGTTCCCGCCGCGTGCGCCGGGCTGGAATGGCTCTCACCCGGCCCGAGCGTCCAGTCCCACAGCTCGGTGATGTCCGGTGGCTCGGTGCCGGCGACAAGCACGGCCTGCCCACCGAGCTTGCCCCGCCACAGCACCGGGCCGGCGCCGGCCCGCGTGACCCGCAGCCCCGGCCGGTCATCCATATCCACGAGCGCGGGCAGCCCGATGCCGAGCGCGTCGCTGATCAGCAGCAGCGTCGCGATGCTCGGGTTAGCCGAGCCCTGCTCGATGCCGACCAGCATTCTGCGGCTGACGCCCGAGCGCTCGGCCAGCTGGTCCAGGGTCCAGCCTCGGCTGCACCGTCCCTGCCGGACCCGGCCGCCGATGGCCCGGGCGACGCTGTCCGCCCCGGCACGAGCCGCCAATTCTGATTGCCTCACATGAGGCATTATACTGCACTACCGAGAGGGAAGGAAACTCCCATGACACCCGATGACCAGTAGAGCCATCACGCCGGACATGGCCGCCACCACTGTCTCCCGTGCCCCTGACCGGTCAGGGACTCCCTCATGCAGGACAACTCAGCGCGTCGGGCTTGGTGAAGTCAACACATTCGATAAGTATTCCGTTCCACGATGCTTCATCTAGCCGGGCCATCGACGACGATGACCAAGGCATCCAGGCCACGTCGCATCTCGGGCAATGCATCTGGCAACCGCTCAGGTAGGTTCCCAGCTCGCCGCAATTCCAGCACAGCTGAGGATGGGCCTTTTGCTGGCTTCCGTTCATTTGTCTTCGTCACCTTCCGCATTCGTGCCGGCATTACCTGGATCGCGTGACCCTCCGGAGCGTGGCCGGGCGTCATGGCCGGGACCTCCGGCGCGCGCCCGGTCGTCGCGCTCCACGAGCAGCACCAGTTCGGCCAGGGGGTGCATCTCATCTGCGCGGGCTTTCATGAGGCCTTCCAGCCGCTGGGGGAAGCCGCGTCAGCGCGTGCAGCTTCCCGACTGCACAAGGCCTCCAGTTGAATCCGGCCGGGTACCGGCTGGGTGAAGTAGCTGTGTCAACGGCGTAAAACAGGTGTCCTGCGGACTGCGGTGGGCAGCATGGACGCGACGCAAGGCGGCGCCTGTGAACCGGTGCACATGCTGGGCAACATCCACTAGGTCCATGCCGAGGCCGTTCCGGTAGAAGCGCAGGCTAGCCTCGAGGTCGCGGACCACCACTACGGAATGATGAATTCCCCCGGGCACGGCACACAAGGCTGACATGCCGTTCCCCGCGCACGTGCCGTCTTGCCGGTGCCGGCTCTGCCGGGCGCTAAGCCTTCCCTGGCCGCCATCCGGCCACGAGGGAGCGGATCGGCATCAGGTACCCTAGCTGGGCTCAGCGGCCGGCGCTCTGGCCGCCGTCGATGTGCAGGATCTCGCCGGTGACGAACGGGCCGGCGGATTCGAGGTAGAGGATGCCGGCCACCACGTCGCTGACCTGGCCGACGTGCCCGACGGGATGCAGCTTCGCGAGGGCCGCGTAGGCTTCCGGTGGGTTCAGCGGCGTCTCGATGACGCCAAGGGAGACGGCGTTTGCCCGGATACCGCGCGACGCGTACTCGATCGCCAGCGACTTGGTGGCGGCGACCAGACCGCCCTTGGTGAGAGTCGCCAGCAGCGCCGGCGCACCGGAGTTCGCGTGCTCGACCATCGTGGTGGAGATGTTCACGATGTGCCCGCCGCCGCCCTTGAGCATCACGGCGATGACGCGCTGGGTTACCAGGAAGAAGCCCGTCAGGTTGACGTGCACGACCCGCTGGTAGTCCTCGGTCGTGTAGTCCGTGAACGGCTTGCCGATGAAGACCCCCGCGTTGTTCACCAGCGTGTCGATGCGCCCGAACCGCTCCAGCGCCCCGGTGACGATGCGGTCGGCCGTCGCGGGCTGGGAGACATCCCCCTCCACGGTCAGCACGGCCGGGTCGTCGGACGGCTTGATGTCCCGGGAGTTAGCGACAACCGCCCAGCCCTGCGCGCGGTACCCGGCCACCAGCCCGGCTCCGATGCCCTGCGAGGCGCCTGTGACAACCGCGACCGGAGGGCCGTCGCCGCTCATCACCGCCTCGCCTGCGCCTCGGCCGGCCTGCTCCCGGAGACCGCTGGGTCGCTCGGATGGGGGACGAGCGGCGTGATCTCCTCGGTCAGCCAGGGTGCCATGGGCAGCGAATCCAGGATCGCCTGCACCTGCGCGGCGTCCTGGCTGCGCCACAGGCCCAGTGCGTGCGATCCGTCCGGCCAGGCGGCCAGCAGCCAAAGGCGGATCAGGTGACCTTGCCCTGCCAGCTCATGCGTCCGCCTCGCCTCGCCCGCCCTGGCATCGTTGACGGCCTGCGCCGGCGTGCCGTCGGGGATGTCGGCAATGAAGGTGGTGAAGAACTCCGTGCCGGCCTGTCCCGCCGATGGCCGCGGTGGGCGCTGAGCGGACATGACGGGATCGTTCGGATGGTGCGCAAGTTCCGTCACCTCATCGCAGCGCCAGACCCGCAGCGGCATCGAGGCGAGGACCTGCTCGAGCTCGCCGCGGTCAGCGGCGGCGAAGAGCCCGAGCGTGCGCCATTCGCCCGGCGCCAGCGGCGGCCGCCACAATCGGAGGATGTGACCTTGCACCGCGAGTTCTCGGGTGTGCGCAGCCTCGCGGGCGCGGACGTCCGCGACGGCTTCTTCAGACGTCCCGTCCGGAACGCGAGTAGTCATGGTCACGAGGTATTCCATGGGCTACGCCTCCTATTCTGCCGTCAAGGGTGGCTTCCCACGCGGCTTTCCGCGCCCGGGAAATCCCTGGTCCACCCCCGGGGTTCCCGGACAGGGAACGGGTGTGACCAGAACGTGCCCCGCGCGTGGTAGACGCGCTTCCGCCCTCCTGATACCTGCATCGCCGCTCGTCCTACCCCGCAGCCGGCCGGAAAGAACCGCGTACTCAGCACCGCGGCCTGCGCGCCCAGGGCGAGGACCGCCGCGACTCCCGGGCGTCACCGATCCCGCCGGCCGCGATCACCGGCACCGGCGCCACCGCGTCCGCCACGGCGAGCACCAACTGCAGCGTCACTGCGAACTCCCTGCGTGCGAGGGATTCTTCTCCAGGGAGGATTATTTGAAACTCCTGCGCCGTATGCCTGTGACCTGCGGTGATGCGAGTAGAATAGTGGACTTCTGAATAAGCTTCAGGATTACCGGGAGTGATCATATTCCGGTTTACCCGCCCGTGGTGAATTTACCCTTTTGACAGTTTTCGGGGTTTGCTTATCACAGCTGGTTCGCCCGAAATAGCCGCTGGTTACCATCCGGTGGGACTACGCTTGCAAGCGAAGGACCCACCTGGTTGAGGGATCAACAGGTCAGAAGCTCTGGTTGTCGCTTTAGGGTCAACTACGGCTTGGTCCGGACGCGTTCTAGGGTAGCGTTCTACCGGTACGGGTCTTTCGTGCCCGTGGTAGCTAGGCAAGGGGTTGACATGAGGCCACCGGAAGAAGCAGCGCCCGTCGGGCAGGTTGTCTGGGTGCTCGTAGTGGACCACGAAAGTGAAGACGTGATCCCACCCGTGGTGTGCGCTACCGACGACCTCGCTAAACGGCAAGCCGGTCATGTCGCGGAGTCCTACGACCTCACGTTCGGCCACTGGGTACAGAGTGGCGGTGGTACCTGCCTCACCGCCGACGGACCTGACGCGGTATTCAGGATCTACCGTTGTCCGGTACGCGAATCCTGAGGCAATTTGTCCGATGCTGAGGCGGGCGCGGCTGAAGTTGAGTCCGCCCGCAGATCCGCCGTCGGCCTGCTCTTGCTGCTACCGGCAGCAGTAGTTCGTGACCGCGGGTTTGGTGCAGGTCCCGGCAACGCGCTCGACCAGGGATGCGGTGAGGTCCTGGCTCTGTTTCGCTGACCCCGCCCTGGTGCGCAAGGCCTCCCGTGAGCTGGAGCGGGCGGGGCTGGCGCGCGCCCGCCCGGGGCTGGGCACGTTCGTCACCCGCTCGCCGTCCGGGCCCGGCCCGGCCGGCCGTTCAACCTCAACAGCGTCAGCGCCTGCCAGGGAACGAACTACAGCTGTCGTTGGGCCGCCGCACCGGAATTGACAAGGGAACCCTCGCGATGGCCCAGCTCGGGCTAACGTGGGCAGGTCAGGAGCCAGCCCGATCGCCGGACAGCGTACCGGCCATCGCTCCTTATCAAATCCCGCCGCTCCGTCCACATGAAGACATGAAGAAAGGACGATGAATGACACGGCTACCGGCGCCTGGCGCACGCCGCTACGGCAAGGTCTTTGATGAGGTAGCGGCCGAATATGACCGCATCCGCCCGACGTATCCCGACGGCCTCGTTGATCAAGCGTGTCAGGTCGCAGCTATCGGAGCCGGTGATCAGGTGCTTGAGATCGGGTGCGGGAGCGGTCAGCTAACGCGCAGCCTTGTCGCCCGGGGCCTGCACGTCACAGCACTCGAACCGGGCGCGAACCTCATGGCGCTAGCCAGGCAGAACCTGGAAGGCGCTGGAGCGGTCGAGTTCATGAACGCCCGATTTGAGGATGCATCGTTCCCCCGTGAGCACTTTCGGGCCGTTTTCTCGGCATCCGCCCTGCACTGGGTCGATCCCGAGGTTAGCTGGCGCAAAATCGCTGACGTGCTGGTTCCCGGCGGAACACTCGCGCTCCTGCAATACTTCGGGATCGAGGAGCAACGTAGCAAGCACGATTATGAAGCAGTGCTAGCTGCCATCAGGAAGGTGGCACCGGACGTTGCCGCTAATTGGCCGACCTACAGGGATCTCGACGCCATGCTCGCGGGAGCGGAACAGCGCTGTGAAAACGTCTCAGCGGTATGGGCCTGGCTCGGCTGCCATGACGTGGCGCAAGATTACGCCGGCCGCCTGTTCGGTGATGTTCAGGTAGCGGTTGTGCCAAAGCTCATCGAGCAAACTGCTGACGAACTCAACGCTGTCATTCGTACGATGTCGTTTTACGCCCGGCTCTCACCGGGCCAGCGTCAGGCCGTCGAGCATGAAAACGCCGCTATTTATGAACGACTCGGGCGGCCGATTCGCGCAAGCACGGTCACGGCCCTCGTCACGGCACGGCGCAGCACAACCTACTGAGCGACAACCGCCGTGAATATGTCCGGACTCCGGCGGGCTCCGGCGCCATGATCATGGTCGGCTCCGCGTACCGATGGGATCGCTGCCCCTGGCGGTATTGCTTCGCATGATCAGCACCTGGCCGTTGCTGACAGGCGAATCGACCAGGATCTCCAGGGTCGAGCCGTCCCGGCCCGGGATGGAGTCATTCACGCGCCGGGCCTCCCGGAGACGGCTTCCCATGTCAACATTACCTTGACAGTGTTCTTACTGACGTCGACTGGCCTATACGGCAGCAACGTACAGCAACCAGCACGCATAGCGGCCATTCTGGGCGGTCACCAACTGCCGAGTGAACTGGGCAGTAAGCCGGTGACTCGGCCGTGCCGACAGTTCGCATCGAGAGGATCACCAGACACGAATGCGCATGCGGTCCCACTCGAATCTGGCGCCGCATGACGTCCAGTAATGCCGGATCGGTGGGAGCGATCACGGAGACTAGTACCGGCGGCGGGAGCGTCGGGCTATCCCGGCGAGGATCAGCAGGATGATGCCCACAGCGATCGCGATGTACCCGCGGATGTGATGGTAACCCTGCCCATGGAGGGCGTAGCCGGGAAAGAACGAAGGCAGTGAGTGAACGGGCTCTACCAGGTAGATGACGCCCACCACCACCGCCAGTATGCCGAGCACCACAAGCACGAACCTGACCAACCACAACATCTCAGGCCTCCTTCTGCGGGCAGCCCAATGCTAGGCCCTCTGCCACCGGCCGGAAGCCACTCCAGTCGGCGACTGGCACGGGCCAGAAGCCAGGGCGGTCAACGAAACGAGTGGCGGAGCCCTCGGCCCCGTCGGCCAGTACCGCGCCCAGTCTCATTGCTAGTCTCATTCAGCTACGTCCGGAACCGTCCGGCGCGCATCACTGCGGACAGGCAACCGAAGCCACAAACCGTCATGACCTGCAGTGAACCCGGCCGCGCAGACTGGAAAGCGTGCAGGTCAAGCGAGCGGCCAAACGGCCGGGCCGGGATGGCCGGGACCGGGTCGTGTCCGGGGGCGGCGGGTGCGGGCCGGTAGGTCATCTGGTCGACCCCCACGCCGCGGCACCGTGCTCGCCTACGATCATCTCGACCAGCGATTTCGCCTTGTCCGGCCGATCGGTCACGCCGCTAGCCACGATGCCGTCAGACCCGCAGCCGTCGTGCCGGCGGTAGACAGTCCACCGATAGCCGATCATGCATCCGTTTCCGTCCTGTCAAGACCAGACGCCATGGGGCGCTCCCTCAACTAACGGTTACGGTAGGCGTGCCATCTCGTCGTGAGCCATGAGTGTGCCAAGTGTGGCACGCAATAATCAGCCTGTCGGCGTTACTGCGGAGATGAGTTCACGGGCGCGCAAGCCATAAACCGCGATCTCGGCCAGGCGGCCGAACATCTGCGCATACATGGCGATCTCGTGGGGCTGGGTGACTGTCAGGTATCCGGAAATCAACTCCACGTTCACCTGATCGTTGTCGTAGATCCAGAAATCCTCCGCTGGCCCGGCCACGCCGCGATCAGGAGAAGCAGGGATGGTGCCCAGTGACACGGCGGGCCAGGTCGTGACCTCGGTCAGGTCAGGTTTCCGAGCTGGGCAAGGGCCACGGGTTTGACGATCCATCAGATGACGCAGACCGTCAAGACGAACACGGTCGGCGCCCACGGGCGGTGCGATCCTCTGCCTGCTGCTCGTGCAAACCCTCCAGTGAGGTGGTACTTCCCCGCCAGCACCTCTCCCGGCGGGCGTGCTGGCAAGGTGGTCTGGGCCATCGTCGAGTGAAGCGTCCGTGTTCGCCTTTGGCTGCCCAGCGAGCACAATACCCGTAGACTGACGATTATAGTCGACTACATCGTGATCGCAGGCGGAGGAGTTACGCAATCGGCAGGCTGCGGCGGTCGCTGCCGACGTGGTCCATCCGCCGAATCGTCATATCCCCGAGCACAAGATCGGATGTTCGGCAATGCCGGTGAAAGGTGGCGTCGTCCGCTCGATCGAAGAACCGCCGCCCTGCCCCGAGCTACCAAGAGCCGCACCGCGGTCCGCACCAGCGTTATCTACGAGCATCTGGGCAACCACGCCGTCGTCCCCGCCGCGCGGCCCTGATCCGCAGGGCGAGCGCCGGGACGCCGAGCACAGCCGCGGCGGCTACGGCCGCCGGAGCCGCCGGGGCGGCCGTCACCGCGCCGGCGGCCGCCCCGGCGACCTGGAGCGCGGGGGCGCCCGCCGCCCCGGCGTGCAGCGCGGCCTGCTGGAACGTGGCGGGGATCGGCAGGTCACCCAGTTGCGACGGCGGCCAGATGATCAGGAAGGCCCGGCCGGCCACCTGGTTCTCGGGAACGGTCCCCTGGTCGGGGAAACCGCTGAACAAGTGTTCCCGGGAGTCGTCGGAGATCGCCCGGTTGTCACCCATGACCCAGAGCCGTCCGGGCGGGACGACCACATTGAACTGCTGTTCCGACGGGCTCGCGCCCGGGAACAGGTAGGGCGTCTCGTCCAGGGGGATCCCGTTGACCGTCACCTTGCCGTCCGTGCAGCAGGCCACCCGGTCGCCGGGCAGCCCGATCACCCGTTTGATGTAGTACGTCTGCGTGCTGTACACCCCGATGTCGGAGAGCACGTCGTCCACGGCCCGCAGTACCGGGTCGCCCGGCGGAGCGGGATCCGGCGCGCCTGCGGTGGTGCCCCACGAGCCCTGTCCGCTGAACACCACGATGTCGCCGCGGGCGATGCCGCGGACGTGGTAGACCAGCTTGTTCACCAGCACCCGGTCGCCGGTGAGGAGCGTGTCCTCCATCGAGGCCGAAGGAATCCGGTATACCTGCACGACGAAGGCCTTGATGAGCAGCATGAGGACGATCGCCGCCAGTACGATCTGCATCAGCTGACGCCAGGACCTGCGCCGCCGTCGGCCGGCCACCGTGCTCTCGGCCGCGCCCGCGCCGTCACGCTCCGCCTCCCGGACGCTCCGCTCCGGTGGGCGGGCGTGCCGTCCCCTCGGGCTCGCCACCACGAACGCCGCCTGATCACGCCGATCGTGGGTCGCCCAGCCGTCGCGCACGGTCAGCGACCCGTCCGCTCGTCGCGCCCGGGCCTGCTCAGTTCAGCGATCGCGGTGTGCATGAGGCCGGCGTCCTCGGTGGTAGTCGTGAGCCGGTCCCAGCGTGGAGCCGGCTAGCGCCGGGGATCCTCATACGTACCCGAACGGCGGCGGTTTTCAGTGTGCCATAACTTGTCCTGAGAAGTCCGCCGGTCGCTGAGCCGCGCAAGTATCCCCCGGTAAGGATCGCGCGGTAAGGATCGCGCGGTAAGGATCCCGCGGTAAGGATCAGGGGATGGTCCTGTTGA
>Ga0335077_10003892_pt1 | contig 18146 bp, 16 predicted proteins | sample Lox_Sample_31_FD_207151 | JGI IMG/M metagenome (GOLD analysis project Ga0335077, IMG submission 207151) | Soil microbial communities from Loxahatchee National Wildlife Refuge, Florida, United States - Lox_Sample_3.1 | ecosystem: Environmental > Terrestrial > Soil > Wetlands | place: USA... | reverse complement strand
GGCACCGGGCATGCGACGTTCCAGGAGCGGGCCGAACTCGTGAACGCCGCGATCCGCTCGTTCCTGGAGCAGCCGGACGCGAAAATGCGCGCGCCGTAAAGCACGCGTCCGCGCGGCGTCGCCCGGGCGCGACGCACCGCCGCCCGGGTCGCGGGGGCGGTGCACCCGTGCGCTAGCATCGATCCGTCTCCGTCGTGAACGCGTGAAGGCGCTGGCCTGAAGAAGCCGGAAAGGGAGGGGTGTGTGCGGGCACGGATCCAGTCGATCATCGATGCATTCAGTTCGGGTACCGATGTCCCTTTCGAGGTCCGGTTTCCCGACGGCGAGCGCTTTCGCAGCGGCAATGGGGAAGCGGTCTTCACGCTCGTTTTCAAGACCCGCGGTGCCGTGTTCGACACCGTGACGCGCGGTTACATGGGACTGATCGAGAGCTACTTCGACCAGACCGTCGACCTGATCGGCGATTTCAACGCCGCGGTCGCGGCCGGGATGGCCGGCAAGCTCGATCGCTCTTTGAACCCGCTCATCAAGTTCGAGAACCGGCTGCACGAGATGCGGTTCTCTAACCGCACGATCGCGCAGGCCAAGGCGAACGCGCGCGCGCACTACGGGCTGGGCGAGGCCTTCTACCGGCTCTGGCTCGACGATCCCTACAAGATGTACACCTGCGCGTACTGGAAGGAAGGCACGCGCACGCTCGAGGAGGCGCAGCAGAACAAGATCGATCACGTCTGCCGCAAGATCGGCCTGACCGCGAATGATCGTTACATCGACATCGGCTGCGGCTTCGGCGGGTTCATGTTCCGCGCCTGGGAGAAGCTCGGTGCCTGCGGGGTGGGCCTCAACACCACCACCGAGCAGGTGACATGGTTGCGCGAGGAGATCGGCCGGCGCGCGCTCGGCGACAAGCTTTCGGTGCGGGAGGCCGATTTTCGCGAGGTCGACCGCCAATACGACAAGGTCGTTTCCATCGGCGTGCTCGAACACGCCGGCCGCGACCAGCTGGCCGAGGTGGTGAAGGCGCACGCCGATTTCCTCAAGCCCGGCGGGCTCGGCATGTTGCACTACATCGGCCACGTCGGTGAGCACGAGACGGAGCTTTTCATCCGCAAGCACGTGTTCCCCGGCGGATGGATCCCGAGCCTTTCCACCTGCATCGCCGAGATGGAGCGGTGCGGGCTCGAAATCGTCGATATCGAGAACCTGCGCCGCCACTACGCGCTGACGCTGGACGCCTGGACCGAGCGTTTCGAGCGGCGCTGGGACGAGATCCATGCGCTCGACCCCAAGCGCTTCGACGAGCGCTTTCGCCGCATCTGGCGCATGTATCTCGTCGGCTGCGCCGAGATGTTCCGCTCGCCGGCGGGCTACACGCACCTGTTCCAGATCGTCTACAGCAAGGGCAATATCACCAAGAACAACTACCCGATGAGCCGCGCGTTCATTTATGCCTGATGGAAGGGCCGCCTACGTCGCGCGCCGGGATGCCCTGGCGGCCGCGACGCGCTCGCAAGGCAACGGCGGACCGCTCGGCCTGGCCAAGGACACGTCCAACCTGTTTCGCGATCGCAGCGAAGGCTCCAAGCAGCGCCTCGACCTGCACGAGTTCCGTCATGTGATCGAGGTCGACCCGCGGCAGGGTTGGGTCGATGCCGAAGGACTCTGCAGCTACGAGGACCTGGTGGCCGCCACGCTGCCGCACGGCGTGATGCCGGCGGTCGTGCCCCAGCTGAAGACCATCACCATCGGCGGCGCGGCCGCCGGAGTCGGCATCGAGGCAACGTCGTTCCGGCATGGCCTGGTGCACGACACGCTGCTCGAGATGGACGTGCTGCTTCCGCACGGCGAGGTCGTCACCTGCACGCCGCAAAACGAGCGCCGCGATCTCTTCTTCGGCTTCCCCAATTCCTACGGCACGCTCGGGTACGCGCTGCGGCTGCGCGCGCGCACGCTCGCGGTCAAGCCGTACGTGCGGGTCGAGCACGAGCCGATGCACGATGCACCGCGGTTCTTCGAACTGCTTGCGCAGCGTTGCGCCGGACCGGCCGATTTCGTCGACGGCGTGGTGTTCAACGCCGACCAGTACGTCCTGAACACCGGTCACTTCGTCGATCAGGCGCCGTGGCAAAGCGACTACACGTACGAGAACATCTACTACAAGTCGCTGCTGGAAAGGGAAGTCGACTACCTGACCGCGCACGACTACATCTGGCGCTGGGATACCGACTGGTTCTGGTGCTCGAAGAACCTGTTCGCGCAGAACCCGGTGGTGCGCCGCCTGCTCGGGCGCGAACGCCTCAACTCGCGCACGTACACGCGCGTGATGCGCTTCAACTCGAAATGGGGGTTCACGCGCGCGCTGTCACGGCTGCGCGGGCGCCACCCCGAGTCGGTGATCCAGGACGTCGACATCCCGATCGCACGGGCGCCGGACTTCCTCGCGTTCTTCATGCGCGAAGTCGGCGTGCTGCCGATCTGGATCTGTCCGATCGGGCCGGCCCAGCACGAATCCCGTTTCCCGCTTTATCCACTGCAAGGCCATGGGCTGTACGTCAACTTCGGCTTCTGGGACGTGGTCGAGTCCACGACCGCGTACGAACCGGGCCACTTCAACCGCATGATCGAACAGAAGGTGCTCGAACTGGGTGGCATCAAGTCGCTGTACTCGGATTGTTACTTCGATCGCGAGACCTTCGCGCGTGCGTACGCCATCGACGAGTACCGGGTGCTGAAGGACAAGTACGACCCGCAGCACCGCACGCTCGACCTGTACGAGAAGTGCGTGCTGCGCGCCTGAATCCGGCGCGACAGCCCACAAGAGGAAAACGGGCCGAATGGCCCGTTTTCCTTTCCTCGTCGCGCGGCGCGCGCTCAGTTGCGCGAACCGCCGAAGATGCCAAGCAGCGCCAGCAGGCTCTGGAACACGTTGTAGAGACTCAGATACACGCTCAGCGTGGCGCTGATGTAGTTGGTTTCCTCGCCGTCCTGGACGCGCTTGAGGTCGTGCAGGATGAAGGCGGAGAAGATGCCGATCGCCAGCACGATGAGCGTGAGCATCAGCGCGCTCGACTGGATGAAGAAGTTGGCGATGCCGGCCACTATCAGCATGACGGCGCCGATGAACAGCCACTTGCCCATCGTCGACAGGTCGCGCTTGACCACCGTCGAGGCGAAGGCCATGCCGAAGAAGATCGCTCCGGTGCCACCGAACGCCAGCATGATCAGGGTGCCGCCGTTGGCAAGGCCCAGCACTGCGCCCACCAGGCGCGAGAGCATGAGACCCATGAAGAAGGTGAAGCCGAGCAGGACCGGAACACCGGCGGCGGAGTTCTTCAGCCGCTCGATAGCGAAGATGAAACCGAAGGCGCCCGCGAAGAAGACGATCAGGCTCATGCCGGGCGTCAGGGCGCGCCCGAAGCCGCTCGCGACACCGATCCACGATCCCAGCACGGTCGGGATCATCGACAGGGCAAGCAGCCAATAGGTGTTGCGCAGCACTCGATTGCGCTGCTGCGCAATCGCGTCGGTGCCCGCGTAGTTCGCAGGGGTTTGATAGCTCTCGGCCATGGTCACTCCGAAAAAAAACCGCTTGGTCAGACTGGAAAACTTGGATTGTAGTTCCAGCCCGCCCCACCCGGGAAAACGCGCAATCTCTGGCGCCTTGCGCCCGGCACAAGCCCAGCGCACGTCCGGGCTCACGCCCGGCATACCCGGAGCGGGCATGGGGGCATGGCTGTGGACCGCTTGACCTGCATCAACGCGAGCCGCCGGTACGCCGATAGCATCGATTCGCAGCAGGCCTCAAGTCGCAGTCGCAGCCAGGCGCAGCAACCGCGGTGTGAGCCTGCTTTCCCGTCGCCACCATGACGCCTCAGACCCTTCGCGGGCTCGACCAGCCGCCGCGCGCGGCCGCGCATAGGCCCGCATTCGGTCTCTGGCGTCTCGGTTTCCGGCCCTTCTATCTGCTTGCCAGCGCCTTCGCGGCCATCTCGATCGCGCTCTGGGCGCTCCAGTTCGCCGGCTTGATCCGGCGCCCGTACCTGGCTGGACCGCTGTGGCACGCGCACGAGATGCTGTTCGGCTTCGGCCTCGCCGTGCTCGTCGGGTTCCTGTTCACGGCCGGCCGCAACTGGACCGGCAGGCCAACGCCGACCGGCGGCACGCTGATGGCCCTCGCCGCGCTTTGGCTGGCGGGCCGCATCCTCGTCCTCACCCCGTTCGGCTGGGCGGCGGCGATCGCAGGGACCGCGTTTCCGTTCGCGGCTGCAGTGGCGTTGGCAATTCCCTTCTTCGCGGCCGGCGTCCGGCGCAACTACTTCTTCGTCGGTCTCCTGGTCTTGCTGGGCGTGGCGGATTTCGTCTTCCACCTGGTCCGGTTGCAGGTGCTCGAGCTGCCTGCGCGACTCGGCATCCAGGTCGGACTCGACGTCCTGCTCTTCATCATGGCGGTCATGGGCGGACGCGTGATTCCGATGTTCACCAACAACGGCATCCCGGGCGTGCGGGCGCGGCGCGATGCGCGCCTGGAAAGATTGGCGCTCGGGTCGGTGCTGGCGGTGCTGCTCGCGGATCTGCTGCAACAGAGCGGCGCGGTCTTCGCGGCGTTGCTCGGCGTCGCGGCCGTGGCGCATCTCCTGCGCCTCGCGCTATGGCAGCCATGGCGGACCGCGCGGGTGCCGCTCGTGTGGATCCTGCACGCCGCCTATGCCTGGATCGGCGTGCACTTCGCATTGCGTGCCTTGTCCGAGCTCGGCTGGCTCGGCAGTTCCGTGCCGGCCCACGCGCTGACGGTCGGTGCGATCGGCGGACTGACGATCGGCATGATGACGCGCACGGCGCGCGGGCACACCGGCCAGCCGCTGCGCGCGGACCGGTACGACATCGCTTCGTACGTGCTGGTGCTCGCCGCGGCCCTGGTGCGTGTCGTCGTGCCGGTGTTGACGCCGCAATTGCACGTGGACGCTGTGCTCGTCTCCGCGGCGTTCTGGTCCGCCGGCTACGCCATCTACGCCATGCGCTACTGGCCGCTGCTCACTCGCGCGCGCCTCGACGGGCAGCCGGGCTAGCGCGATGGACTACGCGACGGTGAAGGTCGTCCACCAGGGCGCGGCGGCAGTGTCGTTCGCCGGATTCTTCGCGCGCGGGGTCGGTGCGCTGCGTGACGCGGCGTGGGTGCGGGGACGCGCCGCCCGCACGCTGCCGCACGTCGTCGACACGGTGTTGCTCGCCTCCGCGATCGCCCTCGCGTGGATGCTCGGGCTGTCACCGCTGGCCGCGCCGTGGCTGCTCGCCAAGATCGCCGGCCTCGTGCTCTACATCGGCCTCGGCATGCTCGCACTCAAGCCCGGACGGTCCGCGCCGATTCGCAGCGCGGCATTCGGCGCCGCATTGATCACTTTCCTCTACATCGTCTCGGTCGCGATCACCAAGGACCCGGCCGGATTGATTGCGTGGCTGCGCTGATCGATCGGGTGCGTCGAGCCTGCCGCACCTGACCCGTCCCGAGCGCCGCGCTTAGACTGCGCGGCGTGCGCAAGAATCCGATCCTGGCCCTGATTCGCACGCGGCCGCGCCTGCTGATCGCGATCGCGATCGCGCTCGTGACGCTTCTGCTCCTGCCGCAGAGCTTCGCCCATCAGGCCGTGACGCGCGCCCTGGTCGCCTGGAACGTCGGAACCACGCTTTATGTCCTGCTGGCCACGGTGATGATGACGCGCTCGTCGCGCGAAGGATTGCAGCGGCGTGCGCAGCGCGAGGACGAAGGACGCTACGTCGTGCTGGTGCTGGTGATCATCGCCGTCATCGCGAGCCTGGCCGCGATTGCCGGCGAGTTGCTGGTCTCAAAGGACTCGCAAGGTCACCTGAAACTTGCCCACATCGCGCTGGCGGCGGTGACGGTCCTGTCGTCGTGGGCCTTCATGCACCTGATCTTTGCGCTCCACTACGCGCACGACTTCTATGCCGCGCTCGCACGCGGCAAGACCCCGGGGCTAGCCTTCCCCGGCGAAGGCAAGCCCGGATACGGCGACTTCTTCTACTTCGCCGCCATCATCGGCACCTCCGGACAGACCGCAGACGTGGAGTTCACGACGAGCGCGATGCGTCGCATCGGCACGGTCCACTGCATCCTGGCGTTTTTCTTCAACACGGCGGTGCTCGCCCTGGCGATCAATATCGCAGCCAGCGTGCTCTGAGGAATCGCCGTGGACATCGACGACATCGCCAGCATGCATGCCTGGACCCACGGGGTCGTGGTCGAGCCAGGTGATGTGTGTGAAAGGGCGACGGTGATGCGATGCGCACGCAAAGATCGTGCATACCGCCGACGATGCGCGCACGCGCAAGGCAATCTTTCCCTGCAAGGCAGGGACGAGAACGATCTCATCGATCTCGCTGCGTAACGACTTGCAACCGGCAAGCCGCACGTCAGCAAGTAACTCTGTGTTTCGCTGCTTGCTTCGTCCGCGCGGCGCGACTGAGAATGCCCGCGAGCTCGTCGGAGAGGGCGGGCGGAGGAGACTCGAATGCAAACCGATGCCGACGCATCGAACTCCGGCCTTGCACCCGCCCGTACGAGACTGGCCGCGGCACTCTTCGTGGCGGCGCTCGCTTCCTGCAGCGGCGGGGGAACGAGCAGCGGTTCATCGAGTCCGCCGCCACCGCCGCCGCCATCGATCAGCGCCAACGACGCGACGCGATTCCTCACCCAGGCCACCTTCGGCCCGACCGACGCGAGCACCGGCGCGGTCATCGCGAGCGGCTACGACGGATGGATTACCGCGCAGGAGAACACTGCCGCCGCGGGCAACCATCATGCATACATCGATCTGCGTACCCAGCAGATCGTCGCCGCCAATCCTGCGGCCACCGTGCAGCAGGCGCAGTTCTTCGAGACCTGGTGGCGCGAGGCCGTCACCGGACCGGACGAACTGCGCGAGCGGGTCGCATTCGCCCTGTCGCAGATCTTCGTGATCTCGATGCAGGACGCGACCGTGGGCAAGGACATCCGCGGTGTCGCCGACTACTACGACATGCTCACCGCGAACGCGTTCGGCAACTACCGCACGCTGCTCGAGCAGGTCACGCTGCATCCGCAGATGGGCATCTACCTCACCAGCCTCGCCAACCAGAAGGAGAACGCGGCGACCGGGCTGCTTCCCGACGAGAACTACGCGCGCGAGGTGATGCAGCTGTTCTCGATCGGCCTGTACCAGCTCAACCCCGACGGCACGGTGATCAAGGACGCGACCGGCAATCCGGTTCCGACCTATTCGCACGACGACATCGCCGGACTCGCCAAGGTCTTCACCGGCATGAGCTGGTATTCGCCGTCACCGTCGACGACCACGTTCTTCGGCGGCGCGGCGGATCCGAACCGCGACTGGAAGCCGATGGCGTTTTATCCCACGTTTCACTCGATCTCGGCCAAGTCGTTCCTCGGCACCACGATCCCCGCCACGGCGGTGCCGGACTTGGCCGGCGACCTGAAGATCGCGCTCGACACGATCTTCAATCACCCCAACGTCGGGCCTTTCATCGCAACGCGCCTGATCCAGCAGCTCGTGACCAGCAACCCTAGTCCTGCGTACGTCGGGCGCGTTGCGGCCGCCTTCAACAACAACGGCTCCGGTGTGCGTGGCGACCTCGGCGCAACCGTGCGCGCCGTGCTGCTGGACCCGGAGGCGCGCGATCCCGCCGCGCTCACCAGCGCCACGTTCGGCAAGCTGCGCGAGCCCGTCGTACGGCTTGCCAACTGGATGCGGGCCTTCGGCGCGACCTCGCAGTCGCAGGCCGATCCGACGCAGGGCGGCGCGGGCTTCCTGATGATCAATCTCGACGATCCCGGGACCCGGCTCGGCGAGACGCCGATGCGCGCGCCGACAGTGTTCAATTTCTGGGCGCCGGGCTACGTGCCGCCCAACACTCAGATCGCTGCGCACGGGCTCGTGGCACCTGAGTTCCAGATCGTCGACGAGGTCCAGGTGGCCGGGTACATCAACTTCATGCAGGGTGTCATCGCGCGCGGCGTCGGCTCGACGCCGCCCAACGGCACCACGCCCGACATCCAGGCGGCCTACACGCAGGAGACCGCGCTCGCGCCGACGGCCGACCAGCTCGTCGCGCGCATGAACAACCTGCTGATGTACGGCCAGATGTCGAGTGCCTTGCGGCAGACGATCACGAGCGCCGTGGCGTCGGTCGCCATTCCTTCGGGATCGGCGACCCAGGCGCAGATCGACGCCGCCATCGCCAACCGGGTCCACCTCGCCGTCCTCCTGACGATGGCGTCGCCCGAATACCTGCTGCAGCGCTAGCGCCACGGAGACGGCCATGCCACGAATCGATGCTTCACGCCGCGAGTTCCTGCGCGCCTCTGCCGCACTGTCGATCCTCGGGCGCACCGCGACGCCGCTGGGCGTCAACCTCGCCGCACTCGGCGCGGCGGCCGCGCAGAGCGCGGCGCCGCCGACCGATTACAAGGCGCTGGTTTGCGTCTTCCTGTTCGGCGGCAACGACGCCACCAACATGGTGCTGCCCACCGACGCCGATTCGTGGAGCCGGTACCAGGCGGCCCGCAACCAGGGCACGCAGCCGATCGCGTTGCTGCCGGCCGGCACCGCGCCGGATCCGACCGCCGCGGCGGGCACGCCGGCGGCCCTGGGCGGCGTGCTCGCGATCACGCCGAAGACCGCGCAGGCGTTTCCGCCGGGCACCGCCGGCACCGGCGCGCGTCCGTTCGCGCTGCATCCGCTGCTCACCAACGTGCAGTCGCTGTTCGGCCAGGGCAAGCTCGCCATCGTCGCCAACGTCGGCACGCTGCTCGCGCCGACCACCAAGACGCAGTACCTGAACAAGCAGGTTCCGCTGCCGCGCAGCCTGTTCTCGCACGACGACCAGCAGTCGGAGTGGCAGTCCGGCGCGGCGGAGGGGGCCCAGGTCGGCTGGGGCGGCCAGCTCGGCGACATGCTCGTGAGCGCGAACGGAAGCAATGCGATCTTCACCGCGATCTCGACCTCGGGCAACGCGGTCATGCTGGCGGGCAACACGGTCCTGCAGTACCAGGTCAGCGCCGCCGGTGCGGTCGGCATCAACGGCATCACGGCGACCTCGCTGTATGGAACCAACGGCGGCCCGGCGGCGCTGCGCACCGTCATCACTTCGCCCAGCGGCTCGAGCGTGTTTCCGTCCGACTACGCCGCGGTCGTCAACCGCTCGATCGCGGCGGGCAGCACGCTCAATACCGCGCTGGCCGGCGTCACGGTCGCGGCCCCGACGCAATACACGAACCCCATCACCGGCAACGCGGCCACCAATCCGCTCGCGACCCAGTTCCAGACCATCGCGCACATCATCGCCGCCGCACCCGCGCTCGGCGTCAAGCGCCAGATCTTCTTCGCGAGCATCGGCGGCTTCGACACGCACGCCAACCAGAACAACGTGCAGCCGAACCTGATGGCCCAGCTCGATCACGGCCTTGGGTACCTGTACGGTACGCTGACGACGCTTGGGTTGGCCAACTCCGTCACCGCGTTCACCATGTCGGAGTTCGCGCGCACCTTCACCACCAACGGGCTCGGCACCGATCACGCCTGGGGCTCTCATCACTTCGTGCTCGGGGGTACCGTCAACGGCGGCGACATGTACAACCAGTTCCCGACGGTCGGCGTCGACCTCTCGGGCTTCAGCAATCCGAACGCGGTCGGCTCGGGCGCGCTGATCCCGACGGTGGCGGTCGATCAATACGCCGCGACGCTCGGCGCCTGGTTCGGCGTCACGCCCACCAACCTGCAGACCATCTTTCCGAACCTGACGCAGTTCTCGCCGGCCAGCCTGGGGTTCGTGTGAGCGCGCCGGCGACGCGGCGCATCGCCGGACTGTTTGCGGCGGCGACAACGTTCGCCGTGCCGGCGTTCGCTCAGACTGCGGCCGAGGGATATTCGATCTACCAGTTCGGCACCTTTGAGAACGGAACTCCGATTGGTGCGCCAGCGTGCGCCACCTGTCACGGACCGGAGCCGCGCAACAGCTCCATTCCGCAGATCATCATCGCTGCGGGCGACCCGTCGGTCCTACCTACCGCGTGGGCGATGGCACCGATGAACCAGTACAACTACACGGCCCTCATCGATGCGAACGGGCGCCAGGGCCTTGCCACATACATCCTTTATCCGCCCGCGGGCACGCAGCCCTACTCGCTGTTCGCGGCGCAGTCGCTCGACTTCGGCGACGTCGTCGTCGGTCAGACGCCGGCGCCAAAGCAGATGGTCCTCAGCAACGTCGGTGCCCTTGCTCTGACCGGCGTCGCGATCCAGGCGAATCCGTCCGCCACCGGCGTCACCGAGACGAACGATTGCCCCGCGACGCTCGATCCCCAGCAATCGTGCACCGTCACGGTGACTTTCGCGCCGCTGGCCGCCGGCACCGCGAACGCGGCCTACGTCGTCAGTGCCAGCAACGATGCGAACACCACCGTCGGCCCTGACACGTTTTACGTCTACGCGACTGGCGTGACCAGTGCCCCACCGCCACCACCGCCGCCGCCGGCGGCGTCTTCGGGCGGCGGTGGCGCGCTCGGACTCGAGCCTCTGCTGTTGCTCCTGCTGCCTACCTTGTCGCGACGCCGACCAGCATCTCGCACGGACCGGTGAAGCCCCGCGCGGTCTCGAACTGACGCAGCTCGGCTTCGATATCGCGCCACGTCCGCGCCCGTTCGTCTTCCGACAACCCGCTCATCATCTGGTGCAGGGCGCCGAACGACTCGCGCTCGAACTGCACGCACTCGGCCGCGCTCTTCAGTTCGACCGGCGAGTCCACCTTGACGATGTCGACGTCGTGGAATCCGGCCTGCTCGAATGCGGCGGCCAGAACGCCGTCAGCGCCGAGGGAAAACGGGCCCGGTTGTCCCGGCAGCGGTGCCGGCAACTGTGCACGCGCGCGGATGATGCGCACCGGAATCGAGAAGAAGGCATTTTTCTCCGCCGTCGCATACACGATCGCCGCGATGCGACCGCCCGGCTTCAGTACCTGGCGCATGCCGGCGAGCGCGCGCTGCTGGTCGGGAAAGTAGATCAGGCCGACGCGGCTCACGACGACGTCGAAGGTCGCGGCGGGCAGCGTGTGCAGCGCTTCGCCGTCGAGTTCGCGCGTCTCCACGTTGGCAAGACCGGCGGCACGCGCATCGGCGCGGGCGAACTCGAGCAGCGCCGGTGCGATGTCGGTGGCGAGCACGTGCCCGGTCGGGCCGACGCGCCGCGCGGCGCCGAGCGTCTGCTCTCCGGCACCCGCCGCGACGTCGAGCACGCGGCAGCCCGGCCCGACCCCGGCGCGGTCGAACATCGTGTCGGTGGCGCGCCCGAGCCAGCGCCCGATGAAAGGACCCCAGCGGTGCCAGGCCTCCGCGGCCGCCTGCCATTGCGCGCGCGTGGTGGTCTTGAACTTGGCCGGATCGAAGGCAGGGCGGTCATCCATGTTCACTCCTCGAAGGAATCGGTCCGCGTAGCGTGGACCGGCGCCGTGTCAGCGGCTAGTCAAGAAACTGGACTAGGCGCGGGCCTGCCGTGCGCGTACGTTTGCGCCATGCTCGACTACGGCCAGTTCTGCGCGGTCGCGCGCGGCGCCGAGGTGTTCGGCGAACGGTGGACGCCGCTCGTCGTGCGCGAGCTGCTCTGCGGCAGCACGCACTTCAACGACATCCGCCGTGGCGTGCCGCGCATGTCGGCCTCCCTGCTCGCGCTGCGCCTGCGCCGGCTCGAGGAAATCGGCGTGGTCCGGCGCATCGCGAACGGACGCACCTCCGAGTACCGGCTCACCGCCGCCGGCGAGGAGTTGCGGCCGATCGTGATGGCGCTCGGTCACTGGGGCGCGCGCTGGATCGGCAGCCGGCTCAAGCGCGGCCAGCTCGATGCCGGGTTCCTGATGTGGGACATCCGCCGCTTCGTGCGCCTCGAGACCTTCCCGCGCGAACGCCGCGTCGTCATCCACTTCCGGTTTTCCGATGCACCGCGCGGGGAACGGGTCTGGTGGCTGGTCGTCGAGCACGGCGTCGCGGACTTGTGCCGCGACGACCCCGGCCACGAACTCACGCTGATCGTCGAATCGTCGGTGTGTGCGCTGACCGAGATCTGGACCGGCGATCGCGCGGCGCAGGAGGTCGTGCGCAGCGGCGACGTCCGCATCCAAGGGGCGCGCCGCGATGCCGGTGATCTGTGGCGCTGGCTCGGCCGCAGTGCGTTCGCCGAGACACGCGCGTCCTGCCGGGTCGAAGCGGCGGCCTGAGTCGCGCCGCCCTCGCCTGCGTGACGGCTAGCCGCGCAGGTGGCACGCGACCCAGTGTCCGTCCGAAGTCCGCTTCAGCTCCGGACTCTCGTTGCTGCACAGGGGCAGCTGCCGGATCGGGCAGCGCGTGTGAAAGCGGCAGCCGGTGGGCGGCCGGATCGGGCTTGGCACGTCGCCCTGCAGCATGATGCGTTTGCGCTTGACCTTCGGGTCCGGGATCGGCACGGCGGAAAGCAGCGCTTCGGTGTACGGGTGCAGCGGCTTCGCGTACAGCTCGCGCGCCGGTGCGATCTCGACGATGCGGCCGAGGTACATCACCGCCACGCGCGTGCTGATGTGCTCGACCACGGAAAGATCGTGCGCGATGAAAATGTAGGTCAGGCTGAGCGAGTTCTGCAGGTCCTCAAGCAGGTTGATCACCTGCGCCTGGATGGAGACATCGAGCGCCGACACCGCCTCGTCGCAGACGACCAGCTTCGGCGACACCGCAAGCGCGCGCGCGATCCCGATGCGCTGGCGCTGCCCGCCCGAGAACTCGTGCGGATAGCGCCGCATGTGATCGGCGCTCAGTCCGACGGTCTCGAGCAACCCGACGATGCGCTCCTCGAACTCGCGCCGTCCCGCCGCCAGCTTGTGGATGATGAGCGCCTCGCCGATGATCGCGCCCACCGTCATGCGCGGATTGAGCGATGCATACGGGTCCTGGAAGATGATCTGCATGTCGCGCGCGAGCGACCGCAGGTGCACCGGATCGAGCGCCGTGACGTTGCGGCCCTCGAACCACACTTCGCCGGAGGTCGGCTCGATCAGGCGCAGGACGCAGCGTCCCGTGGTCGACTTGCCGCAGCCGGATTCGCCGACGAGGCCGAGCGTCTCGCCGGCGGCCACGTCGAACGTCACGCCATCGACGGCATGCACGCGGCCGATCTCGCGCTTGAACAAGCCGCCGCGGATGGGGAAGTGCTTGACCAGGTTCTTGACCTGCAGGAGCGGCGTGGTCATCACGCTCCCTCGCGAGCGAAGCGCGCCGCCAAAGCCGGGCATGCCTGCCAGCGCGCCCGTGGACGGTCAGGGTGGGGGCGCACAACCGTCACAACACGCATGCGACCCTGTGTCCGGGCGCGGCATCGCGCAGCGGCGGCGTGGCGCGCGTGCAGATGTCCATCGCGTACTTGCAGCGCGGTGCGAAGCGGCAACCCTCGGGCGGCGCGATGAGCTTCGGCACCACGCCGGGGATCGCCTCCAGCCTCGTCTTCCGGGCCGCCGCCGTGTCGATGCGCGGGATCGAGCGGATCAGGCCCTGCGTGTACGGATGGCGCGGATGCGCGAAAAGCTCGTCGGCCGGCGCTTCCTCGATCACCTTGCCGGCGTACATGACGACGACCCGCTGCGCGGTCTCCGCCACCACGCCCATCGCGTGCGTGATGAGCATCAGCGCCATGCCGAACTTCGCCTTCAACTCCGCGAGGAGTTCGAGGACCTGCGCCTGGATCGTGACGTCCAGTGCCGTGGTCGGTTCGTCGGCGATCAGCAGCTTGGGCCGGCACGACAGCGCCATTGCGATCATCACCCGCTGCCGCATGCCGCCCGAGAACTGGTGCGGATAGTCGCGCACGCGCTGCTCCGGCGTGGGAATGTGCACGAGGCGCAGCATCTCGACCGCGCACTCCAGCGCCGCCCTGCGCGACAGCCCCTCGTGCAGGCGCACCACCTCGGCGATCTGCTCGCCCACCGTGTAGACCGGGTTGAGCGACGTCATCGGCTCCTGGAACACGATCGCGATCTCCTTGGCGCGGATGTGGCGCATCGCGTCGGCGCCCAGCGGCACCAGGTCGCGCCCCTGCCACAGCACCTCGCCCGCGACGATGCGGCCCGGCGGCATGGCGATCAGCTTCAGCACCGTCATCGCCGTCACGGTCTTGCCGCAGCCGGATTCGCCGACGAGTGCAACCGTCTCGCCCTGCTCGATGGTGAGATCGACGCCGTCGACCGCATGCAGCCAGCCGTCGTCGGTGGCGAAATGCGTCTTCAGTCCGCGGATCTCGAGCAGGTGCGCGGCCATCGTCACAGCACCTTGCGCGGATCGAGCGCATCGCGCAGGCCGTCGCCGACGAAGTTGATCGCGAGCACCGCGAAAAAGATCGCGGCGCCCGGAAACAACGCGAAGTGCGGCGCGATGTCGAGGTAGTCCTTGGAATCGAACAGGATCCGGCCCCAGGTCGGTATGTCGGGTGGGAAACCCAGTCCGAGGAACGAAAGGGTCGACTCGGCGATGATCGCGGCGGCGACATTGATGGTTCCCGCCACGATCACCGGGCCGAGGGAATTCGGCAGGATGTGGCGGATCACCTGGCGCGGCAGCGAGGCGCCGAGCGCGCGCGCCGCCTCGACGAACTCCTTCTCGCGCAACGAGAAGAACTGCGCCCGTACCAGGCGCGCCACCGGCATCCACCCGAACATGCCGATCACCGCCACGATGAGGAAGAACACGCCCAGTTCGGGCCCGAACGTCTTCGTCAGCGCGTCGCGAAAGAGATATATCAGCAGCAGCAGCAGCGGCAGCTGCGGCAGCGACAGGTAAAGGTCGGTCAACCACATCAGCGCGGCGTCGATGCTGCCGCGCGAGATCCCCGCCACCGCGCCGATGATCACGCCGACGGTGAGCGACATCAGCATCGCCGCCAGGCCGACCGAAAGCGAGATGCGCCCCCCGTACAGCATGCGCGCGAACAGGTCCTGTCCGAGATCGTCGGTGCCGAACGGATGATTCAGCCCGGGTGGTGCCAGGCGCGCGGCGAAGTCGATTTCGTTGATCGGCACCTTCCACAGCCACGGCCCGAATGCGACCGCGGCGACCATCAGGCCGAGCACGATGGCGCTGAGCACGGCGAGCTTGTGGCGCCGGAAGCGGCGCCACGCCTCGGCGCCGGGCGTGACCGGGCGCCGCCGGATCGCGGTGCCGGCCGCGCTAGCGGTAGGCGATGCGGGGATCGAGCCAGCCATACAGCAGGTCGGCGATCAGGTTGAACAGGATCACCAGGCATGCGAACACGAACGTCACGGCCATGATCACCGGCGTGTCGTTGGCGAGCATGGCGCTGATCAGCAGCGACCCGATGCCCGGGACGCGGAAGATCTGCTCGGTCACGAGGGCCCCGCCGAACACGACCGGCATCTGCAGCGCGACCAGCGTGACCACGGGAATGAGCGCGTTGCGCACGACGTGCTTGAGCACGACCGTCCGTTCCGCCAGGCCCTTCGCGCGCGCCGTGGTCACGTAGTCGAGGCGGATCACGTCGAGCACGGCCGAGCGCACGTAGCGCGTCCAGGAAGCGCCCTGGAACAGTCCTAGCACCGCGACCGGCATGATCGACTGCTTGACATGCTCCCAGATGAAACGCCATCCGGTCGCCTCGATATCGGCGCGATAGACGAACGGCAGCCAGTCGAGCGTGATGCTGAAGACAAGGATCAGCAGGATGCCGGTGAAGAACGTCGGCAGCGAAAAGCCGATGAACGCGAGCGTGCTGGCGATCTGGTCGAAGATCGAATACGGCCGCGTCGCCGAATAGATGCCGACCGGCAGCGCGATCAGCAGCGCCAGGATCTGCGACGAGCCGATGATGACCAGCGTGGTCGGCAGCCGCTGCAGGATCAGCGTGTCGACGTTGATGCGGCTCACGAACGAGAAGCCCCAGTCGCCGCCGAGCATCGCGGTGAGCCAGTGGAAGTAGCGCAGGTAGACCGGATCGTCGAGGCCGAACTTCGCGCGCAGCATCAGGCGCACTTCCGGCGGGACGTTCGGATTGGTGGCCAGTTCCTCGAACGGATCGCCCGGCGCGAGCGCCAGCACGGTGAACAGCACGATGCTGATCCCGAGCAGGCTCGGGATCGCGATCAGCAGACGCCGCAGGATGTATTGGCTCAAGGAACCGGTCCGATGCCGTAGGCGTGGTGCACCGTCATCATCGGCTCCTGGCCTGCCGTGTCATCCCGAGCCGCTGGCGAGGGACCTCGTGCCTGGAACGATCGAGACTCCTCGCTGTGCGCGCAATGACACGGCTGGCGTCAACCCCGGAACCAGTCCTGCAAGGCCCAGAAATCGAGGTCCCACCCGCTCAAGGACGCCGAGAGAGTGTTGCCAACCACTTGGACGCGCGGCCGGTACACCACCGGGATCACGGTCGGGTCGCCGACGACGAGATCGTTGCACTTGATGTAGAGCGCGGCCCGCTTGACCGGATCGAGCTCGCCCTGCCCCGCGCGCCAGGTCCGGTCGTATTCGTCGCTCCTCCAGCGCGTGATGTTGCGGCCCTGCCACTTGTTTTCCTTGCTGGCGACCTCCCACGACAGGAACTGGTTCATGAAGATTTCCGGATCCGGCTGCGTCATCGTGGTCGTGTACATCTGCATGTCGGCGTAGAAGTGCGGATACGTATCGGGGTTGCCGACGTCCGACGAGAAGAACACCGACGCCGTGACCGACTTGAGCTCGAGGTCGATGCCCGCCTTCTGGCACGCCTGCTTGACCACCTGCTGCGTCTTCTGGCGCGGCGCGTTGATCGACGTCTGGTAGAGGAACTTGAGCTTCTTGCCGCTCTTTTCGCGGATCCCGTCGGCGCCGCGTTTCCAGCCGGCCGCATCGAGCATCGCGTTGGCCTTGTCGATGTTGAACTCCCACCTGGTGTTCTTCGAGTTGAAGCGCTCGGGCCGGTTGAGGAAGTTGCCGGTCGCGATGCCGGTGCGCCCGTAGATGTGATCCTGGATCGCCTGGCGATCGATCAGGAGCGCCATCGCTTGCCGCACCGCGGGCTCGCTGAACGCGAAGTGCGTGGTCTTGATGCTCGAACGTTCGCCGTCGACTTCGGTCAGCGGGTCGGTGCTGTTCAGCTGGATGAACTCGATGTTGCCGCCGCCCGAGATCTCGGTACGCCCCTTGCCGCCGGCTTCGAGGCGCTTGAGGATCTCGTCCTCGACCTGGATGTTCCACGCGTAGTCGTACTCGCCGGTCTGCAGCACCGCGCGCGCCGCGGAGACGGCGTCGCCGCCGCCCTTCATCTCGATGGTGTCGAAGTAGGGCCGGTTGGGCATGTGATAGTTCGGATTCAGCTCGCCGCGCACCATGTCGCCCGGTTTGAAGTCGACGAACTTGTACGGCCCCGTGCCCACCGGCTTCAGGTTCGTCGGCGCATCGCGCGACTTGCTGCCCGTGAACTCGCCGAACAGGTGCTTCGGGATGATGGCGCCGAACGCACCGACGAAGGCGTTGGCCCAGAAGGGGGTCGGCTTGTCGAAGTCGACGCGCACCGTCATCGCATCGACCTTGGTCACCTTGACGTCCTTGTAGCTGCCGATGGTCACGGTGGCGGTTTCCGGATTGCTCGCGTACTCCCACGTGAAGAGCACGTCGTCGGCGGTGAGCGGCTTGCCGTCGTGCCACACCACGCCCTTCTTGACCTTCCACGTCACCGACTTGCCGTCCTTTGCGACCCCGCCGTTTCCGACCGTCGGAACCTCCGCCGCGAGGATCGGCACCAAGTTGCCGTCGTTGTCCCAACCGGCGAGCGGCTCGTAGAAGATGCGCGAGCCTTCCTGGTCCTTGGTGCCGGTGGCGAAGTGCGGGTTGAGCAGGGTGGCGCCCTGCCACCACAACGCCTTGAGCACGCCGCCGCCGCCGCGTTTGGTCGGCTTGTAGACCGTCGGCGGCCGGGCCTGCGCGACGCCGGCATGCATGAGCATCTGGCCCGCCATTGGTGCGGTCAGTCCGAGCGCCACCATGCGCCCGATGAACCCCCGTCGCGACAGCCTGCCGCAGCGCACCTCTTCGATCAGCTTGCGCAGATCACGTTCTTCCATGGCTCCTCCTCGAG
>Ga0335077_10003891_pt1 | contig 18150 bp, 20 predicted proteins | sample Lox_Sample_31_FD_207151 | JGI IMG/M metagenome (GOLD analysis project Ga0335077, IMG submission 207151) | Soil microbial communities from Loxahatchee National Wildlife Refuge, Florida, United States - Lox_Sample_3.1 | ecosystem: Environmental > Terrestrial > Soil > Wetlands | place: USA... | reverse complement strand
AAAAGTCCGCCGCGCCTGCGCCCGGTCATGCTAAGCGAGGGGAAAAAACTTCGAAACGGAGTTCGGTATGAAAGACGATGCCCACAAACTTGCGCAAACCGGCCTGCAATGGTCGTTAGGGCTGGTCCTGATCTATGAGTGTTCCCGCTTTCTGTTTTCGGCGGAGACCACCGGCGTCGTCCGGAAAATGCATGTGCACCCGCTCCTGCTCAGCATCATTGCGGCAGTCGAACTGCTGGGAGCGGTCCTGTTCCTGATACCGCAGGCAATTGCAGTTGGAAGCCGTCTGCTGTTGGCGACGTTTGGTGTGGCGGCCATAATCCACATCCTGCATGGCCAGCCTGATATCGGCTATTTGATTATCTACGCACTGGCGGTTCTGACAGTCGTGACTGGTAAGTAGGGAATAAGGCGTAGGCTAGGACTGGTTTCCACTCTGGTCTACGACATAGACCTTGCCCGGACCCGGCGTCTGAATGCGGTTCTTCTCAAACGTCTCTTTGATCCGGCGGCGCAACTCGCGGCTTACGGCATATTGCTTGTTGGGGCGAGTCTTGACCAAAACCAGGTATTCCGCCTCATCATTACCTACCCGCTCAATTCCCGGAACCTCAATATCGCTGACGATGTCATCGGCGTATAGCGGATCATGGCGGATATCCTTGCCCAGTTCCTTAAGTAATTGAATGATGCGGTCGCTCGGTTCACGATAGGCGACGATCACCCGCAACGTTAGCTGTGACCAGTCTCGCGTGGTGTTCGACACGATGGTGACCTGGCTGTTGGGCACGGTGTGCAACGTGCCGTCATCATCCCGCAGAACCGTGCGGCGCAAGGTCATTTCCTCGACGGCGCCCTTTACGCCGGCGATGCGGACCGTGTCCCCGAGATCGTACTGGTTCTCCAGCAGGATGAAGAAGCCGTTGATGAAATCGTGTACCAGCGTCTGCGCTCCAAAGCCAATGGCCAAGCCGGCGATCCCGGCGCTCGCGAGCAGCGGCTCCAGGCGCAATCCCAACTGTCCCAACACCGTGAGCGCGGCGATCGCGACAATCGCGAATATCCCCACGCTGGTAATCACGCTGGTGAGGGTACGCACCTGCCTGGCACGAGTACTGGAAGTAATGCCGGCGGCTTCCAGGGCGGAAACCCGGCGGGTTATGGTGCGCAACAGCCAGACCAGAACAGCCGACACCAGGACCACGAGCGCGATCTTGGGGAAGTCGTGGCGCAGAAACGTCATCGTGTCTTCACGCCAGTCGTGGAACAGTTCGGGCAGGCTCGCGGGTTAAGGGATGAACATACGATTCACGTTCCGGCGCGATTATAACAAGCAGTGAAACTCTCGCACTGGCAAGCCCGTATAATTTCGAGGAGTCTGTTTGTCGAGGTGCCTGTGGCCAAGCCATCCGTTTCCACTATTGTTTTCGCATTGTTGCTGGGATTTGTGTTGCCCGGTGTGTGCTGGGCACAGGTTCACGACCATCCGCATACGGAAATTGCACAGCCCCCTCCGGAAGATGAGGAGCACGCAAGAATAGAGCGTGAAAGGCAGAAGCAAGCGAACCTGGAGCGGCAGCACCAACTCAAGCGCGACACCGACGAACTGTTCAAGCTGGCGACGGAGCTGAAGCAGTACGTCGACAAGACGAACGAAAATGTTCTGTCTCTTGAAGTCATCCATAAAGCGGACGAGATCGAAAAGCTCGCCCACAGTGTCAGGGAAAAGATGAAGGGCAACTAGCAGGCGTTGCCTGCTATGTCCTGGATAGTAGATCCCCCGCGAACATTAGCAACCGGAAGAGATCTGTATTCTTGCATGCAACAAGCTCGACCGCGCTACAATTGCAACTGGGTTTCACTACTCCGAGGAGGTGTCGTAGCATGCCGCTGCCCCAGACGGAATCTCCGGGAAGATTGCAGGCCGAGCTTATGTCGCGGGGCCTGCGGATGACGCACCAGCGGCGCACCATTCTGAGTATCGTGGAGACCGCCAAGCAGCATCTCGATGCCAGCCAGATCCTGCGCCGGGCGCGCAAACTGGATCCCAGTGTGGACCGGGTCACCGTGTACCGGACGCTGAAACTGCTGAAACGCCATGGCCTGGTGGATGAACTCGACCTGATGCACATGCAGGGAGAGAAGCATTACTATGAGCGCCGCCCTCAACGCGACCACATCCACATGGCTTGCCTGCGCTGCGGCAAGATCATGGAGTTCGAAAGCGATCTTTTCGACCGTCTGAAAGGGCAGATCCAGCGCGATTGCCAGTTCCACATCGCCGTCACTCGTCTCGAGGTCGGGGGCTACTGCAAGCAGTGCCGCACCTCCGCGCCCGCCTAACCGGCGCGTTGCATCTGGTTGCAACAATTCCGACACAAAAAATATTGTCACGGTCTTGACCGGCCTCAGCGCCACAAATACCATGGATGTTGTTTCATCACATGCAACTGAGTTGCAACTAAGATAATCATGCGATTTGGGAAACTTATTACGCTGACCGTCATGCTGACTGCGACCTGCGCCAGTGCGCAGGAACGCCCCTATTTTGTGACTTATTCCCATGAGATGGAGGAGCCCGGCAGCCTGGAAACGGAGTTTCTCAGTGTCACCGGCGCTCCTCCCGGCGGCAACCGTTTCTTCGGGGCGACCGTCGAGTTTGAGTATGGCGCGACGGCCTGGTGGACTTCAGAGCTGTATCTCGACGGCCAGTCCACCCAGAATGACAGCACTATTTTCACCGGGTTCCGCTGGGAGAACCGCTTCCGCCCGCTGATGCGTGAGCATTGGATCAATCCAGTCCTTTATGTGGAGTTTGAGGACACCAGCGCCGACAAGGCACTGCGCGAGATCGTGGGGCACGACGGAGTTCCGGACTTTGCCGACTCGAATGCCGAAGCCCGCCAGGACAAGGAACGCGAACTGGAACTTAAGCTGATTCTGGGAAGCAATTTCCATGGCTGGAATGTCAGCGAGAACATTATTGCCGAGAAGAATCTTTCGAACGAGCCCTGGGAGTTCGGATACGCGGTAGCCGCCAGCCGTCCGCTAGCCCTGGCCGCCAGTGCGCGCGATTGCACGTTTTGTCCGGAACGGTTCCAGGCAGGGATTGAGATGTATGGAGGACTCGGCGATCGTTACAGCTTCGGAATTCACGACACCTCGCACTATCTCGGCCCGACTCTCAACTGGGCGGCGCCGAATGGAATAACAATTTCGTTCTCGCCGCAGTTTGGCCTGAACGACTACAGCCTGCCTCGGCTTTACCGGTTCGGTTTTTCTTACGAAATCAGCCAAATCTTCAGCCACCTTCACAGGCAGAGCGGAGAGACCAAGTGATGCGCAAAATGCGTTTCGCGCCTTCCCTGCTGATACTGCTGCTGGGCTTGACTGGTCTGGCCCCGGGAGCCGCCGACGGCACGTGGCTCTACTCGGTTCCCACGCACGAACATGACAAAGCCAATCCATTTGCCGGCCGGCCAGAAGCGGTCGCCGCGGGAAGAAGGATTTTCGAGGACCGCTGCGCGGGCTGCCACGGCAAGAATGCCGAAGGACACAAGAAGCGCCCGCCATTGAAGAGCGAGCGCGTGCAGCTGCAGGCAACCGAAGGCGACCTGCACTGGCTGCTGGTGAACGGAAATCTGTGGAAGGGGATGCCCTCGTGGTCCAAGCTTCCCGATCCACAGATCTGGCAGGTTGTCAGCTACCTGAAATCACTGAAACAGTAATCTCAGGCGCCCTCGATTCCGATCCGCATGCCGTAGAACGAGCGATACACGAAGAACACCGAAATCAGGAAGAAGGCCGCTGCCAGCAAATGGCTTAGCGTGCCGCCCGCCTCCATCGTCAATTTCACCGCCAGCTCCACCGCCAACAGGCCGAAGAGAGTGGTGAACTTGATGACCGGGTTCATGGCTACCGAGGAAGTGTCCTTGAACGGATCGCCGACCGTGTCACCAACCACCGTGGCGGCGTGCAGTTCAGTGCCTTTTTGCTTCAACTCAACCTCGACGATTTTCTTGGCGTTGTCCCATGCCGCGCCGGCGTTCGCCATGAAGATCGCCTGGTAGAGACCGAATATCGCAATCGAAATCAGATAGCCAATGAAGAAGAATGGCTCGATGAACGCAAACGTCAGAGTGCCGAAGAACACCGCCAGGAAGATGTTCAGCATTCCCTTCTGCGCATAGCGGGTACAGATTTCTACGACTTTCTTGCTGTCCGCCACCGAGGCTTTTTCCACTCCCTCCAGCTTGATGTTCTTCTTGATGAACTCTACCGCGCGGTACGCTCCGGTGGTCACGGCCTGGGTGGAAGCGCCGGTGAACCAATAGATCATTGCCCCGCCCGTGATCAGCCCAAGGAAGAAGGGCGCGTGCAGCAACGAAAGGTTCTGCACGTTTTCTGTCAGTCCATTGGTCAAGGCCATGATGATCGAGAAGATCATCGTGGTCGCACCCACGACTGCAGTTCCGATGAGCACGGGTTTGGCGGTCGCCTTAAACGTGTTGCCCGCGCCATCGTTGGCCTCCAGCAGGTCTTTTGCGCGATCGAAGTTTACGTCGAGGTTGAAATCTTTCTTGATCTCTGCCTTCACGTTGGGAACCGCTTCGATCAGCGAAAGCTCGTAAACCGATTGTGCATTGTCGGTCACCGGGCCGTAGGAGTCCACGGCGATCGTGACCGGTCCCATGCCCAGGAAGCCGAACGCAACCAGACCAAAGGCGAACACGGCCGGGGCAGCCATCAAGGCGCCGAGGCCTTCCAGGCTGAAGTAGTAGGAAATGGACATCAGCGCGACCATTGCCAGACCCAGCCAGTAGCCGGAGAAGTTGCCGGCCACGAATCCGGACAGGATGCCGAGCGACGCGCCGCCTTCCTTCGCTGAAGTCACGACTTCGTTGACGTGACGCGATTCCGTCGAGGTGAATACCTTGACCAGTTCCGGAATAATGGCACCGGCAAGCGTTCCGCAGGAGATGATGGAAGCCAGTTTCCACCACAGCGTAGTGTCGCCGCCGAGGTCGGGCACGATCAACGAGGAGATGAGATAGGTGAGCGCTATGGAGACGACGGAAGTGATCCATACCAACCAGGTCAATGGCGCTTCGAAGTTCATCTCGGCCGCGTGCGCATACTTGGCCTTGGCCAGTACGCCATTGATGAAATAGGCCGCCGCGCTCGAAACCAACATGGCGATGCGCATCACGAAAATCCATACCAGCAATTGAACCTGGATAGTGGGATCCTTGACCGCCAGCAGAATGAAAGTGATGAGCGCGACGCCGGTCACGCCGTAGGTTTCAAAACCGTCAGCCGAAGGACCGACGGAATCTCCCGCATTGTCGCCGGTGCAGTCGGCGATCACGCCGGGGTTACGGGCGTCGTCTTCCTTGATTTTGAAGACGATCTTCATCAGGTCAGAGCCGATATCGGCAATCTTGGTGAAGATACCGCCCGCGATACGCAGCGCTGCGGCACCGAGCGATTCGCCGATGGCGAATCCGATGAAGCACGGTCCTGCGTAGTCTCCAGGGACGAACAGCAGGATGAACAACATGATCAGCAGTTCCACGCTGATCAGCATCATGCCGATGCTCATGCCGGCCTGGAGCGGAATGTTGTAAATGGGATAAGGCTTGCCCGCGAGTCCGGCGAAGGCGGTGCGGGAATTCGCGAACGTGTTGACCCGGATGCCGAACCAGGCCACGCCATAGCTGCCGGCGATCCCCACAATGCTGAACAACAAGATGATGAGAACACGAACCGCCTCAAACTTCAGCAGCAGGCCAAAGTAGAGCAGGATGATAACGGCGATGAACACCCACAGCAGCAACAGGAACCTTCCCTGAGTGACCAGATAGGTCTTGCAGGTTTCATAGATCAGCTCAGAGATCTCGCGCATGGCCCGATGCACGGGCAAGTTCTTCAGCCGCATGTAAATCACCATGCCGAAGCTCAAGCCGAAGATGCAGAAGAAGATTCCTATCAGCAGCAGCTTGTGGCCATCAATCGCGTTGTTCAGAAAGCTTACCGAGGAAAGATCTGGAAGTTTCAGGTTAGCCTCGCCTCCGACCTCGCTCGAGGGCTGTGCGAGAGCGGCAGATGCCCCGAGAGTCAGGAGAGCGAGGGAAGCAGCCAGGGATTTCATCAGGATTCGGCGGATGCGGCATGCCGGAGACGCAACACGAGCAAGCCAGGTGCGCATAGAAAATCCTCCACGGATGAGACTTTTTATCAGGATGACTACGTGTCTAGGTACTCTCCCCCGCGCACAAGCCGCTCCCAACGCCCGGTGAGGGCGAATGGAGCGCATTGCCGGAGTTCCGAACACGCTTCCACCGCAAGACTTGAACAGGAGTTCTGAGCTTGGCCGCGTCGGACGTTTAATACCGCGGAGCCAGGCAAACCTCTGCCTGAAACCGCCCAGTACGAAGCCAGCTTTTATAACATGCTGAGAGCAGGAGGGTCAAACGCCGGCCTTGCGTGCTGCACGTTTCCAGTAAAGGTAGCCGGGAACGCCGATCAGAATGATTGTGGTCCCCCAAAATGCCTCTGTAGGACGAGTAATGATGGTGTTCAAAGTCCACGCTGTGCCGATAAGAACATAAATCCCCGGAAGCCAGGGATAGCCGGCGCAGCGGTAGGGCCGTGGAATCTCCGGGCGCTTCCATCGCAGCAGGAACAGCGCAATGACGGTGAGGGTGTAGGACAGCACCATGCCGTAAATCACGTAGGTATAGAGCTGATCATAGCGGCCGCTCACGGCCAGAAGCGCCGCCCAGATTCCTTGTCCGATCAGCCCGAAGGCTGGGGTACGCCAGCGGGGGTGAATTTCCGCCATACGCTTGAAGAACACGCCGTCCTGCGCCATCGCCAGGCATACTCGCGCGCCCGACAAGGTGCAGGTGGCGGCTGCGCTGAAGCAGGAAATTGCGATCATGGCCGATAGCCAGATCGCGATTCCGGGGGAAAACAGTGAGACTGCCGCTGCGTGCGCGATAGTTTCGTGCTTCGCGATCTCGGATAATGGAAGCGCGTAAACGTATGCCAGATTCATCGCCAGGTAGATAGCTCCGACGACGAGTATGCCCAGGACCATCGCCAGGGGCACATTGCGTCGCGGTTCTTTTACTTCTCCGGCGACCCACGTGACATAGACCCAACCGTCGTAAGCCCAGAAAACCGCGATCAGGGCCACCCCCATAGCGGAGATGAACTGGCCTGCGCTGAGGCCCATGGTCAACCCGGCACCGGATCCGTGGAAATTGGACCAGTGACCCTTGCCTGCTGCAAATCCCAGGACCACGAAGGCCGACATGGCTGCGAACTTGGTCCAGGTTGAGACGTTCTGCAACAGAGCGCCCCAGCGCAATCCGACAGCGTTGACATAGGTGAGTATCGCGATCAATGCCAGACCAACCAAATGAGCGCGAGTGAGCGTGATGCCCGCCACCGAGAAAAGCACATGTTGCTGAGAGATCAGGGGGACAATCTGTCCCATGTAGGCGGCCGAGGCCACTGCCAGCGCGGCGATGCTGCCGCCGTTCGCCACGCTGAACAGCATCCAGCCATAAAGAAACGCCACCAGGTCGCCGTAAGCCTCCCGCAGGTAAACATATTGGCCACCCGAGTCGGGGAACATGGAGGCCAGCTCCGCGAACGCAACACAACCGAACAGCGAAACCACACCGCCTATTACCCAGACGCCAAGAAACAGCATGGGTTGCGGCAATGGCCCGGCAATGTCTTTGGCCGTCAGGAAGATCGAAGACCCGATCACACCGCTCACCAGCAGCAGGACCGAATCCAGCAAGGAAAGGCCGCGAATCAGGGTAGGTTTTGAATCCTGCTCCGACTGTAGTTTGGCAGATAAGGCAGGCAGATCCATGGCTATCCGATACCCAGTTCGTCCGGGGATTCGAGAGGCATACCGCAACGCCGGCAGATGACTGCGCCGCAATCACCGCAAGTCAACGGGTCCCTCACTTCCGCTGCACATTGCGGGCAATAAAAGAGTTCTGCGGGGGCCGGGGGTTGATCCTTGGGCTGGTCTGGTGCCATGAGGAAGGCAACTCTAACACACCCTGCTCGGATGAACGAAAGCCCGGCATCGGGCTGGCGACAAACCTTTTACAAATCCATAACCGCCAAATGACATCGTGACATGAGGGCAGGCGTAGACTGCTTCCGCAGCTTTCTTGCGTTCGATTCTGGCTGCGAAATCGTTCATTTTGGGGGCGTCATTTTATGGAGAAAAAGAACGTGTTCGACGTTTCGTTGAGGTTCGCGAAGGACACTGGCAGTGCCACAGCACGAATTGCGGAAAGAGCTGGCCTGATTGCCGCGCTGTTCGTATTCATCTTCTGCTTGCCGCCTTTCAAAGCTCAAGCGCAGGGACCTCGTGTCGGCCCGGGTAATGTTTTTGTGCACACCAAGTTCGGCGGATTCATTCTGGGCTACGACATCGACCAGAGCGGTACCGAAGGCATCCTGAGTGAATCACTGACTCTGGGTGGCGGGAAATACGACGTGGCGGTCGAAACATTCGACCAGAAAACGGGCAAGATCCTTTCCGTTGTAGCTCAGCAGAAGAATTCGCATAACGATTACGTAACGCTGGGCATCGAGGGACAAGGAGTTGGACTAGTGGAGTATGAAAGAGCGAAAGGCATCTTCGTTGGTCAGCGCCAGTACGCGATGCTGAATCCGCTCAGCGGCAACAAGTTTACCGGCCGCTGGACACCGCCGCTGACCAAGGACGACATCATTATCGGTTTGAGTGCCAGCCAGGGTTCGTCCAATGCCGCTGTCATGGCCTTCGACAACGGCGGCAATTTCAATTCCTTTTTGTTCAGCACGAACGTCGGCGCCAACACATTCGGCTCGATCGTTAATGTGACCGACTCTGTTTTTGACTTCAACAATTCCCCGGTCATGGCGATGGACACCGCAACCAACCAGGCTGTGCTGGGTTCCTCGTTCGGCTGTTATGGCTGTTCCACCGAAATCGGGCTGGTTGATCTCACCCAGGGCACCGTGACCACGTTCCCCGGACTGGGTTTTGGTTTCGTCAACGGAATCGCTGTTGATTCCAATACCGGGATTGCCTGCACAACGACCGAAGACGATTTCAGCGTGGAGTTCTACGACCTGGCGAACCAGACCGGTTTTATCGTCCCGATCCCCGGTGCCACTAACCAGGCACAAAGCGGCGCCGACGTGGAGGTTGATCCCATCAATAAGCTGTTCTTCGTAGGCCAGCCGTTCACCAGCACGGGCTTCACCGGTAGCAGCATCCAGGTCTTCGATGAGCAAGGGAATTTTGTCGAGTCCATCAACGGTTTGAAGCTTCCGGTAAGTCCGGTTCGAATTGCCCTGAACCCCACTCACCGCATGGGCTATGTACTGGTAACACCTGACCTGACCTCGCTGCAGTCTTTCACCTACTAAGTTTCTGCTCATCGGGCCGGCCTTATGTCGGGCTGGCCCGTCCTTTGTCTCCCGGATTGCATTGGTCGTAATAGAATCACCGTGTGTTCTGACTATGACGGAGGTCAGACGTGCCGCAAGACTTACCAGGTCCTGACGAGAAGCTGCAGCAGGAGTTCAACCGCTGGGCGGCGGAAGGTGAAGGCGAAAAGATGGAGCGCCATCACCTCGACATTACCGAGAAGACAATCCGCCTGATGAACCTGCGTCCGGGAGAACGCGTGCTGGATTTGGGCTGCGGTTCCGGCTGGGCGACGCGCCTGCTGGCGCGCCTTGTGAGCGACGGTCCTGAGGGCTTCGGACAAGTCGTGGGTGTGGACGTCTCCGACGAGATGATTCGCCAAGCCCGAGGCGCATCGCGCGATTTTGAAAACATCCTCTACGTCTGGGGATCGGCGCAGCACATTCCCTGGGAAGAAAATTTCTTCGACAAAGTATTGTCGGTCGAATCGTTCTACTACTATCCGGACCAGGAACGGGCGCTGGCCGAACTGTTTCGAGTCATGGCCCCCAGGGGACGAATGTTTATCCTGATCAACCTCTACAAGGACAACGCCTATTCCCTGCAGTGGGTCGACAAGCTTAAGGTTCCGGTGCACGTGCGGTCATCCGCGGAGTATGTCGAATTACTAAAGACACACGCTTTCGAGAACGTGGAGGCGCGGCAGATTCCGGATGATACGCCCACACCCGATGACTACGTGACGAAGTCCTTCAATAGCCTGGAAGACCTGCGTGCTTTCAAACGCACGGGGGCTTTGCTCCTGATGGCATCAAAGCCGGATCTGCGAAACGCCGCCCCGGGGTATACGATCTACTGAGTCATTTCAAACGGCCGTACTTCTTGAGCACTGCCCGCAACTGGTCATGGGGCAAAGCGATTACGGTGTGATTGTCGATTCCGGTCATGGTTTCGGCCGCGACCATCGCATTGATGATCGCCTCCTCGGTCGCTTGCACAGTCGCCAGGAATATGGGATCGAGGCGGTCATTGGGCAGCATTGTCAGTTGACGAGTTCCCTCAGGAGAGCCCGCACCCGAGTTAGCCGTAGAAAAAGCCAGGAAGATATCGCCGGAGCCATCTCCGGAGTAGCTCCCATCTCTTCCTAACCCCAGGGTCACGCGTTTGGCGACCCGCTTCAGTTGTGTGGGGATCAGCGGCGCATCGGTTGCCACGATGACGATAATCGACCCGACGTCATCGTTATAGACCGCACGATCCGGAATCTCTTCGCCAACGGGTACACCGGCGATACGAAGCTGACTGCGTCTCCCATAATTGCATTGCACCAGGACTCCCACCGTGTACCCACCATACTTGGCGTCCAGCGCCCGGGAGGCTGTACCGATGCCACCTTTGAATTCGTTGCAAACCATGCCCGTCCCGCCACCCACGTTGCCCTCCGCCACAGAGCCCCCCTGGGCGCTGTCGAGCGCTTGAATTGCGTGCTCCGGTTTGACGTGAAAACCATTGATGTCGTTCAGATACCCGTCCCAGGTCTCAGCCACTACCGGCAAAGACCACCAATAGCCCTCGATGTCGGGTTTGCCGTGTTGTACTTTCCAGGCAATCACGGCATCGCGTACCACTCCGACGCTGTGAGTGTTGGTAATCATGACGGGGCCGTCAAGGAAGCCGGATTCCTCCACCCACGTGGTCCCGGTCATCTCGCCGTTCCCGTTTTCAGTGAACCATCCGGCGAACACCGGGTCAGACGAGTTCTTACCTCGGGGAAGGACGGCAGTCACGCCCGTGCGCACCGGTCCGACCCCGACCTTCAACGCTCCCTCGCCTGAAATCAGTGTCGTGTGCCCAACTTCGACCCCCCTGACGTCCGTAATGGCGTTCAGCGGTCCAGGTGTGCCATCAAAAGGTACGCCCAAGTCGCGCGCCCGCGGTTTCGTCTGTGCTGCGGCGCAGGAGAAAGCGATAATGGAAATCCAGACCGCATAGCGAGCTTTCTGCATCACTGGCCTCCATAGAAACCTGCAACGTACGTCGGCTGGATACCGCCTCATCAGTGACGGGCAACATGCAATGCATCGGCTGATACGAGGAAAAGTGTAGAGTGTGCCCGAAAGGCAGCGGATCACTCGATCCCTAACTGTTTGCGTGCCTCCGGACTCAGCCGTTCCGGAGTCCAGGGAGGGTTCCAAACCACGTTCACGACGACCGTGCGGATGCCCGGCAACTGTTCCACTCTGGCCTTGACCTGTTCGCTGATCGTCACATGGGCAGGGCAACCTTGCGCAGTCAGGGTCATGTCCACGGTGACATCTTGCTGGCCGTCAGCAGCGGACGCAAATTGAATGCCGTAAATCAATCCAAGATCCACGATGTTGACCGGAATCTCGGGGTCGTAGCACTGCTTGAGGGCGCTTAACACTTCATCTTCGGTGACGGCGGGCATGCATGGTCCTCAAAGATAAGTCTACCCATCGCGCAGGGAAGTTGTCACGCTAACAGGATCCTTCTGGTAGCCTACGCTTAGCTCCATGAGTCCCGAACTCAAACAGAAACTCCAGATCGTCCTCGCCGTGGCGATCGCAGTGAGCGCCTTGCGCCTGGCCTACATTCTCTACGAAAGAAGTGAGAGCCGGCACAAGGAATCGCAGAAGCAGGCGCCGCCGCTGAATGCGGATGCCTATGTCGTCCCCAAGAAGCTCTATCCCTATGACTTGAAGTCAGCCCGGCAACTGACTCAGCAGCCGGTGTGGGTCAAGGAAGGATTTCGCTATACCTACTACCCTTATGACCCGGTGAATCATCGTTCCGACTTTTCCCATGAGGCTGGACAGCTTCTTCCGATCGAGAAGCTGTCAATCAAAGACGTCGTAACCGACATTTCACCCGGTTCGCCGGATCAACGCCAGGTCATGGCAGTGTTCGAGAAAGCGGGCCACGCCTATTCCTTCCCTATCGGATCGCTCAAGGCCGGCGATTATCGCATCTACAGTGACGAGATGCTGTTCCTGCAAGACCCGCACGAGCTCTATCATCATTGGCCAGCCGATATCTGGCAGGCAATTGATCGGCACGAAGTCATCGCAGGAATGAATGAACTGCAGGCCGACTTCGCCACCGGGATGGGGATTCCCGAAGGTTCAGGGCTAGGCGAAGAACGAATTCTTCACTATCCGAACGGGGGCAAGCCCCTCACAGTTGTCTATCGGAATGGGAAGGCTGCGGAGATCAAACCCGGCCCCGGATAGCGCCGTTCCATTGCTCATTTCACAGCCGGGGAATTGGCGTCAGCCGCTTTCTGTTCGTCTGCGTGGATGATGCCATCGTCGGCGGCATAGAAAGAGCGGTGGGTCGAATCCATCTGCTTGGGAGTAAGAGCCAGGTCAAATCCATCTTTGTGGGAATGGAACCCGACCGTGTAATCGCCACGGTCAGTCTGCGTCATACGGCGCGTAAACGAACCTGTGTGCACCAGGGCCAGCAGGGAAGTCGCGTACGCCCCGTTCTTCCGTTTGTACAGCCTTTGCGCCCGCAGAAAATTACGCATGTAGCCCAAGGCGCTGGCCTCCGAGTCTGAGCGCGCGGGATCACCCGGAAACTTCGGCTGATAAGTCGCCTGAGCGCCTGCGAGCGACCCGGCCAGAAGCAGAAATACCGCACCCAGTACTACCCTCTTCCCGTAAAGTCCCATGCCCACACCCCTTCCGATGGTTCCTTCCATGTTACTCCCGTAATTGATGAAGCTGTTACGGTGCTTTAAATCCCTGGCAAACATGTCTATGCTTTCCAAAACGGACCAAGTAGGAGACCCATGAAGGCTGCCGCCGTGAAAACTGCCCCCATCAAGAAGGCCCCTATTCGAATCGCGGTGGTAGAGAGTGACCCACTTCGCTTCGTTGGATTTCGCGCCCTGTTCGATTCCGAGCCGGATTTCGAGTTACTTTCAGCATCGTTACCAGACATCGGCACCCTGCCAGATATCCATCTCGTTTTGCTCGGTAACCGCAGCGGTCAGAACCTGTTTGATCTGATGGCCAGCCTCAAGGCCAGCCGCCCGGACCTGCGCATTATCGTTACCGGGTCGGGAATGGACGAAGAAACCATCTTGAAAGCCGTGGCATCCGGTGCCAAGGGATACGTAGATGAAGCTGCCTCGCCCGCCGAGTTCGTGCAGGCCATCCGGGTCGTACATCAGGGTTCCGTCTGGGCACCTCGCCGGGTACTTTCCATGTTCATCGAGCGGGTCAGTTCCGCCCCAGGTCGGGTTTTTCCCGCCGGCCGCGTGACCTTTACCGATCGCGAGAAGGAAGTGCTGGAAATGCTGGTCGCCGGTCGCTCCAACAAGGAAATCGGAGCCGCGCTTGGCATCGAGGAGCGCACCGTCAAGGCGCACGTGGCCAAACTGATGCGCAAGGTGGGCGTGCAGAACCGAATCGCGCTTTCCGTCCACGCCATTACCCATTCGCTGGTATCCGCGAAATAGGCCCAATTCACACGTTACTTTGGGGCAGTGTCCCGAGGTAATCTTGTCGGCCTGCCACGCCTGCCGCATACTGCACTCACCTACCACAGAACCTGGGAGACGGGGTTGGAGACGGGGATTTTAGGGTCACCGTAGCCGGCCCCGATTTTATTTGTGCCTGATCTACCCTGTGCCGGGTTCATCAATAGCCAACCCCTGACCGGCAACAACCCTTTTTCACGTCCAGGAATCCTTTAGAATTTAGAAGCATTTATTCCTGAACACCCAGGTTGAGAGAAATGAAAAAACTTCTATTGCTCGTACTTGTCATGTGTCTGGCGACGGCCGTTCTTGCCGCCGATGAAAGCGAGAACAAAGCGGAGGACCGGTTGAAGGCGGCAGCGGGTGTCCTCGATGAAATCCAGAGTGCCCCTGACCAGGGTATGCCCGAGGAAGTATTAGGTTCTGCCGAGTGCGTAGCGGTAGTGCCCTCCATGCTGAAAGGCGGCTTCATTGTGGGCGCCCGGTACGGACGCGGCGTCGCCAGTTGCCGGACTCCCAAAGGCTGGAGCGCTCCGGCCTTTTTCCGCATTGAGGGTGGCAGTTTCGGGCTTCAGATCGGGGGACAGGCCGTCGACCTCGTCATGCTGGTGATGAACAACGACGGCATGCAGAAGTTGCTATCCAGCAAATTCAAACTCGGCGCCGATGCCAGTGTTGCCGCTGGTCCCGTGGGACGCCATGCCGCGGCCGATACGGACTGGAAACTGCGTGCCCAAATACTTAGCTATTCGCGGGCGCGAGGAGCATTTGCGGGGCTGGAGCTCAGTGGCGCAGTGATTCGCCAGGACAAAGACAGCACACGGGAATTCTACGGGCACATGGTGCGTTTCAAAACGTCCCTGGAAGGGGCTATCGAAGCGCCTAAGGAAGCGTATCCATTCCTCGAAACGCTGGCCAAGTGGGCGAAGGCCGCCGCGGAGAAGTAAGGCTTCTGCCGATCAACCCCAGCGGCGACCAGCCACATCTTATGAGGGACGGGCCAGGTTTGACAGAGGATTTTGCCGGGTGCTACCGTCCCAGTTTTCTTCCGCATGCGTCAACGATTCGAGTTCGCGCTTGCCTGGGTCATTATCAAGCTCATGGGAGTGCTGCCTCGTCCCCTGGCCCGAGCGGCCGGCATAACTCTGGGCTGGCTGGTTTACCTTCTGCACTTCCGCCTGCGCCGCGTGGGCATGCGCAACCTGGCGCTGGCCTTTCCGGAGAAGAGCCGGCGTGAACACGTCCGCATCCTGCGGGGTGTCTTTACTTCCTTCGGTCGGCAGTTGGCTGAGGTGTGCCTGTTTCCGCGGTATACACGCGAAAACGTCAGCAAAGTGGTTGTTTACGACGGCTTTGAGAACTTCGAGCGGGCATTCGAACGAGGTAAGGGTGTGTTATTTCTCACCGCGCACCTGGGGGGATGGGAACTCTCGGCGTTTGCTCATTCGCTGCACGGACATCCCCTGCACGTGGTCATGCGGCCTCTAGACAATGCTTACCTGGATCGTTTGACGCGGCATTACCGCACCATGCACGGCAACTCCATGGTTGATAAAGACGATTTCGTGCGCGGGTTGCTCTCTGCCATGAAGGCCGGCGAGACCGTGGGGATTCTCATGGATACCAACATGACCCCTCCCCAGGGCGTGTTCGTAAATTTCTTCGGGATTCCGGCCTGTACTGCCAGCGGGTTGGCGAGAATCGCCTTGCGCACCGATGCCGCAGTCGTCCCCGGCTTCACCGTCTGGGATCCGGTGTTGCGAAAATACCGCTTGCGCTTTGACCCCGCCGTAAGCCTGGTGCGCACGGGCGACGACGAGGCCGATACCGTGGCCAACACGGCCCGCTTCACCAAAATCATTGAGGACTATGTGCGGCGATATCCCGACCAGTGGCTGTGGGTGCATCGTCGCTGGAAGACGCGCCCCGAAGGGCAGCCTTCGCTCTACTAGGAGCGGACGAGAGCTCAGAACCAGTCGCTGCGATACGCAACCCACCAACTGGCGTAGAGAATCGGAATGGTGGCTCCTAGTGCCCACCAAAGTGGCAGGAAAAAATCGGCAAGCAAACCGAGCACCGTGAAGCTGATCCAGAATACCTTGCGTTGCATGTGGATATTCTATCCCGCAGCTTTTCTTTCCCGGTGTAAACATATACAAAGGTGCCATGCAGCGAACCGTGCAGGAAATCGCGGCCCGAGTGCAGGCCCGCATCATCGGGGAGGAGTCGACCCTGCTGACGGGCATTGCCAGTCTTTCCACCGCCGCTGCAGGCGCTCTGGTTTTTGTCGAAGACGAGAAGGACCTGCCCGTTGCCCTCAAATCATCCGCCTCCGCTGTGATTGCCGGCGAGTTCGCCGCCACGTGCAGCGGCGGCAAGCCGGTTTTGATTGTGTCTCAACCGCGGCTGGCATTTGCCCGTGCTGCGCAACTTCTGTGTCCGCGGGCCGTCTTCGCGGCGGGCATCCACCCCAGCGCCAGCGTGCATCCTTCCGCTGCCTTGGCGCGCGAGATAACCGTAGAAGAGAATTGCGTGATCGCCGAGGGTGTTGCGGTCGGCGCAAAGACGCGTATCGGGGCCAATTGCGTGGTCGGCGTCCATGCAACCATCGGCGAGGATTGCGAGCTTTTTCCCAACGTCACTGTGTATCCAGGTGTGCACCTCGGTCGTCATGTGATCGTCCATGCTGGAGCCGTCCTGGGCAGTGATGGGTTCGGCTACGTTCGCGACCCGGCCACCGGCCGCTATGAGAAGTTCCCTCAGTTGGGCGGTTTGGAGATTGAAGACGATGTCGAGATCGGGGCCAATGTGACCATTGACCGCGGAGCGCTCGAAATGACCCGGATTTGCCGTGGCACGAAAATTGACAACCTGGTGCACATCGGCCACAACTGCCAGATCGGCGAAGATGTCGTCATTGCGGCGCAGACAGGATTCTCGGGCAGCGTCACCGTAGAGAAAAACGCTGTGCTGGGCGGTCAGGTGGGACTTGGCGAGCATGCGCGGATCGGTGAGGGCGTGATGCTTGGCGGGCAAAGCGGCGTGTTGCCAGGGAAAACCCTGCGCGGCAAGGGTATGGCTTTTTGGGGAACCCCAGCGCGCCCGCTGCGGCAGTATTTGAAAGAACTGGCAGCTTTCGCGCGGCTGGCAAGCAAGAGCAAGTGATTGCGGTGAAGCAGTCGCTACGCTGAGTCTTTTATGGCAATCGTTGTCATTGGCGGACACTCCCGTAGCGTTGGAAAGACCAGCATCGTCGCTGGTCTGATTGCCGCTCTGCCTGAGTTCCGATGGACAGCCCTGAAGATCACGCAGTATGGACACGGTGTGTGCTCCCTGGACGGAGAGTCGTGTCACTGCGCGACCGAAGACCACACCTGGGCAATTTCGGAGGAGATTGACCAGTCAGGAGAATCGGACACTTCCCGTTTTCTGGCTGCGGGAGCCGTGCGTGCCTGGTGGGTTCGAACCGAGCAGGGACGACTCGCGGAAGCCGTGCCCGGAATTCGCCAGCGATTGGCAGAGGCGGAGAATGCCATTCTGGAGTCCAACAGCATCCTGAAATTCATCCGCCCGGATCTGTATCTCTCCGTGCTCGATCCCGCGACTGCGGATTTCAAGCAATCAGCGCAGCAGTTCCTGGATCGTGCTCACGCGGTGATTCTCCACGGCAGGGCGGGGAATATTGGCGCGCAGACATCGTGGCAAGGCATTTCGTTGAAACCGGTCGCCGACCGGCCTCTCTTCTACATTGCACCGCCGCCATATCTCACGCCAGAGATCGTTGATTTTGTAAAAAGTCGCCTCGTTAACGGCTCGCATACATCGAAATAATCCGCTCGATCGCCCGGCTGCAAACCGCGCAGAACGCCTTGTAACGGGTGAACATGATGCAATTTTCCTGCGGACGGTAGTAGCCGCGCGCCTCGTAGTTCGCCCCTTCAAAGGCGCCCACGCGGCCGGAGAACTTGTCTCCTCCGAGCAATTCCTCTTCCTGCTTGCGCTCCTTCTTGAACAGTTCGTCCATTTCCGATTCTGGCCTGTTTTGTGCCCGCAATTCCTTCCGCTGTGCTTGGATCTGGCTTTCCATCTTCTCGAAGTCTTCTTTGCGCCAGGGTGTAGGAACCGGTGTATCCGGCGTCATGAGGTCTCGCCACTTGAGATTCATAGGATCAAGAAGCGCGGTGGCATT
>Ga0335077_10003887_pt1 | contig 18158 bp, 16 predicted proteins | sample Lox_Sample_31_FD_207151 | JGI IMG/M metagenome (GOLD analysis project Ga0335077, IMG submission 207151) | Soil microbial communities from Loxahatchee National Wildlife Refuge, Florida, United States - Lox_Sample_3.1 | ecosystem: Environmental > Terrestrial > Soil > Wetlands | place: USA... | reverse complement strand
CGCCGATCGATTTCGCTTACTCGATTCACACGGAGGTCGGGCACACCTGCATCGGCGCGAAGGTGAACGGACGCATGGTGCCCTTGCGCCACAAGCTGCACTCCGGGGACATCGTCGAAATCCTCACGCAGCCGGGTCACAAACCGAGCCGGGATTGGCTCGGATTGGTTAAGTCCTCGCGATCGCGCAACAAGATCAAGCACTGGCTGAATGTGCACCAGCGGGAGCGCGCGATTGAAATTGGGCGGAAGCTCATCGAGAAAGAAGCCAGAAAATACAGGATCGCGTTGAAGGAGATTAAGGATGAGGACCTGCTGAAGGTCGCGTCGGGCTATGGCCTGGGCAAGGCCGACGATCTGATGGCCGGGATTGGGTACGGAAAATACTCGGCCCGGCAGGTGCTGGCACGGCTTCTGCCAGCGGGAGCTACTCCTTCCATCGTCGGCGATATCGAATCCGAAGGACTCACGTCCCAGCCGGGAGGTCTGACCAGTGTCGTTCGGCGTGTCTTCGGCGACCACAACGCAATTACCGTACGTGGCCAGGGAGACATGCTGGTGTACCGTGCCCGATGTTGCAATCCGATCCGCGGTGAAGGCATTGTCGGCTACATCACGCGGGGCAAGGGAGTGGCGGTGCATTCGGTGAATTGCCCGAACGTGACAAATCTTCTCTACGAGCCGGAGCGGAAGATTGAAGTCGAATGGGCGCGCGATGAGAGCACCCCGACCGCGTATCCGGTAAAGCTTACCGTTTTCTGCGACGACCGGTTTGGCATGCTGAAGAGCATCACGGGAGTGATTGGGGATGCCAAAAGCAACATCCGGAACATCACGGCTCACACAGCAAACAGTCAGGCGAGCGTGGAAGTCGTGCTCGATATTTCAGACCTGAAGCATCTCGAGGCGATCATTGTTGGACTACGTAAAATCTCGGGCGTGCACGAAGTGCAGAGGCTACAGAAGATCTAGAAGCAGTTCTCGGTTCCCGGTTCTGTTCTCAGTTAAAGCCCAACACATGTCCGCACTACCTCTGTGATAGTCTGTGCCGTTCGCGGTTCTGCACTGCTGAGAACTGGCAACCGGTGTTCTATTATGCGCGAAATCATATCAACCAAAGATGCTCCTCAGGCCATCGGACCTTACTCGCAGGCCATCAAAGCCAACGGATTTGTTTTCGTGTCCGGACAAGTCGCCATTGATCCGGCCACGCAGCAGGTCATCACCGGAGATGTCGCAGCGCAGACCGATCGCGTGTTGCGAAACCTTTCGGAAATCCTGGAGGCTGCCGGAAGCGGCCTTGGGAAGGTGGTCCGTTGCGGCGTGTTTCTGAAGAGCATGAACGACTTCGCAGCGATGAATGAGGTTTACGGCAAATACTTCAGCTCTGCCCCGCCAGCGCGGTCGACAGTCGAGGTCTCACGCCTACCCAAAGATGTACTGGTGGAAATCGATGTCATTGCGCTGGAGTAGACACATGAGAGCCGCGACCCCGTGCGGACTTCTGCTCGCGATCGCTCTTACGGCGGGTGCGCAAACCTCCACGCACAAGGCCCCACGAGTACTTCCTCCGAACACCAACGCTCCGACCAAGGTCACGGGCGATGGCGTGAAGACTGAATCCGGGCTGCAGTACTGGGACATCAAGGTTGGCACCGGCGAAGAGGCGAAGAGCGGGGACAAGGTGAAGGTGCACTATACAGGGTGGTTCACGTCGGGCAAAAAGTTCGACAGTTCGGTGGACGCTCAACAGCCTTATAGCTTCACCCTCGGTCAGGGCAACGTCATCAAGGGGTGGGATGAAGGCGTGGCCGGGATGAAAGTCGGGGGAAAGCGGCAACTGCGCATCCCGCCGGAACTGGCCTACGGCGAGCAAGGGTACAAGAACATCATTCCGCCCAGCGCTACGCTGGTCTTCGACGTACAGTTGCTCGCCGTGACACCGGCGCCGCAAACGCCATAGAACCGAGGCTTCCCAGGCATCGCATAGCCCACAAGACTCGCTCGCGCGGCGGACGATGGCGTCCGCCGCTACACAAACGAATCCCTCGTGGCGGCACGATTGTTTCCCTATCAGCTTGTACGTTGGAAATCCAGCTTTTAGGCTTTCACGACTTTACCGCTACGCAGGCAGGACGTGCAGACGCGGATGCGCTTTCCCTGGCCATTCACCTTGGCATGCACTGGACGCAGGTTAATGTTCCAGCGCCGCTTGGTGACGTTGTGTGCGTGGCTGATGCGGTTTCCCGCTTGCGGCTTCTTGCCGCAGATATCACATTGTTGTGCCATTCGACTGCTCCCAGAAAGTTCAGATCTTGTAGGGCAAACCTAGATTTTACAGGATGTTGCGGCAATTCGGCAACGGCGACGCGTTGGTGCAACCACTCGGGGAAGCCTGCCCAGTAGCTTCCCCCCTCCTATGCGATACTTATGCCATGCAGTCGCCGTTGCAGACACCTACCGCCGCCACCGATCCCAAGTCCGTCAAGGTGCATCTCACTACGGGGGCGGGGATGGACATTGAGTGGGGGGACGGGCATGTGTCGCATTATGGCTTTGTCTACCTGCGAGATGCATGTCCTTGCGCCATGTGCGAAGAGGAGCGGGGGAAGAGTGGGCGCCGCCCGGGTGATCCGGCGACCGCGGCACCAGGGGCGCTGCTGATCTTCAAGCCCACCGCCAAGCCGCTTTCCGCTGAGGGCGTGGGGAAGTATGCCATCAAGTTCGCCTGGAATGATAACCACGACCTGGGTATCTACTCGTGGAAGTTTCTGCGCGAAGTTTGCCCGTGCGAGGAGTGTAAAAAGTCGAGGGCAGTGTTTTAGTGGCAAATCGGTTGGTCGAACACTGGCACGAAAGGTGTCTAAATCCTTAGTGGCGCCATGAGTTCGTCGAACTCCAAGTCGGCTGTGGAGTCCGTTGTCGATCAAATGCTGGCGGAACTGCATGCCAAGGCCGGCTGCAAACGAGTTGGTCTTTCCCGCGAATCCTTCTCCGCAATTCTCTGTGAAGTCGGAACCAAGTACGGCGCCGCCACCGAAGCCGAAGCTCGAACTTTCTTTTCAGGCCTGCGCGTGGATGAGCTCGCGCTCGCCCGGGCTTGCGCAGCGGGGGAGAACTCTGCCTGGGAGCTCTTTCTCACCCGATATCGAGAAAAACTCTATCTGGCCGCGCTGCGCATCGCCCGACAAGACTCGGCTGCGCGCGAATTGGCCGATACGCTCTATGCCGACCTTTACGGCACGACCACGCGCGATGGCCGGCGCGTTTCCAAGCTGGCGACCTATACGGGACGCGGATCCCTGGAAGGCTGGCTGCGAACCGTTCTTGCACAGGAATACGTAAACCGTTACCGGCGCACCAAGCGACTCGTGAGCCTGGAGGAGGAGTCGGAAGAAGGCGTCCAGTTTCGAGCGCTTGAGCCGGAACCCGTGACCGCAGCCGATGACCGGCTGAGCCGGGCGACGGATCAGGCTCTGGCGATACTCCCGGCGGGAGACCGGATGGTGCTGAGTGCGTATTATCTGGACGGCCGGACACTGGCCGAGATCGCACGGATGCTGGGCGTACATGAGTCGACCATCAGCCGGAAGCTGGATAAACTCGCCAAATCATTGCGGAAGGAGATTCTGGCCGCGTTGACAAAGGGCGGCCTGTCGCGGCGACAAGCGGAAGAAGCGCTCGAAGTTGATGTACGTGACTTGCAGGTGGATATTCGCCGCAGTTTGACGCAAGAAACGCCGGCGGCTCCGTTCTCAGAGAAGAGAGTGGAGGCTAGAGTTCCAGAGGGCGAAGGCTAGGTGAAACCGGGCGCCGGCTGCCGCTAACCTGTGCCTGCGAATATCGGGTGAGGCTGGCCCGGATTGCTTACGTGATGGAGAACGTACCCAGAATCGTAAAAGAGCGCCTGAAGGCGGCGGCCATTGCCGTGGATCATCCGGATCCGAATGTGCTGACCGCGTTCTCCGAGCGCTCGCTGGCAGATCGGGAACGAAGTCAGGTTCTCGAGCATCTGGCACGGTGTGCCGAATGCCGGGAAGTGCTCGCCTTGGCTCAACCGGCAGAAGAACCCGTCGCGGCAATGATCCGGCCGATACGGCGAGGATGGCTTACTTGGCCGCAACTTCGGTGGGGTTTGGTCGCCGCCGGTCTGATTGTTGTCGGGACCCTCGGAGTTCTTCGCTACGACCGCAAGGCCTCGGTACCTGTCGCCGCGTTGTCGTCGGCGCGGATGAAGGGAATTGCAAAGGTACCCGAGAATCAAACGGTGGTCATGCCGGCGGCTTCGGAAGCGGCACCAGCACAGCAGCAATTCAGCATCTCTGCGGAGAAGTTGGCTGAAGCCGAGTCGCAGCCGCAGACTACTGCTGAAGCCAAGAAGGAAGTTGATCGGGCAGAGACGGTTGCAAAACTACAGGTCTCCCCGGGCGACAAAAAGGCAGGGGGAGCAGGCGGTTTTGCGGGTTACCGTGCGCAGGCTCTGCCGCACGGCCCGATGCCACCAACCCAGTGGCAGCAAAACACCAACCTGACTGCGAATGCGGCGAATCAACGGATGGTCGGGCAGTCACAGGCTCCTGCGCCCGCTGCTCCTCTAGTCGCTAACCAGCCGGGACCAAACGGGGTTTTGGTTTCGGCACAATCGTCTCCAGCTTCAAAAGCAGCGCCGGCGACAGGCGCGCCCGTGCTTCTGGACAAACAGGCTCAGAGGCTCGATACCCTGGCCATGCAGCGACGGTCTGCCGCTCCACTTCCCTTGCCGGGAGGCAGCACTGGAAGCGAAGTAGCAAGAGCCAAAGACGCAGAGCCGCCAACCGCGAACGCTCCGAAGACGCAGTCAGCTGAGGCATACGACATCTCGGCGAGCAGCAGCAGTAACTTCTCTGCATCAGCTTCTCTGGTGCCGGAGTCAGCGCGTTGGGCTATCAACTCGGCGGGCGGCTTACAGCGGTCGTTCGATCAAGGGAAGACATGGCAAGACATTGACGTGAACAGCGGGGCGCGTGATTCCGAGGGCGTGAACCGGTCACTGGCGATGAAATCGTCTCGGACGAACGGCGCACTACAAAAGCAAAAGGCGGACCTGAACGCAAAGTCGTTCGTCTTCCGCGCAGTTTCTGCCAACGGACCAGATGTCTGGGCTGGAGGATCAGAGGGCAACCTGTACCATTCGACGGATTCGGGGGCTCACTGGGTTCGAACTCTGCCCTCGTGGCGCGGAGTTGCACTTACCGGGGACATTTTGAGTCTACAATTCGCGGACACGCAGCATGGCCGCATTGTCACTTCCTCCGCTGAGATCTGGACAACGGCTGATGCAGGGCAAACCTGGGATAAGCAGTAGACTGACTGTTCTTACCCAACCCGATCTCCGCTAAATCCTTCATAGCTTAGGGCTAATGCCATTACCAAAGTGACGTTTACACGAAATAGGGGGAATCTTACTATCCAATCGTGGTTTGGCAGTTCTGGGGGAGGGCTGCCGAGGCGTCCTGGACTAAACGTCAAGGGCGCTTTTTCCTTTTAGAATTGGGCGTTCCTGGCCGACAATACGGTTTAGCCACAAAATCATGTGGTTCTCGTCAATGAATCGGCCAGCGAGATTCAGGGCCCCTGGCTCAGTACCGAATGCTTCGAATCCAAGTGAGCGATAGAGCGCGAGGGCAGCCAGCTGTGTGCTCGTAACTGAAAGCAATACCTGCTGAATTCCGGGAATGGCAGTTGCATGTTCGAGCAGGGCGCGCATAATCCGCCGTCCCAGTCCCTGGCCACGCTTCGAAGGCGTCACATATACACCCCACACGCGTCCCTTGTGGCGCGACTTTATGCCCTGTTCGCGATAAAAGCCGGCTACGCCAAAAAGGCTGTTTTGCTCGAAGGTACCCGTAACAAACGCGTCCGGGGTCGACCACAACCTCCTCTTCACTTCCTCGAGGCTGAGCGACTCATACTCCTCAAAGGATGCGCTGAAAGCCTCCGGATCAGTTTGCAACGCCTCGAGCCGCAGGCGTAGCCATTCACTCGCGTCGTCGGAATTTAGAAGGCGGATCTCCACAGATTTCGCTCGAGCTTATTGCGCCCCGCGACAGGCGGCACAATAGCCGCCGATCTCCAGTCGAGACACGAGTACCCGAAAGCGGCAATCTTTTTCGACCTGCCGCTTGAGTCTCTCAAACTGGTCGCTGACAAATTCCGTGATCTTGCCACAACGCAGGCAGGCCATGTGGATATGATCCCGTTCCAGTTTGCGTTCGTAGTAGTGACCTTCGCCGTTGATATGCATCAGGTCGAGTTCATCGATCAGGCCCTGCCGTTTCAGCAAGCGGAGAGTGCGATAAACCGTGCTGCGGTCGACGCTGGGATCGAGTTTCTGCGCCTTGCGCAGAATCTGGCTGGCGTCGAGATGTTTGCTTGCGGTCTCCATCACGCTCAGGATGGCGCGGCGCTGCTGGGTCATGCGGATACCGCGCTCGGCAAAATGGGCTTGCAGCCTGCCAGGCATTTCAGTTTGAGGCAAGGGCATTGGCGGTCCTTGAGGTTGTCGCAACTGGTTGCAATCAGCATGCGACGGAATCTTGTGCTGCCATCTTGACGCTCTGCGAGCGTTCCGGCAGTATGGTTATTGTACTTACAGTTGCGACTTAGTTGCAACTGGAAGGATTTCACCGTAACGCGCTGCAGGGCAGTTTGGCACGCTTAATGCGACTTGGTCGCAAATAGTTTGCAAAGAAAGGACCCTTGATCCGATTGATGCTATCCCTGGCAAGATCGCCCCGATTCGCCTTGGGCCCGAACTCATTTTTCCGTCTAATAGTGGCTCTCGTTCGCCGGGCCCCAATCTTCCTGATGCTTCTTTTTGCCGGCTCAGCTATCGAGAGCCTTGCTCAAGAGAGCCCTTATTTCGTTACTTATGACCATTACCTGGAAGAACCAGGCAGTCTGGAGGTAGAGTATTTCTCCAACTTCGCGACCCAGCGTGGAGGCAACGACTTCAACGCGTACTGGTTAGAGTTCGAATACGGGACGACAGCATGGTGGACGACTGAGCTGTACCTCGACGGGCAGACTACGTTTGACGACAGCACGATCTTCACGGGATTCCGGCTAGAAAATCGCTTTCGCCTCTTGAAGAGCGAGCATGTGATCAATCCGGTGCTCTATGTTGAGTATGAGCAGATCAGCGAGGCCGATAAGATCATGAAGGAGATTGAAGGGCACGATGTCGAGGCCGATCATGCGGTCCCCAACGCCATTTTGCGTGAGGGGCACAATCACGAGCTTGAGTTGAAGCTGTTGCTCTCGAGCACGCATAACGGCTGGAATTTCGCGGTGAACCCGCTGGCCACCAAGCCGCTGACCGGAGGCGAGCCATGGGAGTTTGGTTATGCGGCGGGAGTCAGCCGACCGCTGGCTCTCAAGGCTTCAGCCCAACGTTGCAGTTTCTGCCTTGAGAACTTCGTTGCGGGTGTTGAAATGTATGGAGGATTGGGAGACCGCTACAGCTTTGGGTTGCACGAAACCTCGCATTACCTGGCGCCCGTTTTGGCCTGGAATCTGCCTTCCAGCTGGACATTGCGGCTCTCTCCTGGTTTTGGGCTGAACGACAACAGCCATCAGTTCCTGCTACGCTGGGGCCTTTCGCGCGAATTTTCGGGGTTCGGATCCATGCTTGCCGGTTGGTTCCGAGGAGGCCGATGATGCGATCCTGGAAAGCCGGGGCGTCAGCGTTGTTCGGGGCTGTGGTCTTGACCGTCGGCATCGGCGCGGCGCAGTCCGGTGAGCCCTCTATGCCGAAGTTCGACAAGTCAGTCTACGCGGAGCTCGCCAAAGCTCCCGTCAAAGCAGCAGCGCGGCCGAACCCGCTCGAGTCAGATCCGGAGGCGGTTGTGGGCGGAGCGAAGCTGTTCGAGCGGCATTGTGCCGAGTGTCACGGAGCAAGTGCCGATGGCGGGAAGAAAGGCCCAAGCCTGCGCGCAGAGGAAGTGCAACACGCCTCGCCGGGCACCCTGTTCTGGCTGCTGACCAATGGAGTGGTCCGCAAGGGGATGCCGGTATGGTCTCGTCTGCCGGAGCCGCAGCGCTGGCAACTGGTCAGCTATATCAAATCGCTCGGCATGCCTCCCGGGACCACAAATCACTGAGGACAAATGAGTTCTTTGATCTTTATTCCTCCGCTTACGGTGGCGGCCTGCTTGCGACTTTTCCCTCTCCACGGTCATCCAATTGCAGTGGTACGATAGAGGGTTCGCTCCCGTGACGGGACGCACTCATACCGATCGCAAACCGGCAACGCCTTCCGATGGAGCGTCCGCCGACCGCGCGACGTTACAACGAGGAGAAGGAAAACATGGCAGGCAATGGAATTGTCGAAGTGACCGATGCGAACTTCGACCAGGATGTACTGAAATCGGATAAGCCCGTTCTGGTGGACTTTTGGGCGACATGGTGCGGCCCGTGCCGCGCGATCGCGCCCATCGTCGAGGAATTGGCTACCGAGTACAAGGACAAAATCAAGATCGGCAAGATGGATGTCGACTCCAATCAAGCGACGCCGATGCGGTACAAGGTAACCGGCATTCCGACTTTGCTCGTATTCAAGGGCGGGCAGGTCGTGGAACAGCTTGTGGGTTATCGTCCGAAGGATGTGATCGCGCAAGCGCTAAATAAACACATTGGGTAAGACATCCAAGGCAAGGGTTAGAATGAGCCAACGCCCGGCAATAGCCGGGCGTTTTCGTTTCTGAGAGCTGAGAGTCGTCTCACGAAGTAAGCGCCTTAGTACTTCCGCAACACGCCAATTACCCTTCCCTGTACATCCACTGAACCCGCAGGAACGATGATCGGCTTCATGTTCACATTCGAGGGCTGCAGGCGGATGTTGTCTCCTTCGCGATAGAAGCGCTTCAGCGTCGCGTCGCTCGATTCGACCAGCGCCACGACAATGTCTCCATTGTGGGCGGTCTTTGCCTTCTCCACCAACACGTAGTCTCCATCGAGAATCGCCTCGTCCTGCATGGAGTCACCGCGCACTTCCAGCACGAAAACCTCTTTAGAGCGGACGAAATCGGCCAGTGAAATCGTTTCGTTGCTCTGGATCGCTTCGATCGGTTGACCAGCCGCAATGCGTCCTAGAAGCGGCAGTACAACACCCGTGTTCACGCTCATCGATTGTTTGAGTTTGCCCTTGGGCGGCAGAAGATCGATGGAGCGGCTGCGGTTATAGTCCCGGGTCAACAATCCCTTTTTTTCCAGATTCGAGATGTGCTTGTGAACCGTTGCCAGGGAGTTCAGGCTCAATCCCTCGCCAATTTCCTCAAAAGATGGGGAATAGCCGTGCTCGGTGACGAATCGAGAGATGAAGTCATACACTTCGCGCTGCCTGCGTGTGATGGCCATGGGCCCATTATTGGCGAACAGAAGGCGAAAAAGCAAGGGCCAACTAGGTTCCCGCCTAGGCTAAGGCTAGGCGGCCACGACTCCCGCTCGGCGGATGCACCTCAGAGTACTCGCACCTGTGATTCTGGTCACAGACGGGCTCATTTGCTAGCGTCAGGATCACGGAGGATGATTCAGAAATCCATCGCGGCTTTCCTGCTATTGACGCTTGGCTGGGTGAGCGTCCCGGTGGCGTTTGGATCTCCGGCGGTTGGGACGATGGACTTGCGCCACCGAAATGCCTCCCCTGCTCAGAATCATTCCTGCTGCCCACGGCCCGGGGCGCGTAGGTCCCCAGTTCTCCTCGTTGCCGTAAGTCTCCCGGCAATGCCGTGTGGTCAGCAGCATCCATGCTGCCTCAAGCAGAAGCCCGCAAGTCCTTCGAATGTTCCGGTTCAAAGCACAGTCACACGGCCTGCGGCGGAGCGGGTCTTCGCCAGTTCGGTCGAGAGAGCTTCCCCCGATCGCCGCCGCGTCGTTGAGTCTTCTTTCGTCTGCTGCCTTCCGCCCCCCTTTGAAAGAAGCACCGTTCTGCGGATCTGAGTTCATTTCCCAGCCACATTTCATTTTTGCAGACAAAGCGTCTGCCTGATTCAGGCCGGGCTCACGCCGGCAGACCAGTTCATCTCAGAAGGAGAATTTATGAAGTCGAAAATGCTGGCTCTTATCCTCGCCCTTACCGTGATTTCCTGGGCACAAACCGCAACTCAAACTACTCCCTCTACCGCGCAGCAAAGCACTGCGCCGGAAAAGGCGAAGTGTGCATGCTGTGACAAGATGTCCGACGCGAAAGGCGGGCAGGGCGCCTGCATGCATAACCACGGCGGAAAAGACATGGCCTCGTGCTGTAACGGGAAGGACGAGAAGTCCTGCTGCGGCGGCAAGGATGCCAAGTCTTGCATGAAGGACGACAAAACCGCAGCCTCTTGCTGCAAAGACTGCCGCGGGAAGGAAAAGGACAAGACTGCTTCCTGCTGCGACCGGAAGGCCGGGAAAGAATGCAAAGGATGTTGCGGAGGAAACAAGAGCGAGAAGCCGGCGTAGGTTCGCTAGAGTTTCGCTAAGAAACGCCCCGGCGAGGTTTTGCCGGGGCTTTCTGTATTTGGCGCCATCAGCGGGATGCCCGTGCTACCTCGCTCGAACATTCTTGCTTACTGTGGATTGGGACGATTCATTTCTTCGTGCAGCTTTTCGAGAAGCTGGATCCGCTGCTCGGTGCTGAGCTCGCGCTTCAGTTCTTCCAGAGCCAGAGCCACGATGTGGTAATGATGTGCCCCCGCGAACTTGGGATCTTTGGTGATGTCGAGCCAAAGCTTGTGCATGAGCTCAACGTCCTGCGGGCGCATGCGCGGGGCGTGCGGACCGAGAGCATACTCGCGAACGCTCCCATCGGGAGCACAGACCTCCATAGTCAGCCGTGGACGCGGCTCCGGCAACCGCTCCCACGCATCGCCGGTGAGTTTGGCCTGCTCGTCGGCGGACAGCTTGTTGGAAAGCCCGCAGATCACCCGGCTGGAGTCGAGCCGCTGCGCCGTGACCATGATTGCCTCGAACACATCCGTCGCAGGAACGACAAGCAATGATATTGGCTTGCCTTCCTTTTCCGCCACGGCTACCGCAGCGGTAAACAACTCCTGTTCGTAATGGTCAAAAACCTGGGTTGCCTCAAACACTGTGCTGCCGCTGAAGCTGTGTTCGCGATGGTAGAGGCGCGCACTCATCACGACGACGTCTTGCTTGCTCGTATTCGTATGGCTCAGAATGTGGCGCAGGTAATAAAGATTTCGCGGATCACGGACCGCCACGAGAACGTTACCCGGCCGCACTCCCATGGCCCCGCTGCCGAGTTCCTGGTTGCCGTACACGCGGAACTGATCGAGTTGCTCGGGCTTGCCGTGGCGTTCTTTTGCCACGTGGTGCTCGGAAATGGTGAAGATCGTAAAGAACGCCGCGCTGAAAATCACTCCGGCGATCGTAGCCTCATATTTCGTGAACAGGTTGACGATAGCGGTAAAGAACAAAACAGCGGCAATCAGAAGCAGACCGACTGGGATCTCGGTCTTTCCAATGTGAAAATTCCCGGGCACTTTCCACTCGCGGCGGCCTGGCTCGGTAAAGCGCAGCACCACCACGGAGAGCGCTTTCATGGTGAAGCTCCAGATCACGCCGAAGGCGTATAGTGCGGCCAACTTGTAGACATCCCCTTCGCTTCCGATGACGGTCAGCAACTGCAGAATCACGATCAGGTTGATGATGCGATAGCTGGTCCCAAAACGGTGGTGCGGTTTCTGGAACCACTGCGTCAAGACGCCGTCTTCGGCAACGCGGTTCAACACCCCATTTGCGCCAATAATGGAGGTGTTCTGCGCACCCGCCAGTATCAGCACGCCCACCAGCACTACAAAACCGTGAAAAAGCAGCTTCAGCGGCGCCGGCCCCCATAAGTAAATCGTGATGCCCCCGATCAGGTTGGAAAAATAGCGCGGCCTGACGTCGTCGGGAATCAACATGCTGGCAAAAAACGAGATCAGGCCGGTGAAAAAGAGACTGTAAAGAAAAATCACCACCGAAGCCTTTTTAAGGTTCTTCAGCTTCGGGTGCTCGATTTCACGGTTAACCTGGGCCAGGGTCTCCATACCACTCATAGCAAGCACAGAGTGCCCAAAGCCAACAAACAGCAGTACCGCGGTCAGTTTGGCAAACACCGTGCCCGAAAGCCAGCCCAGCGTTTCCTTGTTCTGCGGGAAGGGTGCTTGCGCGGGACTTGGCGGCAATGGGGCTGGATGGTGGAGCAGAGTAATCAGGCACCACGCGATCAGGATTATCACCATCAGAGTCGTGACAATCATGATCTGCAGCGCGCGCCCGCTGGATTCGTGTAGCCCCTCGGTATTTTTCCACCAGAAATACAGAACAATCAGGGCGGCAAAACCGGCTGCGAAGTAATTGGCATTGAACTGCAACTGGACATGGCTGTAGTCGCCGATTTCCTTGATGAAGCCGGCGAGATACAGACCCGCCGAAACCGCGCTGATCGGCCCGGTCAGCACGTAATCAAACAGTAGGGCCGAGACGGAAAACTTGGCCAGCGTCCCGCCCATGGCCTCTTTCACTACTCGGTAGACGCCTCCGCGGACGAACATGCTGCTCGATTCGATATACAGCGCGCAGACGGCATAGCTGAACAGCATCACGGCCAGCACAAACCAGGGTGCGCTTTTCCCCAGCACATTTTCCACATCCCCACCGACGTAGTAGGCCGAGGAGGCGAGATCGGCCAGAACAATTGCGGCCGCCCGCCAGAAGGATATGAAAGCCAACATCACCGTAGTGGCGACGAAGACTTTGACGGCTGGTCTTGTTCCTTCGGAGGATGTTGCCATGCGTCGAAACGATCAGATAATCGGCGTTAAAAGTAACCTAGAAGATAGCACAGGCTGCGGGCGCACCGTGCTGCACCTCTTGATTTTGCGGTTAGGTGTTTTGGAATTCAGTTGGGGGATTGAGTGATTCATCGACTGAAGACAATCGCAATCCCTCAATGACTAATTCTAGAGTAGTTTCGGGCAGCTACTTACCTTTTTGCTCCGCGATCCATTTCTCCGTGCGGGCCTCCAGCATCTCCAGGGGCAGAGTCCCACCATTCAGCATTTCATCGTGAAACTTGCGCAGGTCAAACTTCGGCCCCAATTCCCTCTGCGCCCGCTCACGCAGTTCCCGGAATTTGAGCTGACCGAGCTTGTAGCTGAGGGCCTGAGCCGGCCATGAAATATATCGGTCGGTTTCAGACTGTATGGTCGGCTCGTCAACAGCGCCCGACTTGCGGAAAAACTCGACGACCTGATCGCGGCTCCAGCCTTTGGCATGGATGCCGGTGTCGACCACCAGCCGCACGGCGCGGAACAACTCGGAAGAGAGGCGCCCGTAGTCAGAAACCGGATCCTGGTAGAAGCCTACTTCTTTCCCGAGTTGCTCGGCGTAGAGCGCCCAGCCTTCGACATAGGCGTTGAAGCCCAATCCGTGCTGCCGAAACTTCGGCAAGCCCTCGAGTTGCTGCTGGATCGAAAGCTGCATGTGATGGCCAGGCACCCCCTCGTGATAAGCGATCGCCTCATCATCGATCAGCGATCGATGGGCAAAGTCCGAGGTCGCGACCACCACGCGTCCTGGCCGCTTGCCATCGGCTGTTCCGGTTACATAGTGAGTCGCGGCGGCAGCCTGAAATTCCGGAATAGCCTCCACCGTAACTGGCGATTTGGGAAGCAGGGTGAACAGGTCGGGCAGCTTTGCCTGCATTTGCGTGATGTAGCGCCGGTAGTCGTCGAGGATCTGATCGGCCGACGTTGGAATGTACTTGGGATTTGTTTTCAATGACGCTCGGAACGACGCCAGGTCGGCAAAACCCTCCTTCTTGGCGATGGCCGTCATTTCGGACTGAATGCGATCGATTTCCCGCAGGCCGAGCTGGTGGATTTCGTCCGGCGACATGTGGGTCGTTGTCCGGGCGTATATGTCGTGTTCGTAGCGTTTTGGGCCGTCCGCCAACGACGTAATCGAAAGCGTTGTTCGACCTTGCGGCGCGTATTCCGTGCGCACGAACTCGGCGAACTTCTTGTACGCCGGAAGAACGTCGGTATTAATGGCCTGCGTGATCTCCTCTGTCAGGCGCTTTTGATCTTCGACAGAAATTTCGGCTGGATATTTTGTGGTTGGCTTCAGAAATGGATCGGCTTTGATGATCCCTTCGCATTGATCCGGAATCTTCTCTGCCAGGAAACGAACTGGCATCAGCTTGTCCTTCATGCCGGCGCGAAGGACTTCGATAGTTTGGTCGAGGGCGCGCGGAATCTGGTGCAGGCGCGAAATGTAGTCCTCGTAGTGCTTGCCGGAGCTGAAAGGTACCGCCAGGGGCAGATCCGCCAGGCTGGTATGGATGCCAGCTTGCTGGTTGATCGGCATCTCGTACTCTTTCAAGTCGAAATCGGCTACACGGATCTCCAGGGCGCGGATCAGCAAATCATGAGAGAGCTGATCCTGATCCGAAAAACCGGCGGTAGGAATCGCTTTCAACCGGGTCAGAAAGTCCAAGTCAGTCTGATGGCGCTGCTGGACTGCCGCCAAGGAGTGGTTCGTGAGCTTGTCATTGTAGCGATAGTCGCCGTATGCAGTTGCGCGTTCAGGAAAATTCCTGAGATCAGTCTCGTACTGCTCGTCGAAGAGCGCATTTTGCGCGGCCAGGCGTTCGGCCACCGGCTTGAGCTGCTGCGCAAAGCTTGATGCTACGGTCAAAATCAGGAGGAAGGTACCCATGCGCATAGTGCACGTAAGACTATCAGAGCAGCGATGGGGGCGCTAGAATCCGTGAACGCGGTTTTGTGTCGACGTATTTCCGTGGCTGGAACACTTAACCGCAGAGACTGCAGAGTATTCGCCGAGGTCGCAGAGCTAATCCTGAACACATCAGCTCTTGGAATGCAGCTTCCGAGGGCCCAGGAATGTGTGCGTGATGCGGTCGTGCCAACAGAGTCCGTCTTCATCAAGAAATACCCAGGCGTACCCCATTCCGAGCGAGGCCGCCGAAAGGTAGGAAGCCAGCACACGCCAGCGGCGCAAAGATCTCCTCGCGGGAGTGCCATCAAAGCGGCTCAACTGGAGTCCGACGAGGTGCAACCCGGGAGTGGTACCGGCGTAAACGATGAGCAGATACTGATATGAGGCCCAAAATAGGCAAGGAATGGCAGCTGCCAGACTAAGCACCTGAACCTGCGGAGGACGAAGCAACACGACCTTCCAAAAGATAAATCCGAAGAGAGTCGATGCCGCGGCGATGATGATGCCATCGATCAGAGAGGCGAGCATCCGACGGCCGATGGGAGCACTCTGGAGAGGAATATCAATTCCCGGCCGCTTCTCGGGTTCCTGGGTGCGCGCCGGTTCAATGGTGATCCCGCCAAGCGCGGGAGGTGGAGGCTCCAGCTCGGGAACTTCCAAAATTCGCGGGCGATCGATCACCGGTTCTGCCAACTGGTCCGGCGGGGGGAGTGGCGGTGCCCACGCGAATCGAGGGAATTCAATGATTTTGGCCCCCGTGGCTTGTACTGCCGGCATTGACACGCTTTGCACCGATGGTTCCGGCTGGGGCGCCGAACTCTCGTCCCCGACGGGAGCCACGGTTATCTGTGCTGGCACGGCTTCGGCTGCCGGCGAGGTCGGGTCTTCGAAAACCGGAGCCTTGAGTGCCGGAAGGCCGGGCCCGAAGGACAACTGGAGTGAGGGATATCGCGGGGGTGGGGCCTTTCGTCGTGAACGATATCGATTGAGGCGCTCCGAGATCTCATCGCGCCAGGCTTCCACGTCTTCGGGTTGTGCAGATTCGGCGAGAACGGTCACCGCGGGCGCATTTGGGGAACTCGCCGTTGGTGGCTGGCTGGGAGGGGGCTCCATAGGACAGTGACGGACTTCGCCGCACTTCTCACAAATCATGAAAACATGGCCCTGCGAGTGAATGCTCACGAGCAACCGGGAGGGGACCAACCGCAATCCTAGCCTTCGTCGTTACTTTTCGATACAGGCCGTGGCATGCTAAGTTCACCATGCCACAATCAGCAAAGGAAAACTCACTTCTACAACCTGACGATGGTCTTCCGTTGATCTTCTTCCGATGACTCTGCGCACTAGATTCCTTATCACGGCGCTGTTTCTTTGTCATCAGATTCCCGCCTCATCCCTAGTAACCAGACAGTTGCCATCTGAAGCGGATCAAGAGACAGCAACCACGACGAGGAGCCAACAGGAGAATCCAGGAGTTTCGACGAGCCCATGCGCTGCCCAAGCCGCGCTGCAGGATGCTGAATCCGCGACCATTTGCGCCGATAATCAGGAAAAGATCGGAAATGTCTACAAACTACAGGGTCACGCTGAGATTCGTTACCGAACCTACGTCCTGAGAGCCGATGAACTGACCTATAACTCAGACACCGGAGAGGCCACAGCCGACGGGCACTTCAGGATTGACGGCGGGCCGAACGATGACCATATCCGGGCGAGCCATGGAACCTACAATGTGACGGCTGAGACTGGGCGGTTTTATGACGTCACTGCAACCACGGGATTGAAGTTTACAGGCAGCCGTACGATTCTCACGTCAACCGCTCCTTTTGCCTTCATGGGCAAGGTCGTGGAGAAGACTAGCCCCGACCATTACGTTGTCTATGACGGCCATATCACCACCTGCGAGTTGCCGAATCCGAAGTGGAAGTTTCAGGCTCGCAGGGTTGTGGTCGATGCGGGAGGCAACGCCAGCATTTATCACAGCGAGTTCCTGTTGCATGGATTCCCTATTTTCTACTTTCCTTACGCTACCCATCCAGTGGCTCGGGAAGCACGGCATTCCGGCTTCCTTGTGCCCACGGCAGGCCGATCGTCGTCAAAGGGCAATGTGGTGGGAGACTCTTTTTACTGGGCCATCAATCGCAGTATGGATGGCACGATCGGTGGGGAATACTTCTCGAAGAGAGGATCGTCACAGCGGGGAGAATTTCGAGCACGCCCGAGCGACACTTCGTACGTGGATCTGAATTATTTCGGCGTAGTGGATCGCGGCATTGAAACCAATACCAGCACAGGGCCGCAGATCTTGCGCGAAGGTGGGCAGGAAGTACGATTGACCGGCGATGGGAACTTCCGCGGCTTCCGGGCTGTTTCCAACATCGATTACCTCAGTTCGTTTCTTTTTCGACTGGCCTTCAACGAGGTCTTCTCACAGGCGATCAACTCCGAGGTTAAGTCCCAACTCTTTCTCTCCAAGGGCTACAAAGGATTCTCTCTTGGCGCGATGGTGGAGCGCTATCAGAACTTCTTCCAAACAACGGATACGGAGGGAAATCTTTCCAATCCGGCGGTCTTCAACTCCATTCGCATCCTTCATACCCCTAGTGTGGACTTCTCCAGTGTGGAACATCCATTAAGCCGCTCGCCCTTTTTCTGGACATTATCTGCCTCAGCTGGGGGCCTCTCGCGCAGCGAACCCGGATTTCATACCAGCAATCTGTTGGCGCGCTTCGACGTGAGCCCGGAATTCTCCCTCCCTCTGCAATGGCGAGGTTGGGATCTACGGCCGGCTCTCTCGTTACGTGAAACTTATTACTCCGAGCGTTTTGTAAACGGAATCACTGAGGATCAGGGAACCAACCGCGAAGCGCTGGAGGGTACCGTCGAACTGCGCCCACCCGCGCTGGAACGGATTTTCGATCGTGAGCTCTTTGGACGCAAATGGAAACACGTGATTGAGCCGCGTATCGTGTACCGCTACGTAACCGGCGTCAACGACTTCGCGAACGTTCTTCATTTCGATGAGCGCGACATCCTCAGTGACACGCACGAAGTCCAGTACGGACTGGTGACGCGGCTATACTCCAAGCGTCATCCATCGTCCGTTCAAGAGTGCGAGACCTCGATGACCGGGCTGGCAGTGGGTGCGGCTGCTCCAGAACAGACCGTACCTTGGGAACGCTCGCGTTCGGCAGACAACCAGCGCTGCATCGCGGCACCCGACGTGAAGGAGGTTGTAAGTTGGGAGCTCGCGCAGAAATATTTTTTGGATCCCACGTTCGGAGGAGCTTTGATCACAGGGCAGCGCAATGTTCTGGCGACAACTGAGGAGTTAACAGGCATTGCCTTTCTGACTGAACCTCGGCACCTTTCACCTGTCGTTTCGCGCCTGCG
>Ga0335077_10003886_pt1 | contig 18159 bp, 17 predicted proteins | sample Lox_Sample_31_FD_207151 | JGI IMG/M metagenome (GOLD analysis project Ga0335077, IMG submission 207151) | Soil microbial communities from Loxahatchee National Wildlife Refuge, Florida, United States - Lox_Sample_3.1 | ecosystem: Environmental > Terrestrial > Soil > Wetlands | place: USA... | reverse complement strand
ATTGATTAAGGCCGAGGCAGAGCTAACGGACGAGGTTTCCTGGGGCGGAGGCTTGATCGCCAAGCTCTACCGCGGAGGACGGTTCCGCTATGAGCAGCACGAGGTTTCGCCCGGCGTTTGGATGCCGACGTATTATTCTTACGATTTTGACGGGCGCAAGTTCGTCTTCAGCCTGAGCGCGCACGATCGCGCCGAATATTCGGACTACCTGCACGTGGGCACGCCCAGCGAAGCGCTCCTCGTGGTGCGGCGCGAACATCCCAAGATTTTCGCGAACGTGAACTAGAGCCGCGGACGTGGCAGCCGCTCACGCCTAGGAGGCGGCGACGAGCTTTCCCGATCCGGGTTCGGATTCGTACTCCACTCGCATCAGCCAATCGTAGTGAAACCCTTCGGCGCTTAGCCAGGCCTCCACGGTCTCCCGATCAGGCGCTTCGATTTCCACGAGCATCTTCCCTTCCACCATGTTCACTTGGACGCGCCGCGCCTGGACGCGGCTCGAGGAGAATATGCGTTCGCTGAGCTGGCCGGCGCCTTGACGCGTGAGGCAGGCGAGCGTGTGCAGGGAGAGATAGCGCGGCATCGAGCCTCCTAAGTCTAAAGCGAAGCGGACACAATAGCGACGCGCGGCGTGGGGCGCAAGCCAATCTGGCAGAACCTCGGACCGCGCTGAAACTGGGCAACTGCAGATCCCTCGGTCGCCCTAACGACCTCGTGATGACAGCATCAAAGCAACCGGCAACGGCGCTGATCGGTGGGCGGATTTCGTGAGGGTCCTGCAGCGCATGAAGGCGGGTGCATTGACGCTTTGGCGCCAGGGAGGGGCCGAAAACGGCGTGGCGGGATAAAATTGAGGCAACCGTACGCTTCGTTTCGAGGGTGCGAAAATGCGAAAACTCCTTGGAGCGGTGACGATTGTCCTGCTAGCTCTCGCGGCGTGGGCCGGGGGTGTTGCTTACGCCAACATTGTTGATGGCGTCCTGCACGGAATCGTGCTGAACGCCAAAGGCGCGCCGGTAAAGGCGGCGGACGTCTTTTGGCAAACGGCGGACGGAAAGGCTCCGCATGCGGCCCGCACCGATGCCAGCGGACGATTTCGCATCGCCAACGTTCGCCAGGGACTCTATGAGGTGCGTGCGCAAGCTGCGGGCATGACTTCGGAGTGGGAGCACAACGTGGTCGTACGGCCCGGAAGAGAGGCCAGCTTGACGCTGCGCCTGTCTCGCCGCATACCGCAGCCGGCCGCAAGCGGGCCTTCCGGCGGGCGGTAGCCAAACGTACTAAAACGCAGGTACCCCTTTTTTGGCGCTATTGATCCATAGCTCGTGCCGACACCCATTGCGAAGATGCTCGCGGGTTGGGAGCCGCTGCGGGGACGACGGCTACGAGCAATCGAAGTCGTAGGCAGCTACCCAACCCGCCAAACCTCTCCCCCTCGTACTCCTCGGTCGCGTTTGACCAAGTCCTTTCCATTCAGTCGCTTTCGATCCTGAAAGAACTCCTCCGGCAACAGAGCTGGCGCCTAGGCATCTAATCATTCCATGGTGGGCGTGGCGGGCAGGTTCATTTTGGGCGGGCGCACGCAGAGTCTTAAATGCTTTGCGTGCAAGGAATTGCGCCTCAAAGTGTGGCGCGTTGCCGTGCTGGGAATGGCGGTTTACGTGGCGGCATTGGCATGGAGCGCGGCCGCGCGGGCCCAGTCGCGAGCCGCGAACGACACCGGCGACACCGGTACGAAATTGGCGGCGAGCGCGATGAACGATCCGGAGGCGCAGGCGGGTTTCGAGCTTCTCTATGGGCTGAAGTTCGATGAGGCGCGCCAGCAATTCATCAAGTGGGAGCAGGAACGGCCCGGCGAAGCCGCCGGCCCCGCGATGGAAGCGGCTGCCGACCTCTTCGACGAGTTCTATCGCAAAGGCGTGCTGACCTCCGAATTTTTCCTGGACGACAAGCGTCTGCTTGGCGGGATCAAGGGCGAGCCGGACGCCGATCTGGAACGGCAATTCGCCGCGGCGGTGGAGCGCGGGCAGAAGATGGCGCGCGCGCGTTTGCAAGACATGCCGACGGACCCCAATGCGCTTTTTGCGCTCACGCTGATGGAGGGCATGCAGGCGGACGATCTCTTTCTGATCCAAAAGCGGCAGCTCGAGAGCTTGCACCATTTGCGCGAGGCGGACGGGCGGGCGCGCATGCTGCTGCAAGTGGCGCCCGACGCGGACGACGCCTACGTCGCGCTGGGCGCGGCGAACTACATCATCGGATGCCTGCCCGGGTATAAGCGAGCCGTGCTGTGGGTGGGCGGCGTTCACGGCGACAAAACGCTGGGAATGCAACAACTCGCGCGGGCGGCCGCGAGCGAGCATGCGCACTACCTGCGGCCTTATGCAAGGCTGATGCTGGCGCTGGCATCGCTGCGGGAGATGAATACCGACGTCAGCCGCCAGCAACTTCAGGATTTGGTGATGGAGTTTCCGGAGAATCCGCTGTTCGCGAAAGAGCTGGCCAAGATCACGCCGGTGATGACCGGCGTGGGGCCGTATGGCGCCGCTCAATCGGCGCCGGCGCAGTAAGCGGCCCAGGCGCAAAAAGCTAGCCCGATTCGGCTGCGCTGCGGGAGGCGTTTTCGAGAAGCTCCTTGCCGGTGAACAAGGCGTAGTAGGGATACTTCTGGCGCAGTTTTTCCGAGCCGCCCGCTTCGCGATCGACGATACTGAGCACGGCCGCGACGTGCAGGCCGGCATCCTCGACGATCTTCAGCGCCTCCAGAGTGGACTCGCCCTTGGTGCAAACGTCGTCGATGATCACGACGTCGCGGATCTTCTTGAGATCGAGGCCCTCGATTTGCTTTTCCAAGCCGTGGGCCTTGGCCTGCTTGCGAATGAGAAACGCGGGCAGCGGGCGGCCTTTGCCTTCGCTGGCGCGGAGATAGCTCACCGCGGCCACCGCGGCCACAATGGGATGCGCGCCGATCGGAGGACCTCCGATGGCGTCCGCCTGGATGCCGTGCTCGGCGATAAGATCGAGCACGGCTTGCGCGGTGAGAAAAGCGCCTTCGGGATCGAGCGTGGTGAGCTTGCAATCGAAGTAGTAGTCGCTCTCCTGGCCGGAGGCGAGCTTCACCTTGCCCCAGACGATGGATTTGCGCCGCAAAAACTCTTTCAGCCGTTGTTTCAGATCGGAATCCATTCTTCGCACCCGGATACAGACGGCGACACTATAACAATTTTGCCGCCCGCGCGCCGCTTGTCTTGACCCTGCCGGAAACGATTTGCTAGCGTTAGAAGTTCGCTCTGACGGCCGCGCTGGATTCGGTGCAGAGCGCAATTACACATGGACACGATACAAGTCACGCTGCCGGATGGATCGAAGCAGGAAGTGCCCCGCGGCACCACGCCCGCGGAGATCGCCCGGAAAATCTCGCAGGGACTGGCGCGCGAGGCGCTGGTGGCGCGCGTCGACGGCGAACTGATCGACCTCTCGCGCCCACTCGAAGAAAACGCCTCGCTGCGCATTCTTACCTCGAAGGACCCCGAGGCGTTGCAAGTGTTCCGGCATTCGGCGGCGCATCTGCTCGCCGCGGCGGTGCTGGAGCTTTTTCCCAACGTGAAGCTGGGGATCGGCCCGCCCATCGACAACGGCTTCTTCTACGAATTTCTGCGCGATCAACCTTTCACGCCCGAAGATCTGGAGCGCATCGAGAAAAAGATGCACGAGATCGCGGCGCGCGACGTGCCCAACGAACGCAAGCTGATCCCCAAGGCCGAGGCCGTCGAGCTCTACAAAAAGTGGGACCAGGGGTTCAAGTGCGAACTGGTGGAGGAAAAGGCCGTGGAGCCGATGGTCTCTTTTTACACCACCGGCAAGTTCATCGATTTTTGCCGCGGGCCGCACATTCCCAGCACTGGGCGCATTCGCGCGTTCAAATTGATGAACGTGGCGGGCGCCTACTGGAAGGGGCAGGAAGGCAATCCGCAGATGCAGCGCGTCTACGGCGCGTGCTTTTTCACGCAGCCGGAGCTGGACGAATACCTGCATCGCCTGGAAGAAGCCAAGCGGCGCGATCACCGCCGGCTGGGCACGGAGCTCGATCTTTTCAGCATCCAGGAGGAGGCCGGTCCGGGGCTGATCTTCTGGCATCCCAAGGGCGGCCTGGTGCGCAAGCTGATGGAAGATTGGCTGCGCGACGAGTTGTTGCGCCGCGGCTACCAGCTGGTCTACACGCCGCACATCATGCGGCTGGAGCTGTGGAAGACCAGCGGCCACGCCAATTTCTACCGCGAGAACATGTTTGGGGCGATCGAAGTCGAGAAAGACGACTACCAGCTCAAGCCCATGAATTGCCCGGGGCACATCTTGATCTACAAATCGCGCATGCGCAGCTATCGCGATCTGCCGGTGCGGCTGGCGGAACTGGGCACGGTGTACCGCTACGAGCGGTCGGGCGTGCTGCACGGCCTCTTGCGCGTGCGCGGGTTCACGCAGGACGACGCGCACATCTTCTGCATGCCCGAGCAAATCGAGGCGGAGGTCGAGGCTTGCATCGACTTCGCCTTCGCGGTGATGAAGACGTTTGGGTTCTCGCGCTACCAGGTGGAGCTTTCGGAGTGGGACGCGGCGCATCCGGAAAACTACGCCGGATCGCGGGAGGATTGGGAGCGCTCCACCAGCGCGCTCTCCTCGACGCTCGAACGCATGCAGATCCCGTTCAAGCGCATGGAGGGCGAGGCGGCGTTTTACGGGCCGAAGATCGACGTGAAACTGATCGACACTATCGGGCGGCCCTGGCAGCTTACTACCGTGCAGTTCGATTTCAACCTGCCGAAGCGGTTTGAGCTGGAGTACGTGGGCGAAGACGGCAGCCGGCATCAGCCGCTGATGGTGCACCGCGCGCTGTGGGGTTCGGTGGAGCGATTCTTTGGCATCCTCATCGAGCACTACGCCGGGGCGTTTCCGCTGTGGCTCGCGCCGGTGCAGGTAGCCGTGCTGCCGGTGAGCAACAAGTTCATGGACTACGCCAAGGCGGTGGCGGCGGAGCTGAACGCGGCCGGGATTCGCGCCACGCTGGACGACCGCAACGAGAAATTGCAGGCCAAGATTCGGGATTCGGAGCTGCAGAAGATTCCCTACATGACCGTGGTGGGCGGCAAGGAAGCGGAGGCGCGCACGGTTTCCGTGCGGCATCACGGCAAAGGCGACGTGGGCGCGCAGCCGCTGGCGGAGTTTGTGGCGAAACTGCGCGAGGAGACCGCCGCGCGCACGGCGACATAGGCTTTTCCGTTTTTCCCACTTTTCCGAATTTTTCCTCAACTGGGGCGCGCCTGTCTGGCAGCGCTCGGCGTGCTAGAATCGCGAAAAGCTAAAGAAAGGAAACGAGCCGATTGGGCCTTTCACAATCACCGCGCCCTGAGCGCAAAACGGGAATCCTGCCTTCGCAAGAGATCCGCGAACTGATCGCCAACGGCAAGGTTCGTTCGTCGGCGGAAATTTCCGACGCGCAGATTCAGCCCGCCTCGATGGACCTGCGCCTGGGGAACATCGCGTATCGCGTGCAGGCCAGCTTCCTCCCGGGACGCTCCGTAACGCTGCGGGATAAGATCGCGGAGCTCAAGATCGCGGAGTACGACCTCAGCCGGCCGGCGCTGCTGGAGACGAATGCGGTTTACGTCGTGCCGCTGCTCGAGAGCCTCGCCTTGCCGCACGACATCGGCGGGAAGGCGAATCCCAAGAGCACCACCGGCCGCCTGGATATCTTCACGCGCCTGATCACCGACGGCGGGCTGGAGTTCGAACACGTGCTGAAGGGCTACGCGGGCGATTTGTACGTGGAGATCGTGCCGCGTACGTTTCCGATCATCGTGACCGCGGGAACCAAGCTCAATCAGCTTCGATTCATTCGCGGCAATCCGGTTTCCACCGATGGAATTCTCGAACAACTGGCGGAGAAAGAACGGCTGGTTTACTACGAGAACGGAGACGGGCCGGCCGAGGCGGTGATCGAGCGCGGGCTGAAGAATCTCGTCGCGCGGCAGGGCGGAGACCAGCAAGCGATTATCGACCGGGGGCTGCGCACGACCACCGATTTCGAGGGCAGCGCGGAAAGCATCGTGGCCTACAAGGCAAAGCGGCATTGCCCGCCCGTGGATTTGAGCAAAGTGCGGGCTTACGATGCGGCCGATTTCTGGGTACCCATCTACAGCCCGCGGTCGAGGCGGGTGGTTCTCGATCCGGGGGATTTTTACCTGATGGCCTCCAAGGAACGATTCTCCGTGCCGCCTTCTTACGCCGCGGAGATGGAGCCGTTCGATCAGTCGATCGGCGATTTCAGCGTGCACTATGCGGGCTTCTTCGATCCGGGATTCGGTTATGGCGCCGGGGGCGAGATCAAGGGCACCAAGGCGGTGCTCGAGGTGCGCGCGCATGAGGTGCCCCTGCTGCTGGAAGACCGGCAGATCGTGGGGCGGCTCATCTATCACCGCATGGCTAACGCTCCGGAGAAGCTGTACGGGCAGGCGATTGGGTCGTCTTACCAGCAGCAGGGACTGGCTCTGAGCAAGCAGTTCAAGGCGCTCGAAACGGCGCGCTCGGCGGCGCCGAAATAATCCGCTCTAAAACTAAGAGAGATTCTTCGTCGCTTCCACCCCAGCACGCGCAAAGGCGGCGCGTGCCGGGGACCCCGGTGCGCTCCTCAGAATGACAGCGGGTTTCGGGATAATCCGTGCCGTTTCCGGGTGAGGCGCCCTGACGGTGGCCGCTCCGGCGAACTGCAGACGTGAAGCTGGGCATCGGCCCGCCGATCGACGATCCCTCGTCGCTGGACGCAAAGAGAATCTTTGCGTCCAAAGCGCTTCTCGGGATGACACCGCATTCCGCTGCCCTCGGTCTGCTGCTACGCATCGGATAAGGGCAGAGAGCGCAGGCTGACGATTTACCGGCTATTGGATCGGGAATGATTGCCGGAAACAACCGTGCTATACTTTTGGCCCTTGTCCCGTCCAGGTGGCGGGGAGGCCGGCAGCCCTAAGGCGCCGCTGCGGAGGTGGGTTTATCGCTGAGAGAAGTTTTCGAGCCGCGGATCGCATCCGGATAAACGATCGCATCCGGGCGCGCGAAATTCGTGTGATAGATGACGATGGCGGGCAGTTGGGAGTAATGCAGCCGTTCGAGGCAATACGAGTGGCTCGCGAGCGCGGCTTGGATCTGGTGGAAATTTCGCCTAATGCCGACCCGCCGGTCTGCAAGATCACCGATTACGGAAAATATCTTTATCAGGCCAACAAGAAGGCGCACGAGCAGCGCAAACATCAAAAGGGCACGCAGCTCAAGGAAGTGAAGTTCCGGCCGGCAACCGCCGAGCACGATTATCAGGTGCGAAAAAACCAGATCATCAAGTTTCTGGGCGAGGGACACAAGGTGAAGGCCATGATTTTCCATCGCGGCCGGGAGATGGCGCACCAGGAAGTGGGCCGCGCGAAGATGGAGCGGCTGCTGAAAGACATCGCCGAACATGCTTTGGTGGAGATCGGGCCGCGCATGGAAGCGAACATCCTGATGGCGCTTTTGGCCCCCAAGAAGGGCGGAGTGGTGGCGAGGCCGCCGGCAACGGCGAGCGCAAGCCCAGCCTGAGCACGCCAGGCGGACGAGAAGCAAAGCCGGAAAAGGACAATCTGTGGCGAATCGAAAAAAAACAAAGCCCAAACTCAAGCTGAAGACGCATCGCGGCGCCGCGAAGCGGTTCAAGATCACCGCCAACGGCAAAGTGCTGCGCATGCATTCGGGCAAGCGGCATTTGCTGGGCACCAAGAAGCCCAAGCGCATGCGGCTGCTAAAGAAATTGGTTAAGGTCGATGCGGCGGATGTTTCGCATGTCCGCCGGATGTTGCCTTACGGCTGAGATTCGGATTTTTTGATTTTGTGCCAGGCAGCGCGTAATCCGCCACGGCGGGCCTGCCGGCCAGTGGCTCAGCTTTAGCGAGCCAAGCTGCCGCGCTCAAAGAACGAGCGCGGCAGGGAAACCTCAACACGCCGTGGAGACGCTCGACAACGTCGTGGCTGTGTGCTTCGCTGCTTGCACGCCCATTTATGCGCGCTCGTTCAGCGCGGCTAAGCTGGCGCCGTTTCGCGCTGTCTCCGCGCAGGAGATAAAGCAATGGCTAGAGTAAAACGCGGAACCAAGCGCCGCGCGCGCCGCAAGAAGTATTTGCGCCGCACCAAGGGATTCTTCCTTACCAAGAGCAAGCTCTATCAATCCGCCCAGGAGGCCGCCAATCGCGCCGACCGCTATGCGTATCGCGACCGCCGGGCGCGCAAGCGGCAGTTCCGCCGGCTTTGGATTCAGCGCATCGGCGCAGCCGCGCGCTTGAACGGGCTCTCCTATAGCGAGCTGATGCATGGACTCAAGGCCGGAGGCGTGGAGATCGACCGGAAGATCCTGGCCGACCTCGCCGTGCGCGACGCCGCGGGCTTTGCGCAGATCGCGGCGCAAGCCAAACAGGCGGCGGCGACCAAGGCCTGACACTCTCTCCGCATGCAAGCTGCCGGAAAAAGAGAGATTCTTCGTCGCTTCCACCCCAGCACGCGCAAAATCGGCGCGCGCCAGGGACCCCAGTTCGCTCCTCAGAATGACAGGCTCTGCCTCGCCAGACGAGTGAGCCTGAACGATTCGGTGAGATTCGCTTTCGCCGATACGGCCGCCGCGCGAAGTCGCGGAGGCCTGGCTTTGGTGTAAGCTCTCACACGCTCGATTTCGCATGCCCGAAGGAACCGATATCACCCGGCAAACGCTCGCGGCGCTGGGCGTCTCCACGCCCGAGCAGCTCTCCGCCCGCTTTGACGCTCTGCGCGCCGATTTCGAGCGGGAGAGTGCCGCCGCTCTGGACGAAGCCGCCTGGAAGGCCTTGCGTGATTCCTGGCTGGGCCGCAAATCGGGCGCGCTGAATCGCATCACGGAGAACTGGCTGAAGCCGGCGCCGGGCGACCTGCGGCCCCTGGTCGGACAGCACCTCAACGACCTGCGCAAGCAGATCGAGCAGCGGCTGGAAGAGTCGCAGCAATCGCTCGCGGAGGCGGCCGAAGCCTCGGCGCTGGCGCGCGAACCCGTGGATCTCTCGCTGCCCGGGGTGGTTCGCCCGATTGGCTCGCGGCATCTGGTGCGGCAGACGTTCGAAGAGATCGAGCGCATCTTTCTTTCGCTGGGCTTCACGGTGGTGGAAGGCAACGAGATCGAGACGCCTTACTACAATTTCGAGGCGCTCAATATTCCCGAACACCATCCGGCGCGCGACACCATGGATACGTTCTATCTCGATCTGCCGCCGGGCACGCCGCCGCATCTTTTGCGCACGCACACCTCGCCGATGCAAGTGCACACCATGGAGAAGCAGAAGCCGCCGGTGCGCATCATCGTGCCGGGAAAGGTTTACCGGCGCGACAATCCCGACGCGACGCACTCGTACATGTTCCACCAGGTGGAAGGCTTGGCCGTAGATACGGACATCACCTTCCGTGAATTCAAAGGCACCGTGGAATATTTTGTGCGCGAATTTCTGGGGCCCGCCGCGAAGACGCGCCTGCGGCCGAGCTATTTTCCGTTCACCGAGCCTTCCGTGGAGGTGGACGCGACCTGCTTCGTTTGCAAGGGCAGCGGCTGCCGGCTGTGCAAATCCTCGGGATGGATCGAACTTTTTGGCGCCGGCATGGTCGATCCGGCGGTGTACGGCTTTGTCGATTACGACCCGGCGCGCGTCTCGGGCTACGCGTTCGGCCTGGGAGTGGACCGGCTCTCGCAGCTCAAGTACGGGATCGACGACGTGCAGCTCTTCTTTCAAAACGATGTGCGCTTCCTGCGGCAATTTCCCTGACGCGATCTTCTGAACCCCGATGAAAATTCTCTACGACTGGCTGAAGGAGTTCACCCCGGTTCCGTTTGCCCCGCGAGAGCTGGCCGAACGGCTATCTCTCGCGGGAATCGCGGTCGAGGGAGTTTCGGAGACCCCTGTCGGGCCGATGCTCGATCTGGACCTCACCATAAATCGCCCGGATTGCCTGGGGCACTACGGCGCGGCGCGCGAAGTGGCGGCGCTGGGGCGAAATCGGCTCGAGCCGGTTTCGCCGAAGCTCGCGGAAGCGAGCGAAACGGCCGCCAGCGCGACCCGGGTGGAGATCGAGTCCCCTGAGCTTTGCGGCAGGTACACGGCGCGCGTCTTGCGCGGCGTGAAGGTGCAACCTTCGCCGGAGTGGCTGCGCAAGCGCCTGGAGGCGCTGGGGCAAGGGTCGATCAACAACATCGTGGACGCCACCAATTACGTCATGCTCGAGCTGGGCCAGCCCATGCACGCGTTCGATTTGGACCGGCTGGCGGAACGGCGCATCGTAGTGCGCCGGGCGCACGCGGGGGAAAAGATGCGCACGCTCGACGGCGTGGAACGCACGCTCACGCCGGAGATCTGCGTGATCGCGGACGCGGCTCGCGCGGTGGCCATCGGCGGAATCATGGGCGGCGCGGAAAGCGAGATCGGTTTCGCGACGCGCGACGTGCTGCTCGAATCGGCCTGGTTCGACCCCATCTCGATCCGGCGCACCTCCAAGGCGCTGGGCCTGCGCACGGAGGCGTCCACGCGCTTTGAGCGCGGGGCCGATCCGGAAATGGCGGAACTAGCCTCACGCCGCTGCGCCGCCGTGATTCAGGAACTCGCCGGCGGCGAAATTCTGGCCGGCGTCGTGGATATTTATCCCGCACAACGCGAGCCTCTGCCAATCGAGCTTTCGCGCAAGGAGTTGCTGCGCCTGATGGGCGCCGATGTGCCGGACGAGGAGATCGAAGCGATTCTCGGCGCGCTGGGCTTTGCTCCTCACCGTATTGACGACGAGCGCGAGCCCGATTCGCCGCTGGCCCGATGGCAATGCGAGCAGCCCTCCTGGCGCCAGGACGTCTTTCGCGAGGTGGACTTGATCGAAGAGGTCGCGCGGCATTATGGGCTGGACAGATTTCCGCCACGCCTCCCCGCCGCAAAACAGCCGGCGGCGCGCTTGCCTCACGCGCAGGCCGAGGACCGGCTGCGCGAACGGCTGATCGGCCTGGGGTATCGGGAGATCGTTTCGATTCCATTGGTCAACGAAGCCGAAGATGCGCTCTTCCGGCCGGAGGGCGTGACGCCCGCGCGGGTGGCCAATCCTCTCGCCGAAGACGCTTCTTTGCTGCGCTCGACGGGCCTGGTGAGCATGGCGCACGCCCTGGCGTGGAATTTGAATCGCGGACAGCACGACCTGCGCCTTTTTGAAATTGGCCGGGCCTATCGGCTGCAAAACGGCGCACCGGAAGAGATTCGCATCGTCACGCTCGGCGCAAGCGGCCTGGCCCGCGAAAAAGGCATTGCCGAAGAGGCGCGCGAGTATGGCTTCGCCGATCTCAAAGGCGATCTCCATGAGATTGGTGCGCTGGCCAGCGGATTTGTGTGGGAGACAGCCAAAGGCGGCTGGCAGCATCCCGCTCGTGCGGGCGATTTCGCGCCGGGTAAGAATGGAGCCGGCCAGCCGTCCACGAAGGGCCGCGCGGGCCAGCTTGTTGCGCGGGTTGCCGAAAAGTTCAAGTTGCGACAAGACGTCTTTCTTGCGGAGTGGGCTCTTGATCCGTTCTACGCGGGGTATCGCCAAGCGCGCGAGTCACGTAAGTATCAGCCGCTTTCGCGCTTCCCCGCGGTGGAGCGCGATTTCTCGCTGATTCTTCCCGAGGGCACGAGCTTCGCAGCAGTGCGCGAAGCCGTGGAGGCGCTGGGAATCGCGGAGGTCGTTTCCATCGAGGCCGTCGATCTCTTTCGCGGGAAGAGTATTCCTCGGGGGAAGTTCTCCTTGCTGGTGCGCGTCACGTTGCAAAGCTACGACGGCACACTCACCGAAACGCAGCTCAGCGATTTTTCCGCCCGAATTGTTTCCGCCTGGGAACAAAAGCTCGGCGCCACGCTGCGCAGCAGCTAGCCGCGAACACCGTTTTTCGCGGCTTCCGATTGGGATTGGTAACTCTCCACGCGGGCACGATTCGTGCGTGCGAAGAAATCCAGGATGAGCGCCAATTCCTTCTCTCCATAACCCGCAAAAATCTTGCCCATGATCTGATTCGCGGTCTGGTGCTGTTCGAGGACTTTTCTACGGCAATCCGGGACCATGCGAATGATGACGCTGCGGCGGTCGTCGGGATTGCGCTCCCGGCGGACATAACCGGCCTTCTCCAGCCGGTCCAGGGACATGGTGATGCCACCGCTGGTGAGACCGGTCAAGCGCGCCAAATCGCCGGGTTTGGCGTCGCTCAAGAGATCGACCAGATTCAGCACCTGCTGGTCCGTGTAATGGATTCCCAGGCGGTCCGCGACGCGCTGGTTATTGAGGATGGCGCCGGCGATGAACTCGCGCATTTCGCGGATCAGCGATTCCGCGAGCCGGGCTCTTTTTTCATTTGACATCTGCTCTCCATGTAGCTTATTACGTAAGTATCTTACTTAGTGAGGTGTTGTAATGCAAGTGAAAGCATACAAGGGAATGGGCATGGAAGGCGGCGTGGCCCGCTGGTATGACAAAACGACCCGCCGAGACCTGCCGGAATTCAAGGCGCTGGCGCGGAGAGTGGCGGACAGGCTGCCCGCGGGCGCAAGGGTGCTCGAAGTGGCGCCCGGGCCGGGCTTCTTTGCGATCGAGCTGGCCAAAATCGCGAAATACGAAATCACCGGGCTGGACATCAGCAAGAGCTTCGTGGAGATCGCCAAGCGGAATGCGCAGCAGGAACGCGTCGACGTGGATTTCCGCCAGGGGAATGCGTCGCAGATGCCATTTGGCGAAAACAGTTTCGATTTCCTGCTCTGCCGCGCGGCGTTCAAGAATTTCTCCGATCCGGTGGGCGCTCTTCGGGAGATGCGGCGCGCGCTGAAGCCGGGCGGCCGGGCGCTGGTGATCGACCTGCGCAAAAACGTGGACAAGAAGTCGCTCGACGAGTACATCCGCGGGCTGAAGGCCGGGGCGCTGGATGCCTTCATGATGAAATGGACGTTCCGGCTGATGCTGATCCGGCGGGCTTACACGAGACAGCAGTTCCGCGAATTTATTTCGCAAAGTGGATTCGGAAATTCCGAAATAGAGGAAACGCCCATCGGATTCGAGATCACGCTGGTGAAGTGAGCGGACGAAGGAGCCGGACGCTGCCGCGACGGTCCACAGATTCTCGTCCACGGAATCGTCGCTCTTGCCCGGCGCTTCGCGCTGGCGCACAATAGCGCGGCCCCAGCCAAGCCGCTCTTTGCTCCGGGAGGCCCGCAGGCATGAAAGTTGAAATCTACGACCAGTTCTACAACGTGGCGGGAGATCTCGATCCCAACTATCTCCAGCAATTGGCCAAGTATGTCGATGTGCGCATGCGCCAAATCGCCCGCGCCAGCGGAGCCGTGGATTCGGTGAAAGTGGCAGTATTGGCGGCGCTCTCCATCGCCGACGAACTGCACGCGCTGCGGCAAAGCCACGAGCAGAATACCGAGTCGCTGCGCGAGACGGCGGAACGCTGCCTGAAGCTGATCGATCGCGCGCTGCAACAATCCGCCTGAGCGTTTTCCGAAAAGAGTCCCTCTTATCTGAACGTCTGGCATGCCGAGAGATTCTTCGCTTCGCTCAGAATGAAAGATTTGGGAAGTTGCGCTGCTTAGAGTGACACCCTCGCCGATCAGGAAACGCTCCGTGGGGAATCCGGTTTGACGCTCGCCCGCGTCCCGCTAGAATGGGTGTGGAGTAGGCCTGCAACGCGCGTGCTTGGCGCGAAGATCTTTTGAACCAATGCTGGATCTCTGGGGAGCCCGGGTCAGACGGCCTGTGCGCATGGCCCGCAGCCGGGCACGTCCCGGCTCCGGGAAAGCCTAAAGGCCGGCGCAGGGCACCCACCTTATACAGAGGTTCAGGATCTAGCTCCACACGGCGGAGTGGACCGCTCCATTTTCCACGAACTTAATCCATGCGCGTTTTATTTATTGGGGACATTGTGGGCGCGCCCGGGCGCCGGATCGTGGTCGAGCGCCTGGAAGACATCATCGGCAATGAACAGGCCGATCTGGTGATCGCCAACGGCGAGAATTCGGCGTCGGGCTTCGGCATTACTCCGCGGCTCACCGAGGAACTGCTCTCCACCGGAATCGAGGTCCTTTCCGGCGGAAACCACATCTGGGACCGCAAGGAGATTCTGGACTTCATCCAGCGCGAGCCGCGGCTGCTGCGGCCGGCGAATTTTCCCACAGTCAGCCCCGGGAAAGGACTCTTCCGCGGCACATCGCGCCAGGGAATACCCTACGCCGTGCTTTGCCTGCAGGGGCGCATCTTCATGGCATCGAACGAAGATCCTTTCAGCGCCGCCGATCGCGAACTGGCCTGCCTGGATCCGGAAACCAAAGTGATTCTCGTGGACATGCATGCCGAAGCCACCAGCGAAAAGCAAGCCATGGGCTGGTATCTCGACGGGCGCGTCTCGGCGGTGGTCGGAACGCACACGCACGTGCCCACGGCCGACGAGCGGATTCTGCCCAACGGCACCGCCTACATCACCGACGTGGGCATGACCGGGCCGCACGATTCGGTGATCGGTATGGAGAAAGGCGCGATCATCAAGCGATTTCTCGATGGGCTGCCGGCGCGCTTCGAAGTCGCCACCGGCGATATTCAGATGAACGCCGTGTTAATCGAGGTGGATTCGCTCAGCGGACGCGCGGTCTCCATCGCGCGGCGGCGTTACCGGCTCGAGGGTTGACGCTGCATTCACTGTTCACTCGGCACTCCAGCATTTTTGTGCAGGCGCAGGAAATTCACGGCAAATATGTCTTGGCGATTTTTTGCGATGACGCGAACTGAAATTTTTACCTGTGGAAAACCTGTGCATCTCCTGTGCAGCGTTCGCTGTATTCTCCGTGATTTTTTTCTTGCCGCGCCGAGCAACTTTCGTGGACAATCGGTCCTCGTCCGCGCCATCACGTGAAGGGTTTTGTAAGACCCCAGCCACCTTCGCGACGCTGGCGCCAAAAGCAGGGGAAGAGTTAGACCAGGACCCAGGCTCAAAATACCCAATATGGCGTTAGCCGCCACGGCGCGGCATTTCCACAGCATTTCCACACACTGTGGAAATGCTGTCCTGTTCGTATTCGAGGTTCCGAAAACTCATGAACTCGTGGGAAAAGATTCTGCAGCACATGGAACGGCGGGTGAACCCGCACAGCTTTGCCACCTGGTTTATGCCCACCAAGCAGGAAGGCGCCGATAACGGTACCGTTGTCGTGCGCGTTCCTTCGCGCCCGTTCCGCAAGCGGCTAACGGAGACTTACGGCGAGCTGCTGCAAGCGGTTCTGGTGGAAGTGGGCTTGCCCGACCTGCAACTCAACTTCGTCTGCAGCGAGCCGGAGCCCGCTCCTGCTTCCGTCCCTGCCGCCCACTCGGCACCGAGCAAGCAGACGCGCCTGGATTTCGACAGCGCCGACCATCTGCTCAACCAGCGGTACACCTTCGATTCGTTTGTCGTGGGCGGCTCCAACCAGTTTGCGCACGCCGCCGCGCGCGCGGTGGCCGAAGCGCCCTCGAAGGCTTACAACCCGCTCTACCTCTATGGCGGCGTGGGCATGGGCAAGACCCACCTGATGCAGGCCATCGGCCATCTGGTGAAGGCGCGCAACCCCTCCCTTCGGCTCACCTACATCAGCGCCGAGAAATTTACCAACGAGGTGATCAACTCGTTGCGTTTCGACCGCATGATCACCTTCCGCGACCGCTACCGCTCGGTGGACGTGCTGCTGGTGGACGATATCGAATTCATCGCCGGCAAGGAGCGCACGCAAGAGGAGTTCTTCCACACCTTTAACGCCCTGCACGACCTGCAAAAGCAGATCGTGCTCTCCTCGGATTGCCCGCCCAAGGAGATCGCCGCCATCGAAGAGCGCCTGCGTTCACGGTTCGAATGGGGCTTGATCGCCGATATTCAGCCGCCGGACCTGGAGACCAAGATCGCCATTCTTCAGAAGAAGGCGGAATCAGAGCACTTCGCGCTGGCTGACGACGTGGCGGAGTTCATCGCCCGCTCGATCAAATCCAACGTGCGCGAACTCGAAGGCGCGCTGACGCGGCTGGTCGCTTACGCTTCGCTGACCGGCGCGCCCGTAAACCTGGGGACAGCGCAGCAGGCCCTCCGCAATATCATCGCCACGCAGGAGAAGAAGGTAACCATCGAGCTGATTCAGAAGCGCGTGGGCGAGCAGTTTGGTTTGAGGGACCAGGACCTGAAGATGCGCTCGAACGCGAAGGCCATCTCCTTCCCGCGCCAGATCGCCATGTACATCGTGAAACAGCTCACCACGGCTTCACTGCCGGAGATCGGAAAGCAATTCGGCGGCAAACACCACACCACCGTCCTGCACTCCATCAACAAGATCGAAACGATGCGCCGTACCGACAAAGATCTGAACCGCACCATCAGCCGCTTGCTCGATACGCTGGGCTAATCCAGACAAAAGCGCCGTGTGTTTTCGCGTTGCTATGATGGCGGAATGCGCGCGCGTGTCTCCATTCGGGGCATCGCTGCGCATCCAAAGCGCGAGGAAAACCCTGTGCAAAAGGCTGTGGGCGCTTGACGGCGCCTGTGTACGCTTTCGCTGGGCGGCGGGCGCCGGCCTGCGATTTCCACCGGATGCCTGCGATTCGCACGCTTTTGTCCACAGCCTATCGCGCTTAAACGGCGCTTGTTCCGGAGATATCCACGTTTCTTCGTGGTCGGCTACTGCTACTATCTTTATCCCTTCTGTAAAACAGGGTAGAGTAGCCGGTTTGAATCCGTGGGGCCCGGCGGAGGAAATCGTAGATGGAATTCACGGTAAAAAAGTTTGACCTGTTGGAGGAGCTGAATCTGACACAGGGCGTCGTCGAGCGCAAGACGACCATTCCCATCCTTTCGCATCTGCTTTGCGAGGCCAAGGGCAATCGGGTGACGCTGACGGCCACGGACCTGGAGCTCAGCCTGCGCACTTCCTGCGAAGCAAAGGTGAAGAAGGAAGGCGCGGGAACCATTCCCGCGAAAAAGCTGCTGGAGTTGGTGCGCTTGCTGCCGGAAGGCGAGATTCGTTTCCGGCTGCTCGAGAATCACTGGATGCAGATTACCTCCGACCGGCGGAACTACAAGATGGTGGGCATGGCCAAGGACAATTTTCCGGCGATTCCGGCCTTCCCTCACCCGCTGGTTACCATACCCGCGGGGATTCTTTCCGTGCTCATCGCCAGGACGGCGTTCGCCATTTCCATGGAGGAGTCTCGCTACACGTTGAACGGCGCGCAACTCACGCTGAAGCCGGACTCCATCGCCATGGTCGCCACGGATGGTCACCGCCTGGCCCTGGCGGAAACCGATCATTCCTTCACGGGCCTATCGAATGAGACCAAGCCGCTGATTCCCAAGAAAGCGATGGCCGAAATCCAGCGGCTCGCCAGCGAGGCGGGCGAGAAAGGCCAGATCGAATTTGCGCGTGACGATAGCCATCTTTTCTTCCGCGTGGATTCGCGCTTGCTGATTTCGCGTATTCTCACCGGCCAATTCCCCAACTACGAAGCGGTGCTGCCGCGCGACAACGGCAAGAAGATTGTTCTGGCGCGCGGCGAATTCAACGATGCCGTGCGCCGCGTCTCGCAACTGGCCGACCAGCGCAACCACGCTCTGCGGCTTTCGGCGAATCAGGACGGCGTGGAACTTTCGGCATCGAGCCCCGAATATGGCGAGGCCACCGAGAATATCGAGAACGACTACAAGGGCGAGCCGATCTCCATCGGATTCAACGGCCAATACATTACGGATTTTCTCGCGGCCGCGCCCGACGGTCCCATCAGCGTGGAGCTGAAGGACGAGCAGTCTCCCGGGCAGATGCGTCCTCTGGCGGACGATAAATACCGCTATCGCTACATCATCATGCCCATGCGGATTTAATATTTCCGATCTGCTATTTCCGATCCAGCAGGGCGAAATTTCAGCAACGAATTCAGGGCATCGCCCCTCCCCACCTTCGCCCATTATGGTTATGGCATGGTGTGCAGCTAAGTCACTGAATAATAGTATGTTAGCGCGAAAGAATAATGCCTCCAGAGCTTGAGAAAAGAGCTCAAATCGCGTATACT
>Ga0335077_10003885_pt1 | contig 18160 bp, 21 predicted proteins | sample Lox_Sample_31_FD_207151 | JGI IMG/M metagenome (GOLD analysis project Ga0335077, IMG submission 207151) | Soil microbial communities from Loxahatchee National Wildlife Refuge, Florida, United States - Lox_Sample_3.1 | ecosystem: Environmental > Terrestrial > Soil > Wetlands | place: USA... | reverse complement strand
GGGGCGGCGTCGCGCGCAAACCCGGGCGTTAGGGGCGAGCGCCTGCTCGAAGACGACTACCAGGACAACTACCTGCCCAGCGGCCAGCCATCCGGAACCCCCGAAGAAGCCCTCGACTGCGCCTGCGGCCTCTACCTCGGCGACCCCACCGCTCGCGATCTGCCATCACTGCGGCGCTGTGCATACTGCGGCGGGCAGGCGAGGTCATGCTGGCCGTCATCGATCCCGGGGACGAGACGCCGATGCCCCGCCAGCCCGACAGGGGCGGGGAGAGCGGACGCGGCCTGCAGATCGTCGGCGCGCTCAGTCACGTGTGGGGCTGGAGCCCCATCGCCGGCCACGGCAAGGCGGCGTGGGCCGTCCTGCGCGACCCCTGACCGCTTATGCGATGTCGGACAGCGGCTCCTCCGACACAGTCATCAGCACATGCTCGACCAGCGTGTTCAGCGCTTTTTTAGTGGGCCGCCGCTGCCTTGAACTTCACCACCAGTTCGGCTGGCACCCGTCCGCGGTCCTTGACCTCGATGCCCTGGGACTTGGCCCATTCGCGGACCGCGGTGGGGTCGGGTGCGGTCGCAGTGGCGGACCTGCGGCCGGTCCGGCCTGGCCGGCCTGGCCGCCGGGCCGCAGAACCGGGGGCCCGGCGCGCGGCGTCCAGGTAGGGCGCCAGTGCCTTCCGCAGCGCCTCGGCATGCTTGGCGTTCAGGTCGATCTCGTAGTCCGCGCCGTCGAGCCCGAAGCGTACGGTGCCCTCGGCCTCGCCGCCGTCGAGGTCGTCGATCAGCAGGGTCTGCACCTTCCGTGCCATGCGTCCGTAACTCCTTCTCTTGAAGTAAGTTAAGGCATAGCGTATACGATCAGCACTCCAGCGCCTCATCGCCGCACCGATTCGTGCTGGTGTCGTTCTGGCGGATGCCGGTCACGCAATTTCGCGGGTGATGAAGGCCGATCAGGAACGGCCCAAGTTACGGAGCCCGTCACGGAGCCGGCGCAGAATATCCGGATCGCTCATTACGGCGGTCGGCCGAACCTGCACCGGGCCGGGTATCCGCCGTGGCAGGCGCGTCTGCGGGGCAGATTCATCCAGCTCAGATGAGGACTCCGGCCCCAGAATGTCCAGCTCGGACCAAACGAACTTGCCCGCGGGATCCTGGGCAGGAGCCCAGCCCCATTGCGTGCTGAGGCGCGGCCACCAGGAACAACCCGCGTCCGCCCTCGGCTTCAAGGTCAGATCGCCAATACGCAGACCGTTGCACTCGCCGGCGATGTACTCGGAGCGCGGAAGGCAGAAAGACGTGTCCATCGCATCACGGGGTCTAAGGATCTTCAATCACGGGCGTTACGGCTCTTGTACAGCCCGCCCGAACCTCGCGAAGCCTCGAGGGCAGGTCCGGTGAGAGCGGCCGGCCGGCCGGGCGGATCAGTGACTCGACTCCCAGGCAGTTTCCTCGCCCGTGACGTCCTGGAGTAGGTTGCCCAGGGTGAGGGCGTACTCGTAGCCGTGGTAGCCGAATGCCGGTCCGGTATCGGCTCCGGCTAGACCGTTCAGATGGTTGTCGTTCACGACGGGCCGGGTTCGGCTGGTCCCGGCGAGGCTGGTGACCTGGAGCCAGGTGGCCCCGCCGCCTTGTTCGCAGCGCGCGGAATACAGGCCGGGGTAGGTGACCCACGGCGTGGAGACCGGCTCCGTCAGCCGCTCATAGCCAGGGATAGGGACCTGGGGGGTTTGGGTGGCCGTGAGCAGGTAGGCGTCGAGGTCGCCGACGCCGCCAGCCAGGGCTGCCGGGTTGACGCAGGCGACCTGCTGGCCGGCCTTGGCCGTCTGGCCGGACTGCAGGCTCACGCCCTGGCCCGGCCTGCCGAACACCGAGTCGGCCGACGGCTGCGAGGGATAGGACGAGAAGGCGATCGCGCAGCCCGTCTGGGTGGCGGCGGCGCACAGCGGGACCTTGGTGAAGGTGCCGGCGCGCTGGCGCATTTCGCACGCAGGCCACGGCGCAATCATGCCTCCCGGGTTGCCGGTCCTTGGTCAGGCTATTCGACGGCCGCGCACCAGGATTGGATGACGTGAGCCACGGGTTCGACGGCGGGGATGGCCGCAGCGGACTCGCCCGCGTACATGGCCATGGCGTCGATGTGGCCGGTGGCGGCCACGCCCGGCGGGAGCCCGTGGCCCTTGGGCAGCGTGATGCGCTGGCCGGCCAGCGTCGTCTCTCCCACCGTGCCGCCGGCGAGGCTGCGCGCCGCATCGACGCAGGATCGCAGCACCCGTGCCCGCGGCACGGTCGCGCACAGGGGACAGACCGAGAACGCGTCGGTGATCTGCGTCGATCCGGCGGCCGCATCGGCCACGGCCCGCTTGTAAGCCGGATGGGCGCCGGACTCATCGGTGGCGACGAACCGCGTTCCGGCCCGGACGCCGGCGGCGCCCATCTCAAGCGCCGCGGCGAAGGCGCGGGCATCGCCGATCCCGCCGGCCGCCAGCACCGGCAGGTCCAGCTGGCCGAGTACCGACTCCAGCAGAGGGCGAAGCGGGCTGCGACCCCGGATATGCCCGCCCGCTTCAGTGCCTTGCACCGCGACCACGTCGCAGCCGGCCTCAGCCGCGGCCCGAGCCTCGTCGAGCGAGCCCACCTGCCAGCAGGCCAGGGCGCCGCCGCGGTGGGCTAGCTCGACGAGCGCCGGGGCGGGGTCGGCCCAGAAGAAGTCAACGATCCGGACCCGCGCCGCCGCGGCCTCCACCGCCTCGCGGTCGATGTCTTCGGTCACGAAGTTTGCCGCGAGCACTCCCGTCGTTCGCGACGTCATGTCGCCCAGGACCTTGTCCAGCTCGGCAGCGGCCAGCCCCAGCGCGGTGATGCTTCCCACGCCGCCGGCATCGGCCACCGCGACGGCCAGCACGGGTGTCGACACCGACCCCATCGGTGCCTGCTGTAGCGGCACCCGACAGCCCGCCATCTCGGTGAAACGCGTGGTCACAGTCATGATCTCGACGCTACACCGCGGAGCATCAGACGGTCATCTGCACAGCCGCAACGGATCAGGCAGGAACGGCGTCCGCCCGTGGCGATGACGTAGGAGCCGAGTGGCCGCCTCGGGTTCTGGCGGGATGGCCTGGCGGTGCGTATCCGCGCCGAAGCACGGCAACTCAGTCATGCGCAAGGCGCCGAGTATGAGCACTTCGCCGCTGGCTGGCCACGCGACCGGCTGCCAGCGCGAACATCACCGCCGCGGGGCTGTCGGCAAGAAGCCCCGCCACCAGGCCAAAACGGGCTCGATCGTGCTGGTCAGAAGGGGATGCGCCCGCTTCGGTCCGGTGGGGGTCCGCGGTGGCGGGCACCGTCGGAGGCCCCGGGTTGACAGCCTGCCGGGCGGGTTATTCACACTACGGTTTAGTACGCGGTGCTTAGTAAGCGAGGTGGGCCGGAATGCATGGTTACTTCGACGGTCTCGGCCGGTTCGCCGAGCCGTGGCTGCTGGTCCTGACCAGCCTGTCCGACGGTCCCAAGCACGGTTACGCGATCATGACTGACATCGCCGACTTCAGCGGTGTCACCATGGAGCCGGGCACCTTGTACCGGGCTCTGGCCCGGCTGGAACGCCGCGGCTGGGTCCGGCCGCTGGCCACCGGGGATCCCCGCCGCCGGTATGAGATCGCTGGCACTTGGTCATGCCAGGCGGGTCCGGGCGTTGCGGCCGCCGTGACCGCCGACCTGGGTCGGCCGTGCGCGGCCGTCGTGGTTGACAGGCGTTCACCGTATTCAGTACAACTTAGTAAGCGGTACTGAAGAGTGGGGGACATGCATGCACGGGAAGTTTGATGACCTCGGCCGGTTCGCCGACCCGTCGCTGCTGATCTTGACAAGCCTGTCCGACGGTCCCAAGCACGGTTACGCGATCATGACCGACATCGCCGACTTCAGCGGCGTCCGCATGGAGCCGGGCACCTTGTATGGTGCGCTGTCCCGGCTGGAGCGCCGCGGCTGGGTCCGGCCGCTGGCCATCGCCGGGCGCCGCCGCCCGTACCAGATCACCGCGGCCGGGCAGGAGATCCTGGCCGAGCAGGTCACCACGATGCAGCAGATCGTCCGGGTCGCCAGGCTGCGCACCGCCATGGCCTGGGGGGCGTGATGTCACCCGGGCTGGCCGACCGACTGTCCCGCGCCCTGGTCGGCTGCCATCCGCGTCGCTGGCGGGAGCGCTACGGCGAGGAGATGCTCGACGTCCTGGACCAGCACCACCTGACCGCGCGGACCGTGGCCAGCCTGGCAGCCAGCGCGCTGAGCTCCCATGTGGACCCGGCCTACCGCACCGAACGGCTGTCGCTGTCGCGGTCCCGGTTGCGCCGGGCCGTCGTGATATCAGCTGCGGTAGCTGCCGGGCTCGTGCTGGCCTTCGGCATGCTCGGCTTCGCGGCCTGGCGGGAGCGCTGGCAGCTGTCGGGCGCCGGGGGCGTGGGCGGAGTGGCGTTCGCACCCGGCCGGCACCTCCTGGTCAGTGCCGTCGGGGGAGCAAACCAGGACAGCATGGACACCGTGTGGGACCTCACGGACCCGGCCCGGCCGCGCCAGCTGGCGGCGTTCCAGGGCGGCGAGCCCACGGCGCTGTCGCCGGACGGCCGCATCGTGGCGACCGTCTCCTTTGGTGGCGAGCCGGTCCTGTGGAACGTGGCCGCTCCCAGGCGGCCAGCCAGGACAGCGATAATGTCGGCCGGCGGCACCGCGCCGCTGTGGGGAGAGGCGTTCTCCCCCGGCGGGCAGATCCTCGCCGTCGCCTACACCGACCAGATCTTCCTGTGGGATGTGGCCAGCGCGGCCCGGCCCCGGCTGCTAGGCACCCTGGCCGCCCCAGTGACGACAGTCGGCGATGCGTCCTTCACCCCGCAGGACATCACGTTCTCCCCCGACGGGCGCATGCTGGCCAGCGTCACCGGCACCGGCTACGTCACCGTGTGGAACGTGACCGATCCTGCCCGCGCAGCCCGTATCGCCACCCTGACCAGCTTGCGGGACTACGTTCAGACGATCGCGTTCTCCCCCCGCGGCCTGCTGGCCGCCATCACCTACCACGGCACCGTGCTGGTGTTCAGCCTGGCCGACCCGGCCCGCCCGGCCCTCACCGCCACGATCAGCGGCATCATGACCCACGCGCTCTATCCAGACGGGCTGCTGCAGCACCCCGATGCCCCGCCCTGCCCCTCCTGCAGCCCCGCCAACTACACGGTGGCGTTCACCCCGGACGGGCGCACCCTGACTGTCGTCGTCGCCCGCCAAGAGGGCAACGTGACTTCCGCGTACAGCATTGCCGCGCGCGACACGGTGTTCACGTGGAACGCGACCAGCTCAGGCGCAGTCAGCGGCCTCACCACCGTCACCCGCGACGTCAACGATAGCCAGCCCACCCTGGCCCCCAACGGCCGCACCGTAGCAGACGGCTCGCCCACGAGCAACGCGGTGTACCTATGGACGCCACCCTGACGTACGCAAGCCACCTGATCCATGCCACCGACGGCCCGTCTCGTCCGCTGATGGGCGGCGGCGTCGGCTGATGAGCCCGGCCGGGGGACTCCGCCGGACATGGCCGCCCCGGCAGTCCCCCGCGCCTGCAGGCTAGGCAGCGTGGGGCGGCACGCCGCCGGACGCAGACAACGGCAGATCCCGCTCCTCGCCCGGCCCGGATGCGAGCCGGCCGGCAAATGACGCGTGACTGCGCTGGCAGTATCCGATCACGTGTGCGAAAATAGCCGGACAGCCCGGCGGCTGGGCGGCTCCCGACCAGTGTCACGCGGCCGGGCGGTGTAAGCACTCACGGCGGCATCGCCGTGACCGACGACACCAGGAGGCAGCGTTGCCAGGTGAGATCGTGCACATCGAGATCCCGGCGGACGACACCAGCAAGAGCCAGGGGTTCTGGGGCTCGTTGTTCGGGTGGCAGTTCCAGGCGAACCCCGGCCCGTTCGAATACCACACGACCCAGATCAGCGGGGAGCAGGGCGCGGCGATCACGAACATGGAGCCGGGCAAGCGCGGCATGCGGCCGTACTTCGCAGTCGACGACATCAAAGCGGGTGCGGCGCGGGTGACTGAGCTCGGCGGGCAGGCAGGCGAGCCGGCGCCGGTCCCGGCCATGGGCTGGTTCTCGGCCTGCAAGGACCCGCAGGGGAACGAGTTCGGGCTCTGGCAGACCGACACGTCGGCCCCGGCTCCGGCGCAGTAGACCGGCGCAGCAGAAAGGCCAGGCGCGGCTAGTTGCCGCAGTAGCCTCACGCTCCGTGACGGATACTCGGTCTGACCACGCACCCGGAGCCGCCGTTATGGATGGCTCGGTCGATGTCGTCAGGCTCTGGGTCTGCGACGCAGATAGGGATAATCTGCGCCCGTTACTCCGTTGCGGTCACCGTGGATGCGCCCCCCGGTGTCCGGCCGCCTTGGCGGATCGAGGTGGCCAAGTCGACGGCCCGTACGGCAGAGCGCGGTACCGGTTGCCGAAGGAGCAGGCCATGAAGGCCATTGTCTACACACGATACGGACCACCCGACGTGCTTCGGCTGGCGGACGTGCAGGAGCCTGTGCCGAAGGACAGCGAGGTGCTGGTCAGGGTGCATGCGGTATCCCTTGATGCGACCGACTGGGAGACGTTGCGGGGGAAACCGCTGTATTCCCGCATCGGGGGTCGGTTCCGGCCGCGGCACCACATACTCGGGTCAGACATCGCCGGGCGGGTTGAGACGGTGGGTCGCGCCGCGACGTTGTTCCGGCCCGGTGAGGATGTGTTCGCAGACATCCTCAGTTGCATGGGCGGGTTCGCGGAGCATGTGTGCGTGCCCGAGAGCGCTCTGGCGCGGATCCCGGCCGGCATGACCTACGAGCAGGCCGCTGCCCGGCAGGTCGGACGCAAGCGGGTGAGACTGAGATCATGAGGACCGAATCGCTTGGCAGGTCGTATCTGGCTCTCCCAGATGGCCCCGGCCCGTTTCCTGGCGTAGTGGTCGTCCACGAGGCCTCCGGGCTGAACGACAACATCCGGGACATCTGCGGCCGGTTCGCCGCGGAAGGTTACGCGGCGCAGGGCGTCGACCTGTTCGAGGGCCGTAACCGGGCCGTGTGCATGGCGCGCATGTTCGCCGGCGGGATAGCCGGGAACCTGGACTACTACGGTGTGCCGGCGCTGAAGGCCGCGCTAGGGCAGCTGGCCAGCCGCCCGGAGGCCGATGGCGCGCGGATCGGCGCCGTCGGTTTCTGCCTCGGTGGTTCCATCGTGTTGACCTGGGCCTGCACCGATAACCGGCTGGCCGCGATCGCCCCGTTCTACGGGGCCGCGCCCAGGCCGCGGGAGGCGATCCGCCGGATGTGCCCCGTGGTGGGGTCATGGCCGGGCAAGGACTTCACCACCAAGGCCGCCGGGGTGCTGGAGAGCGAGCTGACCGCCGCCGGCATCCCGCACGACCTGAAGGTCTACCCGGGGGCCAAGCACGCCTTCTTCAACGACCGGTGGCGCGCCTACCACCCGGCCGCGGCGGCGGACTCCTGGCAGCGGGTCCTAGCCTTTTTTGCCGAGCATGTCCGGCAAGGACTGCCGTGACCGGTCTACGGTGCGGGCCAGGTTACCGGCCGGGCCGCGGTGTTCTCCAGGTGGCGCTTCAGGCTCGTCCAAATGCGCCGCTCCTGGCGTCTTCCCATCTGGTGATCAGGGGGCCGAGCAGCCGGAAGGCGCGCTTAGGGTGCACCTGGCCTGACCACCGCATCCGGGTGCCCGTGCCAGCGGGCTCGAACGTCAGCGTGTAGCTGATGTCAGCTTGCTGCATCGTTGTGATGGAGGCGAGGCGGCGCGGCCGGTCGTAGCTCGTGTACTCGATCAGCATCTCCGCGGTGCGTCCTATCGACGCGACGGCCGAGCGGAACTTGGTACCTGTACCGACAGGCCCCGGGGTGATCTTCTCGGCCCGCAGCATCTGGGGGTTGTACTGTGGCTCGTTGCTCTGGTCGGCTGCGAAGTCGAACACTTCCTCCACGGGCCGGTCGATCACGATCTCGCCCTCAATCTTGGCCATGTCGTACCTCCATGAGCTCGTCGCGCCCGTTCGGTGGCGGCCCTTCAGGCTGCTGCGCCGCCTGGCTTTGCTGGCTGTCATGGGCGAGGGCAGACAGCAGGATCAGCACGAGGACGAATGGCGCCTTGGCCGCCGCCGGCACCAGCCCGGCCACGGTCTGCAGGGTTCCTGGTAGCGGTAGTGCCGGCGGACGGACAGGTGGTACGTGTCACGGCACGCGCCATCACCTGGGGGCTATTACTACGACTGTTCGCCAACGCGAGCAGGGATGCAGGCGTCGGCGCGGTACCCGGACTGCGCCCGCAGGACCACATCAGTCCACAGCCGCCGATGCACGAGATCCATCCGGGCCAGACATCCTCCATGACCCTCACGATCCCGCAGCACGGTAGTCAACCAGACGATCTCGTAGTTGGTCGCGGCACCGTCGCTGCGACGATCGGTCGCCACTATGTGGCCGACCGTGGCCAGCCCCTTGATGGCGATCACGTACCGGCACCTGACTTCCCGCCCGGCTTGGCGAAGTGTCGTTAACCTCAAGTGATGGCGCGTGCCGTGATATTCGCCTATCCATGCGCCGGCGCCGTAGCTGCCAGGAAGAACGCAGGGGATGCGGCTGGCTGGTCTGGCTGCCGTAAGCCTACGCGGTTTGACCTGGTCAGGCCGGTGGGCCAGCGCCGGGCCGGCCGTGCTTACCACTGGTGGGGCAGGAATTTGCCGTCCAGCGTGACGATCACCCGGTCACCGCCCGGATCGGGTTCGCGGCGGACGTCCAGCCGGAAGTTGACCGCACTCATGATGCCGTCGCCGAACTGCTCGTCGATGAGCTCCTTGATCGTCGGGCCGTAGACCTGGAGCACCTCATCGAACCGGTAAATCACCGGGTCGGCCGGCACCGCCGATTCCAGTGCGCCCCGGGTGCACCCCGCCACCGCCACGGTACCCAGCCAGCCGTCCCCGGGCATGACCAGCCGCGCCAGACCCTGCCAGGACCCGGTCCGCCCCGGCGCGAACCCCGGGTAGCCGGGGCCGACGCGGACCCGCCACCGCCGGGACCCGGGTCACGAGCGCATCGCCCGGCGCATGCCGGGCGTCAGCTCCCAGCACGATGGACCCGCCGCCGCTGGATGCTGTCGGCCTCGCGGTGATACCGGCGGGCAGCGTGACGCTGAGCGCGGCGGCGGCCCGCCCCGCCATCACCTAAGGCCAGGGCGGGATAGGCCGCCCATGCCAGACGGGCCCGGCCCGGGCCCATGCAATGAAAGCAAACCGATCGTCCAGATCAGGCCCACGAGCTTCAGATGATGATGGCGATCTTCCCGTGTGCCCGGCCTCTTTCCAGGTGGCGTATTGCCTCGGGTACTTCGGGGAGCGGGTATGTCTTGCCCACGATAGGCGTGACGAGGCCGGCCTCGATGTGCTGGCGCAGTGCTTCGAGGTCAGCCTGGCGCTTGTTAGTGCCGGAGACGTACATGGTCAGCCGCTGGGGCACAGCCAGCGACAGAGTGAGCGCACGGAGCTGCCGCCCAACCCCGGTCCACTTGGCGCCTTCACCACCAGCGATGACCAGCGTGCCGTTCGGGGTGAGTGCCCGCCGCAACCGGGACAGACCGCTGTTACCACCGATGTCGAGGATCAGATCGTAGGGCTGGCGGCCGTCGGCGAAGTCCTCCTGCGTGTAGTCGATGACCTCGTCGGCGTCGATCGAGCGGACCAGATCGATTTTCGCGGTGCTGGCTACGCCAGTGACCGTGGCCCCGAAGGCCTTGGCCAGTTGCACGGCGTAGGTGCCGACGCCTCCCGAGGCGCCGATGATCAGCACCTTCTGCCCGGCGGCGATGCGCCCGGCGTACAGGCCTTTGATGGCGGCGAGCCCGGAGACCGCGACGACGGCGGCCTGCTCGAAGCTCAGCCTGGCGGGCTTGGGAACCAGTCTGTCTTCTTGTGCGGCGGCGTAGTCGGCGAACGAGCCCCCGGCGATGCCGAACACATCGTCGCCGACCTGGAATCTGGTGACGCCGGCGCCGACCGCGACGACCGTGCCTGCCACGTCCAGCCCAAGAACGCGGTTCTTTGGCCCACGGAACCCAAAGCCCAAGATCCGCATCAGGTACGGCTGGCCCCGCATCAGGTGGCACGTGCCGCGGTCTACGCCCGCGGCCCGCACCTGCACGAGGACCTCGTCGGCGGCGATGACCGGCTTGCCGGTCTTTGCCAGGCGCAGGCGATCGGTGGAGCCGTAGACGTCTTGTACGATCGCCCGCATCGTCTCCTGCCCCGCCGTTGTCTCCGGGGTCCGTTCTGTCTTGGCTGGTTGGGTTTGCATGGCAACTTCTCCCTTGGCTAGTGGTGGAAGTGGATGCCGGCGGCGATCAGGAGCACGAGCATGGCCGCGGCGACCCAGTCGACGACGAGGCAGAACGGTGGCCACCAGCGGGTGTTGGCGACATAGTGGTGGCGGTGCTGCCAGAGGTCTTTGAGCCCGTGGCCGGTGAAGCCGATTACCAGCAGCCACGCGGGTCCGGTGACGGCCGCCGCGGCGATCACGACGAAGACCGCTGCGATGCCAGCCTCGGTGGCGACGATTCTTGGCCGTCCGTCGGCTATGGCGAAGCCAATGTAGACCGCGGCGATCAGGGGCAGCGAGAGCGCGTAGACAGTCGCCGGGTCGAGCCACCAGAAGCCGAGCGGCGCCGCGGCCTGGATGAGACCCCACGCGGCTCCCCACAGCACGGGCGCGCGCAGCGGATGCTCCGCCACGGGACCGGGTGTGTGGGTGGGTGTCATGGCCGGTTCCGGTGGGCGGCGGCCGCCGGGAGGAGCCCGGCGCCGATGGCGGCTGCGCCGGTTAGGGCGAGCAGGGTGGTAGGCCGCCACGGCCACGCCGCGCCGGCAAGGTAGAGGTGGCCGGCGGGGTATTCGATGGATTTGGCGGTGACGTGAGCGGTGGCCCGGTCGGCGTGGGCGGCGAGGTCGCGCAGCATCACATCGAAGCTGAACTCGCCATCCGCCTGCGGGAGCCCGATGTCGAGGCCGCGCCCGGCAGCCCACCCGGCGAGCTGCGGGCCGACCTCATCGAGGCTGTGGACGCCGGGCACGATCAGCCGGTCCACCCGGGGGGCGGTGGCGTCGGCGGGTGCCGCGATCAGGCGCAGCCCGTGGCGGGTGGTCACGGTGCGCCCGGCGGCGATCGGCATCGTGCGTGCGGCGAACGAGGTGGCGTAAACCTCGAACGGCGCGGCGACGTCGAGCTCGCCAACGCCCTCGACCAGCCCGACGCCGAGCGTCGGCCGGCGCCACGGCGCGGCCGCGGCGAGCAGGCTAGCGAGGTCACGCGGCGCCGGCCGCTGGGCGGGGATGCCGGTGGGGCCGTCCAGCGACCAGCCCGGGTAGGCCAGCTCGCGGCCCACCCGTTGCGCCTCGGTGGCGCCGGCGAGCTGCTGGACCAGCCGCAGGGCGCCGAACACGCCCGAGGTCACCCCGGCGGTGGTGGTGATCTTGCCGTCCTGGACGTAGCGCTGGCCGCGGACCCAGTCCACCTGCGGGCGGCTGCGCTGCAGGCCGTTGAGCCTCGACCAGTGGGAGGTGGCCCGGTGGCCGTCGAGCAGGCCCGCAGCCGCTAGCAGCCGTGACCCGGCACAGACGCCGAGCAGGTGCGCGCCCCGGCCGGCCCGGCGGGAGAGCCATTCGCGCAGCGGCTGTTCTTTGCTGCTGGCCGGGGAGACCACGGCGGGGATCACGACCACGGTGGGTTCGGGCGCTGTGTCCGCGTCCACGTCGCCGAGCGAATAGTCGGGCACCACGGCCAGCCCGCCGGAGAGCATCGCGGCCGGGCCGGCGGACACCGTGTACACGAAGAACTCGGAAGAGCGGGCGAAGACCTCATACGGCCCGAGCGCATCGGTGATGACCGAGCCGCTGGCGCCGAGCACCACCGCGACGGCGAGGCGGCCCTGCGGTACTGGCCCTGGCGGCGGCCAGCCCTCCGGCGGGGCGGCGCGCGGCGGCCGCGGGTAGGCCGCCCGCACCGACACCAGGGCCCCGGCGGCACCGGCCCCCGCCAAGGCGGCACCGGACAGCCCCGCCCCGCGCAGGCTGCGGGCCAGGCGGCCTGGCAGGGCGGGACCCCGGCCTGTCACCCCGGTTGCGGTCATGTCAGCGCGATCCGTCATGCCCTGCTCCGGAACGGGACAGGCCCGTCCCGCCCGGCCAGCCGCCGTCCCAGTCGCGAGCCGACCGTCACCCGGTCCGGCCTCAGCACGCTCGCCCGCCACACGTCGCAGCCCAGCGGCCGGCGGTCAGACGGCGACATCCTGGCGGGCGGCCGGCGTGGTAGCGGCGGCCATTTCGGTGGTGATCGGGGAAGGCCTGAAGCCCTTCACGACCAGCCACACGCCCAGTGACAGTTCCCAGGCAGCCACCGGGATCACCGGGAGTTGCGCGAGTCCGGTCAAGGAAGAGTTCTGCGTGAACATAGTTGCGATTACGGAGGCGATGAGCAGGGGAGCTCCGATGAGTCCCATCACGGGAATGACCCGTGGCACGAGCCGGGACCGGTACATCAAGGAGCCCAGCAGCAGCGCGTTGATGCCCGGCATGAGGGTTTGCCCGAGCAGGAACGTCCAGTTGTAGACCGCGACGTGGGATGCGCCGGTGGTGACAAGCGAGGCCGCATCTGCTCCGTCCGCTCCGCCCAGGTCCTGGCGCAAGGTCACCAGCGACAGGAGGCTTATGACGCCGGTGAAGATAATGCTGGCTTCAAGGACGCGAGCGGCGGCAAAGCCCAGCGCGCTGGCTTCGTTCTGCCGCTTGACCACGGGGTACAGCGTGACGGCGGTGCCGATGCAGGCGAGGGCGACGATCACCTCGAGAAGGCCGCCCACGAGCACGGCCGTGTGGCCGCCGGAGCTGAGGATCCAGTCCCGGTGGTTCTTCACGGGGCGGTAGAGGGCGAGTGTGGGGATCGAGATGAAGGTGATCAGGTAGAAAATGCCCGCGACGAGCGCGGTCTTCCTTACCGAGTCCATGGGGATTCCTTTGCTGGTGGTCTGGTTGCCTGGGTTTGGGCGGTGGCGGCCATGTCGGTCTCCCTTTTTCGTGAAGCTGCAGAGTTATCGGATCTCGGTGGCGGGCGCCGGACATGGCCGCGCCCTCATGCTGACTGCGACCGCACGGGTCTGCGCCAGAGCATGCTGACGCTCGCTGCTGCCGCCCACACGAGCAGCAGCGGCAGAGAAATGTCCAGCGCCACGTTGAGCACCGCTGACTTGGCCAGGAACGCCAGCGCGCCCACGACCAGGAAGACGACGGTGACCGCGCCGAGCCACACCACCCAGCGGGGCAGCGCGCCGTTGCGGGAGGCGGCCCATGACGCGGCGCCCACAAACACCGCCAGCAGGGGCTCAGCGCCTGGTGTAGTGAGGTGTCGATATAGCCGGGCTGGGAACTCAGGTAATCCCTCGTCTTTTCCCAGGCCGCGATGAACCGATCGGCCTCCCCGTCAGGAACCTCAAACGCGTTGATCAATGTCACCGGATCAGCCATGACTTCGTGCCTTTTGCATCGGTGCGCGGGGCCCGGCTGGGTGGGTTGTCGCCATCCTGTGCTCCTTGTGCCGGTAGCGGCCGTTACGTGCGGCCGGTGGTGCTGGTCATGTCTGAAACGGGAGCCTCCGTCCTCAGGAGGAGGAGGGCTCGTCAGCCTGTCGTCGCTGGCTCCGCTGCGGCGAGTGTGTTCAGCTGCGCCCGTACGAACTCCACGATGTCGGCTGGCGCTTTCGACGGTGACCCGGTGCCGAAGGGCGGGTGAGGGTCGTATTCGATGGCCAGCTGGACACCCTCGGCAAGTTGCGGGCCGTACATCTTGCCGAGCAGGGTCAGGGCCATGTCGATGCCGGCCGATACGCCCGCGGCGGTGATCACCTTTCCGCGCTCGACCACCCGCTGCTCGGTGTAGCGGGCGCCGTGGCGTTCCAGTTCCCCGGCGCGAGCCCAGTGGGTGGTGGCCTGCTGCCCATCGAGGATCCCGGCGGCGGCCAGGTAGATCGACCCGGTGCAGACGCTGGTCGTCCAGGTGGTGGCGGGGTGCACCCGGCGCAGCCAGTCCACCAACCGCGGGTCGGGCTCCTTGGTCGACAGGCTGCCGCCGATGATCACCACATCAGGTACGGTGAGCTGGTCGAGGCTGGCTGATGCGGTGAGCGGGCAGCGGCCGGTGTCGTCGGTAACCGGCCCGGGCTCGGCGGCCACGAACACGGCCTCGTGCCCGGGGACGTAGGCGAGCACCTGGAAGGGCCCGATGATGTCCAGGGCGGTGAACCCTGGGTATAGCACGAAGGCGATGGTCACCGGCTTGGGTTTCTGCTGCCCGCCGCCGTTGCCGGCTGGTGCGCCGTGTGCGTCTGTGCTTGGCATGTACTGATTCCCTTTCTCTGTTGCATCAGGGCCGGTCCGGTCATAAGCAGGCCGCACCTTTGCTGAATGGTGTCTGCCTGGGTTGGCGGGCGGCTGGGAGACGGCTTACGCCGTCCGCTGGGGCGCTGGGCGGGCAGCCGCGGCCCCGGTGGCCCGGTCGGTGTTGGTGATGAGGCCGGCGAGGTGGGCGGCGTCGTCGTGGACGAAGCCGAGCAGCGCCGAGCCGCGGGTGTGCTGCCAGGACAGGCCCAGGAAGTACAGGCCCGGGACCTCGGTGACGCCGCGCCGGTGGATGACCTTTCCATCGCGGATCACGCCGGGGATGTCGATCCAGGAGTAGTCGGAGCGGTAGCCGGTCGCCCAGACGACTATGCCGGCGTCGAGGCTGGTGCCGTCGGCGAGGCGGACGGTGCGCCCGTGCGCGTCGGCCACTCTCGGCCGGAACCGGACCCCGGCTGCCTGCAGCCGACGGCGGCTGCTGCCAATGACGAACTCCCGGCTCGACATCCGGCGGCCCAGCCGGGACTCAGTGGTCATCTGCATCAGCCGAAGCCGGGTGAGCCACCAGAACAGGTCCTGGCCGGCCAGCCGCTGCGGCAACATGGGCTGTTTGGTGGCGACCGACAGGTCGACCTGGCGGCCAGCCGTCGCGAGCTCTTCGGCGATCTGGAGGCCGGAGTTGCCGCCGCCAACGACCAGCGCCGGCCCGGGCGGCAGGGCCCGCGGGTTGCGGTATTCGGCGCTGTGCAGCTGGGTCACCGAGCCATCTAGCCGCCGGGCGGCCTGGGGCATGAACGGCACCTGGAACGGTCCGGTCGCCGCCACCACCTGGCGGGCGCGGAAGGCTTCAGCCTGGGTGTGGATCTCGAACCCCTCAGTCGTCTTGCTGAGGTGGGCGACCCGGGCGTTGAGCCTGACCGGCAGGTTGAACGCCGCCGCGTACGCTTGGAGGTAGTCGGCGACCGGGTCTTTGGTGGGGTAGGTGTCCGGGCGGCCGGGGAACGGCATGCCGGGCAGGGCGTCGTACTTGATGGGGGTGAACAGGGTCAGGGAGTCCCAGCGGGAGCGCCAGGTGTGCCCGATCTCCGGGCCGGCGTCGAGCACCACGAACCGCAGCTGCTGCCGGGCCAGGTACCACGCCATGGCCAGCCCGGCTTGGCTGCCGCCGACCACGGCGACGTCCAGCAGGCCGTCGTTTGCCCCGCTGGCGGCCATCGCCTGTTCTGTCTCTTTCTCCTGGCGCGCGCTCATCGGGCCGCCCCCCGGCGGGCGACGGTGAAGCTGAACATCATGCCGCTTTGCATGTGCTCGGCGATGTGGCAGTGCGCCATCCACAGCCCGGGGTTGGTGACGTCGAACAAGATGTCCACCGTCTGCCCGGTGCGGACCAGCACCGTATCCTTCCACACCAGGTTCGGCTCGGGCGCCCCGTCGCGGGCGAGCACCAGGAACCGGCCAGCCCCGTGCAGGTGGAAGGGATGGTGCATGGGATGGTCGGAGTCCATCTCGTTGACCAGCCGGATCTTGACCCGGTCGCCTTCGGTGAACTGCCAGTCGATGGCGGCGTTGGCCGCGCCGGTAGCCCGGTCCACCAGCTTCCACCGCATGTTGGCCGGGGTGGTCAGCCGGTTGACCGCGGCCATGTCGTCTTCCCACTCGATGCCCCCGCCGTCACCGTGACCGGCACCGTGGTGGCCGTGATCTGCGCCCTGGTCATCATCGGTGCCGTGTGAGTGCGGCGCCGTGGACGGCTCACGGCCGGCTGGCTGGCCTAGCGCGGTGACCAGCAATTTCATGCCGCACCGGGGGCAGCGGCCGGGCTGGTCGCTGGTGACCTCAGGGTGCATCGGGCAGGCATAGGCGGTCGCCGCGGCGGTCGCGAGCAGCTTCATCCCGCATTCCGGGCACCGGCCCGGCTCTTGGCTGGTGACTTCCGGGTGCATCGGGCAGGCGTACAGGACCTGTCCCTGCCCCGGCGCGGTGATGTCGTCCATTTCTGCGATCAATGCCAGCGTCTTGTCCGGCGGCGCCTCCAGCCAAGTCTCAAAGAACTCCCGCTCGGCGGCCAGCTCTGGCGCGGTGCGCAGCACGCCGAACCGCCCGGCCAACGGGGGCTCGGCCGGCTCCCCGGCCACGGTGATCGTGGCCAGCTGGTAGGCCCGGTCGGGGGTGCGGTGCTGCAGTTTGAGCCGCCCCGGCTGGTCGAACAGCACGTCGACCACCGCCCGCTCGGAGGGGGCCAAGATCACCTCGGAGACGAACTGTTCACACTCGACCCGGCCGCTGTCACCGCCCACCAGCTTCATCCGCGCCCCGGGAAGCTGGACGTTGAAGACCCGGGTGTTGGCGGTGTTGGTCAGCCACAGCCGCACCACCTCCCCGGCGGCGGCGGTGAGCGAGTAGTCCTGCTCGCCGCCGATGAGCAGGACGTTGCCGAACCTGCCCATCGCCGTGTAGGTGGTCTCCACCGGGCTGAACGGGGCGATCTTGCCGTCTTCCAGCAGCAGGTCATCCAGGGTCAGCAGGACGTCGCGGTGGGCGGGGGGCCAGTAGCCCTCCGCGGCAGGGACGACCAGGATGTTGCCGTACAGGCCCATCTCCTGGGTGTAGTCCTCCCGGATATGCGGGTGATACCAGTACAGGCCCGGGTCGGGGAACCGGATCCGGTAGGTGAACTCGCCGCCAACAGGGATCGGCGTCTGGGTCTCGTGCGGGACGCCGTCGTATTTGTTGTCCAGCCGCAGCCCGTGCCAGTGCACGGTCGCGTCCAGGTCGCCGTCGTTGGTGACGTGGACAACCACTTCCGAGCCCTGCTGGACCTTGAGGGTCGGGCCGGGGATGGAGCCGTTGTAGCCGAGCATCCGCACCGTGGTGTCCCCCAGCCGTTTGGCTACCGGGCCGATCCGCAAGTCGAGGGCGTCGCCGTCGGCCAGCTCCAGCAGCTCCGGCCGGGTCGCTTCGGGCAGCCCGGAGGGATCTGTGGGGAACGACCCGTCCGGCGCGGAGGCGTCGGGCCGGACATGGCGGGTGCGTGCATGTTGCATGGTGTTCCTTACGATCGGAGCGGTCGGCGGATCCGTAAGCTGACCGGTGCTGCCGGGGCCGGGGCCGGTGCTGGTGCGAGGTCATCGGGTGCGGGGGCGGGCACGCCCGTCCCGCCCTGATCCAGGCGGAACGGCGGGTAGGCGTCGGTCATCAAGGCGGCGTACGCGATGACCCGCACCACCCAGCGGTTCATGCCGACGATGAAGTCGTACAGCCCTTGCGGGTAGCGGCCCGCGAACAGCAGCGTGATCGCCGCGAAGAACACCAGCAGCCCGATCAGGCCGCCGGAGAGGACATCGGTCTGCCACATCCCTGTCGCGGTGTAGGCGGCGCCGCCGGCGAACACGGCAGCGATGGCGTACTGCGGGATCGCCAGCAGCCACCACTTGACCAGGACCAGGCCCCGGGAGAGCTCCTCGGGGTAGGCGATGTCCAGCGTCGCGGGGTAGTCCGGCTCCTCACCCAGGCTGAACGGCGGGTAGCGGTCGGTCCCCAGGGCACTGTAGGTGTAGTAGGCGACCCGCCACGACCAGCGCAGCACCCCCAGATTGAAGCCGAACAGCCGGCGGGGGTAGCGCGCGGTGAACAAGATCGCGAAGAACGCGATGACGGTGACGACAGTGAACGAGATCCACAGGAAGAGCAGCACGAT
>Ga0335077_10003880_pt1 | contig 18174 bp, 17 predicted proteins | sample Lox_Sample_31_FD_207151 | JGI IMG/M metagenome (GOLD analysis project Ga0335077, IMG submission 207151) | Soil microbial communities from Loxahatchee National Wildlife Refuge, Florida, United States - Lox_Sample_3.1 | ecosystem: Environmental > Terrestrial > Soil > Wetlands | place: USA... | reverse complement strand
CGGCGCGGACGTTGCCCGATACACGCATCCGCTGATGAAGCGCGGGCGCGGGCAGAGTCGAAATCTCGGAAATTGTGTGGTAGTAAGTCTTGCTCTGCGTGAAGCCGACGTAGGCCAGCGCCAACAGCGTGGCGACAATAATTCCCGAGCCAACGAGGAACTTGCTACGCGCTTTCATACGATTGCCCCCAGTATCTCATTTGGCTGGTTCGACAAATTCTAGCACATCCGCGGAAGGGGGCCTCATCCTTCGGCCTCTGCTGGCGGGTAAGTTCCTGAAACACAACCGCACTGGGCGACGACAGTGAAAAAGGGGACTGCTAGTTGTTCTTTCGCTCGGCCGCAGACTGCTCCTGCTGGTCTTCGTCCTTCGTCCAAGTCGAATCGGGGTTGTATTCGGTCATGGCTTTGGCGAGAGCCGCGGTGTTCCTGCCGAGATCTTTGCGATACACGGCTCCATCCTGGCCCACGATGAACGTCATCACACCGGACGACCTGTATTCCGCCGGATAGGCCACGAAAGCGAAACCACCAGTCATTTTGCCATTCACGACGTAGCTCTTGGCGCCGCCCGGGGCGCCGGGACCCTGCCCGGTGAGGATGTGGTAGTAGTAGCCACGGTAGGGAGTCGAGGGAGAGCCGTCATGAGTCGGCGTGTAGCCTTCGGCGACCGCCGACGCAACCAGCGGCCCGATGGGACTCTGGGGCTGGTTATCCGCAGCCTTCCAGTAAAGGCCATTCTGTTGCCCTTCGTCGCTGAGAAACTTCTGCGCATATTCCTTGTTGTGTGCGGCGTAGTATTCCTTTTCCGCCGCCACGAGTTGCTGGCAAACGCGGATCGTCGAAATTTCGTTCCGGCCGACTCGCCTGTAGAGAATTTCCCTCTTGCCCGCCGCAGTGTCGAAATACCACGAGCTGCCTTTGTTCACGAGCGGTATGGGCATTGGCCAGTTCTCCGCGCCGGCATACAAGGTAGTGGTTCCATCCGGCTCCTTCACCAGACGGTGCATCTCCTGATACCGCTTCACGAAATTGGCGCGGTTTTGGGAGTCCTCGACGTCGTCTCCCGACGAGACGAGCCGCTTTGCGTCCGGCCCGAGGATACCGAGCAGCGCCTTTTCGTCGTTGCTCTGTGCTGCCGCCACCAGAGCGTCGGTCGCCTCCTGAGCGGTCGAGAAAGTCTTCTGGCCCGGTTGCTGCGCCATCGAGCGCGCGGGAAAGCATCCCGCCAACAGGAGTGCGACCGCGGCTATTTTAGAAAGGTCCGCCCAATGAAAGCCGCCGAAATTCAGCTTAGCTCGATGCATATGCCTTCTCCTCATTTCTCGATCTCGGGATCACCGAGAGCACAAAGGAAGCTTGGATTAACGGCGCCCGCCACCGCCATGCCCTCCGCCACCGCCGGCGTGCCCTCCACCGCCTCCTCCACGCGCCCCGCCACCGATGCTGGCACTTCCGCGCGAGGAATAACTCCGCGACTCTCCGCCATGGTCCTGGTTGCTGAAGGCGCCCGAGCGGGTTCCGCTTTGACCGCGGGGTTGAGCGTATCCTCGGGCAGCCGGCGTGTTGCCCTCGAAGGGCCTGGCTGTTCCGCCGGGACGGTTGAAAACGCCGGCGCGCGGCGCTGCAGCGGCGGGAGGTCTCGCAGTTCCTGGACGAACTCCGCCGCGCACGCCTCCGCCTCGGTAGTAATAGTTGCGGTTGTAAAACGTCCGACTCTGCGAGTAGTACCTGTGATGGTCAAAGATCGGGTAGCGGTGGTGCCAGTCCCATCCCCAATGGCCCCATCCCCATCCAAAGCCGCCGAACCAGCCGATTCCGAAGCCGAACCCAAACGACATGTACGGGCCGCCCCACCAGATTCCGGGATACTCATACCATCCCGGCCACGGCAGTATCGGGTATCCGTAAATCAGCCACGGATCGTACGCAGGAACGTAAACCACATCTGGACTGGCAGGGGCGATGCTGATGTCTCCGTAATCGTCGTTTGTTACGTTCTGCTGCGGAGTGGATTTGAGATTGCCCGCTTGCTTCGCCTTCTGGCGCATCACTTGTATTGCGTCCATCACATCCTGTTGCTGGTTGTAGTAGGCATCGCCGAGAGAGGAGGTCCACGAGATGTTCTTATCCATGTTTCCGAGGACCGATGGAAACGCGGCAAGCGCCTTGACGCTTGGGTCCCATGTCTGCTGGTCCACAGCCTGACCCAGGTCCTGGCCCTTCAAGTCAGGATGCGCTTGCACCCATCGGTCGGCTTCGACGACCTGCTCGGGAAACGTGGACGCCGCCAGGATCTGCGCCACAAGCGAATCCGGGTACAGCGCAATCGGCGCTACCAACTGCTGCAACTGCTCCGGAGTCTGTTGCGCATATGTTGGCGCCGGAGCGCCCTGCGTGGGCGGCGGCGCCTGGGAGTCCTGAGAGGCCGACAGGTCCCGCGGCAAGGTCGCGAACAGCAGAGCCAGCGACAACGAGGAAGCCAAAATCTGCTTGCCCAACCCAGGCCTTGAGAACGCTGCGGCGCGTGCGAAAATGCTCATGTTCTTGAACCTCCCTGCACCTTCACCCTTTGATGCACCGGACAGCCGGACGGTTAGATGGGCAAAACACCATTTGAGGCGGAATGATCGTTTTGAACTTGCCGGTCGCCCGAATACCTGGCCTTCCTCCCCGATCGAGCCAGCCGGTTGCGCTAGCCCCTGCGTTCTTGAACGCCCTCCTTCTAATACGGGGCAGGTGCGCAAAGCAGTGATGGGCGTCACAGGTGATTGCGCTGAAGACTGGGGACAACCGGCCCAAGAAACTGCGACTCGAGCTCGGCAGTGTGGATCGCCGGACAGGTTCCGATTGGGACCCACTTTTCCGGTCGGCGCGTGAATCAGGCATTTGACGCGTGCGCGTGGAAGTCACGGCGCTGTTTTGCGAGCAGCGTCGAAAAGCTTGTAGTTCGCCCAGACCGTTGCCGCCGCGACGAAGACGAGCGCAATTACCGCCCTCCAGAACGAAGTGTCAGTGCCCACTTGCCAGATGAGATGCGCGCCGCCGGACGACGCCTGCCACTCGGCCTGGCCGTGCAACCAAAGATCGAGGTTTGAGTAAATGTTTCCGGAAGTGTGCAGCACTACCGCCGGCAAAATCGACTTCGTCCCATAGGTCACGCTGCCGTAGATCGCGGCCACGGCTACGTAGTACGGCCAGAGGATCAATTGGAAGTCCAGATGAGCGACCGCAAACATCGTGCCTGTGATCAGGATCGCGACGAACAGCCCGTAGCGTTTCTCGATCGGGCCCTGCATGTAGCCGCGGAACGCGGATTCTTCAATGATCCCGGCTACAGGCGCGCCCATTAGCAGCAAGGACAGCACTGTAACCCTGGGTACGTGCGAAAGGTCAGGAACCTCCTGTTGCGGCAGCGCCACCATCCGATTCGCCACACGCAGGGCGAGGACCAGCGCGACCAGGCCGAGCACGCCAACGAGCAGGGCCCACCACCAGAGGCGGCCCGGGATGCGGCGAGCGCGAAGGCTTGTACGCCGCTGCTCTGAAGTCTCTTCAGGCGGACCTGCTCCGTTTAGATATCGCCAGAAGAACCACAGATACACAGCCGTGAGCGGTACCGCCCACGGCACGGTGGAGTAGTAGCGCAGATTCGCAAAGAAGAACAGGTTGCGCGGAATCGTCCCGACCATGACGACCAGCATTCCGATCAGCACAGCCCGGAGAATGACCGCCAACGGCTACCTCCGTTCTTCTTGCACGGAAGCCTGCATCAGGCTCTTCTCAGCAGGCGAGTAATCGCGACCAATATCACCGCGCCAACGAATGCCACGATGATAGACCCGATCATGCCACCGCCCGGCCAGATGCCCAAAAGCCCGAAGATCCAGCCCCCCAGACAGCCGCCGAGGATACCGAGAATGATGTCCACCAGTATCCCGTAGCCGCCGCCCTTCATAACCTGTCCCGCGAGCCAGCCTGCGATCAATCCGACAAAAATCCAGGTGAGAAATCCCATCGCTTTCCTCCTTGCTTCGGCCCGAAGTCGGAAATTTCGTCTGGACGTCCCGGCCGACCGGGAATGTACACCTGCCCCCGTCAATCCGCAATGTTTCAGCCAGGACGTGGGAATTCATCTTGCTTGTCGGGATAGCGCGTGAATCGGGGTTTCCTCGGGCCGCGCTGCCGGGCAGCCAAAGGGCCGGCCTCCAATCCTCGACGGGATTGCAGCGGTTTCGAGGGTGTCATTTCGAGCGTGCAGGGAAGGCTTGATTCAGCGACCGGTGGACACCACCCGGCGCTTTATCGCTAATCGGGCGCAGTCGATTGCCGCTAAAGCGAGTTCGAGCTGGCAGCGGCGAGCTGTTCAACCGTGCTCGATATCGCGCGAATCGGAGCGGACACATGGACGATCTCGTCCGCGTCGTCCACGTCCACAATGATCGAGCCGCCCGACTTCGCAACCTCCACGTGTTGGCCGGGTTCCTTCACCTCAACAAACACGACATCGTCTGAATCGCGCAAGCCGTCGAGGGCTGCGCGAATCTCCGGCATGTGAGGCTGCATTTCGCGAGCCGCATTCGCAAGATCGCGCTGCGGCGTGAAGCGCACCGCGATCGGAGCCAGCATGGCCGGGGCGACCACGTGAAGGTGGAGGCCCTGCGGCTGCTTCTCGATCACTTTCACGCAGACGAGACCTTCGCTGCATAGAACGCCCGCGCCTGCGAGCCCCGCGCCGGCTATTCCCAGCGCAATCTTTGCGAGCAGTATCATCGTTTCTCTCCTAACGCTCGGTTTCGTCCAATCTCGCGCGTTCTGGTTTTCGCGATAGGTTCAGTCTTGCGTATTCCGCGAATCCACCCAAACCCGGACCTTTTCGCTCGAGTCCTGCACGGTAACCAACAAGACGTCGCCTGCATCACTTAAGGCCCGGAGGGCGGCCGCAACGTCCAATTCGTCGTTCTTCGCGGTGGAGAAGAGCGCGTCGACGACCCTGAGGGGGACCGTCACGTCGACCTTTTGCTCCTTGCTCTTCTTGTCGATCACATGAACGATGATGTTTCCGTTCGCCTTGGCCACGCGGACATCCGCATCCTTGTCCTTGACCGTCACGAACTCGTTGTCCGGGGCGGTCCGCACCGCATCCAGCAGCGCCCGGACATCCACACCGTTCATTTCCGCGTTATGAATCGAGACCTTGCCGTCGTGCAGGTCGTGCTGGTTGATAGCCGGCAAAATCTTCTCGGCCATCGAGAGCGGCACGTTCACATTGACGCTCCCGCCCTTCGCCGGATCCTCGACGTTCACGTGCAGGTATTTTTCGGCAGGTGCTGCCATTGCAGAGCCCGCCAGGACCATCAATCCCGCCGCGAGCATACAGAGCACCGCCGCGATTTGCGTTCGCCTTCGCATGGTTTTTCTCATCTTATGTGGGCCTCCTCGCCCTTCTTGCAAGGTAGTACGGAGTGAGCCCAAAAAATGTTCCGTGGAATTCGATCGGCGTGGCTGGCTTTGCAGCAAGCGGGTACGGCGGGCAGCACCGGCGAAGGGTATTCGTAGGAGTAGAGAAAGCGAGATCGCCACCGCGCGGATCGGAACTTCTAGGCGAGCACGAGGGGTTCGACTTCGATGCGATTGCGCCCGCGGTCCTTGGACCTGTAGAGCGCGGCATCAGCCTGCCTTACGAGTTTGCTGAAATCGGGCGCCGTCTTGCCCGAGAATCCGGCAACGCCGAAACTTGCCGTCACGCCCACGGCCTTTCCGTCCCACGTGAATCGCTCGGCCTCAAATTGTTTTCGCACACGCTCCACAACCACGAGCACGTTATTTTCGTCCGCGTGGGTCAACACCTGGAGAAATTCTTCGCCGCCGATGCGTCCGGATATGTCGGAGAGTCTTGTATTGGATTTCAGAATATCGGCGAAGCGTTTGAGGACTATATCGCCGGCTTCGTGTCCGTAGGTATCGTTAATTTTCTTGAAGTGGTCGAGATCCATCAGCACGACCCACAAGGGAAAACCGTATCGCGCGGCTCCGCTGAGCTGGCGCTCCGCCCATGCCTCGATCGCGCGGCGGTTTGGCAGGCCCGTGAGGGAGTCGGTGAGCGCCAGTTCTTCGAGTAGCCGGTTCTTGGCCTCGATTTGCCGGTGCAGGTCCACCAGTCTCCGTCCGACACGCACGCGAGCCAGGAGCTCGTCCCGATGAAAGGGCTTGGTGAGATAGTCGTCCGCGCCCGCGGAAAGACCCTGCACCACGTTTTCCTTCTCCGCGTTGCTGGTCAGAATGATGACGTACGTGTAGGCGGACCCGGCATTCGCCCGGATCTTTTGGCAGAGTTCGATGCCGGTGATATCCGGCATCACCCAATCGGTGATCACGAGCGAGGGGTGCTCGCGCTCGAAAATCTCGATGGCTTGTTGGCCGCTGTTGGCAAACATCACCGAGCAGGAATCTTGCGAGAGCGCCTGCTCGACGAGCTTGCGATACACTGGCGAATCGTCGGCCACGAGTACGAGAAAGCCACTCATCCGAATCCTCGGGGGTCTGAGAAATCTTCGAAGGACCTATCGGCCGTTATGATCGTCAGGAGTTTCCGAGCCGGCGATCCCGCTCTGGCCGAGTTTGGTTCGCAGGCACCCCACGAGCTCGGGCGCGAGATCGGAAATGTTCATGCCTTCCGAGACGATGAACTTGCAGCTCAGGATGGGCCTCGACTGGTCGTCGTCGGAGAGCTGGCAGTTCACGCGGCAATACTGGCATTCCTGATTCCAGCAAAAGCGGCCATAGGGAATCGTTTCCGGGCTGATGAACTGAAACGCGCGAAGCAGCGAGTTCCGTTCCGGTACCAGGAACGTCCTGCCCAAAATCGTGATTTCCACGAGTCTTTCATACGGTCGAAATACGTCGGACATCAGCGGTGCCTCGCCTTCAGCCATTGGATGATACCCCTGCGTTTCACGCTAAATGAACGTGTGAAGGGTAGCAACGAGAACGAGATACAGGCGTGCTCAATGCTCCAATGGCGTGCGTCGAACGTCGGAAAGCCAGCGCGCTCGACGCTCTCGAAACACAGACCGAAAGGCGGGCTGTTCACGGCAGCGGCAAGTTCCTCTGGTATAATGCCGCCGCATTCGGAGCGTGCGACACATGAGATTCAGCCTCCTCGGCACGGCTCTATTTGCCGCACTCGCGCTTCTGGCGTCCGCACTGCCCGCCCAGGAAGTCGTCGTCCTGCCTTATGCCGGACCAATCGGCCCGGCCAGCACCGAATACCTCACGCGCGGCATCGCCGGCGCGGCCGCGCGCAACGCGTCGGCCGTGGTGATCGAGTTGGATACTCCCGGAGGGCTCGACTCCTCCATGCGGGAGATCATCCAGCGCGAAATGAACGCTCCCATGCCCGTGATCGTCTTTGTCGCTCCGGGCGGCGCCAGAGCCGCTTCGGCGGGATGCCTCATCCTGCTCGGCGCGGATGTGGCGGCGATGGCTCCGGGCACGAACATCGGCGCCGCCCACCCGATTTATTCCATGGGTGGAACCGTTTCCGAAAAGATAGTGAACGACGCGGCTGCATACGCACGTTCGCTTGCCGCGGCCCACAAACGGAATAGCGAATGGCCGGAACGAGCGGTGCGCGAGAGCGTGTCCGCCACCGCTGCGGAGGCTCTTTCCCTCGGCGTCATCGACCTGACGGCAAACGACCTCCCGGATCTTCTGGCGAAGCTGAATGGCCGGGTCATCCACCGTTCCGGAGGCGACGTCACGCTCGCAATTTCCCGGCCGCAGATCGCGACGGTCGAGATGGATATGCGCGAAAAGCTTCTCGGCGCGCTGACCGACCCGACCGTGGCGTATATCTTCCTGCTTCTCGGCGCGCTCGCGATCGTCGTGGAAGTTTTCGCGCCGCACGGATTCGTTACCGGCACGCTGGGATTTGTGGCGGTGGTGCTCGCGATGGTCGGGCTCGCGAATCTGCCGGTCCAGATATCCGGAGCCGCGCTGCTGCTGCTCGGAATGGTACTGATCGGGCTGGAGCTGAAGATCACCTCGCACGGGGCGCTCACGTTGCTCGGCCTCGTTGCATTCGTGGTCGGATCGATTCTTCTGCTGCCGCGCGTCCCCGGCTATCGGATCTCGCCCTTCGCCATCGGCGCGGTCACGCTCCTCTGGGCGTTCATGCTCGGCGTTACAGTGCGGCTCGTATTGCGCTCGCGGCATCAGCCGGTGATCACGGGCGTGGAACGCATCGCCGGCCACGCGGGCGTTGCCAAGACAGACCTCTCACCCCGCGGCGTCGTGCTGGTGAACGGAGAGGATTGGGAGGGGCTGGCGGATGCGCCGCCGATCGCGCGCGGCGAGCGAGTGACGGTCGTCTCGGTCGAGGGCTTGACTCTGCACGTTCGCAAGGGTTCTTAGAGGAGAAACGAGAATGGATTTTTCCATGATTCTGGTGGTCTTGTTCCTGCTCGTCGTTCTCGCATTTATCTTTCTCATCGCGAACATGATTCGCGTGGTGCGCGAGTACGAGCGCCTCGTCGTTTTCCGCTTCGGCCGCTGCATTGGGCAGAAGGGGCCGGGAATCATCTTTTTGATTCCCGTGGTGGACGTGGCCAGCCGCGTCGATTTGCGCGAGCAATACCTCGAAGTCCCGCGGCAGACCTGCATCACAAAGGACAACGCCTCGATCTCGATCGATTTTCTGGTGTACTGGAAGGTGACCGATCCCGTCCAGAGCGTCGTGCAGGTGCAGGATTTCGGCGGCGCCACGCGCGGCATCGCCATGACCACGCTGCGTGCGGTGGTCGGCGATATTCCGCTCGACGACGTGCTCGCCAAGCGCGAGGAAATCAACAGCGTGTTGCGCGGGAAGCTCGACGAAGTCACCGAGCGCTGGGGCGGCAAAGTGACCTCTGTCGAAATTCGCGAAATCGATCCGCCGAAGGACGTTCAGGACGCCATGACCAAGCAGATGAGCGCGGAGCGCAGCCGCCGCGCAATGGTCACCGCAGCCGAGGGCGACCGTACGGCAAAGATCACGGTTGCCGACGGCGAAAAGCAGTCCGCGATTCTGAAAGCCGAAGGAGACAAGCAATCGGCGATTCTTCGCGCCGAAGGCTACGCGCTCGCGCTGGGAAAGATCTTCGAAATTGCCAAGAGCCTCGATGGGAACACGATGAGCCTGCAATATCTGGAGACGCTGAAAAACCTGGGCGCGAGCCCTTCCTCGAAGTTCATCTTTCCGATGGAGTTTGCGAGTTTCCTCAAGCCGTTCGTCGCGCAGCCGCCCGCTCCGCCGCAGAAGTGAGCCGCCTAGCGCGCGGGCGCTGATTTCAGGCGAAAAACTGTCCCATCCGGCGGAATTTTTCGTAGCGCTGCCGGAGAAGCTCCTCGGGCGAGAGCCGCGAGAGCTCGCCGAGCGAGCTGGAGAGAGCGGAATCGAGAAGCTTGGCCGCCGCGACGTGGTCCGTGTGCGCGCCGCCTTCGGGTTCGGCGACGATTTCGTCGACGAGCTGAAGCTGAAGCAGATCGGACGCCGTGATCTTCAGGGCCTCCGCCGCGACTTCCGCTTTGGTTGAATCGCGCCAGACGATCGAAGCGCAGCCTTCCGGGGAAATCACCGAATAGACCGAATTCTCCAGCATCAGCACGCGGTCGCCGATGGCGATGGCGAGTGCACCGCCCGATCCGCCTTCGCCCGTGATCGCCACGATAATGGGAACCGGCAGGCGCGACATCTCCCGGATATTGTGAGCGATCGCTTCGGCTTGACCGCGCTCTTCGGCGTCGATGCCCGGATAGGCTCCCTGCGTATCCACGAACACGAAAATCGGCCGCCCGAATTTCGCGGCCAGGTGCATCGCGCGCAGCGCCTTGCGATAACCTTCGGGCTTCGCCTGCCCGAAGTTGCGGGCCAGGCGCTGCTTGGTATCGCGGCCCTTCTGGTTTCCGACGATCAGGACTGGCCGGCCGTGGAAGCGCGCCATGCCGGCGATCAGCGCGCGATCGTCGGCAAAATTTCGGTCGCCGTGAACTTCGCTGAAATTCTCGAAAAGCAGGCGGATGAAATCGTCCGTATAGGGGCGCTGCGGATGGCGGGCCAGCTGCAACCGCTGCCAGGAATCGAGATGCGAGTAAAAGTCGCGCTTCAGCTCCTCCACCTCGCGGCGGAGGCGGCTGATGTCGTCCGAGGCGGCGTCGCCCGGATCGGCGAGGCGATCGAGCTCGCTGATGTCGCGTTCGAGCGCGTCGATCGCGGTCTGCCGTTCGTGTTCGCGCCGTTGCGAAGCGGTGTCGGCGAGCACAGGGGCCTTTGCAGGCGCCGTTTTGTCGGCCTTGGCGGTGGGCGCTTTCGCCTTTTCCAGCAACTTGCGCTGCTCGGCGCGCGCGCGAAGCCTGCGAAGGCGTTCGCGGGCCAGCTTGCGCCTCTCCTTCGGGTCCATCGTCATTGCACCACCGCGCTGGAATCAGCGCCGCAGATTTCGTGGACGCGCGCGAGAAGATCGTTATCGGCCTGCACGGCGCTGCCCGCATCGATCGTGGCTTCGGTGCCGTCGTCTTGGACCAGCTCGAACGCGACGCGGCACCGGCCGGGATGGCTCGCAAACAGCTCATGTAGCCGGTCGATCACCCCAGTGTCCATCGAGCTGCGATTCACGCGCACGCGCAGGACACTCGTCTCGTTGCCCGCGGGCTGCTCGCGCACCTGATCGAGCAGGCGCGCATCGGAGACGATCACGCGCGTTCCCACGTCCTCCACCGCCACGCGCCCCTTGACGAGCAGCGGCGTTGCGGCCTTCAGGATCGGCTCGAGCTTCTGGAATGCTTCGGGGAAGACGAGTGCTTCGCTCACGCCGGTGCGGTCCTGAAGCGTCAGGATCGCCCAGCGCGCGCCTCGCCGCGAGCGCATCGGGCGCATTTGGACGATGATGCCCGCGACCACGAGATCTTCTCCGTTGCGGCGGCCTTCCAGGCTGGAAAGCTCGACGGTCTTGAGATCGCGCAGGCGGCCCGCGTACTTGTCCAGCGGGTGGCCGGAGATGAAAAAGCCGAGCGTGGAATATTCCGCGGCGAGCAGATCGTGCTCGGGCCACTCTTCGACGTCCGGCAGATTTTCGGGAGGCGGCGCGGCCGCAGCCGACGAGCCTCCGCCGAACAATCCGTGCTGGCCGCTTTCCTTCGCGCGCTGCAATTTCTGCGCTCGCTCGATCGCGCGGTCGATCACGGCGATCATCTGCGCGCGATGCGCGCCTAGGCCGTCGAGCGCTCCAGCGCGCACCAGGCTATCGAGAACGCGCTTGTTGAGCAGCCGCGCGTCCACGGATTCGCAGAACTGAAAGAAGCTGGAAAATCTTCCGAGCGCCTCGCGCGCCTGCAAAATGCCCCTCACGGTGTTTTCGCCGACGTTCTTGATCGCCGCGAGACCGAATCGAATCGAATCGCCCACCGGCGTGAAATTCATGTCGCTCGAATTGACGTCCGGCGGGAGTACGGTGATGCCCATGCTGCGGGCTTCGTTGATGTATTTCACCACTTTCTCGGTGTTGCCCGTTTCGGAAGTGAGCATCGCGGCGACAAATTCCACCGGGAAGTGCGTTTTGAGCCACGCCGTCTGATAGGCGAGCAGGGCGTAGGCGCAGGAGTGAGACTTGTTGAATCCGTATCCCGCGAATTCGGCCATCAGGTCGAAGATCTTTTCCGCTTTCTTCGCTGGCACCTTGTGCGCATGGCAGCCGGTGAGGAATTTCTCGCGCTGCGCGGCCATCTCTTCTGGCTTCTTCTTGCCCATGGCGCGGCGAAGCAGGTCCGCGTCGCCGAGCGAGAATCCGGCCAGGCGGTTGGCGATCTGCATCACCTGTTCCTGATAAAGGATCACGCCCCAGGTTTCCGAAAGAATTTCCTCGAGCTCCGGCAGATCGTAGGCGACTTTCTTCTTGCCGTGCTTGCGCGCGATGAAATCGTCGATCATCCCGCCCTGAATGGGGCCGGGACGGTAGAGGGCGTTGAGCGCCGTGAGGTCCTCGAGGCGCGTCGGCTGATAGCGCTTCAGGATGTCGCGCATGCCGTGCGACTCAAATTGGAAGATGCCCGTCGTGTCGCCGCGCGCGAAGAGCGCGTAGGTAGGAGCGTCGTCGAGCGGTAGTGTGGGCAAATCGATCTCGACGCCGCGATTCTGCTGGATCAGCCGGACGGCATCGTCGAGCACGGTGAGCGTCGTCAGGCCGAGAAAATCCATCTTCAGCAGGCCGATGCGCTCGAGCGCGTTCATGTCGTACTGCGTTGTGATTTCATCCTTGCTCGATTTGTAGAGCGGGACGATTTCCGTGAGCGGCTGCGGGGAGATCACCACTCCGGCGGCGTGCGTGGACGCATGGCGCGCCAGGCCTTCCAGGCGCAGCGCCACTTCGACCAGTTCCTTTACGCGCTCGTCCGTTTTCCGCAGCGACTCGAGCTGGGGCGTTTGCTTGAGAGCGTCTTCCAGCTCGATATTCAGCGTCGTGGGGATCATCTTCGCGATCTTGTCCACTTCGCCGTAGGGCATGTCGAGCGCGCGGCCCGCGTCCTTGAGAACGGCTTTCGCGGCCATCGTTCCAAACGTGATGATCTGCGCGACGCTCTTCTCGCCGTACGTCTGGCGGACGTAGTCGATCACCTGGCCGCGGCGGCGCATGCAGAAGTCGATGTCGATATCGGGCATGGAGACGCGCTCGGGATTCAGGAAGCGCTCGAACAGCAGATCGTATTGCAGCGGATCGACGTCGGTGATTTGCAGCGCGTAGCTGACCAGGCTGCCGGCGGCCGATCCGCGGCCCGGACCGACGGGCACGCCCTGCGCGCGGGCATAGCGGATGAAATCCCAGACGATCAGGAAGTAGCCGGCAAAGCGCATCTTCTTGATCATCTCGATTTCCGAGGATAGGCGTCGCTCGTATTCCGCGAGCGGATGGCGCAACTGATTATCCTTCGCCAGGCGCTCGAGCAGTAGCACGCGCGAGACAAAGCCCTCCCGAACGACTTTCTCGAAATAGGAATCGGTCGTGTGGCCGTCGGGCACCTTGAAATCGGGGAAGGGATTGACCACGCGCTGAATCTTCACGTTGCAGCGCTCGGCAATCGCGACGGTGCGCGAGACGGCGTCGGGCAGTTCGCGGAACACCAGCGCCATTTCCTCGGCGGTCTTGAAATAGAACTGGTCGGTGGCGAACTTCATCCGCTGCGTGTCGCTCATCGTCTTGCCGGTCTGGATGCACATCAGGACTTCCTGAGCGTGGGCGTCGGACTTCGTCAGGTAGTGCGTGTCGTTCGTGGCGACGAGCGGAATGCCGGTCTCGCGCGAGAGGCTGACGAGGTCGCGGTTGATGCGCGTCTCGATTTCGAGGCCCTGATCCTGCACTTCGAGAAAGAAGTTCCCTTTGCCGAAGATGTCGCGCAGGCGGTAAGCATTCGCGCGCGCCTGATCGTACTTTTCCGAAAGCAGCGCGTCGGCCACTTCGCCGCGCAGGCACGCCGAAAGAGCGATCAGGCCCTTGCTGTGCTTCGCGAGCAGGTCGTGATCCACGCGCGGCTTGTAATAGAAGCCGTCGAGGAATCCAGTGGAGACGAGCTGGATCAGGTTGCGGTAGCCCTCATCGTTCTCGCACAGCAGGACAAGATGGTTGGAGCGCTCGGCTTCGGCGCCGCGATTCTTGTGGTTGTCCGGCGCGACGTACACCTCGCAGCCGATGATCGGCTTCACGCCGTGCGTGGTCGCCTGATGATAGAAATTCGCGGCGGCAAAAAGATTGCCGTGGTCCGTCACTGCCACGGCGGGCATGCCCCGGCGCGCCGCTTCGGCGGTCAGCTCGCCGATCTCACACGCGCCGTCGAGAAGAGAGTAGTCCGTATGCAGGTGGAGATGTACGAAGTTCGAGGAATTCGAGGACGCCATGCGAACCCATTCTAAACCAGCTTCGGGGAATCGTGTACGCAAACCTCTGCCGTCGCAAACAGCGAAGCGCGGCCTGCGAATTCACAAGAGAACGGACTTCAGAAATCGTCGGATTGCTGAGTGTAGGAGAATCCGGGGAGATCGGCGGAAGAAGCCGTATGGTGCACCTTCACGCGAATCGGCGCCTCGTCCTCGGATCCCGTCTTGCGCAGGACGGCGTACGTGGTCAGCGCTTCGCTGTAAATCTTCGTGACCAGAAAGGAATCGCCGCTGTCGGCTTTCTTCCAAACCTGGCCGACCTGCACTTTTTTGACGGGCACGATACGAATGTAGACATATTCGCGGGAGGCGTCAATACGGCGCAGGCCGGTTGATTCGCTGAAAAACACTCCCGGGGAAATCGTGGTTTTAGTGGTGCTGCGCGCTCGTCTTGTGGCATCTTAATCTTTGATGAGCGCAGCCACACCAGCCGCGAAGAAAATTGCCGTCGTGTTGTTTCAACTGGGCGGCCCCGATTCGCAGGCCGCCGTCGAGCCGTTTCTCTACAATCTGTTCCGCGATCCCGACATCATCAATTTCCCCGGCTCGTTTCTCGCGCGGAAGCCGCTCGCAAAGCTGATCTCGACCACGCGCTCGAAAAAAGTCCGCGTGAAGTACGCCGAAATCGGAGGCGGCTCGCCGATCCGCCGCCTGACGGAGCAGCAGGGCAGGGCGCTCGAGGCCGCGCTGCGCCCGCACATCTCCGCCCGCACGATGGTGGCGATGCGCTACTGGCATCCGGATACCGAGAAAGCGATTGCGGCGCTCGAAAGCGCCCCTTTCGACGAGCTCGTCCTGCTGCCGCTCTATCCGCACTATTCGTTCGCCACCACGGGCAGCAGCCTGAAGGAATGGAATCGCCTCTACAAGCCGCAGGTGCCGGTGCATCTGATCGATCACTTCTTCGATCATCCGGACTACGTGGCCGCGATCGTGGAGCGGATCAACCGCGTGCTGAAGCAACTCCCGCGCCCCGAGGAAGTGCATGTCGTCTTCAGCGCGCACGGCCTGCCGATGGCGCTGGTGGAAAAGGGCGATCCGTATCCGCAGCACATCGAGGCGACGGTCCGCCTGGTGCGTGAGCTGGGCGCGTGGCCGAACCCGCACATCCTTTGCTACCAGAGCAGGGTCGGCCCGCAGAAGTGGCTGCAACCGTCGCTCACCGGCACGATCGAAAAAATGGCGAGCGAGGGCGTCAAGCGGATGCTCGTCGTTCCGATTTCATTTCTCACCGAGCACATCGAGACGCTCCACGAGATCAATATCGAGGCGCGCGAACAGGCCGAATCGCTCGGCATCCACGATTTTCACATGATGCCCGCGCTCAATGATTCCCCGCTGCTGATCCGCGCGCTTGCCGATTTGGTGCTCCGCGCCGTCGGGCGCCGCTCCGGCGTCGCCTCGCTGGCCCTTTAGCCGCTCGAGACGTTCCTTCATGCTGCTTCATGCTTATCTGTGCTCACATGTCCGAGCGTCTTCTTTTGCCTGTCGAAGCCCGTGGTATAACTGGAACGGGCCATCGAGAAGCGCTTTCTTTCGCGAGGCATCGTGGAATTCTCGCTCACCGACGAACAGCAGCAGCTTCGCCGCACCGTCCGCGAATTTGCCGAAGGCGAAATCGCGCCGCACGTGATGGAGTGGGACGAAGCCTCGCGGTTCCCCTCGGAAATCATTCCCAAGCTTGCCGAGATGGGTTTTCTGGGCGTCATTTTCCCGGAAAAATACGGCGGCGCGGGGATGGGCTACCTCGAATACGCGATCATCATCGAGGAGCTTTCGCGCGTGGACGGCTCGGTGGGCATCATCGTGGCCGCGCACAATTCTCTCTGCACGAATCACATCTTCAAGTTCGGCACCGAAGCGCAGCGGATGAAATACGTCGTCCCGCTCGCGCAGGGCAAGAAGCTCGGCTGCTGGTCGCTGACGGAGCCCGAGGCCGGCTCCGACGCCGGAGGCACCCGCACCGTCGCTTCAAAAGTATCCGGCTCATGGGTGCTCAACGGCGCGAAGACGTTCACCACCAACGGCCACCACGCCGACGTCTGCGTCGCCATGGCTGTAACCGACGCGTCGAAGAAACACCACGGCATCTCCGCGTTCATCATCGAGAAGGGAACTCCCGGCTTCCGCCCCGGCAAGAAGGAAAACAAGCTCGGCCTGCGCGCGAGCGATACGAGCGAAGTTGTTTTCAGCGATTGCCGCGTCCCGGCCGAAAATCTGCTCGGCGCGCAAGGCGAGGGCTTCGTCAATACCTTGCAAGTCCTCGACGGCGGCCGCATATCGATCGCTTCGCTCGGCCTCGGCATGGCGCAGGGAGCGTACGAATGCTCGGTGCGCTACGCGAAGCAGCGCAAACAGTTCGGCAAAGTGATCTCGGATTTTCAGGCCATCCAGTTCAAGCTTGCGGACATGGCCACGCAGATCGAGGCCGCACGCCTGCTGACCTACCGCGCCGCATGGCTCGCCGACCGCGCGATCGCTTCAGGCGATTCCGAGGCGCGCATCACGCGCGAATCCAGCATGGCCAAGCTCTACGCTGGAGAAGTCGCCGTGCGCGTGGCGAACGAAGCCGTGCAGATTCACGGCGGCTACGGCTTCACGAAGGATTATCCCGCCGAGAAGTATTACCGCGACGTGAAGCTCTGCACCATCGGCGAAGGTACCAGCGAAATCCAGCGCCTGGTGATCGCCCGCCAGCTCCTCGGCAAGCAGTAGCGCCGACGAAGATTCGCTAAGTCCGACCGGTCGCGCTAAGATGATCGCGTTCCCTCTGAGGAGGACTGCCATGAAATCACATTTGCTGATCGCGGTTAGTTTGATCGCGGGCTCGTGGATCGCCGCAGCGCCGACTCGCGCGCAGGAAGTGACCTCGGAAACGGTGGAGGGCATCACCAATTTTCATCGGCTGGAGACAACGGTCGCCTGCTCGGGCGCGATCAAGCCCCAAGTTGTGCCGGAGATCAAGAAGATGGGCTTCGTCTCGATCATCAATCTGCGCCAGCCGACCGAGCCCGGCGCGGACATCGAAACGGAAGCCGCCGCCGCGAAAGCTGTCGACCTCCGCTATTACAGCGTGCCTTTCAACGGCGCGGCGCCCGATTCCGCGGCGGCCGACAAGTTTCTCGACGCGATCACAGCGAAAGGCAGCGAGCCCGCGTTCATTCACTGCGCGGGAGGCGGCCGCGCGGCCACGATGTGGTTCATCAAGCGGATGGTGGTCGATCACTGGGACGTTGACCGCGCCGCGAAGGAAGCCGCATCGCTGGGCATGATGAGCCCGTCGCTCAAGCAGTTCGCGATCGATTACGCGCAGACGCACAAGCGCTAGCGGGCCGGCCTTTACCGGGATCGGGCGCGGTGCTAGTCTCTCGGTCCATGAAAGGCCAGCTCAAAGTTGCAACGCCCGCGCAGTACATCGCGAAGCTCAAAGAGCCGCGCAAGGCGGAAGTCGCCGCGCTTGACCGGCTGATTCGCAAGACGACGAAACTTAAGCCGTTCATCCAGATCGGAATTCTGGCGTACGGGCATCGCCGCTTGAAGTACGCCGACGGGCGCGAAGTCGACTGGTTTCGCGTCGGCGTGGCCAGCAACGCGAGCTACATTTCGCTGTACGTCTCCGGCGCCTCGCGCCACAAGAAGGCGCTCCCGAAGGCCAACATCACCGGTGGCTGCGTCCGCTTCAAGCGCATGAGCGATCTCGATCATGCCGCGCTCGCGAAAATGATCCGCGAGGGCGCTAAGGCCGCGGGTAAGCTGTAGCCGGTCGCGGCGCAGGACGTCGGACACCGGCATTCCCCGCCGACCCTTTCCTTTGAACTTTCAACTCTCAACTGTTAACTTTCAGCGTGTCCATCCATCCGCCACGAGGAGACCGTCATGAAATTGGGAGAGATCGCCAAGACACTGGGCTGCACCGCCGAAGGCGACGCAAACTTGGAGATCACGGGCGTCGCTGGCATCGAAGAAGCGCAGCCCGGCGAGCTGACGTTCCTCGTCAATCGCAAATACCGCCCCGCGCTCGAGACGACGCGTGCCGCGGCGATCCTGATCGCGCGCGACGCCGGGCCGGTCCGCATCGCGGCGCTGCGTTCCGCGAACCCGTACCTCGATTTCGCGCGGGCGATCGAGCTGTTTCATCCCTCGCCGCGTTACGCGCCGGGAGTGCATCCCACGGCCGTGGTCGCGAAATCCGCGAAGATCGGCGCCGGCGC
>Ga0335077_10003879_pt1 | contig 18175 bp, 17 predicted proteins | sample Lox_Sample_31_FD_207151 | JGI IMG/M metagenome (GOLD analysis project Ga0335077, IMG submission 207151) | Soil microbial communities from Loxahatchee National Wildlife Refuge, Florida, United States - Lox_Sample_3.1 | ecosystem: Environmental > Terrestrial > Soil > Wetlands | place: USA... | reverse complement strand
CACCGCGACCTCAAGTCGCAGAACGTCATGGTCGAGGACAGCGGGGCCGTCGCCATTCTCGACTTCGGCCTCGCTCGCGGAAAGACGACCGAGCAGCTCACGCTCGACAGCGTGATGGTGGGGACCCCTCACTACATGTCGCCTGAGCAGGCGCTCGGACGCCCGACGGACGCGCGCAGCGACGTCTACTCGATCGGGGTAATGGCGTACGAGATCCTGACGGGCAAGGTCCCCTTCGACGGCGAGTCGCCGCTCGTGATCGCCATGAAGCACGTCTCGGAGCCGCCGCCGGACGACCTGCGCAAGGCGACGGACGTCGCGCCCGAGCTCATCGCGATCACGTACAAGGCCCTCGCGAAGGAGCCGGCTTCCCGGTTCGCCTCGGCGGCCGATCTCGAGGCCGAGCTCGCGATGCTGCGCCCCTTCGAGTCCGGGGCCGCGCCGGTCGTGTCGGGACCGCATCCCGCCATCCCGACCGTCTCGTTTCCGAGTGCTCCGGGGATGCCGGTCGAGACGGCCGCGAGCCGGGGGACGCATCCGGAGCTCGCTTCGATGCCGACGCCCGCCATGCCGCCGTCCGCCGTGTCGATCCCCTCCGGCGCGACGCCGGTCGAGGCGAAGAACCGCCCGCCCGTCATCCTCCTCGTCGAAGGCGATGCGAAGGAGCGCAAGCGCCTCGCCGACGTGCTCGGGCGGCACGGCTGCCGCACGCTCGAGGCCAAGGACGGTCCCGAAGCGCTCGGGCGGCTGCTCAAGGACACCGTGGACCTCGTCCTCATGGACATCTCTCTTCCGGGAATGGACGGCTTCGACGTCACGCGGGTCATCAAGGCCCAGCCCGCCACGATCGCGTTGCCCGTCGTCCTGACCTCTGCGCGCCTCGACCGCAGCCACTTCGCGTTCGCGATCCAGACGGGAGCGACGGACGTCATGGCCAAGCCGCTGCAGTCCGAGGCCGTCGTGGGGCGGCTCTGGCACATCCTCACGCATCACGGGTTCCAGCCGCCCGCGGGCAACGAGCCCGTGCTCGCCGCGATGAAGAAGACGCTTCCTTCCGCGATGACGCCGCCCTCGGCCCCGGGCAAGAGCGGCCGGTAAAGGGCCGCGTCCAGGAGCCGCTCAGAACAGCGGCTTGAGATCGGCGAGCCGCGTCACGAACACCACGGGCTCGGGCGCCCCCTTGCCATGGCGGTCGAAGAGGATGGGAAACCAGCCCGCCTCCTTCGCCCCCACGACGTCCGTCGCGAACGAATCACCCACGTACACCCGGCGCCGCGCTTCTCCGCCCGCGGCCTCCCAGGCCGCGTCGAAGATCGCCCGCGACGGCTTCATCGCGCCGACGTCCTCCGACAGGATGACGTGCCGTGCCCAGCGGTCGAGGCCGAAGCGCGCGATCTTCGCCCGCTGCGTCTGGCGGAAGCCGTTCGAGAGGATGCCCACGACGCCCCGCTCCGCGGCGTGCTGGAGCGCGCCCTCAGCGCCCTCGATCAGCCGCCAGTGCCGGTTGTAGGCCGCGATGTAGAAGGCGCTCACCATGCCGCCGCCCTGGACGTCGAGGCCGAGATCGGCGAGCGGCAGGGCGAAGCGCCGCCTCGCGAGGGTCGGCCGGTCGATCTCGCCCTTGCCGTACTCGTGCCAGAGGCGCACGTTGTTCCGGCGATACGCGGCGAGCCAGTCGTCGAAGGCGACGCCCGAGAAGAGCGACGCGTGCGAGGCGTGCGTCTCGCGGTGGGCGTCCTCCTCGGCGGCGTGATGGTCGACGAGCGTGTCGTCGAGATCGAAGAAGAAGAGCGGAGGCGGGCTCACGGCTGGACCCCGGGAAGGTTGAAGGGCCCGTACGTGGCGAGGACGAGCACCGCCGCGCCGAGGAGCGCGGTCAGGTACGTGACCCGGTCGCGGGTCGCGAAGAGCACCGGATCCTCGTCCATCTCGCCGCGGTTGACGAGGACCCAGATCCGGCTGATCCAGTAGAGGAAGACGGGCATGAGGAGCCAGAGCCACGCCGGACTCGCGTAGAAGCGCCTCACGGTGTCGCTCTGCAGGTAGAGCGCGAGGACGATCGCGGCCATGTACGCGCTCGTGATGCCGCAGGTCTGCACGGCGAGGTGATCCCACGAGAAGTACGCACGCCCGTGGGCCCCGGCCGCCTCGGATCTCTTCAGCCGGACGAGCTCGGAGGCCCGTTTGCTGAACGCGAGGCTCAGGAACGTGAAGACCGAGAACGCGAGAAACCACGGCGAGAGGAGAAGGCCCGTGGCGGCGCCTCCGAGCAGGACGCGAAGGGTGTAGAGGAACGACAGCGTGAAGACGTCGAGGAGCACCCGCCGCTTCAGAGACAGGGAGTAGGCGGTCGTCGCGACGAGGTAAATGGCGATGAGCTTTGCTGTGTCGACGGGAAGAGACAGCGAGATCGCGAAGCCCGCCGCCATCAGGACGAACGACAGGACGGCGGCCCAAGGGATCGGCAGGCTGCCGCTCGCGATCGGCCGGCGGTGTTTTTTCGGGTGCTTCCGGTCGGCATCGAGGTCCAGAAGGTCGTTGAGCAGGTAGACGCCGGAGGCGCAGAGCGAAACGGCGGCGAACGCGAGAGCCCCTGCCGCGAGGACGCCTGGGTCCTCCAGCCTGTGGGCGGTGATGATCGGGACGAAGACGAGAAGGTTCTTCACCCACTGGCGCATCCGGATCGCCTCGACGAGCGTCTTCGCGGTCATAGGAGGTTTGGCAAACGACTCCACCAGTCCGCCATCCTGCCTCAGGCCGTTCTCGATCGCGGCCGGCGCGTTCACCGTGATGGAGCGCCGCGCCTGCTTCCAGACCGGGAGGTCCGCCGGCCCGTTTCCCGCGTAGTCGAATCCCCGGTCGCCGAAGCGCTCCACGAGCGCGCGGGCCTTCGTCTCGCCCGCGAGGTTCACAGAGCCGTCGCTTCCCATCACCTCGTCGAAGAGCCCGAGGTGCGCGGCCACCTGCTTCGCCCACAGGACGTCGGAGGCGGTGACGAGGACGAGGCGCCGGCCGCGGCTCTTCTCCCCGCGCAGAAATTCGATCAGGCGCTCCTCGTAAGGGAGCGAGGACGGCTCGAGCGCCGTCCGGCTCGCGACCTCTCTCTTGAAGCCCGCCTTCCCCTTCAGGAGCCAGAAAGGGACACGGATCAGGGGAAAGAACGCTCCTCTGGAAAGACGCGCCAGCGCTTCGTAGAGAAGGTCACTCCGGATCAGGGTCCCGTCGAGATCGACACAGAGGGGAATGCCGGCACTCGAGGAGTCCTCGGGCTCCTGGCTCTCCGTCATGCCGGCTCCTCCCGAACGACACTCCTCCGCCAAGCGGAGATTCTATGCCCGCCGCCGCGCGGCACACGCCCGGGGCGCTAGACTTCGCGCGCTGGCCATCGCACCGGGATCGCGACTGGGACCCTATGAGGTGCTTTCCGCGCTCGGCGCGGGCGGGATGGGAGAGGTGTACAGAGCCCGCGACGCGCGACTCGCAAGAGAGGTCGCGATAAAGGTTCTGCCGGAAGATTTCTTGGAAGGTGAAGAGCGCAAGGCGCGATTCGAGCGGGAAGCGAAGCTGCTGGCCTCGCTGAACCATCCCAACATCGCGGCGGTCTTCTCATTCGAAGAAATCCCTGGTTCCCCGTCTTCCTCTCCCTCCTCTTCTTCCGCGACCCGCCACATCCTCGTCATGGAGCTCATCGCGGGAGAGACCCTCCGTCACGCGTTTCCGGCGGAGCCGCTTCCGGCGAAGAAGCTTCTCGAGATCGGCGTGCAGATCGCGGACGGCCTCGCGAAGGCGCACGCGGCCGGAATCGTTCACCGCGACCTGAAGCCGGAGAACGTCATGGTCTCCCGCGACGGCTGGGTGAAGATCCTCGACTTCGGCCTCGCGAAGGCGGCGGAGGCTTTCCCTCGGGATCTCTCGCGGGCCGCGACCGCGTCCGGCACGGTCCCGGGCACGGTCATGGGCACGGTCGGATACATGTCTCCGGAGCAGGCCGGCGGCAAGCCGGCGGACTTCCGGTCGGACCAGTTCTCCCTCGGCACGATGCTCTACGAACTCGCGACGGGAAAACGCGCCTTTCAGCGCGACAGCGCCGCCGAGACGCTCGCGGCCGTCATCCGCGAAGAGCCCGAGCCGATCGCGAAGCTGAATCCGCGCCTGCCGGCGCCGGTGCGCTGGATCGTGGAACGCTGCCTCGCGAAGGACGCGGACCAGCGCTACGCCTCGACCCGTGACCTCGCGCGAGACCTCTCCACGCTCCGCGACCACCTGTCGGAGGCGGTGTCGGGCGAGACGGCCGCCGGCATCGAGACGCCGGCGCCGGCGCATCCGACGTTCCAGCGGCTCAGCTTCCGGCGCGGCACGATCCTCTCCGCGCGCTTCGCGCCGGACGGGCGCACGGTGATCTACGGCGCGGCGTGGGAGGGCGAGCCCTGCCGGCTCTTCTCGACGCGGCCCGAGAGCCCCGAGTCGAGCCCGCTCATGCTGCCGGAGGCCGAGATCCTCGCGATCTCGCGCACGGGCCAGCTCGCGATTTCCCTCGAGCGCCGCTGGGCGGGCCGGTTCATCTGGAGCGGCACCCTCGCGCAGGTGCCGCTGGCGGGCGGGGCGCCGCGCGAGCTTCTCGAGAACGTGCATTGGGCCGACTGGGGGCCCGAGGGCACGCATCTCGCCGTCGTGCGCTCCGTCGCGGGTAAGACCCGGCTCGAGTATCCGATCGGCAAGGTGCTCTACGAGACCGGCGGCTGGCTGAGCCACCCGCGCGTCTCGCCGAGGGGCGACCTCGTCGCGTTCTTCGACCACCCGGCGCTCGGCGACGACGAGGGCTCCGTCGTCGTGGTGGACCGCGCCGGCAAGAGCACGATGCTCTCGAGGGACTGGATCACCGCGTACGGGCTCGTGTGGTCGGGCGACGGACAGGAGATCTGGTTCACGGCGACACGCGTCGGCGTCGCGCGATCGATCTGGTCGGCCGGTCTCCAGGGGAACGAGCGGCTCCTGGTCCGCACGCCCGGTGAGCTGACGATCCAGGACGCGTCCGCCGACGGCCGCATCCTCATGACGAGCGACAACGGGAAGGTCGGAATCATCGGGCGGCCGCCCGGCGCGGAGCGCGACCGGGATCTTTCGCTCCTCGACTGGTCGCTCGTGCGCGACATCTCGCCCGACGGGAAGCTGATTCTCTTCGACGAGAGCGGAGAAGGCGGCGGCGCGCGCCACGCGGTCTACGTGCGCCGCACCGACGGCACGCCCGCCGTGCACCTCGGCGATGGCTGGGCGGGGAACCTGTCGCCGGACGGCAGGTGGGTCGCGTCGCAGAGCATGGCGCCCGAGGGACGCCGCATCACGCTCCTGCCGACGAAAGCCGGCGCACCCCGAGAGCTCCCGCCGAGCGCCTTGCGCGTCCACCGGGCGTGGTGGCTCCCGGACGGCAGGCGGATTCTCGCGGCGGCGAACGTGCCCGGCGAGGGACTTCGCCTCTTCGTGCAGGGCCTCGAGGGCGATGCGCCCCGGCCGATCACGCCGGAGGGCATCGGGATGGGGTTTTTCCCCGTCTCTCCGGACGCGCGCGTCGTGGCGGCGCAGGGTCCCGACGGGCTCTTCTACGGTTTCCCCATCGAGGGCGGAGATCCCGAATACGTTCCCGGGCTCGTCGCCGAGGACCGCCCCATCCGGTTCTCGCCGGACGGAAAGGCTCTCTTCGCGTACCGGCGCGGCGAGCTCCCCGCCCACGTGATCCGTCTCGACCTCGGAACGGGCGAGAAACATCCCTCGCAGGATCTGATGCCACCCGACGCCGCCGGCGTCGTGGAGATCGTGTCGGTCGTGCTCACGCCCGACGTCGCGTCCTACGCCTACAGCTACCACCGGATCCTGTCGGACCTCTTCCTCGTGGAAGGGCTGAAATAGGCTATCCGGCTCGCGGTCAGGCGGCGACTGCCCTCACAGGGACGATGTCGGCGAGCGCCGCCGCGAACGCCTCCGTCTGCGGCCGCGTTCCGACGCTGACCCGCAGCCAGTTCGGAAGCGACGGGAACTTCCGCCCGACCAGGATCTTCCTCGCCCGGAACGCCTCGATGACGGGCGTGACGTCGCCGCCCACGTCGATCATCACGAAGTTCGTCTCGGACGGCATCGTGCGCCGTCCCTGCTTCGCGAGCTCGGCCACGAGCCAGCGGCGCGTGTCGTTCAGGACCTTCCTTTGGCGCGGGACGAGATCGGGATCGACGAGGCACTCGAGAGCCGCGGCGAGCACCGCCGCGTTCGCGTTGCTCCACGACGCCCAGGGCGCCATCGCGGCGATCTTCGCCGCCGAACCGATCGCGTACCCGAGACGCATGCCGGCCATTCCGTAGATCTTCGAGAACGTGCGGGCGACGACGACGTTCGGGTGCGCCGCGATCAACTCGCACGAGCTCCGGTACCGCGGGTCCTCCACGAAGTGGTGATAGGCCTCGTCCACGAGGATCGTCGCCGAAGCGGGAACGCGCGCCGCGAAGGCCGCCATCTCGTCCCCCGTGACGATCGTGCCGGTCGGGTTGTTCGGGTTGCAGACGTAGACGAGGCCGGTCGACGCGTCGCAGGCGCTCGCCATCCTCGGGAGGTCGTGGCGAAAATCGGGGGTGAGGGGAATCTTCACGCCGTCCACGTGGAGCACCTTCGCGAACGTGAGGACCGCCTCGAACGTCGGCTCGGCGGCGATGACTCGGCGCACGGGCCCGCTGAAGGCCATGTCCGCCATGCGGAGCACCTCGGAGGAGCCGCAGCCGAGCACGATCTGCTCCCCGGGGACGCCATGCTGCTTCGCGATCGCCGCGCGGACCTCCTCCTCGAGCCCGTCGGGATACCGGTTCGCCGGCGCCCGCGCCGCGGCCTCGAGCGCCTTCGCGGAAGGGCCGTAGGGGTTTTCGTTCGCGTGGAGGAGGACCGCGTCGTCCGGCCGCTCCCGGTGTCTCGCCGCCGCCTCGGCCGTTCGGCGAACGAGGGAAGAGTCCAGCAAGGCCGCTCCGGCGGCGGCGCCGAGGGTTCCGGCGAAGATACGGCGGGACATGGCGAGCGGCATGTGAACCTCCATTCCGGGCGGTCTTGCGCATCATCATGTGCTTCGGGTCAGCGGCTGCCGGGATCAGTCGAGCACGAGCCTCAGTTTGATCGATTTCGGGCCGATTGAGAAGGATTCGCAGGTCCTCGCTGTCCCGAAAAGCCCTCGCGTGCGCGGAGCGAAAGGTTGACTAATGCTCATCGTAAAGCCATACTTATGCATATGAGAACGACGCTGATCCTCGACGACGCCCTCCTCGAGAAAGCCCAGGGCCTGACCGGCCTCAAAGAGAAGACCGCGACTGTCCACGCGGGACTCGCAGCGCTCATCGCCCGGGAGAGCGCGCGCCGCCTCGCGGCGCTCGGCGGTACCGAGAAGAGCCTTCGGCTCCCGCGGAGGCGGCGCCTGCCGTCAGGTCGGAGAACGGCCGGTTGACGCTCGTCGATACGTCCGTCTGGGTCGACCACCTGAGGCGTGGGAATGGGCGTCTCGGCCGGCTCCTCGAGGATGGGCTCGTTCTCGTCCACCCGTTCGTCGTCGGCGAGCTGGCGCTTGGGCGAATTCGGCGACGCTCCGAGATCCTTGGCCTCCTCGCCGAGCTGCCGCAGGTCGGAGTCGCGACGCACGGGGAAGCGATCGAATTCGTCGAGCGCCACAGGCTCGAAGGAACGGGTATCGGCTGGGTCGATCTTCACCTCCTCGTCTCGGCCGCGCTCGGCCGCGCCGGTGTCTGGACGCTGGATCGCCGGCTGGCCAACGCCGCGCAGCGCCTTTCGCTCTTCGCCTGACACTTCCAGGATTACGGCATTCCGCTCGGCTTCGACGCGGTCCGTGAGACGGCCTGATGCATCTGAACCCTCGTGTGATTCTCGCGGCAGCCCGTGTGACATCGTCACGTCTTCTCAGCGCGGACGAGGCGCTCGAGGGGAACGGTGTGGAGCGAGTCTGGGACTAGGCTTCGCCGGAAGCATTCACCTGCACTTCGTCCACGATCGCGACGATGAGCGACCTCACCGGCGCCTTCGGATCCGCGAGGATCTGGCGCGCGGAGTTCCCCTCGTCCTCCACGAGGACGGTCTCGCCCACGCCGGCCCCGACCATGTCGAGCGCGAGGATGTACCGGGTGCCGTCGAGCGTTCCGTCCGGCAGGACCGCTCCCACGAGGAGCTGCGTTCGTCCGCCGTAGTACGGGTGCTGGACGGTGCTGACGACCGTTCCGAGGACGCGCCCGAGGATCATCGGGCGCGCTCCGGGCTCTCGAGAGCATGCTGGTCCACGATCCCCACGACGGCGTGGTCCACCGGGATGAACCACGGGTCGTGGAGGAGCGCGGCCTCGCGTGCCGCCTCCCACGTGACGAGGTCGCCCGACGAAGCCTGCGCCGAGGCGTCCGTCGCGACGAACGGATCGCCGTCGTCCCGGAGGTCCGCCGTGAGCGGCCGGACGATCAGGAGCTTGAGCCCCTTCATCGCGTCCGGCTTGACCGTCGCGACGAGCGTCCCGATGACCCGTCCCAATCTCATCCCCGGAACTCCCGGAAAAACCTGCTCGGCGAGCCGAGGGTCTCCTGGACGGCCGGGTCGGCCCGCGGGACGACGGCGGTCGAAGTGCCCTCGGCGCCCGCTCTCTCGAAGGAGGCCCGCGCCAGAGCGATCGCGGCCTCCACGTCGTGCGTCTCGCCCCAGAGGCTCGCGATGGCCTTCCCGCCGAGGCCGTCCCCGACGCGCAATTCCACGAGGTCGACGAGCGCTCCCTTGAGCGCGGCGTCCACGGCGCGGACGAGAGCCGGTGGCGTCGCGGCCTGCAGGACGCCGAGCGTGTCGCCGGGCGCGGGCCAGCGGATCACTCCCGTCCCGATCGCAGGTACGAGGCGAACCTCGGCGTGCGGCAGAAGCACCTCGTCGACGATGTGAGAACCTGCAGTATCGAGCGCGCGGCGCCACGACCGCTCCACGGGCCCGACCTCCCCGCCGAAGAGGATCAGGTAGCGGCCGCCGTGGATCGTGCCCGTCTGGAGCACGTCCACGTTCGCCTCCTTCGCGAGCGCGTCCAGAACGGCGAGGCCCGGCGGAACCTCGTCGAGGAGGAGCATCGCGAGCGCGGGGCCGGTGTTCTCGCCTTTCATCGCCACGTCACACGATCCGGAAGTGGTCGACGAGCGTGCAGCGGCGCCAGCGGGAGAACGAGCGCGGGCTCGTCATCCCCTCGCCCGTCGGCGATGCGATCGTGAACGAGGTATGACCCTCACCCCCGTACCCGAGGCCGGCCAGGTTGGAGCCGTTCTTCACGAAGATCGAGCAGTTGCATCGGCGCGCCATCGCCGAGAGGGCCGCGATGTCGTGCGAGTGCATCGTGGCGGTGTGGAAGCAAGCTCCCTCGGCCGCGACGGCGAGGTCGATCGCGTCGTTCACCGTCCTGACGCGCGTGAGCGGCAAGACCGGCATCATCTGCTCGGTCCAGACGAGCGGGTGCTCGTTCGGGACTTCCACGAGAACCGTCCGTACCTCGGGGCCCGCGGCGATGCCGAGCTCCCCGAGAATCACCGACGCGTCCTTGCCGATGTACTTCTTGTTGATCACCGCGTGGCCTCGCGGCCCGGCTCCCTTCTCGAAGATCACGCTTTCGAGGCGGGAGAGCTCACGGACGGGAAGCTCGAAGGCCCCGGCCTTCACCATCGCTCCCTTCAGCGCGTCGGCGATCGCGTCGACGGCGATGACCTCCTTCTCGTCCGTGCAGATGACGTTGTTGTCGAACGAGTGTCCGAAGACGATGTCGCGTCCCGCCTTCTCGATGTCGGCGGTCCCGTCGACGATGGCGGGAGGGTTGCCCGGCCCGGCTGAGATGGCCCTCTTGCCGGAGTTCATCGCGGCGGCCACGACGGCGCCGCCGCCCGTCACGACGAGCAGCCTGATCCGGGGGTGCTTCATCAGCTCGCCCGCGGACTGAATGGTCGGCTCGGCCGTGCAGGAGACCGTGTTTGGCGGCCCGCCGGCCCCGACGATCGCCGCGTCGAGAAGGCGGACCGTCTCCATGGAGACTCTCTTCGCCGAGGGGTGCGGGTTGAACACGACCGTGTTCCCCGCGGCCACCATGCCGATGGAGTTGCAGATGATCGTGGAGGAGGGGTTCGTGACGGGCGTGATCGCCCCGATGACGCCGAACGGAGCGGGCTCGACGAGGGCGAGGCCGTGGTCCCCCGAGGTGGCCTGGGGCGCGAGCTCCTCGGGACCGGGGGTCTTGTTCGTGACGAGGAGGTTCTTCCGGACCTTGTCCTCGGCGCGCCCGAGGCCCGTCTCCTCCACGGCGAGCGCCGCGAGGGAACGCGCGTTCTGGCGCATCGCTTCGCGCATCGACTCGATGATCGCGTGACGCTTCTCGAGGCCCAGCGCGTCGAGGGCCCGGAACGCCGCCGAGGCGGCGGCGACCGCGTCGTCGAGCTTCGGGAAGACGCCGCCGCCGAGGCCGGCGCCGGGAGACGCCGCAGGCGGCAGGGGCCTCGCATTCTCGGCAGAGAGCTCGCGGGCGATCAGCTCGGCGAGGTGCCGGATCTGGTCGGGGCTAGAGACGCTCATCCCCGTACCCGTGCTCGGACGAGCTCTTCTCGAAGAGCGTCTGGCCGCCGATCTCCCACGTGTCCACGATCGCCATGATGACCGCGTCGCAGGGACGATCCTTCGTGACCTCGGTCTGGCGGGCGGAGGAGCCGGACGCGTAGAGGACGTACTCCCCGAGGCCGCAGCCGACCGCGTCGTTGGCGACCACGAAGCCACCCTCCTTGAGGTTCTCCGGGTTCACCTGCCGGAGCAGGAGGAGCTTGAGCCCCTCGATCCTCGGGTCCTTCCGAGACGCCACCACGGTTCCGACGACTTTCGCCAGGAGCATGGCCTCACCGCCTTCCTACATCCGCGCCCCTATTTCTTGACGTGCCCGCCGGTCTCCTTCCCGGCCTCGGCCGTGCGGCCGAGCGGCAGGACGAGGTCGACGTTCACGTGCGGGCGGGCGATGATGTGGGTCGTCACGATCTCGCCGACGCGAGACGCCCCGTTCTGGCCCGCGTCCACGGCCGCCTTCACGGCCGCCACGTCGCCGCGAATGATGGCGGTGACGTAGCCTCCTCCCGTCTTCTCGTAGCTCACGAGCTCCACCTTCGCGGCCTTCACCATCGCGTCGGCCGCCTCCACCATCGCCGCGAACGAGCGGCACTCGATCATTCCCAGTGCTTCGGCCATCTCCGATCCTCCTGTTCCCGTCTCTCTCAGCTTCCGGGGCGTTTCTCTCTCACGTGTTCTACGACTTTGCCGCGTGTCCGGGAAGGCCCTGGATCGCCCTCTCGGCCGCGGGCAGAGCCACGTCGATGTCGCGGTCGGCTCCGGCCAGATAGACCCTGCCGAACGAGCCGAACGAGACGATCTCCAGAACCTTGATGTGGGCGGCCTTCTCCGCCTCGTTCGCCGCGAGCGCGGCGTTCGCGGCCGGCTGGCACTCCAGGATGTAGAGCGACTGCCCTGCCACGATCATGTGGCCGTGGCGGGTCCGGTTGATGAGCTGCGTCTGCCTGTCGTCGAGGCCCCGGATCACCGTCGAGGAGAGGATCTCGGGCTTGATCCGGTCGCCCTCGGCCCTGCCGATCTCCCGAAGAATCGCCTCGCCCGCGCGGCGCACCTCCGCCTGCTCGTCGTGGTGGACCTCCAGGAGGCCGTACAGCCGCTCCACGATCTGCATCCCGGGCGTGACGGAGGTCTCCTTGACCGCGATGTCCGTGAGCCGGTTGATCGCGATCCCGGGGGAGACCTCGATGAAGAGGGAGGCCTGTCCGCCGACCGGCAGGAAGCCCTTCGCGACCGTCCCGAGGAAGGCCGCGTGCTGCTCCTGGAGCGAGTCGAGGAAGACGTAGCTTCTGAGGTCGATCACCGCTCTCAGTCCCTCCGGCCCTTCTGCGCCTCGCGCCCCGTGAGCGACTCGATCGCCCGGATGGCCGCGACCGAAGCCACGTCGATGTCCCGCTGCTCGCCTCCGAGGTAGACGCGCCCGAAGGCCCCGGTCATCCTCACGTCCACGACGTTGATTTCCGCCGCCTTTTCGGCCTCGTTCGCGGCGAAGCCCGCGTAGCCCGCGGGCTCGACCTCCAGGATGTAGAGCGACTCGCCGGCCACGAGCATCATCCCCTGGCGGTCGCGGTTGATGAGCTGAGCCTGGAGCGCGTCGACGCGCCGGATGACCTGCGAGGAGAGGACGCGCGGCCTGATGCGGTCGGCCTCGTTCAGGGAAAGGGCGGCGAGAATCGCGACGCCGGCCTGCCGGACCTCGGCCTGCGAGCGGCTGTGGACCTCGAGCATCCCGTAGAGCCGCTCGACGACCTGCATGCCGGGGCGCACGTCTGTCGCCTTGACGGCGACGTCGGTGACACGGTTGATCTCGATGCCCGGGGAGATCTCCACGATGAGGGAGGCCTCGAAGGCGACCGGAAGGAACCCGCGCGCGATCGTTCCGATGTACGCCGCGACCTGCGGCTGCATCGCGTCGAGCGTCACGAAGCTCCTCAGGTCCGCCATCAGGTGGCGCCTTTGGCCTCTCTGGAGGAGGTGGCGAGGCCCCGGGCTTCCTGGACGATCTTCACGCCGACCGAGGCCCCGATCCGTGTCGCGCCCGCGGCGATGAGCTTCTGCGCATCCTCGGCCGACCGGATTCCGCCCGACGCCTTCACGCCGAGCTTCCGGTCCACGGCCTGCGCCATGAGCGCGACGTCGCGCGCCGTGGCGCCGCCGGTGGAGAAGCCGGTCGAGGTCTTCACGAACTCCGCGCGCGCCTTCCGGGCGGCCACGCAGCCGGCCACTTTTTCCTCGTCCGTCAGAAGCGACGTCTCCAGGATGACCTTGAGGATCGCGCCGCCGTCGTGAGCGGCTTCCGCCACGGCGCGAATGTCGTCCTCGACGGCCGGAAGGTCCCCCGACTTGAGCGCCCCGATCGCGATGACCATGTCGATCTCGCTCGCGCCCTCGCGGACGGCGCGCCGCGCCTCGAGAGCCTTCATCTCCCGGGGAATCGCCCCGAGCGGAAAGCCGACGACGGTGCACACGACCGAGGAGCTGCCGGCCAGGCGGGCCGCGCAGCGCCTGACGAAGACGGGATTGACGCACACAGACGCGAAGCCGAACTGAGCGGCCTCGTCACAGAGCTTGTCGATGTCCGCGTACGTGGCGTCGGCGCGGAGAAGGGTGTGATCGATGAAGCGTGCGAGATCCTTGGGCACTTCCCCGACGCCGGGCGCCGCCGACACCCGGCATCCCGGCCCGACGCACGCGATCATCGAGCGGACGGTGTCGGGACAGCGCGTCACGCAATGCCCGCCCGCCGGGCACTCCGTGGCGCCCGCGGCCGCGCACCCCGCGCAGCCCGCGCACGTGGGCGGGTTGAGGAGCGAGGGATTCGCCGCGAGGACCTGCGTGATCCGGTCGACGAGCGAATCGAAGTCGGGTGAGGTCATGGGCGGAGAGCTCCTCGAGGTCGCCGGAGGGCGCGAGCTCTCCGGCGCGTTTCCGCGTGTGGCGTCGATTGCGTCGATCATAGCGACTCGGCGCCTGTGCCGCTCCGCGGTGCACTCGGCGGACAGGAAGACGTCCACGATCTGGAGCGCCAGGTCCTCGGCGATATATCCGGCCCCGAGAGTCAGAACGTTCGCGTCGTTGTGCTCCCGGGCGTTCTTCGCGGTGGCGAGGTCGAAGGCCATGCCCGCGCGCACGCCCGCGACCTTGTTGGCGGCCATGGCCGAGCCGATGCCGGCGCCGTCGACGACGATGCCCCGTCCGGCCTGCCCCCAGGCGACCGCTTCGGCGGCGGCGCGCGCGAAGACGGGATAGTCGACCGGTTCGGTAGAGCTCGTCCCGACGTCGAGAACGTCCACACCCCGGGACTCGAGGTGCCTCTTGATCGCTTCTTTCAGGGCGAAGCCGCCGTGGTCAGCGCCCAGGACCACCCGTCCGGCCGCGCCCATTCCTACCGTCGCCCTCGGACGTCAACCGGTCGCCGCGCTACTCCGATTTTCACGGCAAGAAGTCTACTGCCTGCCGGACCTCACTCGTACCGGAGCGCGTCCGCCGGATCCATCCGCGCGGCGCGGCGCGCGGGGAGCGCGGAGGCGGCGAGGACGAGAAGAAAGCCGATCGCGAGGATCCCGAGGACGTGGAGGGGCTCGGGCCTGAACGGCATCCACGAAAGGTAGTAGACCTTCGCGATCTCGGGCGGGAAACGCACCGCGCGGAACGCCGTGAGAAGGAAGCACACGAGAAGCCCGAAGAGAACGCCGAGAGCGAGGCCCGCGCCGCCGAGCAGCATCCCCGAAAGGCGAAACGCGCGGGTGACCAGCGCGGGCGGCGCGCCGAGCGCCGCGAGGACGCCCACCTCCCGCGTCTTCTCCGCGAGAAGGACGACGAGCGACGAGACGACCGTGCCGGCCGCCACGGCCACGATGAGCGTGAGGACGACGAACAGCAGCGTCTGCTGGACGGCGAGCGCTTCGAAGAGGTCGCGGTTGAGGATCTTCCAGTCGAGCACGGTCGCGTTCTCTCCGAGGAGCTTTCGGGCGGCGGCCACGGTCTCGCCCGAGTCGGCGGGCCGGCGGAGCTTCATCTCCCAGACGCCCTGGCGGGCGCCCGGGGGCGCGAGACGCTCGAAGACCGGGAGCGGGACCACCGCCCAGCCGTCGTCCACCTCCGAGAACCCCGTCTCGACGACCGCGGCCACCACGAGCGGCGTTCGCGCCGGAACCGTGAGGCCGGCCGCGAGCGCGGCGGACGAGGTCTCGAGGATGATCGTCGTTCCTTTGGAGGCGCCGAGCGTCCTCGCGAGCCCTGCTCCGAGGAGGACGGGCGTCTTCCCCTTCTCTTCGAGGTCCGCGAAGGACTTCGCGAGGCCGGGCACCGCGCCGAGGAGGCGCGTGGTCTCGAGGCCGTCGGGCAGCTCGAGCGCCTTCACGAGCGCGTCCACGCCGTCGGGCGCCCGTGAAGACAGGATGAGAGCCGGCGCGAACGCCGTGCGGGCGACGGCCGTCACGTTCGGAAGGGCCCGCAGTTGCGTCCGCTGCTCTTCGACGTTCGCGCCCGGTTCCGGCATCGCGACGACTTCCGCGCTCGTCCCGGCGAGCTTCTCGGCGAGATCGTGCCGGTAGCCCGACATGAGCCCCATCGCGACGACGAGCGAGGCGGCTCCCAGCGCGACTCCGAAGAGAGCGAGAAGCGAGACCGTCTTCGGCAGCCCGCGCCGGCTGCCGAGGAGAAACCGCTTCGCGAGGAAGGCGGGAACGTTCAGTTCTTCCACTCCTCCTGCTGCACCTTCCACGCGCCGCCTTCCCGGACCATGTGGACGACTCCGTTCTGAACGTTGCCGTCCTGCTTGCCGCTGACGGTCAGCTCCGCCGTGTCGCCCTTTTCGGCGAGCTTCAGGACCTCGATGTCCGTCGCCGACATCATCTTGACCATCTTCACCATCTTCGTCGCGTCCGGGTCGTCGAGGTGCTTCGCCTGGTCCTTCGACATGAGCTTCTTCATCGCCCCGAGGTCCTCTTTCTGGACCGCCGCGAGGAAGTCCGCGTACACCTTCGCCTGCGGGCTCTTCCGGGCCGCCGCCGTCTCCGACGCCGACGGCGCCACGGGCTTCGCCTTGCGGGCGATGTCGGCCTTGAACGAGACGTCGAACGAATAGGTGTTTCCGAAGAACTCGTGCGGCTTCGCGCTCCTGTAGCGCCCCTCCACGGTTTTCCCGTCGAACGTCTTCTTCTCGAAGACGTCCTCGCTCGAAAGGCCGCTCGGGCTCGCCTTCGTGAACCCGTTGTGCCGGAACGAGGTGGAGATGGGCTTCTGGTCGGCATCCAAGGTGATCTCGAACGCGTGAAGCTTTCCCGCGTCGGCCATGTGGATGCGTTCGAACTCGTCCTCGAGCGCCTTCGGGTCCAGCGGCACGTCGCTGACGATCACGGTGACGTCTTCCTTCGTCTTGTCGAAGAAGCCCGGCCTGGCGAAGGCATAAGCGTATTTCACCTGCGTCGACTTGCCGTTGACGGTGAGCGTGCCGTCCGCCCTCCCTTCGGCGGCGGCCCGCGGCGCCACCGCCGCGACCCCCGCCGCGAGAACGACCCCCGCGAGGAACGCACGAGCTCCTGATTTCATCTGGCCCTCCTTGGACGGGAACACTTCAGTGACCTTCGCCACGCTCCACGAGGCTCACGAACTCGTCGAAAAGCGAGTCCGAGTCGTGCGGGCCCGGGGAGGATTCCGGATGGTACTGCACCGCGAAGACGGGCCGGTCCGCCACACGGAAGCCCTCGCAGGTCCCGTCATTGAGGTTCACGTGCGTGAGCGTGACGCTTCCCGGCAGCGAGTCGGCCGCGACGGAGAAGCCGTGGTTCTGCGACGTGATGGCGACCCGGCCCGTCTGAAGGTTCTTCACCGGATGGTTCGCGCCGCGGTGGCCGAACTTGAGCTTGTACGTCGAGCCGCCGAGCGCGAGGCCGAGGAGCTGCTGGCCGAGGCAGATGCCGAACACGGGGACACCCGACTCGACGAGGCGCTTCACCTCCGCGACGCACGACGGCAGCGCGTCGGGGTCCCCCGGCCCGTTCGAGAGGAAGTAGCCGTCGAATCCCTCCGCGAGGAGCTCCCCGGCGGTCGTGGCCGCCGGGAACACCGTCGGCTCGAGGCCGCGCGCGGCGAGCATCCTCAGGATGTTCCTCTTGATGCCGTAGTCGATCGCCGCCACGCGCCCTTTTCGCGCGCACCCCGGGGGAAGCGCGAAGCCGTAGCGCGTCGTGGTCCCGACCGTGAGCGCGAGCGCGGCGCCCGCCATCGTGGGCTGCTCCCTGACTCTTTCAACGAGCGCCGCCGCATCGGCCCCGGACGCCGTCTCGGTGGAGATCGCGCCGCGCATGACGCCGCGGCTCCTGAGATGCCGCACGAGGGCGCGCGCGTCCAGCTCGTCGATTCCCACGACGCCGCCTTCGACGAGCCCCCGCCCGATCGGCTCCCTGCCGCGGGCGCTCGAGAACCGGTCCGGAAAATGCCGCGCGCAAAAGCCCGCGACCTGGATCCTCGCGGACTCGACGTCCTCGTCGTTGAGGCCGTAGTTTCCGACGTGCGAGGCCGTCATGACGACGATCTGCCCGCGATAGGACGGATCGGTCAGCGTCTCCTGGTAGCCGGACATCCCCGTGTTGAAGACGACCTCGCCGAACGTCGTTCCCGGCGCCCCGACGGCGCGGCCCGAAAAGGTCCGGCCATCCTCGAGGACGAGCACCGCGCCGCTCACGTCGTTCTCCCGACCGCCGCCGCGATGGGGCGGATCTGGTCCATCAGCTCGCCGAACACCTCGGGCGTGATCGCCTGCGGGCCGTCCGAAAGAGCCTCGACCGGCTTGTGGTGTACCTCGACGAGGATGCCGTCGGCGCCGACCGCGATCGACGCGCGCGACATGGGGACGACCTTGTCCCGGCGCCCGGTCCCGTGAGACGGGTCGACGACGATCGGCAGGTGCGACAGGCGTTCGACCGCCGGCACGACCGAGAGGTCGAGCGTGTTGCGCGTGAAGTCCGAGAACGTGCGGATGCCACGCTCGCACAGGACGACGTTCGGGTTGCCTTCCGCGAGAACGTACTCGGCCGCCAGCAGAAACTCCTCGAGCGTGGCCGACATTCCGCGCTTCAGGAGCACGGGTTTCCCGGTGCGACCCGCCTTCTTCAGGAGCTCGAAGTTCTGCATGTTGCGCGCGCCGACCTGAAGGCAGTCGGCGTACGAGGCCACGAGGTCGACCGTCTCGGTGTCGAGCACCTCGGTGACGACGGGCAGGCCCGTCGCCTCACGGGCCTCCGCGAGGAGCTTCAGGCCCTCCTCGGCGAGGCCCTGAAAGGCATAGGGCGACGTCCGCGGCTTGTAGGCGCCGCCGCGGAGGAGATCGGCGCCCCTCTTCTTGACCTCACGCGCGATCGTGAGCGTCTGCTCACGGGTCTCGACGGCACACGGCCCCGCGATGACGACGATGCGCCTGCCGCCGACGGGGACGCCGCCCACGGAGACGATCGTGTCCTCGGGATGGAACTCGCGGGAGACCAGCTTGTAAGGATGCGAGACCTGGATGACCTCGAGAACGCCGGGC
>Ga0335077_10003878_pt1 | contig 18177 bp, 17 predicted proteins | sample Lox_Sample_31_FD_207151 | JGI IMG/M metagenome (GOLD analysis project Ga0335077, IMG submission 207151) | Soil microbial communities from Loxahatchee National Wildlife Refuge, Florida, United States - Lox_Sample_3.1 | ecosystem: Environmental > Terrestrial > Soil > Wetlands | place: USA... | reverse complement strand
TTTCACAATGTCCAGGGATGCATAGGACTGGGTCTTGGGCAAGTAGTCGAAGGCGCCGTTGTCGAGCGCCTCGAAGGTGATTTCGGCGCCTTCCTGGGTGAGCGAACTGATCATGATCACCGGCCGCGGGGTCTCCTGCATGATCCGTTTCAGAGTCTCCAGCCCGTTCAATCGCGGCATTTCAATGTCCAGGGTTACGACGTCAGGCTGGAGCTTCGCGGCCTTCTCCAACGCTTCTATGCCATTCTGAGCGGTGTCCACAACCTTCAGGCACGGATCGGACTCGACCATGCGGGTAAGTGCGGTTCGCATGAAGGCGCTGTCATCGGCGACCAGAACCCGGATAATGCCCGCATTGTCCGATCCGTCTTTCATTGTGCGCGATAGAGCAGGTTCACCAGACGGTGGACCTCATCCATGTAAGCTTCGAGTTCAAAGGTGAACCGGGCCCAGTCGAAATCCTTGAGCGAAGAACAGGACTGGAGGAGAAGCTCAAACCCCGGGGCCTCCAGTAAGTTGACCTCGCGCTTCTCGGTGTGACCGTGGCCCAGCCCGCTCATGCGGCAGAGCAAATCGCTGATAGAAATCAGCGCGACCAGGTCGCAGTAGGCGGTCGCCCGCGGCACGTCGTGGTGCCAGCTGACCACTTCGACGACGTCAGGCATGAAATTCCAGCGTTCGGCCAGAATCCGGCCACTCTCACAATGGGTGATGCCTAGCGTGGCGGCCTCGGCTTCGTGCAGCGGAATGCCTTCCCGGCGTGCCAGTTCCATGGCGGAGCGGAACTCGGTGGGCAGGATCCACAGGTTGACCACGATCCCGATGTCGTGCAGCAGCCCGGCCAGATAGGCTTTCCCTGGATCTTTGAAACCAATCTTGTTGGCGAACTGGCGGCAGACCAGGGCGCAGCCGAAGGAGTGCTCCCAGAACACCAGCGGATCGATGCCGGCGTGGCTGCTGGGCAGCAAGGTCAGGACGCAGCAGGAAGTGGCAATGTCGCGCATGCGCTGCATGCCGAGGGCGACCACCGCGCCGCGCACGCTATCCACCGTCTGGTACCGCCCGAACAGCGGCGAGTTCGCCATGTGGATACACTGAGCCACCAGGGATTTATCCTGGGAGATCAGATCGACGACCTTCTGAATCTCAAGCTGTTCCAGCGGCTTTTCCAGGTAGCGCAGCAGGGGTGTAAGAACGACGGGCACGCTTGGCATCTTATCCATTCCCGCCAGGCGTTCGAGGAGCACTTGTTTGGCGTCAGCTGCCATAAGTCACCTAAGGTTTCACCCGTCTATCCGATTTCACGTACGCGGTCGCCGAAGGCAGGTGAACTAAGCGAAAGTCTTCGCTGATCCCGTACAGCGATTCGGAGTGTCCCAGAAACAGATAGCCATGGGGCAGCAGATCGTTATAGAAGTGTTGAATCACCTGGCGTTTGGAGACGCCGTCAAAGTAGATCAGCACATTGCAGCAGAAAATCACATCCAGCCCCTTCATGAAGGCCATCCGTGCGTTATCGAAGAGATTGAGGCGGCTCATATTGACTTTCGCCTTGACCTCCGGAGAGACCTGCAGGGCATCGTCCTTGCCCAGAAAGTATTTCTGCTTGTAATAGGGAGTAAGGTTGCGCGTGCTATAAGTTCCGTAAATGCCCTGCTTGGCATGTGCCAGGGATCGCTCGTTCAGATCGGTGGCGAGAATCTCGAAGCTCCAGTCCCTCAATCGTCCGGCTGTTTCCTCCAGCAGCATCATGCTAAGGGTGTAGGGCTCTTCCCCGGTGGAGCAGCCGGCACTCCAGATCTTGAGATGGCGCAGGGGCAATTTTGCCCGGGCTTCGATAATGTGCGGCAGAACGATGTTACGTAAGGCGTCGAGCTGCGGCTGATTGCGGAAGAAGCAGGTCTCGCCAATAGTGATTTCGTTGAGCAGCGCCACCAGTTCCGCCTGCCGGTTAGGTTTGACGGTCAGACACTCGAAATACTCCTGCAGCGACTTCACGCCCAGGCTGTCCATCCGCTTCGAGCAGCGGTCCTCGAGCAGGCGCAATTTGTTGTCGGGCTGAAAGATGCCGGCGACCTGGTAGATGAGATCGCGGATCTTGGTGAGATGGGGATTAGGCGGTCCATCCAGCCGTGCCGGAGATAATGAGGAAACGGTGGTTGCGGGTGTGGTCACGCTATCTCCTGTGCCGTGGGATTCGCCGGGGGATGGGCCGAACTGAGCAAAGATGTCGGGTCCAGCACCAGCCTGACGCGCCCATCGCCGCTGATGGTGGCCCCGGCCATGCCGGAGCAGTGCTGCAGGTAGCGGCCCAGGGGCTTTATGACTGTCGACTCCTGAGCCACCAGGTGATCGACCAGCAGGGCAACCCGTTTTTCGCCGACCCCCATGATGACGACCTTCTTTTCCGCCTCACTCCCCGCTGCGGACCGGGTATGAAATATCTCGGCCAGCCGCAACACCGGTAACGTCTCGTCGCGCAACCGCAGCACCTCTCTGCCTTCGATGTGGTGTACCTCGTTGGAGCGGATGCACGCTGTCTCCAGCACCGAGCGCAGGGGTAGTCCATAAACTTCGTCCGCCACCCGGACCAAGAGCACGGGAAGAATGGCCAGAGTAAGCGGCAAGCGCAGAAGCACGGTTGTGCCGAAACCGAGCTGGCTGTCGAGTTCCACCGTGCCATTCATTTTTTTCAGGTTGGAGCGGACCACATCCATGCCCACGCCGCGGCCTGAGATGTCGTTGACCTTTTCGGCGGTGCTGAATCCGGGCAGAAAGATGAAGTCGAAAATCTCCCGGCGATTAAGCCCCCGGGCTTTTTCCGCGCTGACGAGCCCCTTCTCAACCGCTTTCCGGACGATGCGCTCGGGATCGATTCCGGCGCCATCATCGCCCACGCTGATCACGATCTGGTCGCCTTCCTGCGATGCCTCGAGTCGAATTGCGCCCTGGCGCGGCTTCCCGGCCTGCTCGCGAATCGCGGGCAGTTCCAGGCCATGATCCAGAGAATTCCGAACCAGATGAACCAGCGGATCGCCGATGAGCTCGACCATGGTTTTGTCGATTTCGGTTTCCTCGCCGTGAACCACCAGTTCAACCTCTTTCTGCAGGCTGCGCGCCACGTCGCGGACCAGGCGCGGAAACTTGCGGAACACAGTGTCGATGGGAACCATGCGGGTGTTCAGTCCGGCCACCTGTAATTCTTCGGTGATAAAGCTCAGGCGCGCAGTCGACTGGCTGAGTGCCGAATCCAGCGCTTCCCCCGAAATACGAGCCGCCGCCACGTCCCGGCTGAGCTGGGTCAGGCGGTTTCGCTCCAGCACCAACTCCCCTACCAGGTTGATGAGTTCATCCAGCTTGCGCACATCCACCCGCATGGTCTGAGCCGCGGCTGCGGCGGCGGCGGTTTCGGTGGATTGTTTTTGCTGGATCAGCGCATTGCCGACCTCGGCAGGTGAGGCGAGGCCTTTTTCGACCAGCAGTTCGCCGATCTTTACCGGCTCGGATGCCTGGGCCTGCTCCTGCAAGGTTTTCTGCAAGCTGGCAGGATCGACGGTTCCTTCCGCCACCAAAATCTCGCCCACACGAAGCGGAACGTCGGAGGGCTTTTGCACGCTTTCCAGCTCGCGAAGCAGCCCATCGAGGTCGTATTCCTTCAGCCCCCCCTGGCGTATATCTCCCAGCATTTTTCCCAGTTGATCGCGAGTCCGCAACAGGGCATCGATCATGGGGCCCGAAAGCTGAATCTCTCCCCGGCGCAACAGATTGAGCACATCTTCCGCGCGGTGGCTTAAGCGCACCACTGGCTCGAAGCCAAGGAAGCCGGAGGTGCCTTTGATGGTGTGCAGCGCGCGGAAGATGCGGTTGAGCAGGTCGGCGTCGGCCGGGGTAGATTCCAGCGTCACCATGTCCTGATCCATGCGCTGGAGAAGTTCCTCAGACTCCAACAGAAACTCCTTTAACAACGCTTCATCTTGAAGAAAGTTGTCGCTCACCGCGATCCTCATTCCTCGCCGAAAGCAAGCTCGATCAGCTGGCTGCCTGCGCGCAGACCAGGTCGGCCGAATCGCCCATCAACCGATCCACATCCAGCAGGATCAGCAGCCGGTTGTCCAGTTTGCCCACGCCGGACACATACTCCCGCTCGACTTTTCCCAGGCGGGGTGGCGGCTCGACGGTGTCCGCTGGAATGCGCAACACTTCCGACACCGAGTCCACGATGAAGCCCAGCACCGTGCCATGGACCTCGACCACAACGATGCGGGTTTGCTTGTCGTGCGGCAGGTCTTCCAAGCCGAAGCGTTTGCGCAAGGCGATTACCGGAATGACTTTGCCCCGGAGATTGATCACTCCATCCACGAAGTCGGGGGAATTGGGCACGCGGGTCAGCTGCTGCACGCGGATGATTTCTTGCACCCGCAGAATATTCAGGCCAAACTCTTCTCCCCCGATGTGAAAGCTGACGAGTTGCAGCAGTTCATCGTGGGGCTGGCCCGCATTCTGGGTGGCAGCCTTAGGAGCAGAAGTTCCGCTGTTCTTGATCTCCGATTCCATGTCTCTCTCCTCGATGTTCGTTAACCGAAGCCCGGGGTTTCAGCGAGCCGACGCCGCGAAGGCCTTGGTGGCTTCGCGCGTGCCGGCTCCGGAATCCAGCGCCCTGCTGTGGCCATTGGGCCGAGCCGCGCTGCGCCGCCCTGGGCGATAGCTGTTGCCGTTTTCTCCCAGCTTGAAGTTGCCCACCATCTTCTGCAGATCCAGCGCAAGGCCCGAAAGGTCCTGGCAGGCTTTGGCGGATTGCTGGGCTCCTACCGCCGATTCCTTCACCAGCCTGGCAATCTGATCCATGTTGGTGTTCACCTGCTCGGCGGCACTGGACTGCTCGGTAGCCGCGGTGGCGATGTGGGTGATCATCTCGCCGACCTCTTCCGCCATATGAATGATCTCTTTGAGCGAGTCACCGGCGGAGGTAGTGGTTTTCACGCCGTCCTCAACTTGCCGGTTGCCCTCCTCCATGGCAAATACCGCGGTCTTGGTCTCGTCCTGAATGTTCTTGATCATCTGGGCGATTTCCTTGGTGGCGGTGGTAGTGCGCTCGGCCAGCTTGCGCACTTCATCGGCGACCACCGCGAATCCGCGGCCTTGTTCTCCAGCGCGGGCCGCCTCGATGGCGGCGTTGAGGGCCAGCAGGTTGGTTTGATCGGCGATGTCATCAATCACGCCAATGATGCGGCCGATCTGATCCGAACTCTTGCCCAGTTCCTCCATCTTCTTGGCGGTCGCCCCTACCGAGGCGGCGATGCCGCGCATCTTGGTCAGGGTGTCATCGACGATGGATCCTCCGTGGCGCGCAGTTTCGGCGGCCCGCCGGGCGGATTCGGCCGCCTTATTGGAATTGTCAGAAACCTGCAGCACCGTGGACGACATTTCCTGCATGGCAGTCGCCACTTGTGTCGTCTGGTCCTTCTGGGTCTCAGAACTTTGCGCTTGCTGGGTGGCGGAGGAAGAGATTTCTTCGCTGGCGCTGGCCACATGTTCTGCGGTTCCGGCGATCGACTGAATCAGGTCACGCAGATTGTTTTTCATAAGGTTCAGAGCGGCCGTGGCTCTGCCGATCTCATCCCCGCTGGCTACCTCCACGTCGGAAATCCCCAGGTCATTGGCGGTAATCTGTTCGATCATGACCAGCATACGGGTGATGCCGCGGCTAATGGAGCGCACCGTCAGGATGGCCACTATGGATCCGATCAGGATGCCGCCCAGGCTCAGACCTACCGTCAGCCAGCGGGTGTGTGCCTGGGTCGCGTCTTGCTCGGCGCCGGCGGCATCCCTCCGCTTCTCCTGATAGGCAATCAAGTCGGCGATTGCTTTACGCAACTCGCCACGGGCGGCACTGGTCTGCGGGCTGAATACCAGATCTACCGCGTCGCTGGTCTTGCCGGCGCGGCGCAATTGAATTTCGTGATCTGCCTGGGCTCGCCAGGCTTGCTGGGTGCGGGTAATGTCAGCCAGCAGTTTCTTGCCTTCGTCGGTAACCACCAGCTTAGTGAGCTGGTCAAGGGCATCTTTGTATTCCTGTTTGCCCTCCTCATCATGTTTAAGCAAGTCTTCCTGGTCGCGCAAAAGAAAGCCACGAATCCCAACCGCCTGCTTCTCAATTGCTCCCTCTACCTTAATGGCGAGCGATTTCTTTTCCACAGCGCCACTGAACCGGTCCGACTCGGCATCAAGCTCGTTGATCGAACTGTAAGTTACGATGCCAAGCGTGACGAGAATCAGCAGCAGACTGCCGAACCCGACTCCCAGCTTGGCCTTCAAACTCAGCTTGCTCAGCATGACCAACCTCCGTTGTGAATGCGCGTCGAGCGCAGCAGATTGATTTCGGTTTTCCAAGGCTCGCGCTCTCAGGTCCGCAGCGCTCAGGAAAAGCCGGAAAATGTAAAACCTGTGCCCAGAGGGTGCATCGGCAAGCTGTCATGGGACTTTAGTTCGCGGAAGCTTCTGCGTTCTCCGCTCCGGCCCAGGATGGCTTGAATAATTGCGCCAGCGACCTGGGCGTAGTGTGAGCCGATATTGACCCGGTACGAATGGACGCGACCCGCGACATTGCCTCATGGCGTGACCGGCGGAGGCAGAGGAATCCGGGGGTCGGCTTTGCCGGGGGCGGCATCCCGCGCCGCCGGGCTCGCAATCTTGGGGAGGCCCGTGACGCCCAGCACCACCAGGTCAACCCGCCGGTTCAGGGCCCGGCCGGCGTTGCTGTCGTTGGCGGCGATCGGATGAAATTCCGCATAGCCGGCCGCGGACAGTCTGGCCGGGTCAAAGTCGTACTTCACGATGAGCAGGCGCACGATTTCCGCGGAGCGTGCCGTCGACAGCGCCCAGTTATCGGCAAACTGCGAATTGTGGATGGGGATGTTGTCGGTATGCCCTTCGATGCGAATCCGGTATTTCCGTCCAGCCAGCAGCGCCGCCATGCGGCCGAAGGCCACTTGCGAACTGGACTTGATGTTGGCCGAGCCGCTGTCGAAGAAACCCAGTTCCTGAAGACTGATCACCAGTCCGTCGGGCACGGTGCGCAGGGCGATTTCCTGGCGCGCGATCTGCGGCGCCAGCGTGCGTTCCAGTTCTCTGCGTAATCCGGTGAGGTCGCCGTTCTCTTCGTCTCCCGCCGGCCTCCCGCTGGAGGCCGGCACCAGCCGTCCGAGGGCCGCCCGCCGCTGCGCATTTTCGATCGCCTGCACGCTGTTGAAAGGCATGGGCTCGTGGTTATCGACGGGCACCTGCGTGGTGGAGGCGGGAAAAACACCCAAGTCCTGAAACGCCACCTGGATGGCCAGAGCCAGCTTGCCCACCTTGCGCTGATCGACCTGCGAGGTGGAATACATGACCACAAAGAAAGCGAACAGCAGGGTGATGAAATCGGCGTAGGAAACCAGCCAGCGTTCGTGATTGGAGTGTGGGGCCGATCTTTGCTTGCGTCTCCTCATGCACCGGCTGCCATACTCTTCGCGGCCGCGGGTTGCTTTCTGGCTTGCGCCAGGAACCCCAGCAGCTTGGTTTCCAGCATGCGCGGATTCATGCCTTCGAGTATCGAGACCACGCCCTCCAGCGTCATTTCGTGGATGACCTGCTCCTCACGAATACGGATCTTCAACTTTCCCGCCGAGGGCAGCAGGAACAGATTGGCCACTCCGACCCCGTAAATGGTCGCCACGAAGGCGACCGCGATGCCTTTGCCCACTTCATCGATCTTGTCCAGGTGCTGCATCACTTGGATCAGCCCGAGCACCGCGCCGATGATGCCAATGGTGGGAGAAAAACCGCCTGCCGCCTCAAAAACCTGAGGAATTTTCTCTTCATGTTCGATCTGGTTGTCCAACTCCAGCTCCATCATGCTGCGCAGTTCCTGCGGTTCGGTGCCGTCGACGGCCAGCATCAGGGATTTTTGCAGGAAGGGGTCGGCAATCCTATTCAGCTCCTTGTCGAGTGAGACGATGCCCTCGCGCCGCGCCTGGTTGGCGTATTTCACCAGCGCGCGGATGACTTCCATGGGGTCATGCTTGGGCTCAAACAGCACCTGCGCCAGCCGGCGGAACGCAGCCATTACCACGGCGAGAGGAAAAGAAATCAGGACAGCCCCCAGCGTGCCGCCAAAGACGATCATGGCAGCGGTCGGCTGGAGAATCTGGCTGAGGTTGCCGCCCTCGAGCAACAAGCCTGCCAGAATTCCGCCCACACCCAAGAAGATGCCCCCCAGTGTGGCTTTATCCACGGCAATCGGCCTCAGGTCTTTTCTTCAGTGGCCGGCTCGCACCCGGCAAGGGACATCACGGCCCCGCCGTCCCAGGCCGGAACCAATCCGCGCAGGACCGAACGGCGAAAGTCAACAATGCGGCCCAGCACCTCAGGGGGCGTCTCCCGCACCAGAAGTTTCTCGCCGGTGATTAGGGTGATGACCGTGTCGGGCGCCTGCTCCACAAACTTGATCAAGTCGGAGTTGACGGCCAGGGGATGGTTGTTCAAACGAGTAAGTTGAATCATCCTTTCGCCTCATTGCCAGGGTGGCGGCGCCGCCAAGGCGCAAGGTGCCCCTGAACAGAGATATCGGCCAGCCAAAATGCGGCTTCAGACGGGGTCACCCAAGGTCGGATTACCGAGGTTCACGCCCTTTGGCGGCTTGCCCTCTAAAGCCCGCGGCTGGCTTGCCGATGTGCGAATTGAAAGCAAGCGGTTCCGTGAAGTGAGTAAACGGAACAGGACCTCCGCAGAGAAAACTGGGGAGGCGGTTCTAGGGAAGACGGAACCAACTAAACCAAGGAGCAATTCCAATGGCACTCAGTATTCTGAATAACATTCCGTCCCTGGCCGCACAGAACCAACTGGCGATCACGGGATCGAATCTGCAGAGGACACTGTTCCGCCTATCCTCCGGATCACGCATCAACAGCGGTGCGGATGATGCTGCTGGACTGGCGATCGCGGACGGGTTAAGAGCCAACATCACAGCTCTCACCCAGTCGGCTCGAAACGCAAACGATGGTGTGGGCAGCTTGCAAGTGGCCGACGGCTCTCTCGCCCAGGTCACCACCCTGCTGAACCGCGCCGTCACCCTGGCTACTGAATCAGCCACCGGCACGGTGTCTGACTCGCAGCGTACCGCCCTGGATGCCGAATTCACCGCGATCAAGTCGGAAATCGACCGAATCGGGTCCAACACTACCTTCAACGGAACGGCGGTGTTCACCGCATCCCCGACCAACGTCTACCTCAGCGACTCCACCAGCGGAGGTGCCAGCACCATCTCCGTGACTACCGGTTTGCTGTCTTCTCTCGGCATCGGGCTGGGCGCCAACGCCAGCAACGTGCTGAGCGCGATCGGCAACGCCGCCGCGAACGACACCGTCACCATTGGCACGCAAACGTACACCTTCAAAGCGGCGGCCGCTGCGGCCAATGAAGTTACGATTGGCGCGAACGTGGCCGAAACCCTGGCCAACCTCGCGGCTGCAGTGAACGGTGCCGCGGGCGCCGGTGTGGCCTATGGCACCGGCACGGTAGCCAATGCGGATGCGACCGCGGTAGCGGGCGCTTCTACGGTTACATTCACCGCCAAAGTGGCAGGCACGGGTGGGAACGCCATCGTTTCCACCGAAACCGCGGCCAACTTTGGTTTCAGCAATGGAGCGACGTTCACGGGTGGTTCCGGTTCGGCTGGCTTGACGACGGCTGCGGCCGCCCAGGCAGCGTTAACCGCCATCAACAGCGCCATCCAGTCGGTGGCCGGCACCCGCGGCCAGATTGGTGCGGCCATTAACCGCCTGCAGAGCGCCGTCAACGTCATTCAAAACCAGTCGCAGAACCTGTCTTCCGCCGAAGACGGAATTCGCGCGGCTGACATTGCTCAGGAAGTGGCCAACATGACCAAGTACTCGATCCTGAACCAGACCGGCATTTCCTCACTGGCGCAAGCCAACCAGATGCAGCAGAGCGTGCTCGCGCTGCTCCGGTAAGAGGCCTCAAGGAGAGGTGAGACAAACCGCTCTCCTCTCCTTGGATTTGTTTTAAGAGCGAGGTCGTATGCGCATCGACGCTCTTCAAGCAGCCGCAACCGCCGCTGAGACTGCCATCAGCGACTCTTCCCACCATTCTGCCGAAACCAAGGACGTGCCGGCCTCTCCGCCCCCCACGTCGAACGCCGAGCCAGCTGCCGACGCAAAATCACGCGAACTTAGCGTCAGCGTTTCTTTTGTGGAAAATCAGGTCATCGTCTATCGCTTCGTCGATAAGGACACGGGCGATCTCATCCAGCAAGTTCCACCCGAGGAAGTCTTGGAAGTAATGCGGGGTATCGACGAAATGTTGAATGAGGAAAACATCGCTCATCAAAAAATAGACATCCGCTCATAACCAAGGATGTAGTGCGGGAGAAAATATGTCTGTCAGCATCAATCTCAACACCAGCAACGCCTCGTCAGGAACCGGCATTGATGTCACTTCGGTCGTAAATCAGATTCTGGACGGGGACCGGGCAAACGAACGCTTGTGGCAGGCGCAGGAAGCCACCTTGGGCCAACAAGGCCTGGCCTTGAGCGCCATCGGCGCCAATATGAGCGACCTGCAAACCCAGGTAAACGACCTGAAGGACGTCTTCGGGAGCCTCACCGCCATGACCGCGACCTCGTCGCTGCCCGACGTCCTGGCGGCCAGCGCCCAGTCCTCAGCCACGCCCGGCACCCACCTCATCAACATCGGCAATCTAGCCACCACGTCGTCTTACTACACCGGTGAATTAGCGGACAGCGGTACGACCTTCTCAACCGGCAGCTTCAATCTCCAGGTAGGCAATGGAACCGCAGTGCCGATTACCGTGGATGGAACCAACAACACGCTCGACAAGCTGGCGACTTACATTAACCAGCAGAACCTGGGAGTTTCCGCCAGCGTGATCACCGATGCCAAGGGGGCCCGGCTGGCCCTGGTCAGCAATGCCTCCGGCGATCCCGGCGATTTGACCATCAGCGGCAATACCACCGGCCTGGTTTTTTCCAAGGCGGTCACCGGCAAGAATGCGACGCTCACGGTCGACGGCGTGCCGGTCAGCAGCAGCATCAACACCGTGACCACCGCGATTCCTGGAGTTACGCTGACGCTGTTAGGCCAATCAGACAGCGATATCCGGCTTACGGTCGGGGCCGACACTGCCCAGGCCGGCCAGGCCATCAGCGATTTTGTAACCAGCTATAACAAGGTCATGCAGTCTATCAACAGCCAGTTCACGGTCGATTCCACCGGCGCCGCCGGGGCGCTGGCCTCCAACAGCATGCTGCGTTCGTTGCAGGCCAGCCTCTTGTCGGACATCACCTACTCCCTCGATGGGAATAACGGGATCGTCAACTTGCAGTCTCTGGGGGTAGCGATGGGCAATGACGGCACCCTGAGCGTGGATTCCAGCAGGCTCAACGACGTGCTGGGCAGCCAGTTTGCCGATTTCAAGAATTTCTTCCAGGCACAAGGCGCGAAACAAGGTTTTGCCTTCAACCTCAGCAACGATCTCAACGCTCTGAACGGTCCCGGCAGCGGCCTGATCGCGATCAATCAGAACGAGATCAGCACTACCACCAAGATGCTGAGCGATCAGATCAACGACTTCGAGGATCGCCTGGTCGCGCGCCAGCAGTTGCTAATCAACCAGTACAGCCAGGTCGATGCCATGCTTCGCCAGCTTCCCCTGCTGGAGCAGCAGGTCACCGACCAGCTGGCCAGTATCAAAACCTCGTGACCGTCGACGCCAGATCCGTGTATCGACAGGCGACCGGGCAGAGCGCCAGTCCCGTGCACCTGGTCGTTCTGTTGTATGAGCAGATGGTTGACGATCTCCATCGCGCCCTTGCCGCCTTGGCTAACGGGAGCGCTGAAGTGCTCTCCCTGGAAGTCGGTCATGCCCTCGAGGTGCTGGGACAACTGCAGGGCCGTCTGGACATGGCACGCGGCGGCGAGGTGAGCCGCAATCTCGAGTCGTTCTACAATTTGACTCGTACCAGTCTGATACAGGCGCAGGTCCAGTCCTCAGCCGATATTCTGCGTAAGCAGGTAGCAAGTCTGTTAACGTTGAGAGAAGCGTGGATGGAGGTCGAACGCATTGAGGGCGCTGGAGACGTGACTTCACCAGCGACCGCAAATACGGCCGCCGCGACCGCGGGAAAAAAATTAAGTTGGAGTGTATAGTGTCGCCGGTTACAGAAGGATTGCGGCAGACCAATCGAAAACTGCGTGCCCTGCTCGACGCTCTAGCGCCTCCGGGCTCGGAACCCGTACCCGCCACGCCGGCGCAACTGGCAGACTTGTTCGCGGAAATCCTGCAGGCGGGAGAGTGGTTGCGCCAGCGGCCCGTGATGCCGAACGATCTCCGTCTTAACGAAGAAATCAATCAATATCGCAGCAACATGGAGAGGCTGCAGAGGGTTCTCCCTGTCTTAAGGGCTCACCTGCTAGCCGAGCGCGCCCACTTGGAGGAAGAACGCCGTCAAATTCAGGCCACCACCGCTTGGGTGCGCACCGCGCGAAAAACTACCTGAGCCATGCCCCTTACCGGGATCGATGCGCGCACAGCGGCATCGCGCGGCTTTACACCAGTTTTTCCAGCAACGTGTGTGTCAGCAGCAAAAGATTGGGGTGGGTAATCAGAACCGAGAACACAGCAACGATAAGCGCCACGCCCAACAGGTGAATCGGCGCGACTGGTGCGGCCGGGTCGACCTTGTCACCCTTTTCCAACAGGCGCTTCAGATGTTCCACGCGCGTGGAGAGCATGGAATCCTTCCCGGGAGGCAGAAAATAGGAAACCGCGCTCTCCGGGAGCAGCGGGCGGACCACCCGCAACCGCGCTACTTTGATCAGCGCCGACGCCAGCTCGACGACCGGAGTTCCGGATCGCATCGCGGACTCATCAGCGGCCAGCTCCGAGGCCAGCCTCCATTCGCGGTCCAGCCCGGCAAGGCGATCCAGCAGTGGCAGGCGGGTGGCTTGAAGAAGCAGTTGCTTCAGATTGTCGCCGGCTGAAACGTGCGCCAACTCATGAGCGATCGCCGCCGACGATTCCGAAGGCGTCAAACAGGACACCACCGGCCGGGAAAGAAACACCGTCGGCTTCAGAATTCCAGTGACCACGATAAGCGCGCTCGGATCCGCCACCTCAAAAATCTCGATACCCTTTTGATCCGGTGTCAACTTGCGCGCTGAGCTCATCCACTGCCGCTTCAGACGATCCAACCGCACCCATGCGCGAATGGCGCGATAGGCGGAAGCCAACATCAGGCTGAGGCCCAGGCCAGCCAATGCCATTAAAAGGAAATCCGGACGCTCATTGGTGTGGGCAGGCTCATGAAGAACGAACGCCGGCAGTACGATCCCCAGGCTGACCAGCAAGCCCGTGGAAGCAGGCAGTACGCGAACCAGAAACGCGGCCTGCGCTCGCAGCCGTGCCGGATAGAAGCGCAGGAGCCGCGTCAGCAAGGGCGACAGGGCCAGCACCACCACCGAGCAGGCCGTTCCGACCAGCGCTACCACCGCCGCGCACAACGATACGCAAAGCACGTAGTACATGGCTTACCCCGCCTGCTGGTTGCGACGCTTGCTCTTTACCACCCGCTCCAGTTCATCGAGTAAGCGGGAGTCATTTTCTGTCACCGCGTCCACGAAGCAGGAGAAGATGCCGGTCGGCGGATGCTCGCCGAACTCCAGCATGAAGTCCACCACCTGCCGTGCCACGCCTTCGCTGAATTCCGAACGGCTGACGGCCGGCGAATAGTAGAACGCCCGGCCCTGCAGACGGCGCTTGAGCAGCCCCTTCTTGTAGAGGCGGTCCAGCGTGGTCATCAGCGTGGTGTATGCCAGGTGGGGAGTGTGATCGTGATAAATATCGCGAACGCTGGCCTCGCCCGACTTCCAGACCCGTTCCAGAAGCGCGAGCTCCAGTTCGCCCAGATGCTGCAGTTTGCTGGCCCCGGCCCGTTCGCTCCAGGGCAGACGTATGGGAAAGCGCATAGCAGCCAAAGTCTACCCTCGGGAGGCAGGCAGTGCAAGGGGTCCAAAGTAAAAGGGCCGTTCGGAGGACGAACGGCCCTGGTAAACGCCCGTGCCGGGCAGGTCTCAGTGGAAAGGACCACCCAGGAAATTGTCGCAGCCGCCGCCACGCGCATTTTCCCAGTTCATCTGCAATAACCAGTTCTTGCCGCCAAATTGCTCGTTGTAGCCGCCGTTGCCGATCGACCCACCAAGCAGTGTTCCAAAACGCCAGGCACAAGCATCGGCATTCTCGTTGCCATTGCTCATAAACCAGGCATTCAGATCAGGATCCGAAATCGCTTCTTCCAGTTCATGCGACAGGATGTTAACCAAGCCATCGGCGCCGCTATTGTTGTTCGGGCTCTTGGTCTGGGCTTCGCAAGCCGACTGGCAGCGGTCCGGATTGCCAATGAAAGACCATTTGATGTCCTGACCGGCAATTGACGAGTGCGAGTGGTAACCGCAGTAGCTGGAACAGAAGCCGCCCTCGCTCACGTCCGAGCTGGTTAGCAGGAAGTAGACCGCGTTCGAGTCGGCCGGGACTTTCCCCGAGGTGATGGCCTTGGTTACAGCGCTACGGGCACCGTTGGATCCCAGATTATTGGTGAATGGATATGCCATGCTGACGCTGGCAGCAAGATTCACCAGGCCAGTAACGTCATTGCTGTTGTCGCCGTAGGTGCTGTTGATCATCTCAAACGGCGATCCGGAAATGCCCGTCACAAACGTCTTAATCAGCTTTTTCGAGGCTTTGCTGTCAGACTGATGGGCTCCATTTTGCCACTTGCCATAAAAAATCAAGTAAACATTGACGGTGTTGGGCATGATCGGCCCACCATGGTAATTGATACCGTTACCCTGATGGACGGCACCGTTGCTAACACCGCCAGACTGAATCTGAATCCCAGGAACTGCGCCACCCTTGCCGTCCGGCACGAGCACTTGCGATCCGGGCCGCACTACCTGCGCGCTGGCCACTGCCAGGCAGGTTACAACTAACAGCGCACACCACAACCCTCTACGCATAGATCCTCCTGATCTACCTTTTTCCTAGCGAAAAGATTTCTTGCGGGAACAGAGTTCGGGAACAACACCCCACTGGGGTGGGATAGTACGGCTGTTTTCCATCCTGGGTCAAGAATGAATTTTCTTGCACGGAGTAGAAAGACCCTAAGACTCCTAGAGGGCAACACACCTCTTAATTGAGAGACCGGATGCCCAAGATTGAGAGACCGTACGCCCAAGCGGACGCAGGCTGGAACCCTATTTATCTTCGGGAGGCCGTGGCGGGCTGGATTTCCTCTACATCCACCCAACTGGTGGGATAGACGCCGGTATAGCAGGCCGAACAGTAGGTGGTTTTCTCCCCGTCTCCACAGGCCTTCTTCAAGCCCTCGACCGACAGATAGGCCAGCGAATCGGCGCCAATGAACTCGCGGATCTCGTCCACTGTCTTGTTGGCTGCGATGAGCTCTTTCTTCGAAGGAGTATCCACGCCGTAGAAGCAGGGGGAAATCGTGGGCGGACACGAAATCCGCATATGCACTTCGCGAGCGCCGGAATTACGGATCATGCGAACGATCTTGCGGCTGGTGGTGCCGCGTACAATCGAATCGTCAATCAGTACCACCCGCTTGCCGGCCAGCACGCTGCGCACCGGGTTCAGCTTCAGCTTTACTCCGAAGTCGCGCACATTCTGCCTTGGCTCAATGAAGGTCCTGCCAACGTAGTGATTGCGAATCAGGCCGAAGGTGAATGGGATCCCGCTTTCGGCCGCATATCCCATGGCGGCAGTCACGCCGGAATCGGGTACCGGCACCACGATATCGGCTTCGGTCGGCGCTTCGCGCGCCAGCTCACGCCCGAGTTCTTCGCGGCTGACCTGCACCGGACGGCCAAACACCACGCTGTCGGGACGCGAAAAATACACGTGCTCGAAGATGCAGCTGGACTGCGCCGGGGAAGGCGAATAAAACCGCGAAGTCAGTCCCTCCGGTCCCACCACGACCAGTTCCCCAGGCTTCACGTCCCGCTCGTAGGTGGCGCCGATCAGGTCGAACGCACAAGTCTCCGAAGCGAACACAATCGTGTCCTGCTTCTCCCCAGCCTGCGGCCGAATGCGCCCCATGGCCAAGGGACGGAATCCGCGCGGATCGCGCGCCGCAAAAATCCGATCTGGGCTGATCATCACCAGCGAAAACGCGCCCTCGACCCGCCGTAGCGCGTCGGCCATGGCTTCTGGGAGAGTTTGTTCCTTGGAGAGCGCGATCAGATGCATGATAACTTCGGTGTCGCTGTTGGTCTGGAAGATCGACCCCTGCGCTTCCAGCCGCCCTCGAATCTCCTGCGCGTTGACCAGGTTGCCGTTGTGGGCCAATGCCATCATGCCTTTGTTGGACTGGACCATGATGGGCTGCGCATTGAGCAGCGCCGAATCCCCGGCGGTTGAGTAGCGGGTATGTCCGATGGCCAGCGTGCCGCGCAGCCGCGAAAGCACGTCTTCGGTGAAGATGTCGGCCACCAGCCCCATGGCCTTGTGAGCGTGCAGGGCCATGCCATCCGAGGTTACGATTCCGGCCGATTCCTGTCCGCGATGTTGCAGCGCATGCAGGCCCAGGTAGGCCAGTTTCTCCGCCTCAGGATTGGCGAAGATGGCAACTACGCCGCATTCGTCCCGAAATTTGTCGGAAGAAGACATGTATGTCTCCGGCTAGCTCGTTCCGGACTTCCAGCGCTCTCTACGCTGTCCGCGGCCCTTCTCTGCGAACTCTGCGGTTTGAGATTTTCACTGAGCCGTCACCACCTCGGTCTCAGTCCGCAACGCCTTTTCCAGCGCGCCTTCGTAGGCATCGCGTAGATCGGAGATCGCCGCCGACACCACCATCTGCCCATTCAGCCGGACTTCCATCCGGTCCGCAGCCGTTTCCCCGATCGCATCCGCCGAGAGGCCGTATTTTACCGCTACTTCTTTGATTCGCGAGAGATTACTTCGGTCGCAAGAGACGATTACCCGCGAGGCGTCCTCGCCAAACAGCACAAACTCGGGCGGCAAATCCTGCGAAGCCAGGCTCACCTTCATACCGATGCCATGGGCAAGCCCGGATTCGGCCAGCGTCACCGCAATGCCGCCCTCGGAGCAATCGTGCGCCGACTCCACCACCCCGGCCCCTATCAGTTCGATCAGAGCCCTCTGCAACGCGGCTTCCCCCTCCAATTCCAATTCAGGTGGATATCCCCAAACAGCGCCCAGAATTTCCTGGGCGTACTCCGACGATCCGAACTCCGACTCCGCATCGGTGACATCGCCCGGCTCGGTCGCGGACAAGAGAACAATGTTGCGGCCGGTATCCCGGAACGCAGGGAACACCGCCTTGTGGACATCTTCCAGGATTCCCACCACGCCCATCACCGGCGTGGGATAAATTCCTTCGCCCAAGGTCTCGTTGTAAAAGCTGACGTTGCCGCCGGTGATCGGCACATCCAACTCCTCGCACGCCTTCGTCATGCCGTCGATCACCTGGGAAAACTGCCACATGATGTGGGGCTTCTCCGGATTGCCAAAGTTCAGGCAGTTCGTGGCGCCCACAGGCGTTGCGCCCGAACACGCCACATTGCGCGCCGCCTCTGCTACGGCGTGCATCGCACCGAGCCGTGGATCCAGATAGCACCAGCGCCCGTTGCCGTCCAGAGCCATGGCCAGCGCCCGTTGCGAGCCTTTGATGCGGATGACCCCTGCATCCCCCGCGCCCGGAGCCTCTACCGTGTTGGTCTGCACCATGTGGTCGTACTGCTGCCACACCCAGCGCTTGCCGCAAATGTTAGGACTGGCCAGCAGACGCCGGAGATTCTCCGTCAGATCGCGACTCTGGGAGAGCTGGATTCCTGCCGGCATTTCCCGCGGAACCGGCGGTTCCCAGCGCTCGATAGGCCGTTTGTACACCGGGGCATCGTCGGTCAGCGCCTCGTTTGGAATCTCGGCAACGATCTCTCCATGGTGCAGGACCCGCATCTTGCCGTCGCTGGTCACCCGGCCAACTTCAACCGCATCCAGCCCCCACTTCTCGAATATCCGGAAGACCTCCTGCCCGCGGCCCTTCTGTGCCACCAGCAGCA
>Ga0335077_10003876_pt1 | contig 18181 bp, 21 predicted proteins | sample Lox_Sample_31_FD_207151 | JGI IMG/M metagenome (GOLD analysis project Ga0335077, IMG submission 207151) | Soil microbial communities from Loxahatchee National Wildlife Refuge, Florida, United States - Lox_Sample_3.1 | ecosystem: Environmental > Terrestrial > Soil > Wetlands | place: USA... | reverse complement strand
TCCTATGTCGACCTCGACTCCGAGAACGTCCTGGGCGGCAAGATGGCGATCGCGATGCTGGGGCTCAACTGGTACTGGAACCGCTACCTCCGCTGGCAGCTCAACACCGGCTACGCGAACGTCATCGACGGCCCCTCGCCCGGCAACCTGTACATCCTGCAGGCGCGGTTGCAGATGGTGTTCTGATCGCGCCGCAGCTAGCCGAGCTCCATCGGCAGCGTGCGATCGGCCGCCCATTCCGTGAGCGAAGCGTCGTACACCTTGACCTGCTCGTACCCCAGCATCGCCAGGATCAGAGCGACGCTGGTGGCGGCAATGCCGCCGCCGCAGTAGGTGACGACGCGCGGCTTGGCGAGCGCCGGGGCGAACAGCGCTCGCATCTCGGCCGCGCCCTTGAACGTGTTGTCAGGGTTGATATGGTGTACGGCGGGGATGTTGATGCTGCCGCTGATATGTCCTCGGCGCCCGTAGTGCACGCCGCCCGTGCCGGCGTGCTGCTCGGGGCGCAAGGCGTTCACGTTACAAGTGGATGGATCGGCGAGCACAGCGAGCACGTCCTGCTTGTCCGCAACGAGCTCCGGCCGGAAGCGGGCGGTGAAGTGCCTCGGCGCGGTCGGCCGCGGCGGTCCCTGCTCGACAGGGCGGCCCTGTGCGGCCCATTTCTGGAAGCCACCATCGAGAACTGCGGCCCGATCGTGGCCGAACACGCGCAGCATCCACCACAGCCGCGTGGCCCACCAGTGGTTGGCGGTGGAATAGGCGACCACGAGCGTGTCGTCACCCACGCCGAAGCGCGACATGGCCGAGGCGAACAGTTCCGGCGATGGCAGCATGAAGTGAAGGCGCGGATCGGGACGCGAGACATCGTGCTCGATATCCACGAAGCCCGCGCCCGGCACATGCGCTGTCTCGAACTCTGCGCGCCCCGGCACGACGTCATAGAGCGAGAAGTCCGGGTACGGCAGGGTGTGCGTGGTGGCGTCCAGCACGCGCAGGTCCCGATCGTTCAGATGCGCGGCGAGCCAAGCGGTGTCGACCAGGTATTCGGGATGTACAAAGGCGTCGGGCATAGCGGTGTCTTCTCTCGACAAGGGGTGACTGCGAACATGACTCCGCGCGCACTTGCGAGCGGCTGATACAGATCAGACCAGCGGGACGAAGTCGTACTCTCCGATCCCTTGCAGCACGAGGAACGTTGCCGAAGTCTCTCCCGCGTTGGTGACGAGGTGCGGCCGGCGCGGCTCGACCGAGTACGTTTCGCCGGGCCCGAGCCGGATCTCCTCTTTGGGCTCGCGCAGGAATAGCCTGAGGCGGCCGTCGATCACGTAGAAGGTGTCCTGCACGTTGCTATGGAAGTGCCAGGGCACTTTCTGCGTCGGGGAAATCTGGAGCTCGGTGATGCGAAACCCCGGGCGCGCGGCATGCTCCGTCCGGCGCTCGACTTCGTAGAGGGGGCTGTCATCTTTCGTCGCTTGCATCGCATCCTCCGATTTTGACGGCCTGCTGCCCGAAGCCGATGCATGGCCGGCAGAGTGTCGCGCGCAAGATCTGGCATTTCTTGGCGCGTCGTCGGTTCGCGCTATCCAGGAACAGCGCCGCCGCCATCCGCTCGACGACTGGCTACCGGACGCTGGCCTTCACAGAGCCTCTTGTCGCGAACTGCGCGACGAATCGCTGCTGTCCCGGACTGGCGTAAACGGAGGTTAGCACGAGATCTGAGAGGACGCCTTCGAGCTGAACATCGCCGTACTGGCGATTCAAGACATAGGATAGCTTCGACTTCGCCTGACTCAGGGGGTCCGCGAGGTCGATGACCAGGCGGACCCTGAGGTTCTTGATGAAAGCGTCGTGGTCGACCCACTGGATGGAATCGAGCGCCAGCTTCTTGCTCTCTGGCGAGTAGTCGAGATCGGGAAACGAGAGAAAGTTCGTATCGGCGTCGAAGTGGGGCGTGCCCTCGAGATAGACGAAGCCCTCCGCGATGCCCTTGAAGGCGATCTTGAAGACCGCTTTTTGTCCGTATCCGTAAAAGGTCACGTCGGTAGGCGTCAGGTAGTGATTGCCGCTGGGCGGGTAGCGCAAGCCTCCGGCACCGAGCTTCAGCCTTTGCCTCAGAGCCGCTGCTACTGCCGAGTAGTCTGCCTTTACCGGCATGTAGACTTCGAAGCCGCCGCCCGACCTCCCCGTGCTGGGGGTCGCGTTGGGCAGGGAGCTGACCACGGCAGCCGGCTGCGCGCCGACCTCCACAACGGGTTGTGCGGTCAGATCGGCTGCCAACTGCAGCGCGTCGGCGGAGATCTGGTACCCCGACATCGATACCTTCTCGGGTCTCACTTCCAGCCAGGTATCCACGTCCACCTGGATCGGATCCGACAGCAGCCGCCATACGCTCTCGGCCTTTGGCCGCAGAGCGGACAATCCGCGTTCGAGCCAGCCGTCTAGGTTCTTGCCCAGATCGCCGAAGCGCGCGGCAAGCTTGTCCGTCACGTCGACCACGCCCAGCCGACCCATCGCGCAGGGATCCTCAGCCACCGCACCGTTGTCCGTGGTACTCGCGTCGGTGCTCCAGTTGGGCAACACCGTGATCCGGGTGGTGAGCGACTCCGAGATACGGCGCCGCGGTTCGTCCTTGCCGCAGGAACCGGTTACCAAACGTCCCTTGCAGCGGATGCGCTTTCTGCAACTCAGCCAATACGAAAGCGAATAGTTCGTCGTGATCTCATTTGCGCGTACCGCAAAGGACAATGCAGACCGCTTCACGTCGTATGCACAGCCGATCCCGCAGCTCGGACGATCGGGTCCGCCGGTTCCGAAGAACTCGACATACTCCCGAGCGCTTTGCGAGGAGGGAAGGCTCGCCTCGGCGCTATCCAGCAGCGGCTTGATCGGGATGGAGATCGTCAGGCCGATGGTCGACGACGGCGGTTGGCCCGCCGGCGCGGTAGGCACATCAGGAGCGGTCGGCCGAACCGTCGGAACGCAAGCGCTCAACATGAGAGCGCACCCGCACGCGAGACTCAGAGCTACCCATGCCGGAACCTTCACGCGTTTCTCCCCGAAGGTGGTTTGGTCTAAGCCCGTAACGCACCATCATGTAGCTCGGCGCGCGTACAGGATCCACAGGCGCGCCAGGTCGGCCGCACCGTCCGTTCCCTGCACGCTCTTGAATGTTTGCATCGCCTGCTCCTTCTGACCTCCACGCAAGTACGCGATACCAAGATGCAGCTTCGCATCGTCGGGGTGCTTCAGCCCGCCTTTGCGGATGCCCCCTTCCATCAGGTCGATGCCTTTGTCGATCTGACCGCCGACGACGTACGCGAAGCCGGTATTGACCAGCCCGGTGCCGTCTTTCGCGGAAGCCGCGGCCTGCTCTTCGCTCTGGCCAAGCGTCTTCTGGTCCTGGGCCGCGCTCTTCGTCGCCAGCTCGCGCAATCGCCTCTGCCTCTCGGCGTCCGCGCCGACGCCGAGCACGCCGAGCGCGAATCCTCTGTCGATGATGCTCTTGGCTTCTACGGGGAACCCTGCTTGCAGCGCGAGCTGTGTCATCTCCACGAACTGCGACGCGCTGCTCGAGATACCCAGCGCGAGCTTGAGCCGGTATACATCGAGACCGAGACGAGGAGAGAAGCCGGGCTTGGTCTGGATCCGGTAGATGAGTTCGGCCCAGTACTCCTGCTTCGGATAATAGGTGACGAGCTCTTCGAGCGCTGCGGCATACCGTGGCTTGTCGGCCTGTTGGAGATAGCAACTGGCCAGCAGCTGCAGGCGATCTTCAGGCGGCGCGCGGCCTGCGCTCTCGTCGGCGTGCAGCTCGGCGTGCAACTCTTTCTCGGCGCCAGAGCAGTCGCCGCTGAGATAGTACGCCTGGATCAGGACCCGGCGCACCTCCTCCGATGTGCCCCCCTCCTTGAGATAGCGCGACGCCCACGCGATCGCGTGGGGATAGTCCTTCGCGCGGGCATACAGCTCTGCGGTGGCCTCCATCATCTTGAGCTTGTCGGGTGCGGATAACCGACCCGACGCGATGGTCGACTCGAACGATTTTGCCGCGAGGTCGACCTCTCCGGCCCCGGCCGCCGCGATGCCGCGCAGCCGCTCGATAACGTAAGCCTCGTACGCAGTCTTGTCCTTGGCGCTGTCGGCCTCCTGGATCTTTGCCAGGGCCTGTTTGTACTTGTGCGCCTTGATCAGCTCCTGCGCCGCTTGGAGCGGGTTGCCCACTTCCGGGCGGACGGTCTCGCTGGCTTGGTTCTGGTCGGCGCCCAGCGCGGTCCAGGGGCCGGTCAAGCCCGAACAGATCGTGACGGCGAGCGCAACGATGGCCCAAAGCCGGACACAATCGCGAGAGAACGGTCCCCCCGGCTCACGCATTGCACCTCGATCTGTACGGCCCAGCCTGGACACTCGCGGGGAATTCATTCGATGAATTGCTCGTTCCCGACAAGACCGATGTTGGTCAACCCACGCCGCTGTGCGGCGGCGAGCACGGCGGCGACGTGCCTGTACGCGGCGAGCTTGTTGGGCCGGACATGGATCTCGGGTTGCGTCGGCATTTGCGCGCTCGCCTGGAGCTTGTCCTCCAACGCCGGTCGATCCGGGACGAGTTGGTTGTTCCAGTACACCGCACCGTCGAAATCGACGTCGATCGTGACGACCTCCGGCGGCTTCTCGGGCGGGGGAGGGTTGCCGGCCGGCATCTGTAGATTCACGGAATCGAGCTGAATTGGGATGGTGATGATCAGCATGATCAGCAGCACCAGCATCACGTCGATGAGCGGCGTGGTGTTGATATCGACCATCACCTCGGGATCGCCGGACTGGTTGCCGAGTGGCGTGCTCGCTGTCATGAGCTGGGCTCGTGGGTTGGTTGTCAGCCGCCGCGCGATGGCGGCTCGACGATGAAGCCGATCTTGAGAATGCCCGCGCGCTGGCACGCGAGCACCACTTTGCCGACAAACTCGTAGCGGGCATCCTGGTCGGCACGGACCTCGATCGCCGGCTGCGGCACGAGCACGGAGACCCGTTTCAGTCTCTCGACCAAGGCCTGCTCGCTCGGGATGCTCTGCTGGTTCCAAAACGTCTCGCCGTCCTTGGTGACCGAGATGGTCACATTCTCCGGTCTGGTCTGCCTGGGCTGGGTCACGTCCTTGGGCAGTTGCAGAGGCACGGAGTGCGTGACCACCGGGATGGTGATCAGGAAGATGATCAGCAACACCAGCATGACATCGACGAGCGGGGTGGTGTTGATCGTCGCGGCCAACTCGTCTTCTTCGCCGGCGCTCTCTAGGGGGCTAGCGTGCATCGCCATGGCTCACCCGGTTGACGTTCGCGATGCCGAGCACCGGCCCGCCGACCCGGGCGCGGCTCATCAGCAACGATTGCGTTTCGACGCTGAAAGCCCTTACTTGCTCCATCGCAAGCTTGTTGCGGCGGACGAGCCAGTTGTAACCGAGCACGGCCGGTACGGCGACGGCAAGACCGAACGCGGTCATGATCAGCGCCTCCCCCACCGGACCCGCGACTTTGTCGATCGAGGCCTGTCCCGCGATGCCGATCGCCGTGAGTGCGTGGTAGATCCCCCACACCGTCCCGAAGAGCCCGACAAACGGCGCCGTGGAACCGACGGTGGCGAGGAACGCGAGCCCGCCCTGCAGTCGGCTCTGGACCGTTTCCATGGCGCGCTGCATCGCGATCGTCACCCACGTGTGGAGGTCGACCTGGTCGTGCACGCGCTTGTGCTCCTCGACCGCTTGCGCCCCGCTCTCTGCGATGAAGCGAAACGGGCTGTCGTCCTTGGCTTCTTTGACTGTCTCCGGCGCTACGCCGGCTGCTGGGGATGTCTTGCGAGCTGCCCGGGCCTGCTGCATCACGCGCTGCTGCTCGATGAGCTTGGTCACGATGATGTACCAGCTTCCCATCGACATGATCAACAGGATGAGCAGGGTGCCGCGCGCGACGTAGTCGCCTTGTCGCCACAACGCGTCCAGACCGTACGGATTGGCGACCAGCTCGGTGCTCGCCTGGGGCGGATTCGCGGCGGGCACGGCCGCTGCGGACTGGTCGCTGGCGGGTGCGGGAGATGTCCCTTCTTCGGCCCGCGTGCTGTGCGGTACAGCCGCCAGCACGACGAGTGTGGTGCCCCCGATCGGGAGGGGAGCGAGCAGCGCCACCAGGCTGGCGGAGACGAAGGATTTCCATGCTGTTTGCATTATGGCGCCTTTCCGATAGCTCTCAGTCTTCCAGCTTCCACGCGTAGCGCAACGTGGTCCAGGCTTGCTCTGGCTTGCCGTCCACTTTCCCTGGTCTGAATTGGCACAGGCTCAGCCCTTGCCTTGCCGCCTCGTCGAGGCGCTTCGACCCGCTCGAGGAAAGGATCTCGCTCGAGACCACGCTGCCGTCCACGCCGACGAGGATGCGCAGCACGACGATGCCTGTCTCCCGCAGCCGGCGCGCAGCCGGCGGGTACTCCGGCTTTTCGCAGTCTCGCGCCGCGTCGATCACCGGGGGAGTGTGAACGGGGACGTGGGGCGGAGCTTCCACTGTCCGCAACACCGGCGGCGGTGTGGGAGCTTCCGGTTTCACGGGCGTCGAGATGGCGACCGGGGTCTGCCGCTGCGGCTGCTGGATGCGTACTTCGGGCAGCGGAATGTAGGGAGGCGGCGGCGCATCGAACTTCGGCGTCGGCAATCGCGCCGGAGGCGGGAGATCCGGCACCACGGGTTTCGACTCTTCGATGATCCGGGTCTCGATCGGGCGGCGGACGACCTCCATCAGTCTGCGCGCGAGGCCGGTGACCAGTGCATAGATGACGACGACATGGAGCAGGACGACCAGGCCGAATGCTACGCCGCGGCCGAGGGGCCCCCGCTGCTGAACCGCTGTTGCCACCGGCTCGCTGCCCGTGTCCTAGAAGCCGCAAGCCCGGTCGCAATAGCCGGCCGGCCCGCCACGGCTCAAGCAGCTGGATGCGCAAAGACCGTCCACCGAGTGAACTTGGGCGGGGGCGGCGAGCTCGGGAGCAGGCCTGTCGTCATCCATGTAGAAGCGTGGATCCGTCATGTCCATCGACGGCATTGACTGGCCGTTGTAGCGCATCGACGTGTGCACCTGTGGGGCGTCGGCACAGGCGCACAGCATGACAGCCGCAACGAGAATCAGCATTGCCTTCATGGGATCTCCTTTCGTTCGTCTGAGAGCGATGAGTTGACAGTCATTCTTGCGAGCCGGACGCTGCGAGCTGCACCGCGTCGGCCATGCGATAGAACAGCCCACCGGGATCGTTTTCGAGCAGGGTAAAGCGGCCGGCGACGGTGACGGGCTCGAGCGAGTAACCAACCGAGTTCTTACTGAACACCTCCACCATCTCGTCCGGCCCGGCCGGCGCGCAGAACGCGCAGGACGGTGGCTTCGTGCTCAGGAGGAAGTGGGTTTGACCGGTGCCGAGCTGAAGCGGAGTAATGTATCCTCGCAGCTTCACCTCTTTGCCGTCGAGCGCCTGGATCCCGGCGCCGAATCGCAGCGCAGGCTTTCCATCGCGCTGAACGAAGCTCACCTTGCTTAGCGTGTACCACGAGACCAACCCCGGTGCCTCGAGCAAGCTCCGCGAGTGATCGGGTCCGGGCGGCCGCGAGCCGTAGAAGGAAGTCGCCACGATGCCGGCTGCAGCGCCAATGGCGAGGCAGCCGATATAGAACCACTCGCGCGCAGTGAGCTTCGTCGTATGTTTCGACCGCTTCATGCATCGGTCCTTGGCCGCGCGAGCCGGCTCTGCCTGTTCATGGGAAAACCGGTGCGCAGCTCCGGCTATGGAGCGAGCACCGCCTCCGTGAGGCGATACCACAGTCCGGTCGGATCGTCTCTCAATACCGACAGCTTCCCGGAAATGACGATGGGCTCGCTATTGAACGCAATCGGCTTCTTGCACAGCACCTCGATCAGAGAATCGGGGCCGCCGGGCAAGCAGAACGGACAACTGGGCACGTTAGCGGAGAGCAGGAATCGCTTCTGCTTCGCGCCGGGCTCCAGCGGCAGCATGAAGCCCTGAAGGCGCACCTGCTTGCTGTCCAGAGCGATGATCTGCGCGCTGAACTTGGGAACGATCCGATCGCTGACTTTCATCTCCTCGACCTGCGCCAGCGTCTTCCATGACACCAAGCCTTTCGGGTCAGCTGCGCGCCCATCCTCGAGCGCAAGCGCGGGCGGCGCAGCCAGGGCCAACAGCGCAGCCCAGATCCATCGTTTCATCTTCTACCTCCGTGCAAGAACGCGAGCGATATCGGTGCGATAAGCGAGAGCAGCGGGCAGCAGGGCCGACAGCAGGCCGACCAGCAAAGCCGCCACGACCAGCACGAGCTCACCGGGCACGACGGTCCAGCCCGTGATGGTTACCCGCTGTGCAGCGTGCAGCCAGTTGCCGAGCACCTCGGTGAGCGCATGCCCCAGCAGCAATCCCAGCGCGACGCCCAAAGAGGCCAGGATGAGCCCCTCGATAAGGATCGCGGCGAGCAGCTTGCCGCGCGTGGCGCCGAGGGTTCTCATGACGGCGAGGTCATAGCTGCGCTCGCGCAAGGCGTTGTACAGGGCAATAAAGACGGATAGCCCCGCGCACAGGATCAGGATCGCCGCGAAGGCCTGAACGGTCTGCACGCCGACGCCCACCAGGCTGAGCAGCCGCGCGGACTCGAACGCAGGCGAGGCGGCTTGCAGCGCCGACTGCGCGTTGATCTGCCGCGGCAGGATCGCGGCTGCCATTGGGGAGGCATACTGGATCAGCAGCGCAGTGAGTTCCTGAGGTTGGACATGTCGGGGTTTGTTTGGATCGGCGCGGTCTTCGTCCTCGTCATGCTCCTCACGCCCCTGGCCGTGGATCTCCCAGACGCTCTCCACGCTCGTGAGCACCAGGCGGTCCAGCACGCTTCCGCTCGGAGCAAGCAGGCCGACGACGGTGTAGGGCGAGTGCTCGTGCTTCTCCCCGCCTTCCACCAGCCCGTGACTGCCGACGAACGTATCACCGACCCGGAGATGAGCGTGAGCGGTGACGTCACTGCCCAGCACCGCCTCGTAGGACTTCTCCCACAACCTGCCTTCGGAAATCGCGCCTTGGTAGAGCGAGACGTAGTCGTGATTCGTTCCGACGATGCGAAACCCCTGGTAGTTGTCGCCGAGCGCAAGGGGCACACTGGCTTTGATGAGCGGATTCGCCTTGAGCTTCTCGGCGTCGGCTAGCGGGATGTTGCCGGTGGGGATGTCCACGTGGTAGACGGAAGACAGGATCAGCTGCAGCGGGCTGCCCTTGGCGCCGACCACCAGGTCGATCCCTTGCGAGTCGCGCTCCAGCCGGTGCTCCAGCTGCTGCGTAAACAGCAGCAGCACGACGATCGTCGCAACGCCCAATGCGAGCAGCAGCACGTTGAGCGCGGCATTGAGCGCCCTTGCATGGATATAGGCCAGCGATAGGCGCAGGAGGTTCACGTGCCGATGCCCAGTGTGATCTGGTGCTCGAACCGCTCTCTGATTCTGCGGTCGTGGGTCGCGATCACTAAGGTCGCGTTGCATGCTCGAGCCTGATCGAGCAGCAGGTGGAGCGCGGCGGCTGCGTTCGCGTCGTCCAGGTTGGAAGTCGGCTCATCCGCCAGGATCAGCCGCGGCTTGTTCACCACCGCCCGGGCTATTGCCGCGCGCTGGGCTTGGCCGAAGCTCAGCGCTTGCGGCAGGCTGTGTGCCTGGTCTGCCAGTCCCAGGCCCGCCAGCAGACGATGCGCCGCGAGCGCGTCCTGCGCAGTGCCCGCGAGGTACTGCGCGAGCAGCAGATTGCCCAGCACGGTGAGGCTCGAGATGAGATGCAAGCGCTGGAACACGATGCCGACGTTGCGCCCGCGGAACCGATCCAGTTCACCGGCTCGCTGCTGCCGCAGATCTTGTCCGGCTATCGACACACTGCCCTGGGTCGGTGTCAGGATCCCCGCGAGGATGTGCAGCAGAGTGGTCTTGCCGCTGCCCGAGGGACCGAGCACCAACCAGTGTTCGCCCTCCGCGACGGACCATCGGTCCAACCGAAGCACGTCCCGCCCGTCATAGGCGTGACGAAGATCCCGGAGAACCACCACCGAGCCTGCCATGGTCTGCCTATCCCGTGGTGCGCGGGACAACACGTAGCTTCAACCCGGTCACCTGAACGCCTTGCTCAACGTTGCGTACACCGATAACGGCTGGCCGTACTGCGATGCCAATACCCCGATCCCGGTGCCGTTGCGGATCTGATAGCTCTTGTTGAAGAGATTGATGATCGACAGCCGGCCGGTGAACTCCCCCAACGTGCTTCCAAGGCTAATCGGACGAAACGCTGCGACGTTCACCGTGGTGTAGGCGGGCACGTGCTCCGTATTGGCGAACCCGCTGCGCAACCCGCTGCCGAACAGCAGATCCCCGGTGAAGGTCGTTTTCTGCCATGTGTAGGAAACACCTCCGGAGGCGGTACTGGTCTGGTCGTGATCCAGATAGACCCAGTGGGTGGAGATGTACTGCAGCTCGTCCGCGCCGAAGAAGAACTGCGCCGAGTCGATGTTCTTGCCCTGCGCCTGCTGCCATGCATAGTTGAAATACCCGCCCCACGGGCCGTTGCGGTAGCTGCTTGTGAACTCCACGCCGTAGACTCTGCCTTCCTGGTAGTTGAACGGCGAGAAGACCAGAGCCGTGCCGAACTGGCCCAGATCGAGCAGGTTCTGCGCTCGCTTGTAGTAGCCGTCGAGTCCGAACGTCCAATCGCGGATCGGGGAGGTGTTCGCTCCGATGTCGAAGTAATTGGATCGCTCCGGCTGCACCGGGTCGTTCGTGAATACTTCCGGGGCGTTGGTCGTGTTCGCGAACGCATTGATGTTCTGGGTGGTGATCAGCTCGGTGGGCGGAGGGGTGAAGTAGCGGGCGTACCCGGCATGCATGGAAGTCCGCGGCGAGAACTCGTACACCATCCCGATGCGCGGGCTCAGCTGGCTCGCGTTGACGTACGCGTTCATCAGATCGGCCCGAAGGCCGAAGTTGACCGTCAGCACCTGGGTGGGTTTCCACTCGTCCTGTACATAAAGCCCGTACAGATAGGCGAGCTTGCCGCCGTTCTGGACGATCGGGAAGGCGCCTTGGCTCGGGGTCTGGGCCCCCGGCTGCCCGGGGAACACGTAAGAGGTGTTGTCGTTGATCGCGTTTTCGATGCTGTAGTTGAAGCCCGCGCGCAGAGTGTGGACGTCGGTGAGCCGGTAGGCGCCATCGGCTTGCACGCCGCTGGTCCAGCTGCTCTGGTAGACGTACGAGCTCACGCCGTTGAACACCAGATCCCCGTAGAGATCGGGAAAGAAGTTCGTCTGCGTGTACCGGGACACCAGCGCCACCTGGTAATCCATGTCGCCCGAGGGTTTGTCCTGATACGCGACGACGCCGTAGTAAGTGAGCTCGCGCTGGGTCTCGTTGAGATTGGTCGAATCGGAGGACGTCGGGACGATGTTCCCACCCGAGTCGACGCTTCCGTCGAGCGAGTACACCGGAGGCACCCCCGGGCTATTCGGGATCTGGAAATAGCTGTTTGACGACCCGAGGAACAAGCTGATCCGCGAGGTGTCGGTGAGCAGGTAGGACGTGTAGCCGAAAGCCTTTCCCTGACTGGTGTCGTCGTGGATGGGGCGGTAGGAGCTGGTGGGGTTCTCGATCCCGATCTGGTCGTACAGGTACTGAGCTGTCACGTAATAGTCCGTCCGGCCGCTCGTGCCGCCGTACTCGATGCTCGGGTTGACCGTCGCGAAGCTTCCCACGGTCAGGCTGGCGTCACCGCCGGGGCTCAAAGCTCCGGTCTTGGTATGGATGTCGACCACACCCGCGGTGCGGTAACCATATTCGGCCGGCAGGGCTCCCGTGATGAGGTTCGCCGACTCGAAGAAGCGCGTGTCCAGCGTCTGGCCGAACCCGGAGATGGATTCGGGAATGATCACGCCGTTGATGCGATATTGCAGATTGGCGTGGTCACCGCGCACGTGGAGCTGTCCGAAGGAATCCTGCGCGACACCGGGCGCCTGCAGCAGGAGCTGGTTGAATGGGGTGGAAGCTCCAAGCGGCAGATCGGTGATGTCTTCCTGAGTGAACCGATACACGGTGCTGCCTGTATCGGGCAGCAGCGCGTTGCGCGCCTCGTTCAGTTGCTTGGATACGACCTCCACGGTCGGAGCCTCGACCTCGTCAGAATATGCGGTGGGCAACCCCACAGCCAATAGCAATGCCCCCGCCATCGCCTGGAATGCGGTCTTCACGTTCTCCCCTTCTTCTCATCGGCTTGACGCGCCGGCGCGGCCGGCTCGTGCGGTCAATCACGGACGCAAATCTCCCAAGAAGGAACGCAATCGCGCTCGGGCGAGCCGAGAAGCGACGGCCGTCGGCTTACGCCGACGCACCGCGAGCGCAATGGGTCAGGAGAAGAAGGAGGGGGGTGCTCGCGAGCGAGCGCGAGCGAACAACGGGGCGCCGGGGAGTTCATCCCGGTGCCGGGCAACGACTAGGAACAGGAAGAGCAGAACAGGCAGCAAGCAGCCGCAGCCCGGGTCGGGCAGATCCAATGCCGCCTGATGATTGACGACCTGGCAGGCCGCGCAGGCATCCTGCTCGGTCGCCGTGTCGTGCTTGGAGAGCAGGCCCAGGCTGTGCAGGCTGAGCACGGACAGCAGCAGCACCTGGACGAAGAAGGCTCGCCAGTGCTGAGCAGCGTGTCTCAGTGTTCGTGCCATGCTCTGTTCTCGGCCGGGCGGATCCTTACACGACTGTAAGCATTCGGCCCGTGCGCTGCTAAATCCTGCACCAAACCCGGTGCGAACGCAACCGGCAGCCGCTCTCCTACGAGCCACCGCCACGGTGCGCCCCGGTACTCTGCAAGCGGGATGTGCACCGCGTCCGCACGAGAACTAGCCCGGGTTCCACTGTGCCCACAACCGTTCGCTATATCTGATGTAACATAGCGGAGAAACGATCCAGGACGATGCGCAGTGGCCGACACGGCTCGTGTTGCTGCGCTGACTATATTTGATGCCGCGGAAGACGGCGCACGGATTCGGCTGCGGATGCTCGATGAAACGCGGCACGCGAACAACAGTCGTCGCGGATACGCAGGAGCCGCCGGGCGTGCGGCGCCGGCCGCGCACGTTCAGGGCGATAACCGCGTGACCCGAGCCGGGCGATCCGCAGCTGCGCTCGACTGCATTGCCATGCGCCGGCACAATACGCGGAAGTAGCGCCACTTGGGGAGTATCGCAACGTGCGTAATTTCGTTCGCCCGCTTCTGTGGATCGCAGTGATCGTCTATGGCCTGGCCGGTGCCGGCGCTGGCTACTGCCAACAAGACAGCTCGCCCGCGGTGCTGCGCGCCGTCGGTCCCGATGGTGCCGAGTTGCGGCTGACGGCCGACGATTGGGCGAAGTTGCCGCGGGCGACCGTCAAAGCCGTGGATCATGGCGGGGCCGAGGCCACGTTCGAAGGCGTTCCGGCCCGCGAGATCCTGAAGCTCGGCGGTGCGCCGTTTGGGCAGCAGTTGCGCGGCCAACGCTTGACGCTCTACGTCTTGGCCGAGGCTGCGGATGGCTACAAAGCGGTCTATGCGCTGCCGGAATTCGATCCCGAGTTCACCGATGGCCTGATCCTCATCGCGGATCGCAGGAATGGGGGAGCGCTCGGACCGAAGAGGGCCCGCTGCGGATCGTAGTGCCTTGGGAGAAGCGGCAGGCGCGATGGGTTCGCCAGCTGACGCGCCTGCGGGTGGGACAGGCGCCCTAAAACAATGTCCGCGTAGGCTTGCAGGGCGTCTTCATGAATGATCCAGGAAAGCCAGGGCAGCCGCGGCTGCCCTGGGAGAAAACCCCGCTGCCCAGAATCGGGAGGCGTCGGCCGCGGGGTGGACCCGGCTTCAAAACCGGTCGAAATTGGCCGGCAGTCTGACCACCGTCACCGGGTTGTCGTGGTTGTTGGGAGAGGTTGCCGACAACTCCGGGATGACCAGCAGATAGCTCCCGTCCGCCGTCTTGCGCAACGCGATGTCGGCGGGGCCGGCGAGCTTGATGTCCTGGTCATAGATCAGCATCATCGGTACACCGTACGGCGGCGTCACCACGACGCTGTTCGAGTTCTTGATCTCGGTGTCCAGCCGCACGCTCCCGGCGAAGTCCAGTCCGTCCAGGGCGCCCACCCCTTGGGCGAAGGGCGTTGGCAGGTGCCCAGTCTTGAAGTCCTCTTTGGTTGCCCGGTACATTCCTCCGTTGGCCGGGTCCTTCAATCCTGCGACGAGACCCACCGTGTTGAAGTGAATCCCGCCGTCGGGAGCCACCTCGATGCCGTCCGGCCCGCCTTCGGGTACTGGGATGTAGAACACCTGAGCCGATTGGCCGTCCGCCAGTGCGTCGAGCGAGGAGACCGGGAACATATATGCTCCGCCTCCTTTCGTGGCGATCGGAGGATTGAACGTGCCCCCGGCGATCCCGGTGTCGGTGGCATACAGGTTCCCCTCCTTGTCGAAGGAGAGGGCATTTCCCAGCGTCGCGACGACGCCGGCCGCGCCTGCCGCTGCCGACCCGTCACCCAGCTTGATCGCTCCGAGGATTTTCCCGTCGGCGTTGAACGCGATGATCTTGGGATCGAGCACGCTCGGATCCTTGACCTCAGTCCCATCGGCTTCGGCGAGCGGCGCCCACGCCTCGATCAAGAAGATGGTGCCCTTGGGGAATTTCTTCGTGGAGACCGGGATGACGGCCATCCCCAACGGCCCGGTCAGCCCGGTGATCAGCCTCTCGTTGACCATCTTCAGCGTGCCGTCGGGCTGCACCGCGAGCTTGCTGACGTAGCCGGCATTGTGGGTCCAGTGGAACCCCTTGTCGGGCATGCCCAGCTCGGCCGAGTTGGAGATGAACACGAATCTGCCGTCCGCGCTGAAGATCGATCCCTCGGGATTGTCGAAAGCATTCAGCCTCTGGATCACCTGACCTAGCACCGGATACGGCTGCAGCGGGTCCGCCGCCAGCGTCGCCCCGCCTGCCAGGCCCAGCGTCAGCGTGGCCAGGCCCACCACCGTCGATCGTTTGTTCATTGGACTCCTCCCGTCGTTCAACGCGCGTTGCAGCCGCGATCGAGCGGAAGCGCGGCCTCTTGCGCACCAAGAAAAAAGGGCAGCGTTCTTTCGGGACGCTGCCCCCAACTCGAAGGGGGAACAAAGCCGCAGAAGACACCCAGACTCGAGGATGCTCCCTGTCCTCATTCCCTGTCGCTATATTCCATTAAATATAGCGAGCGTGTCAAGCCGATCACGGCCGAAAAGGGAACGACGCGCGAGCCGGCTCGCTATATATGCTAGGATATGTCGGTCATCCGCTGGGGTGCATCGCTCGAGCGATGTCGGCCTCGGCACCGGGGCCATCGGTGCCGGGCGCGCACCGGGGGAACATCATCGCGACCGCAGTTACCTGTTCAGGAGGAGCACGCCGTGAAGCTCAGTGCCCGCAATCAGCTGAAGGGGGTCGTCTGCGAGATCCGCAGGGGCGCCGTGACCACGATCGTGAAGATCGAGGTGCAAAATCCGGCGATCCTCTCCGCATCGATCACCAACGAGGCGGCCGACGAGCTTGCCATCCGAGTGGGGGATCAGGCGGTCGCGATCGTCAAGGCCTCGGACGTGGTGGTGGGAAAGATCTAGCGCGGACCGCGCGGCGAGCGTACTGGGCGCTAGAACGATTCGTGCTCGATCTCGCCTGCCGCGAAGAACTCGCGCGTGAAGTCGACCGCTCGATCGACCGGAAAGCGCCTGCAGGTGAACAATACCGTCGCGAAGAAGCGGCGCGCGCTCCAGACGTAGAGCGAGATCCCGGAATCGATCAGGGGAATGAACGCGTCGAACCCTTGGTTCTGGGCTTTCCCGGCGCCGCTCGGCGAGTGCACGATGGGCTCGCCGTAGGCCCGCAGCTCGAGGTGTGCCGCCAGCCCGACGAGATAGCGCTTGACCGCTGCTCCGTCGACCACAGAAGTGTAGTGGCCTTCGATCAGCAACCGCTGCCGCGTGATGTCGGGTGCCAGATCGCGCATTCTCCCGCTCTCCTTGAATCGGAACTCGGCGCTAGTTGAGCGGCGTCCCGTTATGCATTGCGACGTGCTGCCATGAGGGACGCGCGAATAATGATCCCCTTGCGTCACTTCAAGAACGCGATGATTGCGGATGACAGTTCTTCTTGATGTCCAACCCAGAGATGGCCGCCGATGGGATAGCCGATGAACCAGGCATGGGGAATATGCTCCGCCGTATAGCGTGCGCCGTCGAAGGTGCCGAACAAGTCGTCACCGACGCTCATCACGAGCGTCGGGTGCGCGATCCGCTCCAGATCATACCGCGGGAGCGAAGACGTCACCGCGGCATCGTTGAGCAGGCCCAGCCGGCGCGAGCTGACCGGGAGGATGTGGTTCAGCACCAGCGCGACACGCGCCTGCTCGTCCGGACTTGCGTTTTGGACCACCTCTGGCGGAGTCGCGAGGATCGAGCGGATCACTGTCGGCCGCGCGACCCGGATGGCGGCCCAGAACAGGAAGTCCGATCGCAGCGCGGTGTCGAAGAGGAACGCCGTGCCGGGCGGAGTTCGCATCGGCGGCGCACCGCCTGGCCGTGGCACGTAGGCGGCGGGAACCACCAACACGAGCGCCGTGCACCGTTGCGGATGGCGTAGCGCGAACTGCATCGCCGATGGCGCGCCTGCGGAGCCGGCCAGGACCGCCGCGTGTGCGATGTTCAATGCGTCGAGCAGACAAGCATGGGCATCCGCCTGGGCGGCGGCGGAAGCGTCGCGCGGAAGCGGGGTGCGCAGGTATCCGAACCGCGACATGGCGATCACGCGAAACCCGGTTCCGATCAGCGGTCGGGCGAAATCCAAGCCTTGGTCGTACCCGCCGCCTGCGCCATGGACCACCAATACCGGGGCGCCATCGCCCGCGCTCGCATACTCGATCGGCCCGCACGGCGTCTGGACGAGTCGACTCCCGCTCGACACGCGCTCCTGCGCCGCATGCAGCTCCAGCCGGTAGTCGGTGTAGATGAACCCAGCCAGTCCCGCGCCCGTGAGCACCAGGACAATGACCGCGGCCTGAGCGACCCGCGCTCGTCTCATCCGATCTCGTGTGTCGGCCGGCAACCGGCGCCGTCTCTGGTGCTCACGCTCGGCCCTAGGCCAGGCGCTTCTCGATCCGACGGTCGGGGATTAGCCAGATGGCCGCGACCAAGACATACAGCGCGAACGCAATCCACGAGTTGACGAACGCAATCGGGATCGCGACGGCGTACAACACCAGCGATACCTTGCCCTTGAAGTCGCGGCCCACCGCGACCGCGAGAGCGGAATCCTTTCCGCTGCGGGCAATCAGGGCACGAGCCAGGAGAAAGTAGGCGGACCCGCCCAACAGCAACACGCTGCCATACAGTGCGACGGGAGCGGCGGCAAAGTGATTCTCGCCCATCCAGCCGGTGACGAAGGGAATCAGCGAAAGCCAGAAGAGCAGGTGCAGGTTGGCCCACAGGATGCGCCCGTCGACGTGAGAGGCCGCCTGCAGCAGGTGATGGTGGTTGTTCCAATAGATGCCGACAAACACGAAACTCAGCACGTAGCTGAGCAAAGTCGGGAGCAGCGGCCGCAGCACGCTCATGTCCGCTCCATGTGGCACCTTCAGCTCCAGCACCATGATCGTGATGATGATCGCGATGACGCCGTCACTGAACGCTTCCAACCGCCCCTTGCTCATTTGTCAACCTCGAATGTGGGAATGTCCCGACGCGTCGCTAGCCGCGTCACGCGGGCTGTCGCCCGCAGAGTGCATTCTGCTTGATGATGCGGATCGCTTCGTCCGGTGTATTGGCCAAATATATTTTGCTTCGTGCATCGAGCTCGCGAAAGAACTCCGCCGCGGCGCTCGATGCGCCGAGCAGAATCACCGGTTTCTGATTTTTCATCGCTAGGGCGACCTCGGACGCCGTTCCCGGCCCGTCGACGCCGCATGCGATCACCGCACAGCTCGACAAGCCGACGATGTTGTTCCTTGCATTTCCGATGTCGGTGATGATTGCCACGTCGACGTCGGGCGCAACCTTGGCGCCTGCCGTGGGCAGTACGCCGATGGTGAGACTGCCAGGGAC
>Ga0335077_10003874_pt1 | contig 18184 bp, 16 predicted proteins | sample Lox_Sample_31_FD_207151 | JGI IMG/M metagenome (GOLD analysis project Ga0335077, IMG submission 207151) | Soil microbial communities from Loxahatchee National Wildlife Refuge, Florida, United States - Lox_Sample_3.1 | ecosystem: Environmental > Terrestrial > Soil > Wetlands | place: USA... | reverse complement strand
CGCGCAGCTTTCGTGCGTGATCATCGACAAGCTGCCGTTTGCGGTGCCGAGCGACCCCATCGTGGCGGCGCGTGTGCGGGCATTGCAGGAGGACGGCCGCAACGCGTTCGCGGAATACCAGGTGCCGGAAGCCGTGCTGGCGCTGAAGCAGGGGTTCGGGCGGCTGATCCGGTCGAAATCGGACCGCGGCATCCTGGCGATCCTCGATAACCGCATCCAGCGGATGCAGTATGGTAGAATTTTTCTCGAGTCGCTGCCCGAATACTCGACCACGCAGGACCTCGCCGAAGTCGCGCGCTTCATGGAAAATTCTCCGGCGTAGCCGCGGGAGAGCGAGCTGCGGCCCGAAATGGGGCGTTCAGAGCATGTTTGAAGTTTTCGTCGACGAGACGTTCGCCGCCGCGCACAACCTGCGCAATTACAAGGGAAAGTGTGAAAACCTGCACGGGCACAACTACAAGGTGCGCGTAGCGCTGAGCGGGGCGGAACTGGACGCGAGCGGACTGCTGTACGATTTCGTCCACTTGAAACAGGTGATTCAGACCGTGATTCGGACGCTGGACCACAAGTACCTGAACGAAATGGCGCCGTTTGATGTGCTGAACCCTTCGGCTGAGAACGTTGCGCGCTATATCTATGATGAGACGGTGAAACAGCTGCACCAAAATCCTAGCGGAGCGGCGGTTTCGAGCATCACGGTGTGGGAAACGGATACGTCGGCCGCGACGTACCGACCATGATTTTTTCGCACACGGAGTCCGGGCGGCCATGAATCGAGCCTATCTCGTCGTCGGAATTCCCGCGGTCGTGACGTCGTTCTGCTGGCTGGTGTTCGGCTGGGGGTGGCGGCTGGCGGTCGCCGTGACGGCAAGCGAAATCGTCGCGATCACTGCGTTCGTGATCTATGTCCTGCGGCGGCAGAGCCAGCGGGCAAGCGAAACAGAATCCCGGCACTGAGTCCTCGGGCAAATCGCGCTATGGTCATCACGGAAATCTTCAAATCGATTCAGGGCGAAGGTACGCGAGCGGGACTTCCTTGCATCTTCGTGCGGCTGACGGGATGCAATCTGCGCTGCACGTGGTGCGACACGGCATACGCGTTTCATGGCGGGAAAAAGATGTCGATCGACGAGGTGCTCGAAAAGGTGGGCGAGCTTGCGGGAGAAGGTGCGAGCCGAATCGCGCTGGTCGAAATTACGGGCGGCGAACCGCTGCTGCAGGCGGAGACGCCGGAGCTCGCCGCGAAGCTTCTTGCTCGCGGTTATACAGTGATGATCGAGACGAGCGGCGAGAGATTCGTGGGAGCGTTACCGCGGGAAGTAATCAAGATTGTGGACGTCAAGTGCCCGGACTCGGGCGAAGCGAATACGTTCGATGCGGCGAACCTCGGCGCAATCGATGAAAAGGACGAGATGAAGTTCGTGATTTCGACGCGACGCGACTACGAATTTGCGCGCGATTTTACACGGGAACACCGACTGGCCGAGCGCGTCCACGAAGTGCTCTTTTCGCCTGTGTTTCCCGACCCCGAGGGCAAATGGGAGGGTCTGCAAGCGCGCGACTTGGCGGAGTGGATCCTGGCGGACCGGCTGCCTGTGAGGCTGGGGCTGCAACTGCACAAGTTCATCTGGGACCCGCCGATGAAGGGAGTCTGATCGGGACGATGGCCGAAAAGCCGAAAGCGGTGGTGTTGCTGAGCGGCGGGATGGATTCGTGCGTCACGGCGGCGATCGCGAACCAGACGCACCGGCTGGCGGTGTTGCACGCGAGCTACGGGCAAAGGACGGAGGGCCGCGAGCGGCGGTCGTTCGAGGAGATCGCGGATTTCTACGGCGCTCGCGAGCGGCTCGTAATCCGGCTCGACTCGTTCGCGCAGATGGGCGGGTCGGCGCTTACGGATCAGCGAATCGCGGTGCCGGAAGAGGGCGAGGCGCTCGGCGCGCATGCGGGAATTCCCGTCACCTATGTACCTTTTCGCAACGCGCACTTTCTCTCGGCGGCGGTGAGTTGGGCGGAGGTGATCGGGGCGCACGCGGTTTTCATCGGCGCGGTGTCCGAGGACAGTTCAGGTTATCCCGACTGCCGGCCCCAGTATTACCGCGCTTTCGAGCAAGTGATTCGCGAAGGCACGCGGCCGGAGACGCACATCGAGATTGTGACGCCGGTGATCGCGATGCGGAAGAGCGAGATCGTCCGGCGAGGAATCGAGCTGGGAGCGCCGCTCGATCGAACGTGGTCGTGCTATCAATTCGATGACGAAGCCTGTGGGATATGCGATAGTTGCCGGCTGCGGCTGGCGGCTTTTGTCGAGGCAGGGATCGCCGATCCGATCGCGTATCGGGCGCGGGTTGCGCCATAATGAAGCTACGATGAGGGAGGTGAATCGTCCATGAAACGATGGATTCATTTTTGGGTAATCGTTGCGCTTGTCCTGGTGTGGGCCGGAGCGGCCGCGGCGCAGGGCAACAATCAGATCGAGGTGCACGTGCTGGACCTGGAGGCCAAGCCGCTTCCCGATGCAACGATCGTACTGAAGAGCGACGATACCGGGCAGGGCTTCACCCTCAAGAGCGACAAGAACGGGAAGGCAGTGCAACTGGGATTGAAGGCGGGCATCTACTCGGTGACGGTGACGACGACGAACGCGCAAATTCCGCCCTACCAGCAAAAGTTTGTCGTCAAGGAAGGTGAGTCGGGGACGCTCGTCGTCAACTTCAAGGAGATCGTGGCCAAGTACGGCAACTCGGAGGAAGCGAAGAAGCGGGAAGAAGAAGCCAATGCGTTCAAGAATATGAAGACGCATTTCGACGCGGGTGTCCAGGCAATGAACGACGCCGGCACCATTCAGACGCAGATTCGCTCCGCGGCAGCCGACCAGAAGAGCGCCCTGCAGGAGAAGCGCACGACGGCTTGTCAAACCGCCGTGACCGAATTCGAACAGGCATCCAAGGGAGTCACGCCGAAGGAGGCGAAGAACTACGCGACCGTGTGGAGCAACCTTGGCGCCGCGTACGAGTGCGTCGACCGGTACCAGGACGCCGCCAACGCTGCCCAGAAGATCATCGACGTGCAACCGAACGCGCCGGCTTATGTACGACTGAGCACAGACCTGGCGAATTTGGGCGTGGCGCAGACCGACCCCGCCGCTATGCAATCGAAGATTGCCGATGCCAGCGCGGCGTGCGACAAAGCGGTGGCCCTGGATGCGACAACCACGGCTATGTGCTGGAAGAACATGGGAATCGTCCTGTACAACAAACAGCACCAGAAGGAAGCCGCCGTGGCGCTTCAGAAGGCTTCGCAGGCCGAGCCCAAGGATGCGCAGACCTGGTTCCTGCTGGGTTCGTCGCTCGCGGCCCAGATTGACTCCAAACAGGAGGGGGGCAAGGAGATTTACATCATCCCTCCGGGGACCATGGACGCGTACCAGAAGTGCATCGATGCCGCTCCGACCGGGCCCTACGCACCCCAGTGCAAGGCGGGACTCGACGAACTGGCGCAACTGAGCGGTGGGGTGCAGACGACGATCGGCAAAAAGAAACACTAAGCGAGCGCGAGGCTCGTTGCTGAGGAACGCTCGGCCACCAAAGGAGCGCTTTGGAGGCTGGCGATTTACCCTCTCGACCGCGGCGGGCAAGAGTGCTATGCTCCCGCTCGCAAACTAAGAATCGTCCGGGTGCCAGAAGTGGATTCACGCCAGCCCAGCACTCAGCGCCGCCGCAGCGAACGAGTCGCGGAATCTCTGCCGATTGTGGTCCGCGGCATCGATCTGCTCGGCCAACCCTTCGAGGAACGCACGTCCACACTTGCGTTCAACCTGCACGGCTGCCGCTATGCTTCGAAGCACCACCTGCCGAAGAACACCTGGGTCACGCTCGAGCTGGCGCGGAAGTCGGAGCTTCACAACGTGCGCGCGCGCGTTGCGTGGATCCAACGCCCGCACTCCGTGCGGGAGTTCTTCCAGATTGCCGTTGAGCTCGAAACACCCGGAAACATTTGGGCATTCCAACCGATTCCGCCAAGCTGGGCCGCGCTGGAGGCTTCCCGTTCGCAGGGGAGCACCGCCGCGCCACCGGCCGAACGGCGGGAAGCGGAGCAGTTCGAGTCGGAAGCAGTTCCAACTACCCTGGCGGCCTTTATGGAAAATCCTATGGGTGACATGACGAATATTTCCTCCGCTGCTACTGAGACTTCGCTCGCGGAGTCTACGTCGGCCGAGAGTCCCTTGATGCAGGAACTGAGCGCGGAGCTCGGACGGCGGGCGAGGCAGGCTGCTGACGACGCCGCAGCTCATGCCAGTGAGCGGATCCGGCAGGCCGCCGAGGAGGCGGAGCAGAAGCGGTCTTTCGCTTCGGACGAGTTCTTCCGGAAGTGGCGGGAGGAATTCGAGCTCGCGCAGAGCGGAGCACAACAGCAGTTCTCCGCGCAGATGACGGCGAAGCAGGACGAATTCCTGACGGAGTTGAAAGCCGGAATCGAACAGAACCTGGACCGCGTGCGGAGACTGATCGACGAAGTCGAGAAGAAGACGGACGTGCTGCGGTCCGAGACCGAGGCGGCTGCCGAAGCGGCGAGCCGTGTGGCGCATGCGCGGCTGGAACTCGAGGCGGTGGAAACGGCCCGGGTGTCGCAAACAGCGCAACCGGCACCGGAGCGGCCACGGGAAGACTCGGGGGCGCTCGAGGCGGCGGCCTGGCGGCAGCGCATCGAATCGGAAATGGATGTGGCGCAAGGCCAGTGGAACGAACTGCTGCAGTCATCGCTCGACGGCAGTCTGCAGCGGCTGATCGAGCAGCTTTCCGAGCGCTCCGAAGATATTCTGCGCGGCGCTGAACACAGAATGTCCGAGCGATTCGGCGAGCTTCGCCAGCCGTTGATCCAGACGGCGAACGAGGCGCGCGAGACGCTCGTGGACGTGAAGGCGTCGCTCGAACAGGAACTGGCGCGCGCGCGCGCGTCGCTAAGCGAGGTCGAGAATTCGGCGAACCGGATGAACGATTTCTCGGCCCAACTCGAAGCCGCCACGCAGGATACGTTGAACGAATTGCGGCGGCGGCTGGAAGCGGTTCTCGACACCCAAACGGACGAGATAAACCGGCGCATCGAGGCGCTGGCCAGCGGCGCAGCTCAGAGAGTGGCGCCGGTGCTCGACGGACTCGGGCAGAAGATGCTGGACCAGACGCTGGCCGAGGTGGACGCGAAGCTCGCTCCGCGTCTGGAGCGCCTGCCGCAGCTCCTCCGCGAGTTGTCCACGCGCGAAATGCAGATGGAGGAAGCGCTGCGATTGCACCGTGAGCGGCTGCGCCAGCTTGCGGAAAACACTCAGCGCGAGATCTCGTCGCATTTGGTGTCGGCCGTCGCCGAGGTCCGCAACGACTTCGAGGCAGCGCGCAAGGAAGCCATCGCGCAGTGGAACGAGGAGCTGGAAGCGAGCGGCGTACGGGCATCGCACGCCACGGCCGAATCGATCGAACGCTCCTCGCACTGGTTTGAGCAGGAGGCGCGCGCACGCCTGCAAGTGCTGGTGGAACAAACGCTGGCGAACGCAGGAACCGGCCTCGATGAGAAGGCGACCGAAGCCAAGCAGAAGTTTGCGAGCGAGCTCGAGATGGAAACGTGGCCGCATGTGACGCAGATCCGCGAGCGGCTCGATTCGTTTGCAGTCGAACTCACGAACAGGTCGCGCACGCAAATCGAGCAGGCCGCGGAAACGGCCGCGGCGGGGTTCGGCCAGGTGCTTCGCGGGATTTCCGACCAGGAAGTCGAGCACTTCGTGGACGCGAGCCAGGGCGTGGTGCAGAACCGCAACCAGGAGCTGGAAAACTCGGCGTCTCGCGTTTTGCGCGACCTCGAAACGAGCGCCGAAGGATCTCTAGCCAATTTCCGCGCGCAAATGGCCACGCAGCTCGAAGGAAGCCTGGCGGAGGGACGGACGGCCGTGGCGGCGGAGTTCAGTTCGACGCTCGCCGGATATCGAGCTGAGCGCGACGCACAGCGGGGAGAATGGGAGCAAAGCCTGGAGCAGATCAGCAACGACGCGGCCAGGCGTCACGAAGAGCGCCTGGAAACAGCGTGCGATTCGTGGCTGATCTCGTCCGTTCGGCGGCTGAACGAGCACGGCCAGAATGTGATCGAATCGTTGATGCGCTCTACGGACCAGGGGCTGCGCGATTCGTGCGCGCGGTTCTTCGACGGGATCGCGGAGACGCTGCGCGAGCGCTCCAACGGCGCCGGACTCGCGGCGTCGGCGTATGCAACGCCGGCCCGGGAAGCGGCAGAGGCGCCTCCACCTCCTTCGCACGGCGAAGCCGGACTCAATCAACCGAGCGCGTAAGCCTGCGCAACGCACGCGCACGCAACGCTATCACCTCCTACGTGTGTCCCTCCGTGTACTGCCAGAATGTGCGCGGACGACCGTTATTTCACGCCGACGACATCACGAACGGAATTCCCGACGTACTGAACCTGCTCCGGCGTAAGGGCCGGATGAATCGGCAGGCTCAAGACGCGCTCGCAGGCGCGTTCAGCGTAGGGGAAGGTACGCGGAGGATATCCCAGCAAGGAATAAGCGGACTGAAGATGGAGAGGCTTCGGGTAGTGGATGGCCGTTTCGATGCCTCGGTCGGCGAGTTGCGAGATGACCGCGGCGCGATTCTCGACGTAGATGACAAACTGGTGATAAACGCACTGGTCGGCGGGATCGTCCACCGGAATATCCACTCGCGCGTCGGCCAATAGGCGGCGATACTCGCGCGCGATTTCGATGCGCTTCATCGTCCATGCATAGAGTCGGCGCAGCTTGATGCGAAGAACGGCGCCTTGAAAGCCTTGCATGCGGTAGTTGTAGCCGACGAATTCGTGCTCGTAGCGGGCCGTCTGTCCGTGGGAGCGCGCGGCGCGCGCGAATTTCGCGATCTGGTCATCGTCAGTCGTGAGCGCGCCGCCTTCGCCGTAGGCTCCTAAATTTTTCGTGGGATAAAAACTGAACGCCGCCGCGTGGCTCAGGCTTCCAATCATCCGGCCGCGGTAACGCGCCCCATGAGCCTGGGCGGCGTCTCCAAGGAGTTTAATGTTTCGCCGGAACGCGATTTCGCGAATGGGATCGAGGTCCGCCGGACGGCCGTAGAGATAAACTGGAATGATGGCTCGGGTCCGAGGCGTGATAGCGCGCTCGATGAGATTGGGATCGAGATTGGCCGTCTTTGGATCGATGTCGACGAAAACAGGCCGGGCTCCGCAATAAGTAATCGCTTCGGCGGTGGCGATGAAGGTGTTGGGCGTGGTGATAACCTCGTCGCGGGGCTGCACACCCAGCGCAAGCAGGCCAAGGTGCAGGGCCGCCGTTCCGGAGCTGAGGGCCACACAGTGCTTCGTGGAGCAGAAATCGGCAAACTCGCGCTCGAACGTTTCGACTTCTTCGCCCTGTACGAAGGCCGCGTTCCGGCAGACGCGATCGAGCGCTCCAAGAATTTCGTCCCGCAGCTCCGCGTATTCGGACTTGAGATCGAGAAATGGAACTTTCATGGCACCGCCTGACGGATCGATAACGGACTCCATTGTAAGCGTTAGATGTGGGTGAGCGTGCCAGTAACCTTCGTCCGCCGTAGGGCCCAGCCAAACACAGCGAAGGACAGCGGAATCAAAATCGCGGCAAAGACGAGCAAGGCCGCGACCGAAGGCCAGAGTTCGCGCCACCCGGCACCGCCCAGAAGAGCGGCGCGCATTCCCTCGAGCGAATAGGTGACGGGTATCAACCGCGCAACAAATTGCAGGGACGAAGGCAGGACGGAAACCGGGTACATCATTCCTCCGACGAGCCCTGAAACGCCTAGGACGACCCACTTCGCGGGGTTGCCGCGCTTGAAAAGAATCTGATAGCTGGCGGAGAGAATCCCGAGTCCCACGAACGCGAGAATCGAAGCAAGCAGAATCAACACCGCTCCCGGCCAGTTGGCTTGATGCGCGGAGAAACCGAACAGCAGGATTCCCCACGCGAGATAGACACAGGTCCGGAGCGCCAGCGCCACAAAGGGGTACACCGCCGAGCCCGCAAGGATCACCGAAAGCGGCGTCTGCGTAACCAGCAGGGCTTCGAGCGTGCGGTTCTGACGGGCTTCGTTCAGGCTCGAATCGAACGCGTCTATGGAAACGTTCAAGTAATCGAAGAAAGCGAATCCGACGAGCGCGAACGCGAAATAATCGCTGCCCTGCGGCAGCGCAAGAGAGAGAGCCGGGCTCTCGACAAAGCGGGAGAGGTAATAAAAGGTCGCAACTCCCAGAAGAGCTTCCAGAAGCTCGAGGACAAGCGCGGTGCGGTAGCTGCGCGCAATTGCGAAATCGCGCCAGAAGAATGCTAAGACTTTACGGAAGGTCCGAGCCGCGTTCCTCACGGCAGCACCTCCGCGGAGACAGGGCGGCGCGTCAGCTTGGCCATTGCTTGCTCGAGAGTCGTGGAGCCCGTGGCTGTACAAAGACCGCGCGGCGAATCGGAAGCCACGATGCCCCCCTGGTCGAGCAGAATCACGCGATCGGCGATTTCCTCGATTTCGCTCAGCGCGTGCGATGAGAAGAGGAGCGTCGTGCCTTGCCGCCGCACGAGTTCTTCCTTGAGCAGCCGGCGAAAATCGGCGGCCGAAAGCGGATCGAGGCTTCGGGTCGGCTCGTCAAGCAGAAGGACCGCCGGACCATGCAGGAGAGAGCGGGCAAGACCCAGGCGGTGCATCAATCCCGTTGAAAGCGTGCGCACCTGCCGGTCGAGATCGCCGGAGATTCCCAGCCAGCGGGCGACGGCGGAGATGCGCTCGCGTGCGAGCAGGCCGGTCAAATTGTTCATCGCCGCAAAGAACGAGAGGTTTTGCCGACCGGTCAAGCGGCTGTAAAAGCCTTCGTCACCGCCCGTGTGGTAACCGAGCTGTTGACGCGCGCGAGCCGGCTGACGTTCGACATCGAAGCCGCCTATCACGGCGTGGCCGCGAGTGGGCACGATCAGAGTCGCGAGAATCCGCAACAGCGTGGATTTGCCCGCGCCGTTCGCGCCCGCCAGAGCAACGGCTTCGCCGCGCTGAATGGCGAAGGAGACGCCGCCAAGCGCGCGCTCCGTGGCCCTGGCCACCGGATGGAGCAATGCCCTCCATCCCGACAGTGCCGGAGGAAAATATTTTTCGAGCGACTCGACGAGAATTGTGGATTCGGGCATCAACCGCGTTTATAACCGAATTTGCGGCGTCGAATCCAGTTCCGCGATTCCATGGCGGCGAAACCGTGACTTCACCGCGATTGCTGTTCCGACCGAGTCCCGGTAGAATAACCGCAGTTTGCGATGAATCGGCTCGGGGGTCGAGCGGATTCCCATGGCTCGCGAACACGCAGAACCGCAACCCACCCGCGCGTCTGTGGAGGTTTAGGGGAACAAACCTACAATGGACGCTACACTCTCGGTGCATTCCATCGTGGTCGCCGCGAAGGAGCAGGTATCCTGCCTGCTGGGTGAAGAGTCAGCCATCCTAAACATGAAAAACAGCGTCTACTACGGCATGAACGCTGTTGGCACGCGCATCTGGACCTTGCTGAAGCAACCCAGAAGCGTGAGCGAACTTCGCGACGCGGTGGTTGACGAGTACGACGTCGAACCGCAACGATGCGAGCGCGACCTGCTCGAATTGCTTGAACAGATGAGACGCGAGGGATTGATCGAAGTTCGTCGTGCCGGAGCGGCGTAGCCCAGTCTGCGTTTCTCGCGCGCCCCGGCTCGAAGCCTGGCTGGCTGGATGGCCGCGACTTTCTCTGGGGTAACGGGTTGAAATCGGCGATGGACAAGTGGCGTACGTTCCGGCGGCTGAGCGGGTTCGAGCGCGCAATTGTGGTCGAAGCGGCCGCGGCTCTCACGGTCACGTGGGCCGGCTTGCGCCTCGCCGGTTTTCAGCGCTGGAAGAACCTGCTGGCGCGGCTGGCATCGCGACCGGAGGAAACCTCGGCGCAAGAATCTTCCGCCCTCGACGCAGCGCGCGTCGTCTCTCGAATGGAGGCGGCTGCCGCGAGAAATGTGTTCTTCCATGCGACCTGCCTCGAGCGCTCGATGGTGCTCTGGTGGCTGCTACAGAGCCGCGGTATCCCCGCCGAATTGCGCGTCGGCGCCCGAAAAGAAGCCGAGCGCTTCGAAGCTCATGCCTGGGTGGAGCTTGGCGGCACGATTCTGAACGATACCGGTGAGTCGCATCTTCACTTTGTTCCATTCGATGGTCCCATCGCGTCCCTGGAGACGCCCTCGCATTGAGCGGCATCGTAGGCATACTCAATCAGGACGGGGCACCCGTCGATGAGGGCCTCCTGCGGGCGCTTACGCATTTTCTCTCCTATCGCGGGCCGGATGCACGGGGATTGTGGTCGCAAGGCTCAGTCGGATTCGGTCACGCGCTCCTTCGCACAAGCGCTGAATCGCAGGTCGAGAAGCAGCCGGCGAGTCTCGACGGGCGATTTTTCGTCACTGCGGACGCGCGGATCGACTGCCGGGATGAGCTGAAAAAAGAGCTCGAAGACACCGGACGAAGATTGGCTCGCGCGATACCGGATTCCGAGCTAATCCTTCAAGCCTACGCTGCCTGGGGTGAAGAATGCGTCGATCATCTGCGCGGCGATTTTTCATTTGCGGTATGGGACTCCGGCGAGAGGAAGCTCTTCTGCGCGCGCGATCACTTCGGAATCAAGCCGTTCTACTACGCAAGAATCGGCGATATCTTCATCTTCAGCAACACGCTCAACTGCGTGCGGCTGCATCCGTCAGTCCCCGACGAACTGAATGATGCCGCGGTGCTCGACTTTCTCCTAGTGGGACTGAACTGCGACACGTCGACCACGACCTTTCGCGAGGTCCAGCGTCTGGCGGCCGGCCACTGCTTGACTGTTTCGGCAGGACGAGTTCGCGTCCGGTGCTACTGGTCGCCGCCGGTCGATGGACGAATCCGCTATCGCCACGCAGCGGATTACGTCGAGCACTTCCAAGTGCTCCTGCAGAGGGCCGTCGCAGATCGCACCCGCATGGACCGCGCGGGGATTTTCCTAAGTGGCGGAATGGACTCCGGCACAATCGCGGCCACGGCGCGCCAGCTCGCGGCCACAAACTCCAAGACCATTGACCTCAGGGCCTACACCGTCATCTACGAATCGCTGATTCCCGACTCCGAGGGCCCGTTTGCGCGAAAGACGGCTGAGTTTCTGCACATTCCGATTCGCTTCCTACCGCTGGACACGCTGAGACCGTTCGAGCGATGGGACGATCCAGAACTGGCCTGGCCTGAGCCCGTCGGCGATCCTTTTTTTGCGGGGATGTTTGATCAGTTTCGGTTGGCCGGGGAAGACTGCCGCGTCGTGCTGGGGGGGGATGGTGGCGACAATCTGATGAATTTCGAAATGTGGCCATACCTGCGCGACCTGATTCGAAATCGTCGTGGGGCCGAATTTTTCCTCAGCACGCTCGGGTATCTCTCGGTCCGCCAGCTGCCATGGCGCGGAGTGGCGCGCCGCGTTCGGCGCGTGTTCGGCAAGGATCCCCTTGCGCCGGTTTTCCCGACTTGGATCGCGCACGACGTTGCGAGTGAATCCGATATCAGATCGCGGTGGCGAAAGCGCATGCGGTTGCCGGGGCCTTTGGCTCATCGTGTGTTGCCGAAAGGGCATGCTTCGCTCTCCTTGCCGCAGTGGTCGAGCAACTTCGAGAATGCGGATCCCGGCGTAACTCGATGCGCAGTGGAGGTGAGTTACCCGTTTCTCGATCTGCGAGTGGCACATTTTCTCTTGTCGCTTCCGCCGTTTCCATGGTTCTTCGACAAAAGGCTTCTGCGCGAGGCGATGAACGGGCAAATGCCGGAAGTGGTGCGGACAAGACCGAAGACTCCGTTGGGAGACGATCCGCTAATCGCGCATCTGAGGTCCGGAAGCGGAGAGTGGGTCCTGCGAGTGGGCTGGAGTGATGAAATCGACCGATTCGTCGAACGCCCGGCCATCCCGCAAATAACAGGCGAAACTTCCGCCGAAGAAGCGATCGTATCGATTCGCCCATATTGTCTCAACTTTTGGTTGCAGTTGATGCGAAGAGTCCGGTATAAACTTTGTGCGGAGGCTGGTAATGGCTAACCCCGGGAAACCGGACCCGAAGAAACCTTACACATCTCCTCAATTAAGCGTTTACGGTACCGTGCAGGAGCTCACTCGGACAACCGGATTTGTCGGCAACCCAGATGGACAGCCCCGGCGAGGTCAGCCCAATAAAACACACATCTAGCTCCGCACTTCCGAGTTGAAGCCTTCTCGCGTTGAAATCTTCACCGCATAGGCAGTCTGAATCGGGATTTACGTATCGCGTCTTTGGACTAAATGTCCGCTCTGACGCGGTGATTCCAGGACTCGAGCCCGTTGCTCTTGCATTAGGCGAACCCGGAATCGAAATCCACATGGGCGGCGCGCCGTACCGGCAAGAAGAGATGCCGGAGTCCCGTCAGATTCTCGCGTACCAAAGCTCATCGAAGAATGAAGACGGCAAGCCAGAGTTGGAGATGTGGCGCATTTCAGATACCGCGCTTCTGCGGATCGCCTATGCGGATGGCACGCAATTCTGGATGGATCGAGATGCGCGCGAACTGTGGGCCGCCTGGCCCGAGAACCTGACCTTGGAGGACGCAGCTTCGTACTTGCTCGGTCCGATTCTCGGAGTCCTACTGCGGTTTCGCGGCGCCACCTGTCTCCATGCGAGCGCGGTCGCTTTCGGGGACCGAGCCGTCGCGTTTGTCGGACCTCCTGGGAGTGGCAAGTCGACAACGGCCGCGGCGCTCGCGCAGAGAGGACATGCAGTGCTGTCCGACGACATCGTGGCACTCGTCGAGCGCGATAACGCGTTCTTCGCGGTGCCGGCCTATCCCCACCTGAGTCTTTGGCCCGAATCGGTTGGAATGCTCTACGGCGATTCGAATGCGCTGCCCAGGTTCACGCCAGCTTGGGACAAACGTCGCCTGGCCCTTGGCGGCGATTGCAAATTTGAAGAGCGCGAATTGCCGGTCGCGGCCATTTACTTGTTGGGGGACCGAAGACCGGATTCGGGCCCAGGGATTGCGTCGGTCGATCTCCGCGCAGCGCTTCTGGAGCTCCTACCCAACACCTACGCGACCAACATTCTCGACGCGCAAATGAGGGCGAGGGAGTTTGAGATTCTGGGCAGGCTCGTCGCGAGGGTTCCGGTTCGCAAGCTGTCGCCAAGCGATGATTCCACACATCTGGAGTCCCTGTGCGAACAAGTGCTGGCCGACTTTCAGAGCCTGAGGGGTCGGGCCGCGCATCGAGGCGGTGAGAAACCCCGAGGAAAACCTCTTTGATCGTTTCACACGGGAACACAGGCAGTTTCGTTTCTGAACAAATCGCTTCATTCGCTGAACCAGTGCCGAACGGAAACATGCTAATATCCCACGGCATATGTCACTTTACTTCCGCGCCAATCGAGGTTTCGGTTGGATGCAAACAGTCCTACTCCGTACCAATTTCAAACACAACAATCGGGATTCGGAAGGCGACGAGATCGTTATCCGGTTATCTAAGAGTGACCCGGATCGGAAAAGCCAGGGAGGATTACCGCAATGAAGATGAGGGCTTCGTTGCACCAATTTGCAGCGGCAGTGGCCGCCGTGGTGCTTGTTGCGACATTGGGACTGTCGATCGTCCACCATCGAACCAGTGAGCACGCTGTATTCGGCGAGCAGCCGAGCCATTTCACAAACGCCACCGCTGGACAAATTGCCGCTCGATACGGAGAGTTGCCACTGCGCTTCGAAGCAAATGTGGGACAGACGGCACCCGAGGTGCAATTCGTGTCGCACGGGCCCGGCTATCAAATCTTCCTCACTACCCAGGATGCAGTGCTTGTGCTGCGGCACCCGTCTCAATCGAGCAAGTTCCGGTCGCGAAGGCAGCCACGCACAATCCATTCCGACCGGGCTTCACTGCTTCGTTTGCACTTCGAGGACGCCAATTCGAAACCGGAGATTGCTGGCGTCGGCAAACTGCCCGGCAGAATCGACTATTTCATTGGCAGTGACCCGAACAAGTGGCGGACGAATGTGCCCTCGTACGGCCAGGTTGCCTACCACGACCTCTATCCAGGCGTGGACGCCACCTTCTACGGAAACCAGCGACAGATCGAGTATGACTTTGTCGTGGCGCCGGGTGCGGATCCGAAACAGATCGCTTTGAATATCGAAGGAGCTCGCAGTCTGAAACTCGACCGGGCGGGCAACCTCGTCATGCGAATTTCGGGAGGCGAGGTCGAACTGCGGAAGCCGATTCTGTACCAAGAGTTGAACGGAGAGCGGCACGAAGTCGAAGGGAATTACGCACTAACGGACCGCGACCACGTGAGGTTTTCGGTGGGTGAATACGATCGGACCACGCCACTTGTCATCGACCCGGTACTCAGTTATTCGACATACCTCGGCGGCGGCGCCGGTCACAATATCTTCTTCGCCCCTGACGGCGGATATGCAATCGCGGTTGACTCGAACGGAGATGCGTTTGTCACGGGCGAGACGTCCTCAACAAGTTTCCCAACTACCTCGAATCCGATTCCGCCGGGGGCTGGCGCGAACATCTCCGTAAAGGGTGCCGTGTTCGTCACGGAGTTGAACCCACAGGGGACGGCGGAACTCTATTCGACTTACCTGGCAGGAGATGATGGCGAGATTGGATACGCGATCGCGGTCGACCCCCCGGGCGGTGTCTCCGCTGATATTTATGTCGTGGGCCAAACGCTCTCGGACAATTTCCCCGGGACTGGCGGCGCGACCGGCTTCGAACCGAACCCGCCCGCCGACGTCACTACGGTGGGAATCGGCTTCATTGCGAAAATTGACCCCACCAAGAGCGGAGCAGCCGCACTCGTCTACTCTTCCTACTTGGGCGGATCTGGCAACACGGTCGTGGGATACGGTGATTTCGCCCAATCCGTTGCCGTGGATGCACATGGCAACGCATATGTTACCGGCAATACGATTTCGACGGACTTCCCGATGAGCACTCCATCGACCACAATTCAGACTCTGCTGAGTCCGGACGGTGGAAATGCCTTTCTTGTGAGTGTCAACCCGGCGGGTTCAGCGCTGACTTACTCCACTTACCTCGGAGGAACCAGCCCAGGAACGACGGACCTTCCGAACATCGGTGATGTGGGCGCCGGGGTTGCCGTAGATTCCTCGAACAATGCTTACCTTGTTGGTACCACGACATCCGACGACTTCCCCACCACTACCAACGCGTTTAAGCAAGGACCTTTGCCGCCTGTCTTGAACGAGACAGCCTTCGTCTCGCGAATCGACACCACCAAGTCAGGAACGGCTTCGCTGATTTATTCGACCTTTTTGGGGAGCCCGAGTCAATCGCAGAGTGCAACGGACCACGATTTTGGAAATGCAATCGGGCTTGGTCCAAGCAATGTCGCCTACGTGACGGGCCAAACGGAGTCCCCCGATTTTCCGACGACCCCCGGGGCATACTCGACGACGGCCGCTTCTTCGGACGTTGCCTTTGTCACCAAGATCGATACAACGCAAAGTTCAGGTAACTCGCTCGTGTATTCGACGTTTCTGGGCGGCACTGGCGGGGACGCTGGTCGTGGTATCCAAGCCGACTCCTCTGGCAATGCCTACGTGGCTGGAGGTACGCAGTCAACGGACTTCCCCGTTACCGCGGGGGCATTTCAAACAGCCCTCGCAACGGGGGCGACGGGAGATGGCTTCGTCGCAAAATTGAACCCGCAAAAGAATGGCGCCGCTGACCTTGTTTACGCGACCTACTTTGGCGGAAGCGGTAACGCCAGCGTCCCGAATAGTGCTGGTGTAGACGTGATCAACGCGATCGCGCTCGATTCGGCTAACAACGTGTATGTAACGGGTCGAACATTCTCGACCGCGACGAGTTTCCCGGTCTATCCGGCGGGGGCGTTTCAGACCAGCCTTACCGGGTCGGATGCTGCCGCCGTCTCCGCCGCGTTTGTGGCCAAGCTCACGCTCGAGCCGACTCTGGTGTTCAATCCTCTGGTTCTCGCCTTCGGAAACGAAGCGGAAGGAGTCACATCGGCGGCAATGACCGTCGCGCTGACGAATAACACAACGTCGGCAATCCCGATCACCCTTCAGGCCATCACTGGCACAAATGCGGGCGATTTCGCCGTAAACGGCGCGAGCACGACATGCGGCGCCTCCGTCGCTGCGGGCGCGAGCTGCAACATCGGCGTCACTTTCACACCGTCAACTGCAGCCGGGGAGTCGGCGACTCTGCCGATTCAATACACCGCCGGCACGAATTCGCCGGCGACCCAGAATATTAGCCTCACCGGCACGGGCACCGCGGCACCGACGTTTACTCTCACACCCGCAAGCCTGACCTTCGCCGGTCAGCTCATCACGACGACGAGCGCATCGCAGCCGGCGACAGTTACAAACACCGGCGCTAACGCAATCCCAATTTCGATCAGCGTCACCAGCAACTTCGGAGAAACCGACAACTGCCCGACCGGTTCCGGCCAGACCCTCGCCGGCGGCGCAAGCTGCACCATCAACGTGACGTTCACGCCGAGCGCAGCGGGGCCTCTGACCGGCACGCTCACCGTAACCTCCAGCGGCGTCGCGCAGACCACGCAACTGAGCGGAACCGGCTGGGATTTCTCGTTGACTCAGATACCGAGTTCGGTGACCCTGATGAACGGGAAGGGCAGTTTCAGCGTAACGGTAAGCGCTTCGCAGGGGTTTAATCCCACGGTGAGCGTGAGTTGCACGGCGTCGAATCCAAAAGCGACATGCACCGCCTCGCCGACCTCGGGCGCACCCGGAACGCCGATCATGATCAATGTCGTGCTGAGCAGCCTTGTGCCTCCGGAGAATCTGCGGGTTCCGCCGGCATCGATGCGCTTGGTGATTCCGTTGGTCACTGCGCTGCTTCTGTTCCTGACGATGCCCCTGCTGCGACGGCGACGCGTGTGGCTCGGGCTCGCGGGTGTGATGGTACTCCTGGTGGGCGCGGCGGCGTGCTCGCACAGTCCTTCGGTCAGCAACTTCTCCCTCACGTTGACCGCCAGCACAAACGGAGTGCAGCACACATACCCCGTATCCGTCACTGCGCAGTAGAAAATTCAACAAGGAGGCCGCGCGTTCCTTCTCGGGGCGCGCGGCTTTTTCTTTTGGCTACCGAAAATTATTGCACCCGTGGGCTCGGACCTGCCACGGCTCTTATCCCTGAGATCGCGTCGTGGAACCGAGGGCATTTGAATCGGTAGCTTTGAAAAAAGAGGCTCGCTTTGCTGGCGAGCTAGCTTTTCGAGGCCGCCGGCAGGATGCAAGGCTACTCTGCCGCTACCCGCACGACCGCGACCGGCCCGAGCAGCCCGGAAGGTAGCAAGGGGGAGTTCGCCTTATAAGGCTTCACGTCTGCAAACGTGTACTTGGTAGCGCCCGGCTGTTCGTCGCCGATCAGGCGGTTCACCCATGCGTTGACCACTCTCACGGTGAGTTCGTTTGCGCCGGGCTTCAAGGCTGCGGTGGCGTCGACCCGGTAGGGCGCGTGCCACACGATGCCGAGACTCTTGCCATTCACGATGACTTCGGCAAGGTTCTTCACGTCGCCGAGATCGATCCAAAGACGCGCGCCCTTCTTGAACCACGAGACATCCGCCTGAATGGTGCGAGCGTAGGTGCCGATTCCGGAGAAGTACTTCACGCCAGGATCCGTGCTGTCGCTCCACGAGATCAGCTGATCGAGCGTCAGGGAGGGCGGCGCACCGCGACCCGGTTGGAAGGTGACCTTCCACGGGCCTTCGACTGCTGCCACTTTGGTCTCCGTGACTCTAGGCAGCGTGCGCAACTTCTGGGAGGTCGGCTCGCGGAACACGACGAAGACGGTGCCCCAGGGCTCGAGTTGTAACGGCACCGTCGTGCGACTGTCTGCGATGGTGTAGGACGCGGGCGCCGAGGTACCTGTTTCCGCGCGCCAGAGCTCGGGAGCTTTGCCGGCCACTCGGAACGTGGCATCGACTGACTGAGCGTGCTCGCTGCGGTTGTCGACGAAATAGATGTCGCCGTTGTCGAGCTTGCGGTGGACAAAGAGCAGGCGTGTGTCGCTCTCCGGCTTGGTGTAATCGAAGTCTGGCGGGACACCT
>Ga0335077_10003873_pt1 | contig 18191 bp, 13 predicted proteins | sample Lox_Sample_31_FD_207151 | JGI IMG/M metagenome (GOLD analysis project Ga0335077, IMG submission 207151) | Soil microbial communities from Loxahatchee National Wildlife Refuge, Florida, United States - Lox_Sample_3.1 | ecosystem: Environmental > Terrestrial > Soil > Wetlands | place: USA... | reverse complement strand
GATCGCTCCGGCGATTTGTTTGAATACCAACGTGCCTTGTGGCGTATTCATATAGATCACATTTTGTTCGTTCTCACGCGAAGCTGCCGCGCGATACGCGCCATAGAATCGCCCCGGCCGGTAAACCACGTCCGCGATCTGTCCTGTCACCGGCGCGCGCTGCACGTGCACATCCCAGATGGATAGGAAGATGCTGACGCGATGTCCCACCGGTCCTTCGAGCGGCTCGTCCACGATCTCGACCACGTGGCCGTCGGCGGGTGATACCACCGCGCCGGGTTCGGACGTAATGGTTCGCTCGGGGTCGCGGAAGAAGTAGAAGACGAAGAGGCCGAGGAAAATCAGCACTCCGGCCGGCCATTTCCAGCCCGCGATCAGGCAGGCGGCTCCGGCAGCGAACGGCGGGATCGCAAACTTGTACGCTTCCTTTACCATGAGGGTGAAAAGAGGTCCTGTCTCGTCCGCTTTCGTTTCGCGGGTTGCTCGCACGAGCGCGCGAACGGTCGGCAAATGGCTCGCTCGAATGCAGTTGTATTGTACGACAGAAATCAGAGGACCCGCCGGCCCTAGTGACTAACCATCTGCTGATGGCGCGAGAGAATCAGCTCCATGCGGTCTTTCAAACGCAGCTTCAGTTTCTTCAGCGTTGCTTCCTGGATCAGATCCTCGGAACTTACGTAGGAAGACTTGAGGATCTGCTCTAGCTGGGATTCACAGCGGGAGTGCTCTTCGGCGAGACTGCGGAATTCTGGATCTCTTGCCAACAGGGACTGCCGGATTTCTTGGCTCGTCATCGGCGTACGTTCCCTCCTGGTTGTTGCAAGCTTTCACATGGCAGTAACAATTACCACAAACCGGTCTCTTAGCCAAGAGGCTGCATGGTTTCGTTTACACCCCAGTTCCCGGAGCATGGGGGCCGATTCGTTTATTCCGGTTTTCAAAACGAATTGATGAGCTCGACTGAAAGCAGGCGCGCCTTCTGTGCCAGATTCTGCGCGCGGGCCCAGTCGCCGCCCCTGCTCGCGTCAGCCGACTGCGAAAGGAAGCTTCGAATCTTGGCGACAAGGTCCTGCTGCGCGGCGCTCAACTGCTTGCCGCTGGTTTCCTGAAGATTCTTCTCCGCCACCGACGTGTCTTCGCTGGTCTTATGTTCGTAGCTGGCCTGGTCGCCGGGAGAAAGCTGCGGAAAGATTTGCGGGGCCGGGGGATGCGACGGTTCCGACGCGGTTTCCGAGGGCGCCGGTTCCGCGGCCGACCTGCGAGGCGCGGGTATCTTCGCGGGCGGTGCTACCACGGGCGGCGGTGGCGGCGCCACGGCCACTGGGACCGCGGGAGGAGGCGCCGCGGTTTCCGATGGCGGCGATGCATCCGTATCGGGCGCGGTCGTCATCGGCCGCGCTTCCGCCGACACCGGCGCCGCGTCCACAGGCGCCGCGGCATGCACGATCTTCTGGCCGCATCCCGCCACGCCGAGCGAAAGTCCGCACGCCAAGAGGGCGATCGCAACTTTGGCGTCGATGTGGCGGCTGGACATCTATCCTTTTTCGGCGGCGAGAGGGTGGCTGAGGTCGCGCGCTTTTCCGGCGGGCGCATCCGCAATTCGCGCCAGCGGCAGCTCCACGCGAAACGTCGTTCCGCGCCCGGTCTCCGATTCAAATTCTATCCGGCCATTGTGCAGTTGCACAAATCGAAAAGTATTGGGCAGCCCGATGCCGCTCCCCCCCGGTCTCGTGGTGAAGAAGAGCTGAAATATCTTCTTCTTGTCCTCGGGCAAAATACCCCTTCCGGTATCCTTCACCGCGATTTCCGCGAATTCGCCCGCGCGCCGCAGGCTGAGCGTGATTCGCCCGCCCGGGTCGGTGAAGTCGCACGCGTTCAGCAGCAGATTCAGCGCCGCCTGGTGAATAAGCTGGCGGTCCACGAGAACGGGCGGCACGTCGGAGGGCAAATCGGCATGCAGCGCGAGGCCCGCCTTGGTGATGGACGGCCGCGCTGCGTCGAGCACCTCCTCCAAGAGCGCCCGCAGATCCGTTTCCTCCAGCTTGAGCTCCACCGGCCGAGTGAAATTGAGGAACGTTTTCACCGCCCGGTCCAGCCGGTCGATTTCGCTGTCGAGCATCTTCACGGCCTGCTGCGGCTCCGGCTCGACCGGCATATTGGCCTTGAGCACTTCGAGCCACAGCCGCATCGAATTGAGCGGATTCTTCACCTCGTGCGCCACGCCGGCCGTCACCCGCCCCAGCGCCGCCAGCCGCTCGGACACCTCGAGCTGGTTGCCGATGCGCTCGAGCGATTCCACGTCTCGCAGAGTCATCAGACTGCCCATGCGCGCGCCGTGTTCGCGAATCGCCTGCACGCTCACGCCGATTCGGCGGGGGCCGTTCTTGCCTTCGAGCGTCACTTCCTTGCCTTCCGCCGGCTCGATGTGATCTCCCTCCATGGCCAGCACGTCGCGGAGAGGATGCCGCGCCGGAAAGATTTCCGCCACGCGCCGCCCACGCAGCTCGTCCGAGCGCCCGCCGAGGAATCTCTCGACCGATGGGCTCACCAGGACCGCACGGCCCTCGGCATTGAAAAGCAGCAGGCCGTCCTCGAGCCCGCTCATCACCTGATCGAGGTTTTCGCGCAGCGTGCTGAAAATCTCGCGCACGTCGCGCAACTGCTTGCCGATCCCGACGATCTTCGTGCTCACCGCGCCCAATTCATCGCCGCGCTCCACCACCGGCTCCGCGTCGAACTGCCCCGCGGAAATCCGGTCGAGCTGCGCCGAGATGCGGCCGATGGGAGCGAGCGCGATGGAGCTCACCACGAACGCCAGCAGCGTCGAAAGCAGCACGGACCCGAGCGCCCAGTATCCGGCCGAGATGAGTCCCGGCCAGATTTCGTCGCGGATCAGCGCCGAGGAAAGTCCCACGCGAATGTCGCCGAAGGGCGCCGTTCCCAGCTGGAAGGGCAGCGAGAATTCATACGTCTGCGGCGGGCCGTACAGTTCGCGCAGCTGCTGGAAAAATCCGGCTCGCGCGAGCGAGCTGATCGGAGGGCGCCTGGCGATCTTCCTGTCGCGCTGCGATGCGTCGCTCGACACGAGCACCGTGCCGCTCGCGTCGCTGATCGTGATCTCGTAAATGGTGGGTGAAATTCCGACGTCCGATTCGATCAGGGAATTGAGCGTGCTGCTGTTATCGAACGACCTGCGGACGTACTCGCGTATGTCGCCCGCCTCGAACGACGCGGGTGATTCTCCCCGCTCAGAGGCGTCCTTCAGGGCGCTCCCGCACGCGTCGTACACCTGCCGCGCGACGAAGCCCGCGGTGTCGTTCGCCTGCCGCAGCGTCTGCCGCATCAGCCGCCCGAGGTACAGGCCGGATACCAGCGTCACCACCGCGAGTACCAGCAGCGACGTCGCCAGCGTGAATTTAGTTTTCAGGCTGAGACGCATTCTTCCGCCCCGCCTCGTATTCCTTCAGCTTGTTGTGGAGTGTTTTCAAGCTGATGCCCAGCAGCTCCGCCGCGCGTGTCTTGTTCTGGCTCGTGGCCGCGAGCGTTTGCAGGATCAGCTCGCGCTCGGCATCGTCCACCGTCGTGCCGACCGGGAATCGGATTCCGCCGAGCCCCGCCGCCGCGCTCGCCGTCGCGCGCCCGAAATCGGGAGGCAGATCCTGCCGCCCGATCGTGCCGCGGTCCGAAGCGATCGCCGAGCGCTCGAGCACGTTGCGCAGCTCGCGGACGTTGCCCGGCCACGGATACGACCGGAACAGCTCCATCGTGTCCGCGCCCACGCCCGCGATCTTCTTGCCGTGCTTTTCCGATAGCTCCGCCAGCAGATGTTCGATCAGCGCCGGCAAATCGTCCTTGTGTTCGCGCAAGGGCAGCAGGTGAATGTGGAACACGTTCAGCCGGAAATATAGGTCCTGCCGCAGATGTCCATCGGCGACCGCTTGCTCGGGATTCTTGTTCGTCGCCGCCAGCACGCGCACGTCCACCGGCGTTTCCACCTTGCTGCCCAGCCGCCGCACCTTGTGGTCCTCCAGCACGCGGAGCAGTTTCGCCTGCGTGGGGGCGGGCATCTCGCCGATTTCGTCGAGCAGGAGCGTCCCTCCGTTCGCCAACTCGAAGCATCCGATCCGGCGTTCGGCCGCGCCGGTGAAGGAGCCCTTCTCGTGGCCGAAAATCTCGCTCTCCATCAGGGACTCCGGAATCGCGGAGCAGTTGATCGCCACGAACGGACGGTCGGCGCGCGGCGAAAGCATGTGGATCGACCGCGCCACCATCTCTTTACCGGAGCCCGTTTCCCCGGTGATGAGCACGGAAGCCGTGGAAGGCGCGGCCATCTCTACCTGCCGCATCACTTCCTGCATCGCGCCCGACGTCCCAACCAGCACCCCGATCTTCCCGGCTTCCCGCAGCTGCCGGGTGAGCGCCGCCACCGCCTGCCGGTCCCGCGCCCGCCCCAGCGCGCGGTCGAGCAGCGCCTGCAACACCGGAGGCTTCAGCGGCTTCTCGATATACCAGAAAGCCCCTGCCTCGATCGCCTGCACCACGCGCTCGTCGCTGCCGCGGCCCGTGATGATGATCACCGGAATGCGTTGGATCTCTTCGCCCAGATGGCGCAACAGGTCGAGCCCGTTCATCCCGGGCAGCTCGACGTCGGCGAGGATCACCTGCGGATGGAATTCGGGGAACTTCGCGAGCGCGTCCTCGCCGCTTGCGACGCCCAGCACGTCGCAATTCCACTTGCGCAGCAGGGCTTCGTACCCCTTGCGGGCGTTTTCCTCGTCTTCGACGATCAGGATGCGTCGCAGTGAATTGTTTTCGGTCGCCATGCAGAGCTTGAATCTATCAGCAGTCCCAGGGAATTCCAAGAACACCTCGCCCCGGGCGGCCGGAAATCAGCCGCCGACGGCGAGCGTGCACGGCGTCCTTCGTGGGCGAGCCGCTACGTTGTCTTGCGCTCGATCAAGTCCGGCCGAAATAGAGCGAGCGTTCGAGAATCAGCTCGAGCTTCGTGTTCTTGTCGAGCGTCAGCTCCTGACCCAGGCCGGACTCGACCATGTACGCCGTCACTGCGCCCATCGCGGCTCCGATGGCTGCATCTCTCTTGTCGCGCGCAGCGACCCCGGCCGCCGCCCCGACCAGCGCACCTGCTGCGGCGGCCTGTAACGCCTCCTGGCGTTTGCTGGTGGCGGACTCGATTTCGCCTTCGCGGTTGTAGTCCACGCGGATGGAATGAACGCCCGGCACGTCGTCCACCATGGCGACCAGTGGAACCCATCCGTCCGGCGTGCGTATGTCGTCGAAGGTCAGCCACAATCGCGCGCGCCCGGTCTTGTGGGCCGCGTCGATCCTGTCGATGTGCCCGCGGATTTCGGCGCCCGCCGGCAGGACCGTCCCGTCGGCGCTCGAAACCGGTTCGAGCGTTCGCCCGTGGAAATGATCCCCGGCCTTGCCGTCCTTGGTGTTCAGTGCGTCGTCGAGGCGAATCAGAAATCTCGTTCCGGGAGTCACTTCATTCGGCGCTGCGGAGGTTGCGGCTCCCGTCGTCGATTGATCCTGTGCAGGTGCTGGTTTGGAGACAGCCAGAGTGAGGGTCAGCAGAGCTGCCATAGCCGGAAGCATAGTGATGCGCATCATTCGCTTCTCCTTTTTTCATTTGGCTTGGCGCCTTCTGCTGGATAGAAAGCGTTACAGCGATACTTACGTTCAGATGTTGCGAAACGCGGCACGGTGGCCCGGACATCTTCCCGTCACCGCATGCCCGCCGTTCGAAATCATTATAGACGCAAACGAGGTCGATGTCCCAAATCGGGATAAGTACCGTTCCCGAATCTGCATCTATCTGAAGACAATGGAAATACTGCCCTGCGTACTTCTACGAACTTGCGATCCGTCCCGTTTCGGCACTAGAGTCCGCCTCGCGACATCGCCTTCGCTATCGCTATCGCTTTTGATTTCATCGGCCCGAACTTTTCAACTTGGTGCTCGCATTGCATTTTGGAATTGCAGTCTAGAAAGGGGAGGACGCATGCTCACCAGCGGCACCGGAACCCCCCATGTAGCCGAACGCCCGATTGTTGCGACGGTTTTGATCGTGGACGACGAGGATCCCAGTCGAAATCTCTGCCGCGACGTCGCGATCGATTCAGGGCTGCGCGCACGCACTGCATCGACCACCGAGCAGGCCCTGGAAATCCTGGAACAATATCCCATCGATATCCTGATCACGGACCTGCGCGTCCCCCAGCTCGGCGGAATCGAGCTGCTGAAGCGCGTCCGGGAAGCCTACCCGCAGACCGCCGTGATGGTCCTCACGCAGTATGGAACCATCGAGAGCGCGGTCGAAGCCACGCGCATGGGAGCGGCGGACTACGTGACCAAGCCGTTCCACGTCTCCGAGCTGCGCTCCAAGCTCGATCGCGTCGTTCGTTCGCTCGAGATCGATCAGGAAAATCGCGTTCTCCGCGAACAGCTCCGCACGCGCCCCGGATTCGGCGGCCTGATCGGTGTTTCCCCTGCCATGCAGCGCGTCTACCGGCTCATCGAAAAAGTCAGCCAGCACAACTATCCCGTTTTGATTCTCGGCGAAAGCGGCACGGGAAAGGAGCTCGTCGCGCGCTCCATTCATTTCTCCGGCCCGCGCCGCAACGAGCCCTTTGTCCCGGTGGACTGTTCCGCGCTGGTCCCCACCCTGATCGAGTCCGAGCTTTTCGGCTACGTGAAGGGCGCGTTTACCGGAGCAGTGCAGGCGAAAACCGGCCTGATGCAATCGGCGGGCAACGGCACACTCTTCCTCGATGAGATCGGGGACCTTCCCGTGGACCTTCAGGCCAAGCTCTTGCGCGCCTTGCAGGAGAAGGAAGTGAAGCCCGTCGGCTCGACCGACCGTATTTCCGTTTCCACGCGCATCATCGCAGCCACCAACCGCGATCTCGACGCCGCCGTCCGCCAGGGACAGTTCCGCCAGGACCTTTTCTTCCGGCTCAACGTGGTGCAGATCAAGCTTCCGCCGCTCCGCGAGCGCAAGAGCGACATCCCGATCCTGGTGAACTCCTTCCTCGAAAAATTCTGCGACACCAAGGGAAACATGCGAACGATTTCCGAGGACGCCATGGGCCGCCTGATCGCCTACGATTGGCCGGGCAACGTCCGCGAGCTTGAAAACGCAATCGAGCGCGCGGTGGCGCTCGGTTCCGGTCCCGTCCTCCACGTCGGCGATCTCCCCTCGAACCTCCAGTGCGGCACCGGCGAGCGGCTCCCTCAGAACGGCGAGGTGCTGCCCCTCGAGGAGCTCGAGCGCCGCGCCATTCTCCGCGCGCTGCACGAGGCGGGAGGCGACAAGCTCTCCGCCGCGCGGCTTCTGGGAATCGGAAAGACCACGTTATATCGCAAGCTGAAGCAGTACGAAGCCGCATCGCACGCCGGCCCCAATTGATCGGCGAGCGCTTCGGCGCTCGCGTAGCCGTCGCCGCTCCTCCTGCGTTTCCCAATCGAGAAGATTCCTAGACAGGGAAGCCTGCGCCGCCATTCGTGTCGAAGTGGGAAGCGCGCCGCTTGACTGCTGTGGAAAACACTGCCCAATGCATTGAAAACCCGCCACTTGAAGACGCTCCACCACTTGGTCAGCGTTATGCAGTAAGCCCCGCATGCGCGATCGCCGGAGCACCGCGAAACGAATTCGCTTTTCGGGAGCGCCACGGCGCGTCCTCGAATACATGGCTGCCGTCGCGCTTGCCGTCGCCTTCGGATACTGGATCGCATATGCGCGTTGGTGATGAGGTGATGAAACGGATTGTGGAGCCCGCACTCGTAGCCATGGCCGATCCGGCCGATCCGTCGCGGCAGCCCGTCGTGCAGCCGCCGGTTCTGTCGGCCATTTCCGTCCCCACCGATGCAGCCTTCAATTCGGTCTTCGATTCCAGCGCCGAGGCCCTGCTCCTCGTGGACCTCGCGGGCACGATCCACCGCGCGAACCAGCGGGCGCGAGACGTGCTCCGGCTCAAGGACGCAGGGACTCGGCGCACCATTCTCGGTGAGCTCCTGCCGGGCGCGTCGCCCGAGCAGCTCTCGCAGCTCTGGCTTCAGAATGCGCCGCCGGTCTCGCAAGCACTGGAGACTTCGCTCGCGAGCGGCTTTCCGGTCCGCGTCACTTTGCGAACGATCGTTCCCGGCGCACAGCATCTGTTGCTGTGCATTGAAGAAGGCTCGGTGGTCCACCGTGCCGAGGCCAAATCGCGCCAGCTCGAAGCGGAGCTCCGCGCCGTTCTCGATTCCGTTCCGGCGGGCATCGTGCTCGTCGACCTCGCTGGCCGCGTGCGATTCTCGAGCGCCCGTTTTGGCGAGTTGTTCGGCCTCGAAGCCCGCGACTTCGTGAAGATCGGCTGCTTCGAGGATCTTGCCGAGCTGGTCGCCGAGCGCTTTCGCGATCACGAGTCGTTCACCGCTCCCTGGGGAGCATTTTCGCGGGGGCACGGAGAGCCGGGCAACGACGAGCTGGAGATCATGCGTCCCACGCGGCGCGTGCTCGAGCGCTTCTCTCGCCCGGTCCTCGATCCGCAGGGCCGCGCCGTGGGCTGGCTCGAGCTTTACTCGGACGTCACCGGCGAGCGGCAGATTCAATCGAAAATGTTGCAGACGGAAAAAATGGCCGCCCTCGGCCAGCTCGTCTCCGGAATCGCGCACGAGCTCAATAATCCGCTCACAACGATTATGGGCTACGCCCAGCTCCTTCTCGGCCGCGATCTCGCTCCCACGGAGCTCTCCGAAGCAGGCAAGGTGTATCAGGAAGCCGAGCGCGCCCGCCGCATCGTCAAAAACCTGCTCTACTTCGCGCGCGAGAACAGGCCCGAGCGCACGCGGGTCGACGTCAACGAAATCGTCGAGCGCACTCTCGCGCTGCGCAGCTACGAGCTCAAGGTCGAAAACATTTCGGTCGAATGCGACCTCGCCCCGGATCTTCCGCTGACTATGGCCGATCCTTATCAGCTCCAGCAGGTCGTCCTGAATCTGCTCGTCAACGCCGAACAAGCGCTGCTCGAAGAGCGCGGCCAGGGCCACGTTCGCATCCACACGTGCCATCTGCTTCACGGCGCCCCCTACGGCCCGCGCGACCGAATCCTGCTCGAGGTTTCGGACGACGGCCCCGGCATTCCGCGCGAAATTGCCTCACGCATTTTCGATCCGTTCTTCACCACGAAGCCCTCGGGCGTCGGCACGGGCCTCGGCCTTTCCATCGTGTACGGGATCGTCCAGCAACACGGCGGCGAAGTGACCTTCACGAGCCAGGCCGGCTCCGGCGCGAAGTTCTCGGTCGAACTTCCCGTTGTCGCCGTTCCGGCGCAGGAGCGTCCCGCCTCTCTCCGGTCCGGAACGGCGCGGTCTGCCGATCCGTCGTCGTCGGCGCCTTTGGGCCGCATTCTCGTGGTGGAAGATGAGCCCACCGTCGCGCAGCTCATCGTGGACGTGCTGCGGGAAGAAGGCCACCAGGTCGAAGCTGTCCTCGACAGCCAGGAAGGACTCACGCGTCTTTCCCGCGGCCATTACGATCTGGTGGTCTGCGATCTCCGCATGCCGCGCCTTGACGGCCCGGCGTTTTACGACGCGCTCGTCCGCGCGCGCAGCCCCATGCAGCACCACATCCTCTTCATTACGGGCGATACACTCGCGCCTCGCACGCTCGAGTTTCTCGAGCCGCACGGCCTCCCTTATCTTGCGAAGCCGTTTCTCGTCGAGGAACTGAAGCTCGCCGTCAATCGCCTTCTCGAAAAAAGCCCCGGCGAGAGTTCTGCTCCGGACTCGCTCGTCGCATCCAGCCATTGCGGAGCGGAAGGGCCCAGCTGACCCATGGACGCCGTCGCAAAAAAAGTCGCGATTCGCTTTGACTCCCGGGCGCTCGTCGGTGCCGCCGACATCGTGGCCGGGCAGCATCTCGCCCGCGAAATCGAACGCATCGCCGGCGTGGGACCCGTCGAGGTTGCTTCCAGCCTTCTCCAGTTGCGGCTGCTCTCGAGCCACGCCGCTCCCGCGGTTATTCTCCTCGATTACGAGCTTCTGGCCGGCGCCCCGCTCGCCGATTCGCTTCGCCGGCTTGTAGAGATCGCGCCGGTCGTTCTCCTGGCTCCTCCGGAGCGGCAGGGCGAAAGCGCACGGCACGTTGCCGGAGGTGCGGTCGAATTCGTCGCGCGCGTCGGTGACTTTGCCCCGCTCGCCGCCGCGCTCATCCAGCGCCGGTTGCGCTGGGCGGAGATGTCCGATTCCATCCTCGGTCCGCCCTGGTCCGAATTGCCCGGAGATCTCGGCTCGATCTTCCGCCACGAGATCAATAACCCGCTCACCGGCATTCTCGGCAACGCCGAGCTTCTTCTCGGCCATCGCGAACGTCTCGCCTCCGTTGACGCGCAGAGACTGCAAACCGTCGTCGATCTCGCGGTCCGCCTCCGCGAGACGATTCGCCGCCTGAGCAACACGTGGGAATCCCGCGCGCCCTCCGCGAAATCCGCCTAAATCCCTCTGCCTGTTCCCGTCCGCGAATCAGTTGAGGAATCCGCCGAAAACCCGGATAATCTCCCTCGCGCCTGCATCGATCGCGCTGACAATCCAAACTGAAATGGGGGCCTTGTATGGGGACTGAATCTCGTATGGACGTGGATCGCCTGACCGCGATCGACGTGCACGTGCACATCGAGCACGAAGGCGAGGGGACTGCCGCGGACGAAGCCGCGAAGAAATATTTCGGCGAAGGCGCGCCTCGCGGACGCCAGGGCATGGCGGACTACTACCGCTCCCGAAACATCGGCTGCGTCGTCTTCACGGTCGATGAGCGCCTATCAGGCCGGCCTCAGGTGTCGAACGACACGGTGCTGGAATTTGCCGCGAAAAATTCCGACATCATGATGGCCTTCATCAGCATCGATCCCACGCGCGGCGCCGAGGGCGTGCGCGAGGCCAAGCGGCTGCTTGCCACCGGCCTGGTCCGCGGGCTGAAGCTCCATCCGCCGATCCAGCAGTTTTTCCCCAACGACCGCCTCGCCTACCCGCTCTATGAAGTTTTCGCCGAAGCGCAGCTTCCGGTGCTATTCCACACGGGCCACAGCGGCATCGGGACCGGCATGCCCGGCGGCGGAGGAATCCGGCTGAAGTACGGCAATCCGATGTATATCGACGACGTCGCCGTGGATTTCCCGAACATGCCGATCATCATGGCCCACCCGTCGTTCCCGTGGCAGGACGAAGCGATCTCCATCTGCCTGCATAAGCCCGAGGTGTACATCGACCTCTCGGGCTGGTCGCCGAAGTATTTCGCGCCCAACCTGGTGCAGTACGCGAACTCGCTCCTGAAGACGAAGGTGCTCTTTGGATCGGACTATCCGCTGATTACGCCCGACCGCTGGATGGCGGATTTCGCGAAGGTGGCTTTCAAAGACGAGGTGCGCCCACTGATCCTGAAGGACAATGCGGCAAAATTGTTCGGCCTGACCAAAGCCTAGGCCCGCGAGCCGGGCCATTTCGCCTGAGTTGCGGCCGCCGAAGTTTTTCGCGGCGACCGCGGCCCAGGCCTCGAGTCTCAATCCATTTCCTTAGGGCAGCGCAAACGCGTAGATCGCGTTGTGCCCGGCCGTCAGCGGGACGCCGCTCTGCCGGCTGAGCGTCGGTTCCGCCAGATTGTCTCCGGTGATCACCGCTACGTATTGCTTCCCATTCACCGCGTACGTGATCGTGCTCACCGAAATCGGCCCGCCCAGGATCGACTCCCACAACTTCTGTCCGGTCGCCGCATCGAACGCGCGGAATCTCCGGTTGATGTCCCCGTGGAAGATCAAGCCTCCAGCCGTCGCGAGCAGGCTGCCCGTGCTAGGCGCCTTCTGGACGTCAAACCGCGTCATCTCCCCGGTCGAAAGGTTTATCTTCGCGATGCCTCCGAGCCCGTTCGGATCGGAGCCCTCGCGCAAGACGCCCTTCCTGAATCCGCTCGAGCCGTTGGCGGTCATGTCCAGGCAGTTGTCCACGTATCCGGTGTAAAGCGAGTTCGTCTCCGGATCGTACGCCGTCTGCCAGTAGCTCCGCCCGTTCCAGTAACAGATCACGTGATGATCTCCCGGCTTCTTCATCACCACGTCCCAGTTGATTGTGGTCTTCCCGGTTTTCCCGTCGATGTTCGAGATCGCCAGGTTCGGTGAGTCGAACGGCACCGGCTCGGCCCACAGAAACGTGCCGTCGTTGCGGTCGTTCACGAACATGATGCCGCTCTCGCCCACCATCGCCGAGATGTCATGTTTCGATCCGCGCGGGACTTCGGTGTTGTACCACTTCACCGCTTTGGGATCGGGATTGAAGGTCGTCGTAACCAGCGTGCGTTCGTGCGTGTGATCGGTGTCCCAATCATCCGCCGGCAGGTGCTGGTAATACCACTTCAGCTTGCCCGTCTCTGGATCGAGCGCCACCGTGCAGTTGCTATAAAGATCGGCCGGCGCCGTGCGCGACGTGCCGTCGGGATCGCCACCGTGCCTCGCCAGCCGCTCGTAGGGCGAAGGATTCGCGATGCCCCAGTAGATCGTCTTTCGGACCGGGTCGTAGTTTCCCGGTAACCCCCACGTGGATGCTGTAAAGTTCGTATTGTCCGCGCCGCCCCAAGAGGCGTACCCCGGGTCGTCCGGTCCCGCGACGTTGTAAAACCTCCAGACTTCCTTCCCGGTCTCCGCGTCCAACGCCTGAATGAAGCAGCTCTCGCGGCCCTTCCCGCACGTGCCGCCGGAGACGACCTTGCCGTCCACCACGATCGCGCCGGACGTGTGCTGCGAATCGGTCTTGAACGTCTCCCAGCGCACCTTTCCGTTCTTGGCGTCGATCGCCACCACGAATCCGTCGGGCGCCGTGTAGTAGAGCATGTCCTCGTAGATCGCCAGCGCCTTCGTCCGTTCTTGCGCGCCGACCTGGGGACTCTTGAACTGCCGCTTGTACTCCCAGATCAGGTCGCCGTTCGTGGCGTCGATGGCATCCACCGATCCTCCCGGCGCGATCGTGTACATCACGCCGTCGTGAACCAGTGGAATCGTTTCGGTGATGCCCGCGCTTAGCCCACGGCTCCACGCCATGCGAAGTTGGCCCACGTTCTTCTTGTTGATCTGCTTGAGCGGGCTGTAGCGCCATGCATCGTACGTGCGGCTGTACTGCAGCCAGTCGTCCGGGCTCGGATTCAGCAGCATGTCATTCGTCACAGACTTGTAGTTCTTCACTTCGCCCTGAATTGGGGCGCCCGGTCCGAATCCCGGGGCTGGCGGGCTGGGCGCACGTGCAGCTTGTGCCGGCGTCATAGGCGCGGCCGGTGCCGGCGCAGCCGTACCTTCATCCTGCGCATTCGCCCGCGGAACCATCGCTCCGCCGATCAATAGCGACAAAGCCAAACAAAAGTGGAGCTTATTCATGCAGGTCCCCCCAACTGGATTCGAAAGTCGATTTCTGTCCTAGTGTGACGCGCCGCGCATTCCCCGCGTTTCTTCGTATCTGGCCGCGCGTTTATATCCCATTCCCGTCCACGCACGCAATCATCGAACTACCTTCAGCACGATCTTCCCGCGCGTGTGGCCTGTCGCATTCGACTCCTGCGCGGCGCGCGCTTCGGTCAGCGGAAACACGTGCTCGATCGTCAGCTTGAGTCTTCCCGAATCGATCATCTTCGTGATCTCGTCCAGCTGCGTCACATTCGATTGGACAAACGTGTGCGCGCACCTCACCCCCTGCGCGGCCGCCTTCTCCGCCGACGGGGACATCAATACCGACACGTAAATCCCGCCCTTCTTCATCGCCTGATACGACCGCTGCTCCATCTCCTCGCCCGTGATCGTGTCGAGCACCACGTCCATCCCGCGCGCCACGTCCTCGAACTTCGTCGTGTTGTAGTCGATCGTTTCGTCCGCGCCGAGCGACCGCAGAAACTCGTGGTTCCTCTTCGACGCTGTCCCGATCACGCGCGCGCCCTTCATCTTCGCGAACTGCACCGCGAAGCTTCCCACTCCTCCCGCGGCGCCGTGAATCAACACGGTTTGGCCTGCGGACAGTTTGGCGGCATCAAAAAGCGCCTGCCACGCCGTCAGCGCGGCCAGAGGAACCGCTGCGGCATGAACATGGTCGATCGACTTCGGCTTGAGCGCCACTTCCGATTCCTTCACCACCGTATATTCGGCGTACGACCCATCGCGGCCGATATCCGGTTTGCTGTACACGTCGTCGCCTTTCTTCAAACGCGCCACGCCGGAGCCAATGGATTCAACCACGCCGGAAACGTCCCAGCCGGGAATGAACGGCATCTTGTACTTCATCCTCTCCTTCGCGAATCCCGCGCGGACTTTCCAGTCCACCGGATTTACTCCCGCGGCGTGCACGCGGATCAGCACTTCTCCCGGTCCCGGCTCGGGGCGCGGCGCGTCTTCGTACTTCAGCACTTCCGGGCCGCCGTACTCGTGAATTCGCACCGCCTTCATCGTTGCCATGCGCTTCTCCTCTGTCTGCGAATCGCCGATCGCCTTGGATTCCTTCTTTTTGGGACTCGATCATACTCAGCCCCGCGGCTTTCCCAAAATGTTTCGTTGTTCCGCTGTAGGCCTCGCGTGAGCTTCGCTGATTGGCCGCGTCTCCGGACGGGGCCCCGCCGCGCAGGGATTGTATTGAACTCCCCACGCCCGTCGTGCTACGTTCCGCGCAACGGGGACCTGGTTTAGGGGGAATGAGTGCGCGTTTCGGTAATTCTGCCGTCCGCACTACGAGGGTACTCACATGTTTGAAACACCTGAAACCAAGAAGGAAACCAGCGGCGCGGGCATGTGGATCGGGATCCTGGTCGCCGCGGTCGTGATCGCGGCCTGCGTCGTGTTCTATATGGGTTCGAAGGGCGGCGCGAAGACGGAGTCTACCGCGGCTCCGGCATCCGCGCCCGCGGCCCAGACCGGCGCTGATCCTGTCCACGATCTGCGCCGGGTCAGCGTCAAAATGGAGAAGGATCCGTCCGGCACGGTCGCCGTCTGGTCGGTGGACATTCGAAATCTTTCCCGCACCTTCTCGTACAAGGACATCGCCTATCAGACCACGTACATCGGCGCGGACAACAACGTCATCGCTCAGAACACGGGCAAGCTGACGCTCAGTCTCGATCCCGGCGATGAGCAGACCACGACGTTTCGCGACGCGCTCTATCCGACCGGCACGGCGCTGTTCAAGTTCGAAGTGACGGGCGCCACCGCGTCGAAGTAGCGGCGCCCAGCGTCGTGGGCCGTTTCGTCGCGGCGTGCGAATGAAGGGAATCCTCGAGGATGCCCTTCCTTCGATTTCTCTGCGTTCTCTGCGCCTCGGGGTGAGCGCTTCTCCGTGACCACCGGGGCGCAAAGCAGAGTCGCAAGACACCACTCTTCCGCAGACCTTAGTTCTAATTGTTGGTGGTGCTAGCCGCCGCCTTCAGCACGAGCACGAGGATCCGGCCATCGGAATGGAAACTCCCTCCCGTGGCCGTCTTCGCTTCCGTAAGGGGACTCGCCGGCGTCACGTGCCCGCGCGCCGCCACGAGCCCCGTGCTCGAAAGCGTGTCGTTGACGTACTCGCGTTCGCCGTCGATGGCCGGGTCGATCTTGTGCGTTATTCCGTTGTTCCGCTGATCGCGCTCGAATCCGATGTCGTGCGTCGCGGCGACGCACCATACCTGCTGCCCCCCCGCCGTGTACGGCGACTTCCACACCCGCAAATGGTTCCGCGACATCGCCACTTTTACGGGCTCGGCGTGCGCGAATCCATAGTCCTGCGCCCGGCCGAAAAGGTAGAGCGTGCTCATCGGCATCGTTAGATAGTCTTTCTTTTCGAACGAATCGACGAGGCCCGCGAGCATTGTGTCCTTCACCGAGCTGTCGACGTGCACCCAGCCCGCGGCCGTGAACGCCTGCACCACCTGCGTCTCCGTGCCGATAATCAGTACGTTCACCATGTCCCCGGGATTTCTCTGCGGATCGCTCACGCGCCGCGGAATTTCCTCGAGCAGTGCCGCCGTGACCGTCGGGATCGAAGTTTCCGCTGGTCCGCCCGCCAATGCCGCGTCGGCTGCGCTCAATCCGGCATCGGTCACTTCGATCTTCACGTGAAAACTGCCCGTCGCGCCGCCTGCATCCTTCAGGCTCTGGTTGATTCCCAGAAAAAGCCGTCCGGCCACCGGCGCTAGATAATCGCTGGTAGCGCCCACCAAAAATGGCTGCCCTCCATCGCCCGCACCCAGTCGCCCGATCAACGCGCCGTGCCCGCCGTCCGCCACCGCGTATTGATGAATCAAATCGGCAAAGCCTCGCGCGATTCCGTCCGGACCGAACGTCCGGGCTTTCGATTTCGCAGAGTCGCCTGCGGGATACGTGATCGTTCCCGTGCCGGTGATGTGCAGCTTTTCGCCTGCGCGCAGGTCGATGTTCGTATCGACCCACTGCTTGGTCCCATCGACGTCCAGTTCGTACGTCTTGCCCGCAGCCACCGCTGTCGCAGCCGGCGAACTCGTCTGCGCGGATTGCGCTCGGGCCGTAGGCATCGCGCACGCAGTGGCAGCAGCCAGCAGCAGGAAGACCGCCTTTGAGATCGTCATTGCCTTGCCCTCGTATGGTGCTGATTTGGGAGGGATTCGACCCTCATCCCGCCCGGCAATAATATACAACTGCTGCGCCGTCTACTTGCAACCTGCTCATTAGGACCAGCGGCGTGCGGAAAATACGGACGTATTAATGCGCGAGTCCGCCACTCTTCGCGTGGTATATGCTCCGTCCACTTAACGAAAGAAGAACTGGTCGGTCATCGTTCCCCAATCGGACGGGCGCCGCGCTTTGGCAAACCGCCGCATCGGCGGTGAATTGTTTCTGACCCTCCGAACGGGTGCAAGCCTCGCCAGTCGGGGGGATCATGCGCGCAAGACGGAAACATTCTCGTTCGAAGAGAAGCAAACGCGGCCCTTCCTATAGGTCACAATTTCCGGTCGTCGGGATTGGAGCTTCTGCGGGAGGACTCGAGGCCGTGTCGCAGCTCCTCTCACAGGTTCCCGCAAATCCCGGAATCGCATTCGTCCTTGTCCAGCACCTCTCAGCGAAACAAGAGAGTTCGCTAGTGCCCTTGCTTTCTCGCGTCTGCAAGTTGCCGGTGTTCGAGGTCACCAATGGCACGCGAGTGCGGGCGAACCACGTCTACGTGATCCCACCGGGAAAGGATATGACTTATGTGCGCGGCGCGTTGCAACTGAAGGTCCGCCAGGAAAACCACGGCCTTCACATGCCGGTCGATCGATTCATGGAATCGCTAGCCCAGGACGAATCCCACCGCGCCATTGGAGTCGTGCTCTCGGGAACGGGTTCAGATGGCGCCCTGGGGATGCAAGCCATCAAGGCGAGGGGCGGCATCACACTGGCCCAGAGTGAGGACTCCGCAAAGTATGGAGGCATGCCGCATGCCGCGATCGCCACTGGCTGTATCGATTTTGTTCTGGCTCCCGCTCAGATTGCCGCAAGGCTGGTTCAGATTGCCCGCCATCCCTATGTGGTTCACACCGAGACTCGGCCCACGGAAGAAACGATCGATGGTGACGCGCTGGGTGGAATCTTGGAACTTCTGCAATCGAGGACCGGGGCCGATTTCACGCAGTACAAGAAGAGCACGATCGTCCGCCGCATTCGCCGCCGCATGGTGTTGCATAAGAGCCGCGAGCTTCGGGACTACGCAACCTATCTGGCGGACCATCCCGAGGAAATCACCGCGCTTTACGAAGATATTCTCATCCACGTCACGAGTTTCTTCCGCGACGCTCCCGCATTCGAAGTTTTGAAGAAGAAGGTGTTTCCCCGGATTCTGAAGGCGCGCCAGCCCGGGACTCCGATTCGAATCTGGGCGCCTGGATGCGCCACGGGCGAGGAAGTCTACTCGCTTGCGATGTGCCTCCTTGAATCTCTAAAGGAGGCGGCTGAGAGCGTTCCGATCCAGCTTTTTGGAACCGACGTGAATGAAGCGTCGCTGGAGAGGGCGCGCTCCGGCATCTACACCCAGAATCAGGTGAAGGATGTTTCGCCCCGGCGCCTGAAACAATTCTTCACGAGGCTGGACCGCGGTTACCAGATCAAGAAACCGATTCGCGAGAAGTGCATCTTCGCGAAGCAAAACGTATTTCAAGATCCCCCCTTCTCGCGCCTCGATCTCAT
>Ga0335077_10003871_pt1 | contig 18192 bp, 17 predicted proteins | sample Lox_Sample_31_FD_207151 | JGI IMG/M metagenome (GOLD analysis project Ga0335077, IMG submission 207151) | Soil microbial communities from Loxahatchee National Wildlife Refuge, Florida, United States - Lox_Sample_3.1 | ecosystem: Environmental > Terrestrial > Soil > Wetlands | place: USA... | reverse complement strand
GACAACCACAACTCCACAGACAGCTATAGGGTTCCCGAGTCGCGGCAGCTTACCGGCGAGCGGACGCCTTTTCTGCCGGCGGCTCGAAGGGTTCGGCCTGGAGCTTCCCATTCTTCTTCAGCAGAATCTCTACCTTTCCTTCCGCCTGTTCCAATTCCTTCCGGCAGGCGGAAGAAAGCTGTATGCCTTCTTCAAAGAGTGTGAGCGACTTCTCCAAGGGGACTTCACCCCTCTCCAGTTCCTGAACAATTTTCTCCAGTCGCTGGAGGCACTCTTCAAATTTGGCCAACGGGAATTACGCTCCGTGCATATATTCTAATGCAACTATTTCGCGACGGTGTCCAGTGTTTTTTTTGGCGCGCCATCAAAAAAGTGCCGGTGCTTTATCCCAGAATGAAACCGAATCAATGGATCAGTCCTGGAACGCATCTGGAAAAGCCGCGCCAATGGCGGACTGTCGGTGCAAGATCGATTTGGTAGAAAACGGTTACTCAGAAGCAGGCTTCACCTGCGCGGAACGTGGAACCGCATGAGGAAATCTCAAACCGATGCTGCCGGTTGCGTGCCAAGTGCTTCCAGCACGTCGACAGCGGAGCTGTATCGCCCCATAGGCGCGCTGATCTGCGCTCCCTGCACGGTCTGCCTTGCCGCCATCAACATTTCGCGTGCGATGGCCACCCCTTCCGCTCGCGCTGCGTCCGGCGTTTGCGCGCGCGCCATGCGTTCCAGAATGGAATCAGGCACAGATACTCGCAGCTCATTCTTCATGAATTCCGCGTTGCGCACACTGACTAGGGGCCAGATCCCGGCTATCACCGGAATGCGGCAGTGCTCAATCCTGCGCAGGAAATTCTCGAGCAATCGCAGGTCGAACACCGGCTGCGTGACAGCATATTCCGCGCCCGCCTCGACTTTGTACTCGAATCGTCGGATCTCCTCGTCGAGATCGCTGAGCCCCGGATTTGCTCCCACGCCGATCACGAACCCCGTTCCCGTCCCAATGGGGTTGCCGCCGAGATCCAGTCCGTGATTCAAACTACGAACAATGTTCACCAATCCGATCGCATCCACATCAAAGACCGCAGTCGCGTCGGGATAATTTCCCATTTTCGGTGGATCGCCGGTAATACAAATCAGATTCCGGATGCCCACCGCTGCTGCTCCCAGCAGGTCGCTCTGAATGCAGAGCACATTCCGGTCGCGACACGTGTAATGCAGAATGGCGTCGATTCCTACTTCGCGCTGAATCAGCAAAGACAGCGCCTGATTGCTCATCCGGGCCGAGGCGCGCGGACTATCCGGAATGTTCACCGCATCCACACCAACGGATTTCAGGAAGCGTGCACCCTCGACCTCCTTACGGATATCGATCCCCTTCGGCGGGACGATCTCGACCATGGTGACGAATTCGCCATGCGCGATCTTCGTCCCCAAGGGCGACCTTTGCTCAAGCGGCATGGCCGCCACTTCCTTCGGTGCGGGCCCGCTGCTCACATGAGCGGATGCCGTTTTTCCCCGCGCTTCGCCAACCCGCAGGGCCGACTTCATCGTGCGGATGTGTTCCGGGGTAGTACCACAGCAGCCGCCCACCACGCGAACACCTGCAGCGACAAACTTACGGGCATAGCTCGCCATGTACTCGGGCGAGCACAAATAGATATTCCGGCCCTCCACTGATCGCGGAATGCCGGCATTCGGCTGGGCGGCCAAGGGAAGGGAACTGACAGCCCGCACGCGCTCGATCGCGTCCAGCATCGCTACCGGGCCCACGCTACAGTTGCAGCCAATGACATCGGCTCCCCATTCCGCCAGTTTGGGCGCGAATGTCTCCGGATCAGACCCATCCAGGCAGTTGCTATCTTCGTCAATCGTGACCTGTGCAACCAGGGGCAACGAGGGCGCTACTTCGCGAGCTGCCAGGATGGCCTGATGGATTTCTTCCAGATATCCGAAGGTTTCCAGGATCAGGAGATCCACGCCGCCCTCCGCCAGCGCTGAAATCTGCTCGCGGAAAGCGTCCCGGGCCTCCTGGAATGAAGTCTTGCCCAGAGGTTCAATCCTGGTGCCGAGTGGGCCAACCGATCCCGCAACCCACACATCGAAGCTTTTGGCGGCCTCTCGAGCCAGACGGGCCCCGGCGAGGTTGATGTCGCGTACCTTGTCAGCCAGGCTGTGCCGAGCGAGCCGGAAAGAGTTCGCTCCAAACGTGTTGGTTTCAATAATCTCGGCCCCGGCCTGCAGGTAATCGTGGTGAATGCCACGAATGAGGTCGGGCTGCGAGAGATTCAACTCATCATACGAACGGTTAATGAAGATGCCCTTGGCGTACAACAGCGTGCCCATTGCCCCGTCGCACAACACGGGCGACTGCTTGATCCGCGCTAAAAGGTCAGCGGCCATGATTGCTGAGGATACAGGATCAGCCAGGCTCCATGCATCCGGTGGGTCGCGATGCCGGCAGCCGGAGAGTCGGGTTCGGGTCTGTTATAATCCACGATTTCACAGTTAAATCTACTTTTTTCATGTCTTTAGGAGCCTGCCGTTTGAAGAAGCGCGTTCTGATGGGGGTGGCGGTATGGTGTGCGGGCCTGAACATCGTCTCGTGTGGCGGCGGATCAACGAAGTCGACTCACAGCGGGCTGCCGCATCGGGTCCTGGCTTCCCAAAGTGTCAGCACCGGCGCAATTTTTAGCGGATTGGTCATCATCAACGGTGACAACGACACGCTTCCTCGTATTGCTCCCATTAGCAGCGGAAGTTCTCCCGGCATTATGGCGATCTCTCCCTCCCGGAACATAGTGGCGACCTTCGATTCAGGCACCAACGCGGTCTTCGCGGTCGATACCACAAAAGAAAGCCCCATCGGCGGCGTGAGACTTCCCGCTCCATCATCCAGCGTAGTGGTTCCGACGTCGAACGCCACCGGATTTGCCGCTGTGCCCGGCGCGACGGTAAATGGCTTCGCGTTTCTGGGTGCGATCGAGGTTCTGAATTTCTCCACCAACTCCTTCACCACCATTGCCGTCAACAATGCGCAAACGGTCGTGTCGAGCTCGACGGGAACCCAGTTGCTGGTCTTCAGCCCTGACGTCGACACATTCACCGTTCTGTTTCCAGGCGCAGCCATACCTCCAATCGACACCACCTGTTACACCAATCCAAATCAAAATCCTCCGAATGCTTGTACGATCGTTACAGACTCTCGCTTGAGCCGGCCCGTCAACGCCATCCTGAATGGGACGACCGCCTACATCCTGAACTGTGGTTCCCAGTGCGGCGGTTCGCAGCCGCCCAGCGTGGCGGTGTTTGACATGGGAAGTCTGACCATTACCCGTACAGTGGCGGTCGATGGTGCAACGATGGCATTACTCAACAGCACTACGCTATATGTTGCCGGGACACCTAAGCCGCCCGTGCCCTGTCCTGCCTCTCAGAACACGACCGCGAAGACCTGCGGAATGCTCGACATTGTTGATCTGAACTCGATGCAGGTCACCAGCAGCACGGCGATAACGGATGGCTATCACGATCGCATGGATCTGACCACTAGCGGTCAGGTATTCATCGGTTCACACGACTGTACCAACATCGGCAATGTGAACAATCCCGGCAATTCCGAGGTCCGAGGCTGCTTGTCGATCTACCGAACCGCGGATGGGTCCGTCGTTTTTCCTCCAGACAACGGTGATGTGACTGGCCTGCAGGGTTTCACTACCCGCGACGTGGAATACGTCGTCGAGAACGGCGAGCTACGCGTCTATGACACGACCAAAGACATCCTGCTCATCAATGACTTCGTGCCCCAGGGAACCATCGACGTCATCGGCCAAACGGGCGATGTGAAGGCTATCGACTTCTTCTAGCGGACGGACGCTCCATGCTCCTGCCCGTGGGCCGCTTCGAATGGACTTCAAAGGAAGCTACTCGGCACGAACATTACCGTGCGCTGAACGCTCGAAGGCGGCCGCGCAAATGCATACGCTGCAGATTTCGCCCAATCCTGCAGGCTGGTAACCCGCAGGGAATGCGCAAGCTTGCCGATGCCATGGAGCGGGCGCTTCGCACGAGATAGGAGCGGTAAGTTCTGGCAGCGGCCACTACGGGGACGGCGCCGGCTGCAGTACCAAGCGATGCGCCTTCGCAGCTTCGACGGCTTTTGCACTAAACGGGAGCGTGAACGTCGTTCCTTCGTACCACGCGTTCCACTGGTCCATATAGTACGGGCTCAGGAAGTTCCCAGCCTGACCGGTCACTGTATTCAAGGTCGACTGATCAAGATCCGCCATGTTGGCGGTGAACCTCTCGGATGGTCCATGATTCCGCGTCACGGCCTTGACGGTGTACCCACTGCCAGACTGTTCGCGAGTGCCGGGCCCAGACCAATAGTTGAGTAGCGGGATCCCACCCAGAATCGGATGCTGAATCCGAACCGCATTGACCGCTCCCCACTTCCACGAGGCAAGGTCCTGGGATGCGTCTGGAGCGCTCACCGCAGCCTCAACGGCGGCCGTCAGCAGCTCATCGTAGTTCGCATACTTTTCCGGTAGCCACCGTTTCGGGCGGTGCAGCAGGACATTTTCGATCCACACGGAGCGTTGCAGCCAGGAATAGGTCATCCAATTCGTCGCGCTGCTTTCGTTCTCGAGATAGAGTTCGGACTCCGAGTCGTGGGGAGCTTTGGCAGGAGCCGCTCCCAGTTTCGGCTCAAGCAGTAGTCTTCTCAGTTCCCGCAGGGAAGCCTCGGTGATCGTCGGCGCCGCCGACGAAGCCAGCATGCGCCCATCCCAGCCCCGCATCAGATCCGCCGCTTGTTTGGCTCTCTGCGAAGGCTTGGCAGCATGATCGATCGCGTAAACAAAGCGCTCTGCCGAGAACAGGTCGGTCTCCGAGTTAATATCGGTTTGGAGGCTCAGCATGTCCGCTGCTGAGAACTTCCTTCCCGACTCCAGAACGTGATAAATGCGCGCGGTGCGCCAGGGTGCCTCCCACTCCATGCTCACCGAGGACTGATACGCGTCCGGCGTGATTCTCCCGTTCGCGGTTGCGATGATGCCTGAGGGCGGATTGTAGACATTCGGCAGCTTGACGAAAGGAATGCAGGAAATCCACTCGTGGGCATCATCGGCACCGTTCACCGGCAAACTGCCATCGCCTGCGGCGCGAATCGGAACCTTCCCCGTAGCGTGATAGCCGATATTTCCATCCACATCGGCATACACAACGTTCTGGCCCGGCGCGTCTAACTCCGAGAACGCCTTGGTAAACTCGTCCCAGTTCTGTGCCGAATCAACGTCGAAAAACGGAACGCGCATGCCATCGTAGAGCGTCCAACGGAGCGCCAGTTGCCGCGTTTCGCCCGGCACGAGCTCGGCGATGATGGGCCCATGTCGTGTGATTCTCACATCGACATTCACATCGGGTTTGCCCTTAACGTGAATCACCTCGGACCGATGCTCCGGCGTGATCCATCCTCTTGGCGTTTGATATTGGCCTTGCGCGTTGAAATTCTCGATATACACGTCGGTCACGGTCGGCCCGACATTCGTGAATCCCCACGCCACGCGCTGGTTGTGCCCGACGATTACAAAGGGAACCCCCGGCAGTGTCACCCCTGCGACGTCAAACGGGCCGCAACGCAGATGCGCTTCATACCACAGGTTCGGCATCTGATGTCCCAGATGCATGTCGTTCGAGAGCAGTGGCTTTCCCGTGACGGTATGGACGCCGGAAACGACCCAGTCGTTGGATCCGTTCACCGGAAGTTCTTCGAGCGGCAAATTCCCCATCCCTAGTGAAACGCCGTTGCGGGTTACCGAGTTGTCCGGTGAATCGTCTTCGTCATCGTCCGAATCGGAGTCCGAATTGTTTTCGGGCGCGTTCATATCCTCGCGCATGACAGCAGGTGGACGATCGTGCCACGACCGGTTCACGTACAAATCCGCTGTCAGTTCTGGCCCCAGCTTGGCCAACACTTTCTCTCGAGCGAGCGCATCGTAAAAGTAACGATAATTCAGATCCTTTACCATCTGATTCCCAATGACGGCTGAATCCTCTGATGTCCAGGGTTTCGGCGTATACCCCAGGATGCGGAATTCGACCGGGAGCCGATCGCGATGCGTGCTGATGTAAGCGTTGACTCCGCGTGCATAGGCCCCGAAGAAACTCCGGTCACGCAGGGAAGCGATTTCGAGATTCTTTCTCGCGGCAGCGCGAAGCCCCAGAATTTTCTGCTCCCGATCCAACCTGAGGGTGTCTTCGCCGAGAATCTCCGATAGCTCCCCTCCAGCGAAGCGGCGCATTACGTCCATCTTCCATAGCCGATCCTGCGCTGTAACATAGCCCTCCGCGAAGAAAAGATCCTCCAAAGTGGTAGCCTCGATCGTTGGCACCCCATGTGTGTCGCGCGTCACTGTCACCTGCGCGGAGAGGCCCGCGACCCGGAGCTGGCCGTCCAATTGGGGCAGGGCACCGCTGGCGACGTGATAGGCATAGCCAACGGCGCCCGCGAAAAGAGGCACCAGTACCAGCAAGAACCAAAACAAGATGCGAATAACTGGAAAACGGCGAGTGGTAGGAGTGCGAATTTCGGCCATCGTGCTCATCGAGAATCTCTGATTGTATTCCACAGGGGCCGGGTCCTTGGTGAAAATGAATTTCATTTTCAATATGCCCGGTGGTATTCTGGCCCTTCTCCCATGCTTCAGAAACGCGTCGACGATCAGCCCACCATTTCCCGCCAGATGATTCGCGAGGCCCAGGAGATCCTGCACCGCCATCTGAAGGGTGTGGGACTGAAGCAGACCGCGCAGCGCGACACCATCCTGCGCACCTTTCTCGAGACCCGGGACCATCTCTCGACTGACGAGCTTCACCGGCTGGTCCAGAAGAAGGACGCCGGCATCGGCTATACGACCGTGTACCGGACTCTGAAGCTATTCGCTGAGTGTGGACTGGCCAGCGAAGTCGCATTCCACGATGGCATCGCCCGCTACGAGCATCAATACAATCGCCGGAGCCATCACCACATGGTTTGCACCGATTGCGGGGGTTCGGTCGAGTTCTTTTCCCCGGAAGTGAGCCAGTTAGAGCAGGAGATCGGCCAGAAATACCACTACCTCACTACCCGCCATACTTTTCAGATCTACGGAATTTGCGAAGAGTGCCGCAGGAAGAACCACGCCCAGCGCTCGTAAACCAGAAATCCAGATTTAGCCCGCCGCCCATGGGGAACTTTATTGTTCTTTACTTCTGCAAAACAACATCAGAAATGCATCAAAGCTCCCGGAGCCAGCCAATCGAAAGGATGGAAGGGAAGATTTCTGGCGATGCCGAACAGCACGATCACCGCGAAGAGAGCTCGAATCCAACTCGCCGGCACTCTGGTTGTCAGGAGAGGCCCGCGAAAATGCGTGTAGATTTCAGACGCCAACCCATATGCGATCAGCGGCAGCATGGTTACCGTCAACGCGTTCATGGCCCACGCCTGCCTTAGGTCTCCATGCAGCAAGGCGTGGATCGCGCGCAGCGATCCGCAACCAGGACAGTACAGGCCTGTGAAATAGTGCACAGGGCACGGCGGAAAGATATGTGAATGGGCCGGATCGAACAGCCACAACAAGACCACCCCTGTAGTTGCGATCAAGACAAATACCGTCAGAACACGGTGCCTGCTCATTACCATAAAGACGCTCGCTCTAATGTCGATGCAGGTTCCCGATCAGGCCAACCATCGCCACAATCATCCAAATAACGAATACACCCAGGCCAAGTCCGAATGAAATCCAGCACCACATTTTCGCGTTGTCCGATGCAGCTTTCGCGCCGGCGATATCTCCAGCCTGCAATTTCCCGTTCACCTGCGCCGCATAAACGATGGCCGGAATGCCCGCAGGAAGGCAGCAGAGAACCGTGGTTAGAATCGCGAATACAAGATAATTCTGGATATTTGTACCGGGAGGCAGAACCACTCCAGGCGTCTGGATGGGAGGCGCAGGAACGGCGGCCTGCAAATTTCTGCCACATTGAACGCACACCGCGGCGGTGTCGGCATTACTCGCTCCGCATTGCGGACAATACATTTCTCTCCTCCTCGCAATGAAGTCTCATTGCAGCACGGCACCATTTTCCAGGCAGTTCCGTGCCGATCCTCCGGAGTGCACTTTGATGACTCCAGATTCGTCGGAGCAGAACGTACGTACGCCCGTCTGATTCGCGGCAACCGGATACGCTACTACCCTGTACTTGGTATTGGCTCCGCCCTCCGGGGCGGCTTCGCACCGCATGATCTCAAATCGATATCCGTTCCTTTGTCCGGTGGCGAGAGAACTGTCAATCTTTTTCGCATCGCTGAGCGCAGACAGGGAGCAGGCGTAGCCGGTGTCAGGATGCTCCCCCCAGTACGACAGTTGAGCTATGACAATAGTTCGGACTGAGGCTACGGCTGATGATTCGTTGGCCGCCATGCGGGCTCGCAGGAGATTCGGAATCGCGATCGCCGCAATGATCAGAATGATCGGAAGGCCTGCTACGCCGATGTATCCCAGCACTAATCCGGCGGTGGCCAAACCCTCTCCGGCCAATCGCCCCGCGCTCCTTTTGATCTCGGAAAGCGAAAGATGCCCCAGGATGATCGCCACCAACGAGAGGGGAAACAGGAAAATGAAGAGACCAAAGATCAGACTGAGGACGGCGTTGATGCTGGTCTTCGCAGGTTCTGCTGGCGCAAGGGGAGCCGTTATCCCGGCCGATCCCATAGGCGCTCCGCACGTACGGCAAAACTTGTCCTCGTCAGCAACGCCGTTGCCGCAACTCGTACAGAAGGTGCTCATGTGTCCCTCCCGGCGTGTCCAGGACGTCGGTACACCGAAATCTGCACGAAACATACGCGTCGCCATGGCCTGCGTCAATGCGCTACATTGATTCCTGCCCCCTTTCGCAACATATCGAGATTGATATGGAACCCGCGACGGAACAGTTCGCAATTCGGTTGAAGTCGTGCCCGGATTGCACCGCGCAGATGCCCGACCACGCAGCGTTCTGCCCCGGCTGTGGCCATGCCATGCAGATGAAACCCCTGACCGGCCCCAAACTGGCTTTGCGGCGTGAGAATCTGCTGGGTGCCCTGGCATATGTCACTTTTCTGCCCGCTCTTGTTTTTCTCTTGCGCGACCCATTCCGCAGAGATCCGTTTCTGCGCTTCCACTCCGTGCAATGTCTTTTGCTCTGGCTGGTGAGTGTCGTGGCGGTAGCACTGCTCCGGTTGTCAGCTTTCCTGCTGGTCTTGATTCCCGTGATCGGTCCGTTGCTCGTCGTACTCTCTGTCACGATTACAGCCTTGGCTGCACTATTGGTCTGGATCGTTGCTGTGGTGAAGGCATTTCAAGGAGAGAGATTCGCGCTCCCGCTGATCGGGGGCCTCGCCGAACAGTACTGCAACGTTCCATAAAACAGCGGTATAGCCGAAATTGGCCATTGCTTTTGGCATGCGTTTTTGGTAGGTTGCCGCGAAACTGCTTGGGACCGGAAAGTCTCTGTATCTGGGCACGCCCGTGCCAAGCCAACCGGGAGGCACTTTATGGCTTTTTGCAACATGTGTGGTGCACAGATCGCTGACGGAACCACCACCTGCGCAGCTTGCGCCGGTCGCACGTCTGGCGCCCCAGCGGCGACGGCCGCCCCGGCTCAGGGCATGAGCGACAACGTTGCGGGCATGCTGGCGTACGTCACCATCATTCCTGCCATCATTTTTCTGGTGGCTGCGCCGTACAACAGGAACCGATTTATCCGGTTCCACTCCTTCCAGTGCTTGTTCTTCGCGGCGGCCCTGATCATTCTTCACATCGGGCTTTCGATCTTCACGGTGGTGCCGTTTCTTGCTCTGATCACGTTCCCGCTACACCTTCTGGTTAGCCTTGGTGGATTCATCCTCTGGATCGTGTTATTGCTCAAAGCCAACCAGGGCCAGATGTGGAAGCTGCCGGTGATCGGCGACTTGGCTGAGAAGCAGGCAAACGCCATTTAAAGGCCTAAGCCAACGAATCTGACGGCGCCGCGACCATAGCGGCGCCAAAGTATGATGTGTCTCGGTGGACGTCACCACGATTCTCGCGACTGCCCCTTGACTTTCCCTCATTAAGCTGTCAATCCTATTAGCTTTTACCCGCGCTGCGAGCAACGAAGGCAAAGATGCTCGTGAGCCGGAATCCAGTAGAACGGGGAATTCCTTGCGAGTTCGGGTGTTCTATCACGACAAGTGTTTTGACGGTGCCTCTTCGGCCGCGCTGTTCTCTCGTTTTTACCGCGAGCGCATCCGCAGCGACGTCGATTTTCAATTCACCGGCCTGGTCCACCGCGCGGGCGCCTTGTTCGACGAGAAGCAGTTCGACGGCGATGAAAACGCAATCGTCGATTTCAAGTACTCCAGTTCCTCTGCGATCACGTGGTGGTTTGATCACCACGAGAGCGCATTTCTCACTCCCGCCGACGCAGAACACTTCGAGCAGGATCAGAGCAACCGGAAGTTCTACGATCCCGGCTTCAAATCCTGTACCAGCTTTATCGCCATGATTGCTCAGCAGCGTTTTGGTTTCGACCCCGCGCCGGTGGCTGATCTGGTCCATTGGACCGACGTCATCGATGGCGCTCTTTATCCTGACGCGAAAACTGCGGTAGGAATGGAAGCTCCCGCGATGAAGCTGACCATGGTCATCGAGTCCGCTCCCGATCATGGCTTTGTGCCCAACCTGATTCCGCTGCTCGCGGTGAAGTCCTTGGGCGAGATTCTGGAGGAGCCATTCGTCGCACCTCTGCTTCCTCCCCTACTCAAGCGTCACGAAATTTCCATCGGAATCCTGAAAGAGCGTACCGAGTGCAAAGACCGTACCATCTTTTTCGACGTCACTGACCACGACCTAGAGGGATACAACAAGTTCATCCCCTACTATCTTCATCCCGAATCGGTCTACAGCGTTGGCCTCAGCAAAAGCAGCTTTCGCGTGAAGGTTTCGGTGGGGTCGAATCCGTGGGCGCCACAGCCGCCGGAAGTGAACCTGGCCCGCATCTGCGAACGGTACGGTGGAGGCGGCCATGCCCGCGTCGGGGCGATTTCCTTTCCGGTAAATCAGCACGCCGCCGCGATCAAAGCATCGCAGGAGATCGTCGCAGAATTGCGAGCCGCAATCCGCCAGAAGAACCCGTGAAGTCCTCGGTGCGCTCCGTGAGTGACATTATTGCACGGCTGTCCCGCTAGCAAAGCACGTCTCTGCATTGCCATCCGCAGAACTACGAATCACCCGAGATTGATCCGAGCAGAATACCTTCCTCCCGAACGTACTCGCATTCGGCGCCGCCGATAGGTGAAATCCTGCAGCAGGCGAGCCGGCACATCCGGAAAGTGAAAACACAAATCCATACCGCTTGCCACTCGCCAGTCCACTATGAATGAGCATCGCCTGATGCTCATTCGGTTCGCCACCGCCAAAACCGTCCAGGTCCGACAAAGTGCAGGTATATCCGACCCTCGGATAAGTGGTCACGTATGTGGTCTCCGCCGTAAGAATGGTTCGCATCGCCGCGATCACCTGCGCATCCGTTCCTGCCGTCGACGTAAGAGTCTGCGTCTGCTGCATAACCGAGACGCTGGTATTCTGCCGCGCCTTCATGTTGTCAGTGATTGCCTTCAACAGGTCCGGATCCGCCAGCGGTAAACGAATCGTGATGGAGATTTCATTCAGCTTCCAGACATGCGCCTCCTGCTTCATTGAAAATGTGAGGCGCGGCATAAAAGGAGCCCGTTGCGCCTGCCCATTCTTGTAAGTCTGGAAAGACAACTCAATGTCGTCCTGGTCCCCGCGCAGCGAGTCATTCTCGACCATGACTTCAATTTTCTGCGCCGTCTTGGGATCTTCCCCCGACAAAAGCACTGATCCCGTTTCGAACGTCTGGTAGTTCTGGTTTTGCGCCTGGAACTGGGTGGCTAACATGGAATATTGCTGCAAGTTTGCCATGGCCCCGGACTTCTCGAGACTCTCCCGCGTTGCTACGGGAAGATGCTTCACAAAAGTTCCCGGTGTCTTGTTGAAGAACATCTCTAGCAGCGCCTGCCGTGCCGTTTGCGGCGCCTCCTGCGCAGACAGGACCATGCTCGAGAGGATCGCGGTGGCAAGCGCGCATATCATTCCTTGCATACGAATTTCTCCGCCGTGATCGTGACACGGACCTGGATTGCCATCCAGTTACTGAGGTAAGCCCGTGGTCGTTCCGCGGACAATTCTGCATGGGCGATCTTCGTTCGCCGTGATACTCTGCATTTTTATCGGCATCATCAGCATTCATGAGCCCGCAAGGAAAGAAAACAGATCCCCATCGCAATCAACGGCGCGTGCTGCGCGCGGTTGCCGGCGTAGAGTTCTTCAAAGGCGTGTTCGTCGTGCTGATGGGCATCTGCGCTCTCGCCCTTGTCCACAAGGACACCTGGCTGATTGCTGAGCGCCTGCTGTCATTGCTGCATGTCAGCACAGACCGCCGCCCGGCCGAGATATTCCTCGACTTCGCGGACAGCATCACCGATGCGCGGCTGTGGGACGCCGCCGGAATCGCCTTCGCCTATGCGGCACTGCGCTTTACCGAAGCTTACGGTTTGTGGAAGGAACGAACGTGGGCAGAGTGGGTGGCATTCCTTTCGGGAACACTTCTCCTGCCCCTCGAAGTGCGCGAGCTCTTTCGCGGTATTACCTTCTGGCGCTGTGCTCTCCTGGTCGGAAATCTGGCGATCATCTTTTACATGCTCTATGTGATCCTGGCGAACCGGCGCGAGCGCCGGCTGGCCCAGGCTGGCTCCCAGCCAAATGCCGCTCCAGAAGCGGGGTTTGAGCCGAAATCCTCTGGCAATTCCTCTCTCGCAGGTTCATAATTTCCGAAGTAGCCCAGCCTGTGGAGGTTGCGATGCGTCTTCAATGCTTGCCTCTGCTGTTCCTGCTTGTGGTTGGTACGTCGATGGCGCAAGAAACGAGTTTTGCGGTGGGGCCGCAATATCTGATCACAACCGAAAATACGATGTGGCTTCGTCCGATCGCGACGCCGTCAATGAACCTCGGTGGCGGGAGCCTTGCCGGCACGAGTGAGGTCCCGAGTCCTGTTGAGGTGCCTGCTTTTGCGCCGCCTGAAACCATCGTCTATCTCAACAATGTGTATTGGGGCGATCACACGCCGGAGGAGGTCTTCGCGCAGCGTCTGGAACCTCCAAGCATGACTGCCGACCAAACCGCCTGGTACATGAACTACGTCGCAAGTCAGACCGCAGCCGCCACGCAAGGCTCTTACACCGGATCAGCCGAGACGGCCATGGTTCCTTCGCCATCGGCGCAGACATCCGAACTTGCGGGGGTCTCCAACATCATCGAACTCACGGGTGGCCCCATGCCGACGAACTTACCGGCAAGTATCTTTGATCCCGGAGTGACGGGGACGACCGATCCGCAATCGCTCCAGCAGCGCGGCTTGTCCCTCGGCGAAGTCGCAGCCTTCTTGAGGGCCCACAAGCGGCAGGGGCCACGCGTATTCACCAACCAGGACCTGCGTCGCAAATAGAGCGGGTCTTGGGGCGTGCCCACTTCTCCCCGAATTTGGGAAAAGCGGATTTTGTCGATAACGCGTTCACGCGGGCAATTTCCCGACAGCCAGTAGCCCTGTTGTGTCCAGAGGCTTGCACTCGGCGAGAAGCGCACGTTCGCGAGCCAGCTTCCATCGTTTTGGACCAACTCATTTCTGGCAAAAAGTGTAACGAGAGATCGTTAGCCTCCATGCCCCGTGAACTCGGGTAAAGATATCGGTACTGTCCTGGTGGGCTATGTTTCCGTTCTCTTTGGCAGTGTAGGTCTTCGTGTAGGCGGCAACTGCCGTGTCACCTCGAACCACAATGTGCATATTGGATTCCTCGACCTTATATGGCGGAACTTGCCCTGCACGTGTTTGCCAGTTCTTTACCAATTCCGGCTTGCCGGGAGTGGATCCGTTCGTGCCAACTCCCACATAGTCATCCGCCAGAATTCTTTGGAGAATGGCGGGATCTGTAGTGTGCTCAGCTTTGAGGAAATCATCTTCGATTTGTTGGATCGCGACTTCGTCGGATCGAATAGTAGAGGGTGACTGGCCAGTCGTGACGGCGCTCTGACAGAACGCCATGGCTGCGCAGACGCATGCTGGGGCGACCGAAAACATGAGGCGTCGCATACGACCTCCTGGAAGACTTGGGGAGAGAATGACAGAAGCCGGATTCCTTGCACGGAAATATTGAGTCTCGGCGAAGTCGGAAGCCCACTGTTGAGAGAGATCATGGCCGGATGTTAAATCCGTCTTTGCGCACACAACCGTTAGAACTGACGAGCGACAAGGCGAACTCCGTTAAGCAGGAATGGGGGTGTTGATGTAAGTCGTTGCGACACGATGTCTTACCAGTAATTTATTGAGCCTCTGGATTACCTGTAGTTGCGCCAGCTTCACGATCCCAATAGACCGCACGGCGTGGGGACACCCGCCACAGTGGATTTTTCTCAAGGCGTCTGATTCGTTAGAGGCACAATAACTTTTCTCGCCAGGATTTCCTCAATCCGTTCTGACACGAACTCGTCTTCAAGCCACGGAGGTTTGAACATCTCCTTCGCGTGATAGCCTGAATGGACTCCGGACGAACGAATGCCTAATCCCACTCCCTCGCATGTCGATCTCCAGTCAGCGGCCAAAGAAGTCATGCACCAACACGGGTTCAATCCGGACTTTCCTGCGTCGGTTACGGCACAACTCGCAAATCTCAGAGGTCAGTCGCAAATCACCGCCACCAACAGTCTGCGAGACATGCGTAGCCTGCTCTGGTCGTCCATCGACAACGACACATCCCGCGATTTAGATCAGATTGAAGTTGCGGAAGGCTCCTCCGATGGCGGCGTAAAACTCATGATCGGCATTGCTGACGTCGATACGTTCGTGCCGAAATTGACGCCCATCGATCAGCACGCCGCACGCGAAACTACTACGGTTTACACAGGCATCTGCAATTTCCCCATGCTTCCGGAAGAACTTTCCACCGGAATCACTTCTCTTCTGGAAGGTCAGGACCGCGTGAGCGTGGTCATTGAGTTCCTCGTCGATTCCGAGGGAAACCTCAAGTCTTCCGACATCTATCGCGCTCTAGTCAGGAACCAGGCTCAACTGCACTACAACTCCGTTGGTGATTGGCTGGAAGGGAAAGCTGCTCCTCCACCCAAGGTTGCTGCATGTGGCGAATTGCAGCGGCAGTTGAAACTGCAGAGTGATGTCGCACAGAAGCTCAAGCAGCAGCGTTTTCAGCACGGCGCGCTGAACCTCCAGACCGATGAAGTGCATCCACTAGTTCTTAACGAGAAGGTGATTGATGTCGTCAAGCAGCAGAAGAATCATGCGACCGAACTAATCGAAGATTTCATGGTTGCTGCCAACGGAGTCGAGCGTCAGCAAACTGTTGAAGCACAGGCACGCCGCTCAGGACACAGCCGCTGGATTGAGAGAACCGCGATGTCGCGATGTTCGGGAAGAACCCAGCCCATCGAACGCGCGAGCATCGCGGCGAAGAAAATGCCGATTCGATTTGCAGGATGTCGCCGCAAAGCCCCACGCTCCATTCCTTCCGGGAAAGGCTGCGTACGCCCTTTCCCTGACCCGAGAGACATGGTTGACCCCGGTGAGAAGTCAAACACACGATGCAGCTAGCAGGAACTAGAGTGAGCCCAGGATTAGGTCTGAATGCTACTCTCAGCGTCAAGACTGCAGCGGTCAACTTTTCTTCGAAGTCTGGTGAGAGTGGCGTCTAGTATCGACGCTGCAAATCTTCAAAAACGCGGGGCCAAAGTTTTCAAGTTCAAACTTGGCTCTGCCAGCCTCACGATCACCGTCGCCCCATTGCAATGGACTTGCTTCTGGGGCTTCGGAAGCGTTGTATTTATGATTCGACCTCACAGCCAGTGGTGGGGAATCAGATTCTTGGCGGCCTTGTCCCAACATACGTTTTGCATGGTTTTCTGTCTGGCTGAGGAAAGAGGTAAACCTTGGCCCCGTCGCTACGCGCTATATCGATTACGTTTGCAACGTTCGCCCACGCTACGCAGTCGTCTCCTTCGACGTATACGGCCCATTCTCGCCGGCTGCTCAGTTCGCGTTTTAGAGCACCGGCAAGATCATCCCAGGCAACCACCCTTGAGTTTACGTACAGGCCTGGTTCTTGAGCTGGGCCAGCGTCCTTCACCAGCACGATCACGGGTTCGGTCCAAGCATCAGGCTTCGCGGGCGCAGCGCCCGGCTTCAGTAGACGAACCCAGAGTCCCTTTGACTGGTATTGGAACGCGCCAGTCAGCATCATCATGAGGAACGCCAGAATTGCGAATACCGTCCCTGCAAGCAAGCCGAATGGCGGGACGCCTACGATCGGACGCCGCAGAGGTAACTTCTGCGCCCATTGAAAATGCTGACCGACACTTTCAGAATTCGAAATTCGAACACTTGATAAATGCGATTCTGTAGAGCATGCAATGACTCCTAAAAGCAGTAGGCTCGCGCCAAGTGTGACGCTAAGCCCCGCGGCCCACAGTATCGGATTCGCGTAATCCTCATAATCAGCCTTGTTTGTGTAGACCAGCAGTCTTGGATGCCCAGGATCAAGGCAGCCGGAGTCCGATTGGATATCAAGGTCGAGCTCATATGTACCGTTTTCACCGTCGAAGCTCCCTAGATAATCGGAGGGCTCCGATCCAATCCTTTTCTTCACTAGCTGCCCGTCCTTGTAAAGAAACCAGTCGGCTCTGGGCAGGTGCATGTAAGTAGGGCAATTCGGATCAAAATATGATTCCCAGCCGGTTTCTATTCGAACTTGATACTCATCTCTGAGGTTGATTTTGAATGGGCCTTTTCCAATGTGGCCTGTCGCGAGGGACACAGGGGAGTCCACCGGCACGAAGGTACGTGTGTCGATCCATCGCTTGACCGTGGCAAAAGTCGCCATGCCAAGTATCGCGAGTACGAGTCCGATAAGTACCCTCGCTGTGAAGAATGGACGACGCTCGGGAGATGCTTTCGAATTGGCAGGTTCTGCCTCCCACTGAAAACCCCCGGCAATTGGTCCGGTCGAGGTTAGCGATATCGTTTCCTCAGCGCGTTTTCTGTTTCTGATTTCGACAATTCCGCTCACTAGAAACGCTGCAGCAATCGCGACGAGGAACGTCGCGAACAGAGAGAGGGGTGTTCGATTGTTCGCGAAACTCCAGTAGGAAATTGACTCGATTCCCAGCCGCGGATGGCCCCCATCGAAATGACTGTTATCTTCGGGAAACTCAACATCCAGAACGAAGTGCTCCCCGGCTGGGACCGAGAAGTTACCTAGGCCGCGGGCCTTGCTGAGCGTTCCTCCGCGCACCCCTTGGTTGCGGTCCGACGAGCCGCTCGCCACGACTCTCCCCCTATCAGACAAAGTCCAGGACGCACGAAGCTCGCGAACGCCGTTTTTGCGGCAGTAGTCAGACGTGTAGCCTATTAGGCATGAGACGCCTTCGTCATCAACCTGCGTCTCGACCTCGACAAAGATCCAGAAACCGGCATCGAGATTTATCTTGAACTCGGGAGACCGAATGTGCCCCTGTCCGAGGGACACTGGAATGTAGAGTGGAACCCAAGTTCGGGTCGCCATCCACCACTCCCAGCCGCCGTAAATAGACGCGGCGATGAGAATCAATGCCACGCCGATTCGTATTCTCAACAGCGTGCGTTTCAGAGTGGGTGCTAACAGCACCAGCACTCCCGCGACAGCCAGGAGGAAACCAAGCACCAATTCATTGGCGGCGTACATCGGGACTTTTAGCGGAGACCAATTCGTTAGAAGAAAGGTGAAGGTATCGAACAGGAGAGACAGGCCAGTGGCCAACAGCGCATATCCGACCCATCTTCTGGGTGGTATCGCCATATTAAGCTTAGACTCCACATAAAATCCTTAGGTTCCACGACCCTTTCGGGCAAGGGTACGAAAGTGACCAGGAACTGAAACTGCCCGCTAGTACGAATGGGAGACCCCCCGGCTCTGCCGGGGAGGCAGTAGAAGTTTGACAGATACCGGAGTCCATCGCGGAGACTCCCAGACGTGAGCCGCCAAGCACACGAAAGGGAGTTCGCGATGGA
>Ga0335077_10003869_pt1 | contig 18199 bp, 15 predicted proteins | sample Lox_Sample_31_FD_207151 | JGI IMG/M metagenome (GOLD analysis project Ga0335077, IMG submission 207151) | Soil microbial communities from Loxahatchee National Wildlife Refuge, Florida, United States - Lox_Sample_3.1 | ecosystem: Environmental > Terrestrial > Soil > Wetlands | place: USA... | reverse complement strand
ACCATCCGCACGTGGCCGATGAGGTGGCGTACCTTTACCATGCCCGCTATTTCGCCGCCCGGGAACTGGCGATGGCGCCGCCGCCGGTGGTGCCGGCGTTCGAAGTCGATCTGATGGAATACCGGCCGGACAAGTGGTATGCAGTGCCGCCGATGGGCTGGCCGGCCGTGCTGGCGGCCGGCGCCGTTCCAGGGGTGCCGTGGCTGGTTAACCCCATCCTCGCCGGGCTGAATATCCTGCTGAGCTATCTTTTTCTCGGCGAACTCTATCCGCGCCGGATTGCGCGTATGGGCGTGCTTCTCCTGTGCCTGTCTCCCTGGCACATCTTCATGGCGATGAGTTACATGAACCACACGCTCACCATGACTTGCGCTCTGCTGGCATTTCTGGGCGTGGCGCGGGCGCGCCGCGCGGGCCTGAGCCGCTGGGCATGGATTGCTGGCGCGGGTGTCGGCGCCGGCAGCCTGATCCGGCCGTTAGACGGTCTTATCGTAGGCGCCCTTACCGCCGCCTGGGCAATTGGCATCGGTGGCAGGCGGCTGAAATTTTCGGCGCTGGCTGCGCTGGCGGCGGCAACCGTGTTTACCGCCGCGGTGACGCTGCCCTACAACAAAATGCTGGTCGGCCAAGCCACGGCATCGCCGATCATGCGGTATATGGACGAGCACCATGGCCGCAACAGCAACGCTTACGGCTTCGGTCCGGATCGCGGCATGGGATGGCCCACGGATGCCTATCCCGGGCACACGCCCTTTGAGTCGCTGATCAATGACGAGTTGAACGGTTCGTCACTGAACGTCGAGCTGTTCGGATGGAGCACGGGGTCGCTGGCGCTCATTGCGGTCCTGATATTCGCGGGGGGCCTGCGCCGCGCGGATTACCTGATGCTGGCTATGATTGCGGTGGTCGTGACCGCGTATATGCCTTATTGGGGCAATGGCGGCGGAGATTTCGGCGCCAGGTATTGGTATGTGATCCTGCTCCCCTGTGTGGCGCTGACGGCACGCGCATGCGAGTGGCTCGAAAGCAGACTGAGCTCAGCCGCGCGAGACGAAGCGCGGGCAACGGCCGCCATAGCGGCCCTCTGTGGTCTCGCGCTGGTGAACTACTTCCCCTGGAGATCGCTCGACAAGTATTATCATTACCTGCGAATGCGCCCCGATGTGCGAGAACTTGCCCGGACTCACGGATTCGGACGCAGCGTGGTGTTGATACGCGGCGCAGGGTTCCCCGACTACGCTTCCGCCGCTGTGTACAACCCCATCGATCTGCAGGCGGCGGCGCCCGTGTATGCCTGGGACCGCAATCCCGCCGTTCGTGCCGAAGTTCTGCGTGTATATGCCGACAGGCCGGTTTGGATTCTGGAGGGCCCCAGCATCACGGGCGCGGGCTACCGGATAGCGGCCGGCCCCTTAAACGCAGGTTCGAGGCCCTAGTGCCCGGATACGAAGGTGCCAAGGCAGCTGTTGTGGGGGCCACTGGGTTTATTGGCCGCTGGGTGGTCCGCAAGCTTGTCGAACAAGGCGCCCACGTCTGCCGGATCGGTCGCGAGGATGCCGGAAATCTGGAAACCGTGTACCGCCGCCTGCGGCCTTCCATCACGTTCAATCTGGGGGGCTATGGGATCGATCCCGCCGAGCGCGACGAAACCGCCGCCTACCATGTCAATGCCGTCCTGCCGCGGATGCTGGCGGAAGCGGTGGCGGCAACCAGAGATCCAGCTTGGCCGGGGCAGCATTTCGTGCAAGCGGGATCGGCCGTGGAATACGGCGATGCGGGAGGAAATTTGCGCGAAGACGGGCCGGCGCGCCCCGCCACGCTATACGCCAAATCCAAATGGCGCGGCACTCAGGCGGTCGCGGAACGCTCCCAGGCCCTTGGGTTTCGAGCCATTACCGCACGCCTGTTCACCGTCTACGGCCCCGGGGAACATGCCGGGCGGTTATTGCCTTCGCTGTTCGAGGCCCGCCGGACGCACCAGGCGCTCGATCTGAGTTCGGGCATGCAGCGCCGTGACTTCACTTACGTCGAAGACGTTGCCGAAGGGCTTTTGAAATTGGGGTCGATATCCCAGCAGGATTATATGACCGTCAATCTGGCGACCGGCCGGCTGACCTCCGTGCGGATGTTTGTGGAAATCGCAGCCGGGATTTTGGGAATTCCGCCTGAAAATCTAAATTTCGGCGGCATTCCCGCTAGCGTTCACGAAATGGAGCACGAAGGAGTTGCACTGGATCGGCTGAAACGGCTGACCGGGTGGATCCCTCCCACGACGATCGCCGAAGGCGTTCGAAAAACCTTGGAAACAAGCTTGCTTAAAGAAGCGGAACCATGATCACCGAAACGTTGGATGCGCGCAGCGATCCCGAGTTTTCCCTCGTCATCCCGTGCTACAACGAGGAAGAGATCGTAAGCCACACAATCAACAGGCTCTTAGATGTATTCAAGAAAGCTGGCTACCGGTTGGAACTGATCGTGGTCGATAATGGCTCGCGCGACCGCACGGGTGAGATCCTCCGCGGGTGGGCCGCCCGCAACCCCGCTGTAATACACCACAGGATCGAAATAAATGAAGGTTACGGGAACGGTGTCCTGACCGGTTTGCGGCTGGCTACCGCGCCATGGGTCGGAATTATTCCCGCCGACGGCCAGGTTGACGCGGAAGATGTGGTCCGGCTCTACGAAGTGGTGCAGGCGTCGAATAGCTGGGTAATCGCCAAGGTACGACGGCGCTTCCGTATGGACGGGCTGGTGCGCAAGGTCGTCTCGGTCGGTTACAACCTGGCATTCCGGCTGATGTGGCCGGCCATCGCTTCCATCGATATCAATGGTTTACCTAAAATCATGCCGCGGGAAGCGATGTCGGCGATGGGGCTCAAGAGCAAAGGTTGGTTTCTGGACCCCGAGATCATGATCAAATCGCACGCGCTGGGAATGCGGGTGATCGAGTTCAATGTTTTTGCGCGCATGCGCGGTGCGGGCGTTTCTCACGTCAAGCCCGGCACATGCGGGGAGTTTCTCATGAATCTGGCCAAGTATCGTTTCGGCGGCAAATGGAAACGCGAACTGACGCGCGGCCATTCCAGGCCGGTGGCGTCCACTGCCGTCGGCGTAAAAAACTGATGCCCGCCGTTCATCACAAACGAACCTGCTGCCGGGCGTGTGAGGGTGAGCGTCTCACGCTGTTTCTCGAACTGGGGCCACAGCCGCTGGCGAATGCCTTCCTCGCCTCCGCCGCCGAATTCGCCGGCGAGGCCGCGTATCCGCTGGACGTTTATTTCTGTGAGTCCTGCTCACTGGTGCAGTTGCTCGATGTGATCGACCCGGAGGTGCTTTTTCAGAATTACATTTACGTCACTGGCACGTCGGATACAATCGCGCGGCACAATGCGGCCTACGCATGCACAGTGAGCGATCTGTTGCGATTGAGCCCTCGCGATCTCGTGGTGGAGGCGGCCAGCAACGATGGCAGCCTGCTGAAGCAATTTCAGGCTCTGGGCGTTTCCACGCTGGGCGTCGAGCCGGCTGCCAATTTGGCCGAGGTAGCCCGGCAAAACGGGATCGCGACCGAGGCCCGGTTCTTCAATTCCGATACGGCGCGCGGTCTGCGCGAATCCTACGGGCCGGCGAAGGCCGTGATTGGCAACAATGTGCTGGCGCACGTCGACGACACCATCGATTTTCTACGTGGCGCCCGCTATCTGCTGGCCGATGGCGGCATGGTGATCTTCGAAGTTCCCTACCTGGTGGAGCTGCTCGACCGTCTGGAATACGACACCGTGTACCACGAGCACCTCTGCTACTTTTCCGTAATGGCTTTGCAGAAACTGTGCGAGAGCGCGGGGCTGGGGATTGCGCGCATCGACCGCGTTCCGGTGCATGGCGGTTCGCTGCGGGTTTACGCTGCGGCGCAAAGCGGCCACTCCGCCGATGCCGCGGCCATGGCAGACGCCGAACGCCGGGCCGGGTTGAACTCCATTGCGCGGTACCGCAATTTCGCCGCGGATGTTGGCAAAAGCCGCGACATGCTGCGAAACCTGTTGTGCCGGCGGCGCTCGGAAGGCCGGTCGATCGCCGGGTATGGAGCACCGGCGAAGGGCAATACGTTGCTGAATTATTGCGCAATCGACACCAGCTTTCTTCCGTTCACGGTGGACAAGAACGAACGCAAAGTGGGCCTGTATACGCCGGGGATGCACATTCCCGTTCGGCCGGTTTCGGCGCTTCTCGAAGAGCAGCCGGACGATGTTCTCATTCTGGCCTGGAACTTCGCGGGCGAGATTATGAGCCAGCAGCAGGCCTACAGCGCACGCGGAGGCCGCTTCATCACCCCCGTGCCTCAGCCGGTGGTGCACTGATATGGATGCGTGGATATGAAAGTCGTCATACTGGCGGGAGGAAAGGGGACGCGGCTGGCCGAGGAAACCACCGTGCGCCCCAAACCGATGGTTGAGATCGGTGGAAAGCCGATTCTGTGGCACATCATGAAGATCTACGCGGCCCGCGGATTCACCGATTTTCTGGTTGCCTGCGGATATAAAGGCGAGTGGATTAAGGAGTACTTCCACAATTTTTCGGTACATAGCAGCGACTACTTCATAGACCTGGGCACCGGCGAACGGACCATCGTGAACGGCTGCGGCATCGACTGGCGGGTGGGATTGATCGATACCGGCGTCGAAACCATGACCGGCGGCCGGCTTTTGCGCCTGCGCAAGTTCATCGGCGATGAACCTTTCATGGTGACCTATGGCGACGGACTGGGAGATATCAACATCTGCGCGCTGGCGGAGTTTCACCGGGCACACGGCAAAATCGCCACGGTCACGGCGGTCCGGCCGCCCGCGCGCTTCGGCAGTCTGATGCTGCAGGGCACGGCGGTGTGCGAGTTCGCCGAAAAGCCGCAAACCGACGAAGGCTGGATCAACGGTGGATTCTTCGTTTTCAACCCCGCCATTTTCGATTACCTGGAGAGCGACGACACGGTGCTCGAGAAAGCGCCGTTGGAACGACTGGCCCAAGAACGGCAACTGATGGCGTTCCGCCACGCCGGCTTCTGGCAGCCGATGGATACGCTGCGGGAAAAAATGCTTCTCGATTCCTTGTGGTTCAGTGGCCAGGCGCCATGGAAGGTGTGGGCTTGAACCGCTTCTGGAGTAACCATAACGTATTCGTGACCGGGGCCACGGGGCTGCTCGGCTCGTGGCTGACGGAGACTCTGGCCGCGCGCGGCGCGCGCGTTACCTGTCTGATGCGCGATTGGGTGCCGGAGAGCCGGCTGGTGCGGGCGGGCATGCTCGAGCGCGTCAACGTGGTGCGCGGCGAGCTGGAAGATGCCGCGCTTCTCACCAGGATTCTCAACGAATACGAAATCGATACGGTCTTTCATCTGGGCGCGCAGACAATTGTCGGAACCGCCGCGCGTTCGGCCCCATCCACGTTCGAATCGAATATTCGCGGTACCTGGAATATCCTGGAGGCGGCGAAAGCCTGCTCGCCGCGCGTGGAGCGCATCGTGATCGCATCCAGCGACAAGGCGTACGGCGTTCACGATCGCCTGCCGTATACCGAAGACATGCCGCTCCAGGGCCGTTTCCCGTATGACGCTTCCAAGTCTTGCGCCGATCTGATTGCATTTTCCTACTTCCACACGTACCGGCTGCCGGTAGCCATCACACGCTGCGGCAATCTTTTCGGCGGGGGAGACCTGAACTTCAATCGCCTGATTCCCGGCACCATCCGCTCGGCTCTATGCGGCGAAGCGCCCATCATCCGCAGCGACGGTAAATTCATCCGCGATTACTTTTACGTCCGCGACGCGGTAGGGGCATACTTGCGTTTGGCCGAGAAGCTGCCCGAGGGATTCGCCGGCGAGGCTTTTAACTTCGGCAACGAGACCCCGGTCTCGGTGCTGGAGCTCGTGCAGCAGATTCTTTGCATTATGGGACAGAGCTCGCTTTCGCCCGTGATTCTCAACCAGGCCAATCACGAAATTCCTTGCCAGTACCTGGATTGTTCCAAAGCCAAGCGGCTGCTCGGATGGGCCTCCGAATTCGGCATGGAACAGGGATTACGGGAAACGATCGCCTGGTATAGGGAATACTATAGCGAGCCGAATCAGTTTTAAATATCGCCTGCCAGGCCCGCGGCCTTCACCGGGACAACGCTCCGGATATCGCCGAAGCGTGGCTCTCGCGGCCCCCGGTAGACCCTCCAGCGATGCCCGCGGACTGCAAGAATGGTTGCCACTGGCTTGTGAGGAGCAAGTTATAGCGCCGGTTGGGGTGTCTGTCGATTGTGCTGACCATGAAGTCGTGCACGTTCAGCTCGCCCTTGGGGTTTCGCGGGAAGGCGGCCACCAGGGTCGGAATGCCGTCGGCTTTCAGCCGTTGCAGAACAAATTGGCGGTCGGCGCGGGCCAGCGGCGAGTTGTCACTGAAGTAAGGCAGCACCACCACGGCAAAAGAAACGCCGAGGCTCCGGAAATGCCGGGCGAAGCCGGTCAGGAGCGCGGCGGTAAGCTCGCGAGCCTGTTCATGGGAGGGAATGCCGTTGATGCGATTCGCCAGAATATTGGTTAAGGCTCCAAACAGATTGGAATATTGGGCGGCAACGCCGCCGTTCCAGAATCGCACCTGCCGGCGATACTCCGCCTCGCCGGAGCGGAGCTCGAACAAAGGCTTGGAAAACGGATAGACCGTGGCCAGCCAGCCCTGCGTCGAACGGTTGCGCTCGATTTGAAAGTCGCCAAAGCCGAAAATCACCGCGCGGGTCCGCGCGGGATTGAGCCGCACCTCCCGCTCGGCCGCGAGCAGCGCCTGGTCGGTTCCATATCCCATACAGCCAACGTTCACTACGTGATAATCGGGAAGTTTCTCCTGCAGGAGCCAGGGCCAGGTGTCCCGATCGTTAAGGCCGTGTCCGAAAGTGAAGGAACAACCGGCCGCAACCAATTCGGGCCCGGCCGGCGAGGACGCAGATGTCTTTCGATGGCCGGATTCCACCGTGTAGACGACGTCGTATTGAACCACGCCCTGTGGGTCCACAAGGCGGTTGCGATACTGGATGGAGCCGGGATTCAACACCCAGCCGATCTGCGGATCGGGGCGATGCAAGGATTGGAAGGTTTTCCGATTGGAGGGCTTGCGGATCTCGGTGGCTTCGACAATTGCCGAGCGGTCCGCCCGTGCCGGCGTTGGAAGAAAGATGCGCGCGGCGGTTTCCGCCAGCAGCAGGCTGACCGTGAGCGAACCGATCGCCAGAAGAGTCTCTTTCATTCGAGTCGACTTCACCGCGCGGTTACCTTGTAGATCCAAAGGCCGTTGGGCGGAAAGTAGAGGCTTTGCGAGTGCCAGGCAGTGGCGAGATTCCACGCGGGCGCCTGTCTCACAATCGTCGCCCGATATCCCGACCGTTCGAGATATTCCGGGAAGCCGGCAAACCAGCGGTTGTCGCCGATCCAGTTATGTGTCGCCACCAGCAGGTAGGGAGGCTTCGAATTGTCGGACAGCCCCTCAATTGGAATTTCAGGACGGAACCGCAGCTCGTATCGCAACTCCCGTTCGGCCCCTCGGGAGTACACCGGCAGCCGGCCGTTCTGTTCCCAGGCGGCTACCAGGTCCGCCGGTGTGTAGACCGGCTGTCTCTGCGCATAGAACGCAGGCAGGTTGAGCGCCCAAACGACCAGGTATCCACAGGCTATAGCCACTCCCAGGACACGCATGCCGGGCCGCACCCGCAATGTGTAGAATCCGAGAGCCGCAAAGATCAAAATAAATGGGCTTAGAAAAAGGCTCTGGCGCACTCCGCCAAAAGGGAATATGCGCACCAGAGACAGGGCGGCGGGAGCGGCCACCGCTGCCAGGCCGAGTAAAGAGAGGTGCCGCATCTGGGGGCCGAATTTTCCCAGAGCGGCCATGCTCCAACCCAGAAGGCATAGCAGCACGAGAGGCAGAAGTATGGGGTTCAGCCGTTCCGGCCAGTACAAAGCGGGGTTGTAGGCGACATTCAGGTGATACGTGAGTAAGTCGTAAGCATGTAGCAGCAGTTTGGGAATCGCACGCGGCGAAAGCGTTCCGTAATAATCAGCCAGGTAGATGCGGAAGCCGTACTTTGGATTCTTGGCGTTCAGCAAAGCCGCACAAACCAGGATTGCACCCGCGCCAATCGCGGGACGAAGGATTCTCCAGCGTTCCGCCCATGTCTGGCGGGACAAACCGCGGGCCGCGCTCCAGGATAGAAGAGCTACGGAAATGGCGGGCAGGAGCGCCAGGCTGGCATGTATGCATAGCGCAAGGCTCGTTACGGCGGTATAAAAGGCGATCGCACGCAAGAGCCGCGGGCTGTACTTCCAGCCCGGCGATGCCGCGCGCAGTATCCGAAAATGCGCGAGTAAAATCAAGGTCGCCAGGCAGGGCGCGACCCCGTAGGGGTAAGCCCGCTGCGAATACTCCAGTTGGATTATGGATATGCTTGCGAACAGAGCCGCAAAAAGCGCGGGCCAGTAACGGTCCCCTGGAAAATCGCGCGGCAGCAGATTGTAGACAAGCAAAAAAAGCAGCAAGACGCCAGCCGCGCTTAGCAGCACGGTTGGCATGCGCGCAATCCCGATAGTGGCTCCAAACACCCGCGAGACGATCCAGATAATTCCCGGCCACCCCCAGGTAACCGTGGTGGCGTCGCGTGTGAAAAGGGCGAAGTCGACCAGCGACTTGTGGTGATTGCCGTAGACATATTCGTTGAACATGTCGGTTTCATCGAGCCACAAGAAAATCCGGGAGACATCGTGCGCACGCAACAGCAGGCCGAGCAAGACTACGCTACCGAGCAAAACCCAGCGCCAGAATCCGTTCTTAAACATGCGGTTAGCTTCGGAGAGCAATTTTATGTCCTCGCCGGCCGCCGCGTCCTGCGGCCAGTTTAGGCCTGGCATTCTCAAACTTTGCATAGAATCCAAAATCTTCGGCTGAACCCGGCCTTATAGCCGCCGGACGCCTGCCGGGCTGCCTGAATGGACGTTGGCTGGCTGCCATTCCGGCAGCGCACTCGGGGGGCCATCGATTGGTAAGCGCCTTGCTCTTTTGGGTCAAATGGCCTGGGTTACATGAATCTCCCTGCACTCGATCGGGCGCGCATTGCGATTATAGGAGCCGGCCCCACAGGGCTGGGCGCCGCCCATCGCCTGCGCGAGCTCGGCATCGCCAAGTTCACCGTCTTTGAGAAGGAATCGCACGCCGGGGGACTGGCGTCTTCCCATGTCGATCGCGCCGGTTTCACCTGGGACATCGGGGGCCACGTTCAGTTCTCGCACTACGACTACTTTGACGGCCTGATGGATCGACTGCTGGGCGACGAATGGCTGCACCATGAGCGCGAAGCATGGGTGTGGATGCGGGAGCGTTTCATTCCGTATCCGTTTCAGAACAATATTCGTCACCTGCCGCCTGAGGAGATGCGCGATTGCCTGCGCGGCCTCATCGCCTGCGTGCGCGACCGTGCGGAAACGCCTCCCACGAATTTCGAAGAGTGGATCTACCGTAGCTTTGGCGAAGGCATCGCGCGGCATTTCATGCTGCCCTACAACTTCAAAGTTTGGGCGTATCGGCCTGCGGAGTTGGCCTACCACTGGATCGGCGAGCGCGTCGCGCAAGTCGATCTGGAGCGCATCGTCTTCAATATCGTCGAGCAGCGCGAAGACGCGGGCTGGGGGCCGAATAACCTGTTTCGCTTCCCGTTGCGTGGCGGCACCGGCGAAATCTGGAGACGGCTCGCCGCCAGCCTGCCCGCCGGCGCCGTGGAGTTGGGCAAAGCGGTAGCCCGCGTGGATACGCGGCGCAAGCGCATCCATTTTACCGACGGCTCCACGGAGAATTTTGACATCCTCATCTCCACCATGCCGCTGGATGACCTGGTCTTTCTCTCCGACCTGGACGAGTTGAAACCGGCGGCCGCCAACCTTTGTCGCTCGGCCACGCATGTGATAGGCATCGGCCTGAAGGGCGCGCCCGGCCCGCACCTGAAGACCAAGTGCTGGATGTATTTTCCGGAAGACCAGGTGCCGTTCTACCGGGTGACGGTGTTTTCCAATTACTCGCCCAACAACGTGCCGGATATCCGACGCTTCTGGTCACTGATGGCGGAAGTAAGCGAGTCGCCGGCGAAACCGGTGGAATGCGCGAAGGTGGTGGAGCAGACTATTGCCGGCATGCTGGCGGCGCGTCTTATCGAAAAAGCCGCGGACGTGGTTTCCACCTGGCATTATCGCGCGGGCCACGGCTATCCCACGCCGTCGCTGGGCCGCGATGAAGCGCTCGGCGCGCTCCTGCCCGGGTTGGAGCGGCATGGAATCTTCAGCCGCGGCCGCTTCGGCGCCTGGAAATATGAAGTCTCCAACCAGGATCACAGCCTCATGCAGGGCGTGGAGCTGGTGAACCGGCTGGCGCATGAAGGAGAAGAGATTACGCTCAACGATCCCAACAGGGCTAATCGCCCCCGGGTCGCGGCAGCCAAGGCGGCCAAATCATGGTGAGTATCGTCATGCCGGCCTGGAATGAGGCCGAGATTATCGAGCCCTGCGTGCGCGAGTGGTATGAGGAAGTGGTCGCGAAAATTCCCGGCGCGGAGTTGATTGTGGTAGATGATTGCAGCACCGATCAAACGGGCGCCATAGTGACCGCGCTCGGACAACGGCGGCCGGGCGTCCGCTGCGTCCGCCCCGCGCGCAACGGCGGCCACGGCAAAGCGCTGCGCGTGGGCTTCGATCGCGCCGCGCAGCCTTACATTTTCCAGACCGACAGCGACCGCCAGCACCTGCCCTCCGATTTCTGGAAGCTGTGGGAGCTGCGGGACGAGGCCGATTTCGTATTCGGCATTCGCAAACAACGCGCGGACGGCGCCGTACGGGCCATCATTACGCGGCTCATGCGCTTCTTGAACCTGCTGGTTTGGGGAGTGTGGGTGAAGGATGCCAATTGCCCCTTCAAGCTCATGCGCCGCGACGCGCTGGGCAAAGTGCTCGCCAAAATTCCACCGGGCTGCTTCATCCCCATGGTTCTGGTTTCCATTCTGGCCCGCAAGATGAAGTTCCGCGTGGCCGAAGTGGAAGTGGAGCATCTGCCGCGCCGCGGCGGCACGCAATCGCTGAAAGGCTTGCTCAAATGGATGCGGGTGAGCTCGAAATGCGCCGCGCAGGTGCTATCCATCCGGCTGGCATACCGCTCCTAAATTGAGCTCTGGTGAGATAATTTATTTATGCTCACTTCGTACATTCGGGCCGCTATGCGCCAGGCTCGGTACGAAATCGTCGAGGACGATGGGTCGTTCTATGGCGAAATACCTGCCATTCCCGGCGTCTGGGCCAATGCCAGGACTCTGGAGGACTGCCGGGAAGAGTTGGAGAGCGTGCTGGAAGGGTGGGTGCTTCTCAGCATCGCCGATCACTCCCCAATTCCGGACATTGACGGTCACCGTATTGAAATCCGCGAAGTCGCTTGAATGCCAACCCCCGGCCCCATCAAGCGTAGAGAGCTGATTGCATACCTGCGCGCTTTGGGCTTTGAGCCGCCTGTGTCCGGTGCCGATCACCAGTACATGAAGGGACGCGGCAGAAAATTGCGAATACCGAACCCTCATACGGAGGATATTGGCCGGGGCCTGCTCGTGCGCATCCTTCGCCAAGGCGGGATCGACCGTGAGGAATGGGAAGCACTCTGAACCCGGGACGCGCCTATCCTACCGGTTGGATTTGACACCTCTGGGCGGCCTCAATAGATCGAGTGCCCGATCATTCCCGTGCCCGGTCCCAGGCCGAATTGATCCAGCAGGGAAACCGTCAAATCGTATAGATGCGGGTCCGGGGCGCGGCTCCGGCGGTTGCTGATGAGCACGCCCGGCACGAAGCGCGCATCGATGCAATGGTCGGCGCGCCAGGCGTCGGTGTTGTCCTCCACCAGCGCGGTGGGCACCGCGCCCAGCACCGTCTGCCAGGATGAGCGGTAGCCCGGCATATAGCCGACAATCATGTCCGGGCCGCGGTCCAGCATGTCGCCGTGGAATTCCGTATGGGTCAGGGTGACGCCGCCGATCATCGGCTTTCCCCCCTCGGGATCGCGCGCCGCCAGCAGCCGTTCCGAAATTTTCTTCAGCAGCGCGTCGGCTTGATTGCCGGGTTCGACAATGCCCTCCCGCTCGCGCCCCTGCAGATTCAGGTAAAGGCCGTTCAGACCGACGGAATAGGCCTGCGTCCTGGACCAATCCACATGCGGAAACACTTCTTCGTCGCTGGTGTTCTTGGGATCGTCCAGCACCAGGAACCCTTCTTTCATCAGCCAGGTGTTCAGGTTTACGGCGCGATTGAAGGTGGAGAAGCCGTGGTCGGACATCACGATCAAAGTGGCGTCGCCGATCTTCTGGCGCACCCAGCCGATGGTTTGATCCACCATGCGGTAGGTGTTCAGCAGGTCGTCGTCATACTTGCCCCACAGCATGTGGGAATCCTGGTCCACGCCGAAAAAATGAAAGAACAAAAAGCCGCCGTGAAAATGGTCCAAGCTGTAGCGCAGCAGCTTCAAATGATCGAGCGAAACCAGGCGGCTTTGCGCGATATAATCGGCGCGGTCGAAAACGCCCGCCGAGTAGGCCTTGGTGTCCTGCGCCATTCCCTGGGTGTAAAACAGGCCGACGGATTTCGTGAGCTGCTTGCTGTAAGACTCGGGCGACGTGATGGGCAGCTCCGGATCGGAGGGATCGATGTTGACCGGCGAAACGTAAACTTCCAGGTGCGGGTGCAGCTTTTTGGCGTACAGCCGGAACATGCCGGCCGCGCTCTTCAATCCCGGGATCAGGGGAAATTCCGCCTGCATCCAGCCCGACCACTCCCCTTCTTTCAGCAGCACCTGCGTATCGCCCAGGTCGAAGCGCGCGGCGGGCTGTTGCGGGTCCACGTGCACCGTCACTTCGACGTACGTGGGCGCCTTGTCTTTGCGCAGCGAGTTGTCCGGGCCCTGGATGCGCAGCGCGGCCGAGTTGTTCTTCAGCTCGACGTGTACGATCTGGCCGCCGGACACGCTACGGGTTTTCTGCGCCGCATCGTCGGTGAAATACGAAAAGGTTCCATAGGTGCCGCGCAGATCGGGCGCGCCCATGCCGGCCACGGAAAATCCGTCGTCGCAATGCACCGGCGGAAAATCGGTGGGCATACGCACGATTTCGGTGGGGATGTGATGCTCGGAAAGAATCTGCCAGAAAGGTTTGCCTTTGCGGAACGAGACCACCTTGCCGGAAGTAAGCGGTAGTTCGTAAGAGCCGAGGGAAAGCGTTCGCGAACCTTGCGAGGTTAGCGACATGGCGGAGATCGGCATCATGGTTTGGGGGTCGCGGTGCACGAAATCGAAAAGCCCGTGGCCGCCCGGATCTCTGCCGGTGATGAATGTGGCCCACGCTACCGGGCTTTGCGGCGGCATGGTGGTTTCCAGGCGTTTGAATTCGCCTTCCTTGCGCAAGCGGTCCAGATTGGGCAGCGCATCCCAGTGGCGCTCGAGAAAATTCGGGTCCATGCCGTCGATGCCCAACACCACGATGCTCTTGCCGGCCGCGCTGGCGGTGTGGCGGCCGCAGCCTGGCAAAAGCAGCGCCGCGGCCAGGAGCACACAGACTGCATATTTCATTGAATCGACACCTCTACTTGCCTCCAGGGGATGCACCCGTATTTTCGCTCCGCGCTGCGGTCCAGATACTCGAAGTAGGTCCGCAGGTGGGCTTCGCGGCACCAAAGCCGAACGAAAGCGTCATATCCCTTTTGTCCCATCTCCGCGCGCAGGGCAGGCGCACTCGCCAACCGCTCCATGGCCTGGAGCAGTTCATCGTCCGTTCGATAGACAAAGCCGCCGCCGCTATCCTGCACTACCTCCGGCAAAGCTCCCAGGTCGCGCGCCACTACGGGCGTTTTACGGGCAAACGCTTCTACACTGATCATGCCAAACGTTTCGTAGGTGATGGAGGGAACGAGGCACGCAATGGCGTGATGGTACAACGCTCCCAGTTTCTGGTGCGTCAGCGCCCCAAAGAATTTGATTCGTGGGTTGCCCCGGGCCTGCGCGCGCAATTCCGCTTCGTAGCTGCCGATGCCGGCCACCAGCAGGTCGTACTTCGGCACCCGGTCCCACAGCGCGATGAGCGTTTGCAGGCCCTTGATGAGCTCCAGGCGGCCGACAAAAAGGAAATACGGCGCCTCCTGTGGGCGCGGTGTGGGATTCCGCCAGTCGTCGTCCACGCGATCGATGAAGTTTGGCAGGTAGTCCACTGGCTGCGGAAATCCGCGCTCCGCATGCATGCGCGCGGTGAAGCGACTGGGCGCCACGAACTGGTCCACCTCCTTTGCCATGCGGCCGAGCAGCCCGGTGTAACGCCAGAGTTGCGGCGGCCGTTTTGCCTGGATGGTGCAGCGCAGGCATTCGGGTTTCTCGCAGGGGGCCCGGTTGAATTTCCAAAGCACGTGCGTGGGGCAGATCAGCCAGTGTTCGTGCGTAGTGTAGATCTTCACCGGTTTCCCCTGCGCGGGTTGGATGGAAAGAATTTCGGGGCCGAGCAGCGAAATGTTGTGAAAGTGGATGACGTCGTAGGGGCGCAACCGTAGCACTTCGGCGATCGTCTTCCGCTTGAGCCACGGCCGTCCCGTCTGCTGCGTCAGCAAGGGAGAAATTGAGTGGAAGCCGCTGCGCAGCTCATGCCGGACCACGTTCGGATGCTCGGCATAAGCCACGGGAGGCTCGCCCGGATGCAGCAGGTGATAGGAATCCACGCAGTGAACCACGTCCACATGATGGCCGCCATCCGCCAGCGCATGCGCCAGGCGATACAACTGCACCGCGTCCCCGCCGAAGCTGTAGGGCGGATAGAACGTGGTCAGATGCAGGAAGTTCAACGGCCGGCTCATTGCAGGGCAACCTTTCGAATCACTTCCATCATCTGTTCCGCGGCGGCGTCCCACGTCAGACGCTGCGCGGCGGCGAGGCCGGCCTGGCGCATGCGGGCGCGCAGTTCCACGGAGGAGAGGACGGTCTCCAGCGCCTGCTCCAGCTCCGGCTCACCGGGATCGATGTACACGCCACCCGCGCCCAGCAGGCCTTGAAGCGGGCTGGCTTTGGTGGCGATCACCGGGCAGCCGCACGCCGCCGCCTCCACCGCGGGCAGGCCGAATCCCTCCATCAGCGAAGGCAGTGCCAGCACGGTGGAAAGATTCAACAGCACCACCACATCTTCATCCGGCAGATAACCCGTAAAGACCACCCGTTCGCGCAGCTTCAGCGCCTCCACCTGCGCGGCTATGGTTCCGAAATACGTGTGAAACGCATCACCCGAAGTATCCCCCACCATCACCAGTTTTACATCCGCAAATTCGTCGCGGGCGGCAACGTGGGCGAAAGCCCTCAACAGCATCTCCAGGTTCTTGTGCGGGCTGAAGCCACCCAGGTAGACCGCCATGCGTTTGGCGGCATCGATTCCCAGGGCGCGCAGCCTGGGGGTGGGAACGGGCGAATCGAGTTTACGGAAAACCCCATCGGCTGCTTCCCCCACCACGAACACGCGCGCGGGATCGATGCCGAACCGCTCCACGATTCCGGCACGGGAATAGTCGGAAACCGTAATCAGCGCGTCGGCCTGCATACGGCCCAGTTTCACCTTGGCATTCCAGAAGAGCCGGGCGGAAAGCCGGGGCACAGTCAGATGTGGATAGGTTTCGGCGATCACGTCGTGCACCATCACCAGCTTGCGCGCACGGCAAAACGTCGGCACGTAGCTGTAGATGGTGGGAAAGAGCAGTACGTCGAATTGCGATGCCGAAAGCGCCCGCGACATGCGCCACATATCGGAGAAGGAGCGGCGGCCGTTCGCCGAAGCTGCCCGAACGGTGGGAACCGCCGATTCCAGCAGCCGCGCCTGGCAACGGGCCGGCAACGGCTCGGCGGCGGCGCTGGAGTCGAGAAACAGCGTGTATTGGTTGGCCTGATCGCGGTCCACCAGGGTGCGCAGCAGCGCCCGCGCGTGTCTTCCATAACCGCGGCGGTTGTGCCAGCAGGTCGCATCGACGCCGATTCGCATATCGCTAGAGCACGGCATGCGTGCCGCGCGCAATGGCTTCGGCGGCAGGCGTTCCCGCGGCATTCGCACGTCCCGTCAGATAGCCGGTTAATTCGCCGCACGACCAGCTTACAATCAGCGCCGTGGTGAGAGGCAGCGCCTTGAGGTAGGCGCCGAAAGTGCGGCGCTTGCGAAAGGCCATCAAAGTCATGCGCGCCATCATGAGCACAGGAAGCGCGGGCGAGAATGCGGCCCAGAAGGCGCGTTTCCCAAGGCCGGCCAGGCGGGCGCGGGTGGCGGCGTAGGAGCGCCCCCAAACGTAGCGCTCCTTCAGCGCGGCGGAGAGCCCAAGACCGAGGCGATGCTGATACAGCACGATGCGCGGCGCCAGTGCGACCTTTTCTCCCCGCGCCCACAAGGCCTGGTTGACGGCCGATTCGTGGAAGATTTCCTTCCACACCGGGCGGATAGATTCCAGCGCCGCGCGCTTATAAGTGACATTGGCGTCGCTGGCAATGGCCGATTCGCCTTCCGCCAGGGGGTTCTGGTAGCGCAGGAAATCGCAGAAATAGACGGCCCAGTTCAGCGGACGATCGATGCCGTTCTCAATGGCGCCGCCGATGGCGGCGAAGCCGCGGCTGTGTGCCTCCACCACGGCAGCGCTCCAGCCCGGCGCGACGATTCCGTGGTCTTCGATGAGCGCCACTATGCGGCCCTTTGCCTCGGCCAGGCCGCGCGCGCGTAATTCGTCGTGATGCTCGCGGCTGCCGCCCTGGCCCGTATACGTGCTGAGCCGCGCCGCTTCCACGAACCGCACCTGCAGATACTTCTCGCGCATGCGGCCGATGCCATCCACCGAAGGATGATAGGGGACGATAATTTCCATGGGCGCCGCCTCCGATTGCCCGGTGAGCGCTTCCAGGCAGGGGTCCAGATGACTGACATCGGGCCGGCCGGTAGTGTCGCTGACGATCGCCACCACAACCGAGAGAATGGGTTTGTCCGGCATGGCTATCATTCCACCTTTAAAAGCGCATCCCCCGGCCCTGCCGCGTAGCCGACAAACTCACCCGCCACATACACCATGAGTACCGGAATCAGCAGCGGCAAAGCCTGCGCGAACTTTTCCACCCGGCAGCGCTGCCGTACTACGCGCTGCGCCATGCGGGCCAGCAACAGGAATGGGACCAGGGGGGAAACCAGAAAATAGACAGCCTTGCGCGACGCCGGCAGCCGCCGCGCACCGGCAAAAGCGCGGCTGAACCAGTACCGCTGTTGCAGGTAATAGCCATAGTGGAACGGGCCGCGATGGTGCACCACCATGGCGGGAACAGCGCGGAACTTGATGCCGTCCGCGATCAAGCGCGGATGCAGGCCGGCTTCCCAATAGCCGCCGCTCAGAGATTCCTCGTATTTCAATAGAACATCGCGGGAGTAGGCGATGTTGGCGCTGCCCAGGTTGTATGTCTCGCCATCGGTCCAGGGCGGCAGATATCCGTTGTATTCGCAGAAATAGACTACCCAGTCGCGAACCCGCTTATAGGCATGATCCACCACCGGACCGCCCACTACGCCATAACCGCCGCCGGCATGGGCGCCCATGGCGGTTTCGAGCCAGTTCGGCGCCGCCAGGCAATGCTCCTCGATGATGGCGACAATGCTGCCTCGTGCTTCTTTGACCCCGGCCCGCCTCAAATCCGGCACTGTCTCGCGCTCGGGCCTGTGAATCACGTGAACCCAGGCAAATTTCCGCCGGAGACGGTCCGCATAAGCCTCATCCCCGCAAGCCACTACAATCACTTCGGCGGCCCAGGCCCGCGCCTGATCTTCCAGCGAGAGCAGGCACTCATCGATGAACGGAGCCCCGACGATGGACGCGATTACGACCGAGATGCGCGGCGGACTGGTCTGCATGAGAGCGTGGGCAGGTGCAATACGAGTACCATCTCCGGCATTGAGGCAGCCCGGCATTCAGGCTTTGCAGGCGAAGCCCAGTCCTGAAAACGAAAAAAACGCGGCCAGTTTCCGAAGGATTGGGATATCCGCCGGGAAATGGCGCGTTAGTGGCGCGGTAGAAAACCGGGTCTAATGGCTATGGACGTGCAGAGGGTATCGCGCAGAA
>Ga0335077_10003868_pt1 | contig 18200 bp, 17 predicted proteins | sample Lox_Sample_31_FD_207151 | JGI IMG/M metagenome (GOLD analysis project Ga0335077, IMG submission 207151) | Soil microbial communities from Loxahatchee National Wildlife Refuge, Florida, United States - Lox_Sample_3.1 | ecosystem: Environmental > Terrestrial > Soil > Wetlands | place: USA... | reverse complement strand
CCGTCAGCGTGGTCTTGCAATGATCCACGTGGCCAATGGTCCCCACATTCACGTGCGGCTTGGTGCGCTCAAATTTGCCCTTGGACATGATCAAATCCCCTCAAGATGTTTTATGTCTCCAAAACAAACAGGTACTGGTGCCCACGACTGGAATCGAACCAGCGACCTCACCCTTACCAAGGGTGTGCTCTACCGACTGAGCTACATGGGCATAAAATTCCTCATCGAGCCTTGGTCGTTACGTTGGAGCGGGAGACGGGAATCGAACCCGCATCATCAGCTTGGAAGGCTGAGGTTCTACCATTGAACTACTCCCGCCTCGCGCTCGCGCCGGTCTGCTGTCCGCCACCATTTGGTGGAGGGGGAAGGATTCGAACCTTCGAAGGCAGAGCCGGCAGATTTACAGTCTGCTCCCGTTGACCGCTTGGGTACCCCTCCTCAATCGAGCCGAGTATTTTCGTTAATGGGGAGAAGGATGTCAATGAATTAACTATGAAGATCGTAATATTTTGCCGGTCAAACCATCATATATGGGCGTAGGTCCAGACAACCCGCCCAATTCTCCCGGTAGGATATCCTCCAAGGCGCGGCCAAACTGGCGATGGATCGCCATTGCATCCCGACAGGGCCGGCGGCCGGCGACGTTGGCGCTGGTGGATACCAATGGGCCTGTCTTCCGACATAACATGACCACGGGCGGATGGGCGGACACCCGCACCGCCAGACTGCCGCGGCCGCCATGCAGCCAGGCCGGCACACCCCCCTGGACCGGCAAGACCCAAGTCACCGGCCCTGGCCACGTGGCCCGCACCCGCTCCTTGATGCCGGGAGAGGGAAAGATGACAAACGGGGATAATTGATCGATGTCCGCGGCCACCAGAATCAACCCCTTGCCGACAGGGCGCTTTTTCAGGGCAAGCAACCGATACACGGCTTCGGCATTCAGCGGATTGCAGCCCAGTCCGTAAACCCCCTCCGTCGGGTACGCAATCACTCCACCACGGCGCACCACCCAGGCGGCCCGCCGCAGGCGGAAATCAACCATCAAGGGCGTCAACCTTCGGCGGCAACCTTGGCACGCTTGGGCGGGAAGCGACGCCCGCCGCGGCGCGCCGCCGGCGCCTGCGTCAACAACTCCTGTGCCTCCGCCAGCGTCAAGGCCGCTGGATCGCGCTCCTTGGGTACGCGGGCATTCTTGGTTCCATCGGTAATGTAGGGGCCATAACGGCCATTGAGCACGCGTACATTGGAATCGGGAAACTCCTTGATGAACTTGGCGGCATCGGCCTGCTGTTTTTCGACAATCAGGGCCAGCGCCCGTTCCAACGTAATGGTGTAAGGATCATCTTCCTTTTTGAGTGAAACGTACTTGGCGCCATATTTCACGTAGGGGCCGAAGCGGCCAACGCCGACGCTCACCTCATCGCCCTCCGGGTTCCGACCCAACTGGCGCGGGAGCACGGCGAGCGCCAGGGCTTCCTCCAAGGTGATGGTGTCGATGCGCTGGCCGGGACGCAGGCTGACAAAGCGCGGTTTCTTGTCGCTGTCGGCGCTGCCGATCTGTACAAAGGGTCCGTAGCGGCCCATGCGCGCAGATACCGGCAGCCCGGTTTTTGGATCGGTGCCCAGTTCACGGGCCTGTGCCACCTCCTTGCGGCTGACGTTGCTCTCCTTGTCGAGCACCTTGTGCTTGAAAGGCTGCCAGAATTCCGCCAGCAGCGGTGTCCATTGTTTTTCGCCGCGCGCCACCGCGTCGAGATCGTCCTCCAGCCGCGCGGTGAATTCATAATCCACATAATCGTGAAAATGATCGGTCAGAAATCTGGCCACAATGCGGCCGATGTCGGTCGGCCGGAAACGTTTGTTTTCCAGCTCGACATATTCACGCGCCTGCAACGTCGAGATGATGGCGGCGTAGGTGGAGGGGCGGCCGATGCCGTATTCCTCAAGGGTTTTGACCAGGCTGGCCTCCGAATAGCGGGGCGGCGGTTCGGTGAAATGCTGCTCGGCGCGCACGTCAATAAGGCTCACGCGATCGCCGATCTGCATGGGCGGCAGTATTTTTTCATCTGCATCGCCGGTGGTTTCGTCCGCACCCTCCATATACACCGCCATGAATCCGGGGTCCGCCAGCGTCGAACCATTGGCGCGGAAGGCTGTGGCCGCATCCACCGACAGATCCACGGCCACGGTGTCGATGGTCGCGGGATTCATCTGGCAGGCCACGGTACGCTTCCAGATCAACTCATAAAGCTTGTACTGCTCAATGCTGAGATGGCCCTTGAGCGATTCCGGCGTACGCAACGCCGAGGTGGGCCGGATGGCTTCATGAGCCTCCTGGGCGTTCTTGGCGTTGGTCTTGTACACGCGTGGCGTTTCCGGCATTTGATCAGCGCCGTATCGCTGGCGCACGAATTCCCGGATCTCGGTGACGGCCTCCTGCGCCAGATTGACGGAGTCCGTGCGCATGTAGGTGATGAGACCGACAGACTCGGGGCCGATATCCACGCCTTCATAGAGCTGCTGCGCCACCCGCATGACCCGGCTGGCGGTAAACCCCAGTTTGCGCACACCCTCCTGTTGCAGCGTCGAGGTGATGAATGGGGCGGCGGGCTGGCGCTTGCGTTGTTTCTTCTCGACGTTCGCCACCGTGAGCGAACCCCTGGCCGCCGATAACACGGCATGACGCACAGTTTCCGCCTGGGTGGCGCTGGTGACCGTAAATTGTTCGACTTTTTCGCCCGCGTAACGCACGAGCTTGGCTGCAAAGGGCTGTCCTGTGTGCTTGGCATCGGCTTCAACCGTCCAATACTCGCGCGGCGTGAATTTTTCTATTTCCTCCTCGCGCTCGGCGATCAGCCTCAACGCCGGACTTTGCACACGTCCGGCGGACAACCCGCGTTTGATCTTCTTCCACAACAGGGGCGAAAGATTGAACCCGACCAGATAATCGAGCGCCCGGCGGGCCTGCTGCGCGTTGACCAGTTCCATCGATAGATCGCGGGGGTGTTCAATGGCCTCCAGAATCGCCCGCTTGGTGATTTCATGAAAAACCACACGGTGGACCGGTTTCTGATCGAGCGCGTTGCGTTCCCGCAGCAACTCGGCCAGGTGCCAGGAAATGGCCTCTCCCTCGCGATCCAAATCGGTGGCCAGATAGAGTGCCCCGGCCTTTTTCATCGCTGCGGCAATGGCATCGACGTGTTTTTTGTTCTTGGCGATCGGTTCATAGTGCATCTTGAAACCGTTGTCCGGTTCCACCGCGCCCTTTTTGGGGCGCAGATCGCGCACATGGCCGTAGGAGGCCAGCACTTCGAAGTCGGGGCCCAAATATTTTTTGATCGTGCCCGCTTTCGCGGGTGATTCAACGATGACGAGTTGCTTGCTCATGAGTGATTCGATTAATGGATAAATGGGGACAGCCCGCGAAACACACGGTCAACGCCGGAGGGCTTTCCTCCCGCATGACGCGCGTCACAGAATCAATGCAATTGACTTCGAAATTCCTCCATGAGCAGGGACTCCGCCCACTGCGCGGCGTCGCCTTGTCCGGCCTGGTTGAACAGCACCATGCAAACCACCCAGCGTAATTGTTCGATGTCGATCTCCTCGGTCTCGAGGGCGATCAAGCGGTCGATGACCCGCTCACGATGATGGGCATTCAACACGCCGATCTGTTCAAGATGCTGCAGCAGACCACGTCCTTCACGGCTGATCTTGACACATTCTTCGTCGTTGAAGATCCGTATTGCGCCATGTGATGTTGGGGAAAGGTCTGAAGTTTCCTGATCTGTGGCCAGGGCCTGCAACCAATCCATGGCCTTGTCGATGGGCGTTTCCTCGAAACCGGCCTCCTGCAACAGTCCCCGCAAGTCCTGCCGCCCAACATCCACGCTCTCGCTTTCATCCGTGTGATTTTCAAACAGATACATCAAAACATCCATCATGCTGTGTCGCAATCTCATCTCCTAGACGCGGCGCAGGTAGAGACCGCCCGCCTGTGAACTGACCCGGCCTTCCAACTCCATCAATAACAGCATGGATGAAACGGCGTTGGCCGTCAATCCAGTGCGCGCCACAAGCACATCCACTGAGACTGGATCGTAGCCTAGGGCCTCAAGCAGTCGATCATGTTCTCCGTCGTGTGCCGATGTGTGCGCGAGGTTCGCGGTACCCTGTGGGTCCGATCCCGCCGGCTGCGACAACGATGGTAATTCCTCAAGGATGTCATCGACCGTTTCCACCAGCTTGGCGCCATCACGGATCAAGGCATGGCAGCCGCGGGCGAGCGGATTGTGTATGGAGCCGGGGATGGCGAACACTTCGCGGCCCTGCTCGACGGCGTGCCGCGCGGTAATCAGAGAACCGCTGGCCTTCGCGGCCTCCACCACCAAAACACCCAGGGCCAGTCCGCTGATGATACGGTTGCGGCGTGGAAAATTTTCCGGCCGCACCGGGGTGCACAAGGGGAACTCCGACACCAGCGCGCCTTGGGCGGCGATTTGCCCGGCGAGATCCTGATGACGCGGCGGGTACACGCGATCCATGCCCGTGCCCATCACGGCGACGGTATGCCCCCCGCCGGCCAGCGCCCCGCGATGGCCGGCGGCATCGATCCCCAGCGCCAGTCCGCTGATGATGGTGACGCCCCGCAACGCCAGATGACGGGCGAAATCCTGCGCCAGTTCAGCACCGGCGGGCGTGGGGTTGCGGCTGCCTACGATGGCGATTTGCGGCTGGTGCAGCGCCATGACGTCGCCGCGCACAAACAGCAGCGGCGGTGGATCGGCAATCTCGCGCAGCCGTGGTGGATATTCCTGATCCGCCAGAGTCAGCACACGGTGTTGCGGTGAACCCGACAGCCATTCCAAGTCCTGACTGACCGCCGCCCAGTCGGGGTTGGCCACTGAGGCCAGCGTATCAGAAGTCAGGTTCAGCGGCTTGAGCCTTTCCGCCGACATGGAAAAAACAGCAGCGGGATCGCCGGCATGTTCCAGCAATTTAAGAAAAGTGGCCGAACCAACGCCCGTTGTGCGGGCCAAGGCCAGCCAGTATTTGAGATCTTCGGAAGGCGGGGACACGCCACTATGTTAGCGCGTATCGATGAAAATATGTCCGCCCACCCAAAGGTGGGAGGACGATGATGAGATTGCTCAAGGATTGGCGACGCTGTCGCTGATATGCACCGGCCGCGTCGTATTCATCACCAAGGCATAGGACAGTTTATCGAAGGCGCGGAATACCATCAGTTCGCCCGCGCGTTCTTCCGGCAGTCGCACCTGATCGGGGACGGTGTTGAATTTCACACCAAAAAATTTGTCGACCGAGCGCTTGGTATTGCGGACATCATTGAACAGGTTTTCGAAAACCTGGTCGACGGCGCTTTGATCGGAATATTGAAATTTGAGACGGCGTTCGTCATCTTCTCTTTCTCGAAGATCGGTCTTGATGTCATCGCGCACGCTCAAGCTGCTCTGGAAAATACCCAACACGTGCCCGGGTTCGATGCCCTGCTCCTTGCCCAGATTGATGATGACCACCTGATTGCGCCCGGTCTCCCACACGGCATCGACTACGGAAACGATGTTGCCATGTACTTCCTGTGCCGGCGCATGTGGTATGAATTCAGGCAATTGCTCCTCGACGTCCGGAAACAATCGGTCCCCGTTCAACACCTCGCGCTTGGCGGTGATAAGTTGGGCCGTGGCCGGATCACCGCCGCGCACCACCACCACGTCGCCGACATGAATGGCCTGATAGCCGAGTATGTCTCCCTTGGCGCGGTATTCCAGAACATCGTTTTCACCCTTTGGGTTATAGACGACGTCGCCCTTGCGATACACGGTGTAATGAGTGACATTGCCGCCCTCGGGCAGCCCGCGCACGTATATGCGGTTGCCGGCGCCGTTCACCAAGTGTTGATCCTGGCTGGACACCACATAGGGCGCTGTCTGGATTTCCTGATCGCTCAAGACCAGATGACGGCTCAAAAAGGGATGAATCGCGTCCAGGGGGATTGCCCGGATCGCCTCCTCATGCGTATATTCCCGCACCGTCGGTGAAAGTTTGACGTTGCGTCCGCCGCCCTGTCCTGCACGGCTGAGTTCAAGTACGGGTTTGCCGTCGACATAGGCCAACGTCAACATGTCGCCGGGATAGATCAAATCAGGATTTTTGATCTGGGGGTTGGCATTCCAGATCTGCGGCCACAACCATGGTTTGGTCAGAAAACGACCCGAGATGCCCCATAGGGTGTCGCCTTTCACCACCGTATAGCTCTCGGGGTGATTGGGATTCAGTTGAAGCTCTTCTGCAAAGAGCGTCGCAGAGAGCAGTGTCAGACCGATAGTTATATATATTTTCTTAATCATGTCAGTACCCTTACACCATTTGCTTCATGTAGTTTAACAGAAAATCAACTGCAAGTTGAAGTCTTTTAAGAGGAAGCCAATCTAAGCGTACGAAAGGGATGCAAAATTTTCTGAGAATAAATAATAATTATTATATCATTCAGCAGGTTACATAATTCACAATTATCCGCATAGGTGTGGTATGGCACTCATGGACATATTGCATTACCCCGACCCCAGGTTGCGGACGCGCGCCATGCCCGTGGCCCGGGTGGATGATCGCATCCGACAACTGGCCGCTGACATGCTGGAGACCATGTATCACGCCCCCGGCATTGGTTTGGCCGCCACGCAAGTCAACGTGCACGAACGGGTGATCGTGGTGGATGTTTCACCGGAGCACAACGATCCGCGCTGTTATATCAACCCGGAGGTAATCGCCCGGGAAGGTGAGGAAGAAATGGAAGAGGGTTGCCTTTCCGTGCCCGGGGTTTTCGACACGGTGCGGCGCGCCGAGAAAATCCGCCTGCGGGCGCTGGACTTGCAGGGGCAACCCGTGGAACTCGATGCCGATGGGCTGTTTGCGGTTTGCATCCAGCATGAGATCGACCATCTGGACGGCAAATTGTTCGTGGACTATCTGTCCGGTCTGAAGCGCGACCGCATACGCAAAAAACTCACCAAGGCGGCGCTGTAACCGCGCCCGCCGCGGCACGCCGATCTTCAACATGCACCGCCGGAGATGAGCCGTGTCCGATTCCCTGCGCCTGGTCTTCGCGGGTACGCCGGAGTTTGCTGCTGTTTCCCTGCAAGCCCTTATCGCAGAGAAACGACATGACATCTGCGCGGTTTATACGCAACCCGACAGGCCGGCGGGGCGTGGAAAAATAGAAACCGCCAGCCCGGTAAAACAACTGGCTTTGAAACACGGCCTGCCGGTTCTGCAACCCGCGCGAATGGATGAAACCGCAATCGCCGCGCTCTCGGCCTTGAAGCCCGACGTGATGGTGGTGGTGGCTTATGGATTGATCCTGCCGACATTGCTGTTGAATCTGCCGCGCCTGGGTTGCGTCAATATCCATGCCTCGCTCCTGCCACGCTGGCGCGGCGCAGCACCGATAGAACGAGCCATTCTCGCCGGTGATGCCGAGTCCGGGATCACACTCATGCGCGTGGAACCTGCGCTGGATAGCGGCCCGATCCTGGCGCAGAAACATTGCATCATCGATGAACACGATACCGCCGGCGATCTGCATGACAAACTCGCCGCGCTGGGCGCCTCGCTGCTGCTGGAGACGTTGCCCGCCATCGCCGCAGGCCATATCGAGCCGACGCCACAGGACGAGCAACTGGCCACCCATGCCAAAAAAATAATCAAATCCGAGGCGCGGCTGGAGTGGCATCGCCCTGCGGCGGACCTGGCGCGTGCCGTGCGTGCTTTCAATCCCCGGCCGGGTGCCACAGCGGATCTCGCCGGCAAGGAGATAAAAATTCTGGAAGCGCGGTCACTTGGAACTCCCGCCGCAGGTGAAACGGGGCATATCATTCGCGCGGGCAAAGAAGGCATTGATGTGCAGACCGGCGATGGAACATTGCGAATCCTGACACTGCAGGTGCCGGGCAGGCGGGCCGTCACGGCGGCGGATTATTTAAACGCTCATCCCGGACTGCGGCGATCCGCATGATCGAACATGATGCCGCAGCGCGAGCGCGAGCCGCCGCCGCAAGTGCCATCAGGGCGGTCATGCAAGGTCAATCACTGGGCCGGGCGTTGCCCGATGTGTTGCAATCGTCACATGGGACGGATGAGCGCGCGCTGGCACAGGAACTGGCCTACGGTACGTTGCGATACGCGCATCAACTGCGCTTCGTCGCGCAACGCCTGTTGCAACATCCGCTGAAGGATCGGGACGCGGACATTGATGCCTTGTTGCTCGTCGGTCTTTATCAGTTGCGCGTTCTGCGGACACCGGCGCATGTCGCTGTCACCACCACCGTCGAGGCCTGCCGCGTCTTGCGGAAGGAATGGGCCTGCGGGCTGGTGAATGCCGTGCTCCGCGCATACGACCGTGGCCGCGAAGGGCATGAGCAGGCAGTGGCATTGTCCGCCGCCGCCCGCTTCAGCCATCCCGACTGGCTGATTGAACGCATGCAGGCGGCGTGGCCGGCGCAGTGGATGGAGGTGCTTGACGCGAACAATACCCGACCGCCGCTCTGCCTGCGCGTGAATCTGTTGCAAGGTTCGCGCGAGGAGTACCAAGATCAACTTTCCCAATGCCACATCCATTCCCATACAGGTCCTCATGCGGCCACGGCGCTTTATCTCGAACAACCGATGGATGTCGCGGCGCTGCCTGGATTCAGCGAAGGCCGCTGCTCGGCGCAGGATGAGGCCGCGCAGCTGGCCGTCCCGCTGCTGGATTTGCAGCCCGGCCAGCGGGTCCTGGATGCCTGTGCCGCGCCGGGTGGCAAAACCACGCATCTGCTGGAGAGCGAACCGCGATTGCGCCGGCTGGTCGCCCTGGACCGCGACACACGGCGCCTGGGGCGGTTGCGCGAAAACTTGCAACGTCTGAGACTGTCGTGCGAAATACAGGCGGCCGATGCGGGCAAACCGCAGGAATGGTGGGATGGACAGTATTTTGATCGTATCCTGCTCGATGCGCCCTGCTCGGCCACCGGCGTCATCCGCCGCCACCCCGACATCAAACTGTTGCGCCGGCCCACGGACATCACCTCGCTGGTCGGGACACAACGGCAATTCCTGCACGCCCTGTGGCCGTTGCTGGCACGCGGAGGTAAGCTGTTGTATGCAACCTGTTCAATCCTGCCCGATGAAAACCAGATGCAGATCCGGGAATTTCTGGCCCAGCGGCACGATGCGCGGGTTGAGGAATGGCCGCTGGCGTCGTGGGGGATTGCCACCGATCCCGGCCGGCAAATCCTGCCCGGAGGCGATCAAATGGACGGCTTTTACTATGCCCTGCTGGTTAAAACCTGATGTGATCCGGCGAAAGGCCGTCAAGATGGCAGTCATGCTGTGTCTGCCGCTGGCCTGGCAAATTGCCCTGCCCGCTACCGCGCGCGCCGAACCGGGTATAGTTGTCGAAGCGGCCAGTGCCCGCGTTGAGCATGACATCTATCTGGTCGATGCCCGGTTGCGTTACGAATTGAGCGAAGAGGCGCGTCAGGCGCTCGAAAGCGGCATTCCACTCACTTTCACGGTGGAAGTGGAATTCCGCGAGCGACGATCCTATCTGTGGGACCCCGTGGTCGCCGACAGCCGGCACTTTCTGCGTCTGGAGTATCACGTCCTGAGCCGCAGCTATCTGGTCAGCGATCTCACCATCAAAACCCGCCAGAGCTTTCCGCAATTGCAGGAGGCCCTGGATGCGCTTGGAACCATCCACAACATGGCGGTGGTGGAGCGCAATTTGCTGGACCCCAACGCGTCCTACCAGGCCCGCCTCAGCGCGCGGCTGGAGATCGAATCGCTGCCGGCTCCGTTGCGGCCGGCGGCATATTTCCAGAGCGCCTGGCGGATCAAATCCCCTGTCCACCAGTGGGCATTGACGCCATGAACGCCCGCCTGCGCCTATTGCTGGCGATCGCCCTGCTGAGTTCCCTGCTGCTCGGCTCGCTCATGATGATGAGCGACGCCCTGCAGAACTCCGAGCGTTTCGGCAGCATCTACTCGGTCTTGCTGGTGGCGAACACCGTGGGGCTTCTGTTTTTTGCCGCCATCATCGGCATCAACATCCGCCGCCTGTGGCGTGAACTGTCCGTGGCCGCTCCCGGCGCGCGGCTGAAGCGGCGCATGACGCTGATGTTCGCCGGCATCGCCGTACCACCGTTGTTGATCGTTTACGGTTTTTCGGTCGACGTGGTCAAACGCGGCATAGACAACTGGTTTGACGTCAACATCGAGGAAGCTTTGAGCAATGCGCTTGATCTGAGCCGCGCGTCGCTGGATTTGCGCATGCGTGATCTCCTGAAACAAACCCAGCAGCTGGCCGATAACATCAGTCAACCTTCGCGCAACAATGTGCGTCTCAATTTCGAAGAGCTGGAGCTGCCGGATAACACCATGGTCGTCAACGAACCCCCGTCCATGCCCCCCGTGGATCTGGATGATCTGCGGCACACCAGCGGCGCCGATGAATTGACACTGCTGACTTCCAAGGGTGCGGTCGTGGCCAGCACCGAACTTTCGCCCACCCTGCCCTCGGAAACAGTGTTGCTGCAACTACGACAAAAGGAAAACTATATCGGGCTCGATCCGGTGCATGATGATCGCCTCAGCATACGCGTGGTGGTCAATGTACCCGGCATAGGGATCGGCAATGATGGGCGCGTCCTGCAGGCACTGTACCCCGTCGCCGAACGCATGACCGCGATGGCCGGCAAGGTGGAACAGGCATTCGTGAAATACAAGGAACTGGCCTATCTGCGCCAGCAACTGAAGATCGGATTCATTCTGACGCTGACGCTGGTGCTGCTGTTCAGTCTGCTGGGCGCGGTATGGCTGGCGTTCTACTCCGCGGAAAACCTGGCGGCGCCGATCCGTGATCTGGTGCAGGGCACGCGCGCCGTGGCCACCGGCGATTACAGCACCATCCTGCCGGTGGATCGTCGCGATGACATGGGCGCCTTGGTGGAGTCGTTCAACGAGATGACGCGACGCCTGGCCGCAGCACGCGATGAGGCGCGGGAGTCGCGTGCCGAGGTTGAGGCCCAGCGGCTTTATCTCGAAGCCGTGGTGGGCCGACTGTCCACGGGTGTGCTGACCATCGATGCCGGACATCATGTGCGCACCGCCAATGCCGCCGCCGCGCACATTCTGGGCGCGCCGGGAACGCAACTCGGCGGCGGTTCTATTGATGACTTCGCACGCCTGATGCCGCACACCCAGCCGTTCGTGGACAGCCTGCTGCGCCATCTGCGCGCCGGTGATCGCGAATGGCAGGAGCAGATCACGTTGTTTGGCCTGTCCGGCCGCCAGCTTTTGATATGCCGTGGTGCACTGCTGACGGCGGCGCACGAGCACGGCGGTCATGTCATCGTGTTCGACGATGTCACCGCCCTGGTGCAGGGCCAGCGCGACGCGGCCTGGAGCGAAGTGGCACGGCGGCTGGCGCACGAGATCAAAAACCCGCTGACGCCCATACAATTGGCCGCCGAGCGGCTGCGACAGAAATACCTGCACACCCTGCCCGCCACGGAGATCGAAACGCTGGAACGGCTGACCACCACCATCATTCAGCAGGTGGAGACAATGAAAGGCATGGTGAACACCTTCTCGGATTATGCCCGCAATCCGACCGCCGGACACGAGTTGGTCAACCTCAACCAGCTGGTCGATGAGGTCATGGATTTATACCGCAGCGACGACCCGCGCATGACACTCACCGCTGAACTGGCGGATGATCTGCCGGTGATCCACGCGGATCCGAAACGCCTGCGACAGGTCATGAACAATCTCATCAGCAACGCCATCGAGGCCCAGTCCGAACTGCCGCAATGCCGGATCAAGGTCGGCACCCGCCTGTTGCGCGAGGCGGACGCGACCGCCGTTGAATTGCGGGTCACTGACCGCGGCCCCGGCATTCCGCCGGAAATGCTGGCCCAGGTATTCGAACCCTACGTCAGCAGCAAACCCAAGGGCACCGGATTGGGCCTGCCGATCGTCAAGAAAATCATTGAAGAACACAGCGGCAAGGTGTGGATGGAGAACAATGCCGACGGCGGCGCGGCGGCCGTTATCCGTCTGCCTGTATCCACCTCCGCCACGGCTGCAGCCACCGACTTTCCGACGGCCAGCAATGCACGGAGCAATGTCGCATGAACCGCCCGCATATTCTGGTGGTGGATGATGAGCCGGATATCCGCAACCTGCTCAAGGAGTTCCTCGCCGATGAAGGCTATGAGGTCAGTCTCGCCGCCAATGTCGCCGAAGCCAGGATCGCGCGGCGTGATCAGGCACTCGACCTGATCCTGCTCGATATCTGGATGCCGGATGGCGATGGCATCTCGCTGCTCAAAGAGTGGGCCGGCGCGGGCGGCCTCGATCCGCCGGTTATCATGATCTCCGGCCACGGCTCCGTGGAAACGGCCGTCGAAGCGACACGGCTTGGCGCCTACGACTTTATCGAAAAACCGCTGTCCTACGCCAAACTCAAGGTCACGATGCAACGGGCGCTGGAAACGGCGTCGCTGCGGCGCGAAAACATCGCCCTGCGCCGGCAAACCGTCGTCAGCGAACCGCTGGGCGACAGCCGCGCGATCGCGCAACTCAAAACCAGCCTGCAACGGCTGGCGCAACACAAGACCACCGTTTTCATGACCGGCGAGTCAGGCAGCGGCAAGGAGGTATTCGCGCGTTACCTGCACGCGCACAGCCCGCGCGCGGAGGCGCCGTTCGTGGCCTTCAACATCGCCGCCGTGGCCGCGGAGGCGCTGGAGGAGGAGCTGTTCGGCGGCGAACACGACGGACAGATTTTTGCCGGCGCCTTCGAGCGCGCGAATGGCGGGACGTTGTTCCTGAAGGACGTGGCTGATCTCAAACCCCCATTGCAGGCGCGCCTTCTGGACGTGCTGGAAAAACAGTCGTTGCTGCGCGCCAACGGCCGCGAACCGGTGAAACTCGACGTGCGGCTTGTGGCCGCCAGTCGCCGCGATCTCAAGGAGGCGGTGGCGCAGGGCCGTTTCCGCGATGATCTCTATTATCATCTCAACGTGGTGCCCGCCGCCGTGCCGCCGCTGCGTGAGCACAGCGAAGATGTGCCGCCGCTGCTGTTACATTACCTGGAGGCGGCGGTGGCACAGGAGGGTCTTTCCCCCCGCCGATTCTCCGCCAGCGCCATGCAGCGGCTGCGAAATTACGAATGGCCCGGCAACGTGCGTGAACTGCGCAACCTCGTGCAGCGGCTGCTCATCCTGGGACACGGCGAGATCATCGAGACGCGCGAGGTCGATCGGGCGCTGGGCCTGCAAACCACGGCGACGCCCGAGGCCACGGCCACAAACTACGACATCCCCTACCGGCAGGCGCGCGAGGAATTCGAACGCGCCTACCTGGAATACCAGTTGCAACTGGAACAGGGCAACGTCAGCCGCGTGGCCGAAAAAATCGGCCTCGAACGTACCCACCTGCACCGCAAGTTGAAGACGCTGGGCATCGACCCCAAGGCCAGCAAGGCTTCTCATCAAGACGATCGCGTGACCTGATTGGGCCGCTTCCGGCTTTCAATCCACACCCCTGGACCTTATGCCCACACCAGCCGCCCTGTTCGCTGCGCTCATTTTCGGCATCATCGGCCTGGCGGCCTTCCGCTACGGCAAGAAGTCATCCCAGTGGATACCGATGGCGCTGGGCCTGGCCCTTATGGGCTACCCCTATTTCTTCTCAAACACCTGGCTGCTTTACGGCGTTGGCGCAACGCTGACCGCCGCTTTGTTTGTATTCAGGAATTGACCATCCGTGGGCATCAGCCGGTGCAGATGGCGGTTTCGTGGCCATGCAGTTGCAGGGTGCCGATAAGATCTTGCACGTTCTTTAATTTGTGGCGCTTGAGATAATCAATGATGCCGGCATTGATCTTGGGGCAGGCCAGCGGATCGTAAAACAGTGCAGTGCCCACGCCGATGCCAGCCGCGCCGGCAATCAGAAATTCGACCGCATCATGCGCAGTGACAATGCCGCCCTGCCCGATGATCGGGATCTTGTGCGGCTTGCTGACTTGGTACACCTGATGCACTTTCAACAAGGCGATGGGCTTGATGGCGGGTCCGGAAAGCCCACCCTGATTGTTGCCGATGACGGGTTTGCGCTTTTCGATGTCGATGGCCATGCCCATGAGCGTATTGATGACGGCGAAGGCGTCGGTGCCCGCCTCAATGCAGCGCGTCGCGTTGGCGGCGATATCGGTCTGATTGGGTGACAGTTTGGTGATGATGGGTTTCTTCGTCGCGCGGCGACAGGCCTCCACCACCCGCGCGGACATCGCCGGGTCATTACCAAACTGCACGCCGCCCTCTTTCACGTTCGGGCAGGAGATGTTGATCTCGACGGCGTCGATGGGCGAATCATCGAAAATGCGCGTGACTTCCTCGTATTCCTCCACGGTCGATCCGGAGACATTGGCGATGAAGCGCGTCTCGCTGAAGTCGAGCTGCGGCAGGATCTTTTCGACGACGTAGCGCGCGCCGGGATTCTGCAGGCCGATGCTGTTCAGCATGCCATCGGGCGTCTCGGCGATGCGATGGGGGGCATTGCCGAGCCGTGGCTTGAGCGTGGTGCCCTTGAGGCACACCGCGCCGGCGTCGCGATTGGAAAAACCGACGATGCGCGTATACTCCTCGCCGAAACCCACGCATCCGGAAAGCAGCACCAGCGGAGTGGAAAACCTGAGCCCGCAGAAATCGAGCGCGAGCATTTTCTGATCGTCAGCCGTCAACGCCATTATGTTTCACGTTGTCCTGTATCAACCGGAGATTCCCCCGAACACGGGCAATATTATACGCCTGTGCGCCAACACCGGGGCGCAGCTGCATCTAATCCATCCGCTCGGATTCCGCATGGATGACCGCGAACTCAAGCGCGCCGGCCTGGACTACCACGAATACGCGCGCTGTAGCGAGCATGAATCGCTGGAGGCTTTTCTTGCCGCAACTACGCCGCGGCGTTTGTTTGGGTTTTCCACGCACGCTGCCCGCCCGTTCACGGATGTGCGGTATGCCGCCGGGGATGCGCTCCTGTTCGGGCCGGAGACCCGCGGCCTGCCGCCGGAGTTGCGCGCACGACTGGGCACCGAATCGCTGCTGCGCATCCCGATGCGCGCCAGAGTGCGCAGTCTCAATCTATCCAATGCGGCGGCGATCGCAGTCTATGAAGCCTGGCGGCAGTGTGGCTACGCCGGCCAGAACGAACCGGCGGATTATTCAGATGTTGGACCGCGGGCGAGCAGCGTCTGAACCGCGGCTTGCGGCGTGGTCTCACCGCGCAGGATGCGCGCCACCTCCACCGCAATGGGTATCTCCACACCGTGTTTCTTCGCCAGTTTCTCGACCGCGTCGGCGGTGTGTACTCCCTCCACGGTCTGATTGATCTCCTTCAGTGCCGTGGCGAGATCCTTGCCTGCCGCCAGCGCCAGTCCGAGGCGCCTGTTGCGGGACTGATCCTGGGTGCAGGTCAGCACCAGATCGCCCAGACCCGCCAGGCCCATGAAGGTTTCGCGGTGCGCGCCCATCGCCTCGCCCAGGCGCATCATCTCGGCCAATCCCCGCGTGATGAGCGCGGCGCGGCTGTTGGCGCCAAACCCCAGGCCGTCGCTGATGCCGGCGGCGATGGCGAACACATTTTTGACCGCGCCGCCGATCTCAATCCCCGTGACATCCTCACTGCGGTAGGTGCGGAACCGGCCACCATGCAGCCGCGCCACCAGATCACCGGCGAAGCCGGCATCACGGCTGCCGACAACTATCGCCGTCGGTACATCGGCCGCAACCTCCCTGGCAAAGCTGGGTCCGGAGATGACGGCCTGCGGGCAATCGCGGCTGAACATCTGCTCAACGATCTGATGCGGCAGACACAGCGTGTCACGCTCGAAGCCTTTGCAGGCCCAGCTGATGCGGACATCGGCCGGCGCATGTATGGCGATTTGTTCCAGCACACCGCGCAAACCCGCCACCGGTACGGCGGCGATCACGTCGCGCGCCTGCGTCAACGCCTCTTCCAGTTCCTCCACTGGCGTCAGCGGTGGTGGAAAGGCAAAACCAGGAAGGTGACGTGCATTGCAGCGTTCGCGGCTGAGGCGCGCGATATGCGCCGCGTCATGCCCCCACAACAGCACCGGATGGCCATTGCGGGCAATGAGAATGGCCAGCGCCGTGCCCCAGGAACCGGCGCCCGCAACCAGTATCGGCCGGTGATTCACGCGTTCGCCGCCAGGCGGATCAAATCAGCCGTTCAATGCCCCATGGCCGCCGGGCCAGCCTCGCCTTCAGCCACGGCACCGCGCTTACGCATGACCTCCTGCGCATACAGGGCTTCAAAGTTGACCGGCGCCAGCAGCAGTTGCGGGAAACCAGCCTTGGTGGCGACGTCGGAGACGACTTCGCGCGCGAACGGAAACAGGATATTCGGGCAGACGGTGGCCAGTACCGGCGCCAGATGCTGCTCCGGAAAACCGGCGAGATTGAAAATACCGGCCTGTTTGACCTCGATTAGATAGGCCACCTTGTCTTCGAAACGCACCGTCACCGTCACGGTCAGCACCACTTCGTGGATGTCGCCACCAAGCGACGTCGTATTGTTGGTGAGTTGCAAGTCCACCGTCGGACGCCACTCCTCCATGAATATATGGGGGGTGTTGGGCGCCTCGTAGGACAAGTCCTTCACATAAACCTTCTGGATGCTCAGATGACCCGTACGCATCTTCCCATCGGACTTGTCGTCCGCTGCGGCATTCGCCGGCGTATTTTTTTCCTCTGCCATGATGTTCTCTTTCTTTTTTCTTTATGCCTGAAACCCTGCCCATCCCCGGCAAATCCCTTGACGCAGTCAAACCACCACTGGAAGATTTTCCTGCCGCCAGGAGTTGAGTCCACCCTTTAATACATGCACCCTGGAGAAGCCCGCCTGCTGCAATGTCTTGCAGGCCCGGGTGGAAACGCTGCCGGCGGCGCAATATAGCAGCACCGGCCGTTCACGGTAAGAGGCCAGCGCCGGAACCTGCGCGTCCAGCGTGGCCGCCGGCGCATGACGGGCATTGACGATATGGCCGCGCTCGAATTCCGGTTGTTCGCGCACGTCCAGTACCAGCGCGCCATCGCGATTGATGAGACGCACCGCCTGCGCCGGCGCCAGCAGCCCGCCACCGCGGTTGAATTCGCCGGCGAGATTATAGGCCAGCAACGCCAGAATGACGCCGAGAATAATGAACAATACCCAATGATGGAGAATGAATTCCTGTAGCTGCGACATGGTGGTTTTCGAATTCGCTGCGGATGGATGCCTGCGATTGGATTTCACTTCATGATACACTGTCCAACTGAAACGTGCCGTTCGGCACGAACCTGGGTTTCGCGTATAGAACCTATCTCAAAAATCCGCGCATGCGCGACGGTGCGCGATTTTCGCGCAGTCCAAGGCGCGAGGAGCGAGATTTGGTGGCTCCAAATGAGCAACGAGCAACGCCGGAATGCGCGAAAATCGCCCCGTCCAATCATATGATTTTGTTATTTTCATTGAAGAGTTGCGACCCCAAAGCGCGTCTGCTTCGTTACTCGACTCGCCCAGAGGCGCCGTGGCTGTGGGCGTCACTTCGCGCCTTGCATCCGCATCTTTGGGGCCGCAACGCATCATGCGGGGATTTTCGAGATAGGTTCTGAATTCATGCCGCGGCAGTGTCAACCGGTGCTCCTGATCGTCCTCGACGGCTGGGGTTACTCCGAGAACACGCAGTACAACGCCATCCATAGCGCCCAGAAGCCGGTGTGGGATCGCCTGTGGGCGACATCCCCGCACATGCTGATCAGCGCCTCCGGCCTCGATGTCGGGCTGCCGGAACATCAAATGGGCAATTCCGAGGTCGGCCACATGCACCTGGGCGCGGGGCGCACGATGGACCAGGAATTCACCCGCATCACCAGCGCCATCCGTGAGGGGGAATTCCAACACAACCCGGTGCTCACCCGCACCTTCGACGCCGCAGCGCAGGAGGAGCGCGCCGTGCACATCCTCGGTCTGCTGTCGCCCGGCGGCGTGCACAGCCATGAGGACCACATCCTGGCGTTGATGGAACTGGCCGCCGTGCGGGGCGTCAGGCGCATTTACATCCATGCCTTCAT
>Ga0335077_10003866_pt1 | contig 18202 bp, 24 predicted proteins | sample Lox_Sample_31_FD_207151 | JGI IMG/M metagenome (GOLD analysis project Ga0335077, IMG submission 207151) | Soil microbial communities from Loxahatchee National Wildlife Refuge, Florida, United States - Lox_Sample_3.1 | ecosystem: Environmental > Terrestrial > Soil > Wetlands | place: USA... | reverse complement strand
GTCGCTCACGGCCTCCTGGAACGCCCGCTGGAGCAGCCATTGCATAGTCTGGCGCACCTGGGCGAGCCATCCCGCGCTCCACCCTGCGAGCATGGCGGCGAACGCCAGAAATTGCAGCCCGCTCACCATCTCGCGGGCGGCCGGGAAATTGCCCTCGCGGCGCGCCTTCTCCAGACGTTTGGGGGTGGGTTTTTCTGTTCTTTGTCCCTTGTCCGCCATGAAGCCTCAGCTCCCCATCAGGTGTGCAATCACGCTCAACGCATTGCGGGCCGCGGCGCCGTACAGGCGCGGAACCAGTACTCCCAGGGCGGCCAGCGCCCCTAGCGCGGCCAGCATCTTGACCGGAAAGGCGAGCAGGACAAGCTGCAAATGAGCGTTCAATTTCCCCACCAGGGCCAGCGCCAGGTCTACGAGCGTGAGTAGCGCCACCACCGGCAGGGCCAGGCGGATGCCCGAGGAAAAAATGTCCGCCGTCAGCCGGGCCACCATGGCCGCCAAAGGTCCCGTGACCGCGAAGGTACCGGCCGGATGGCTCTCGAAACTGCGGGCAAACCCGCGCAGGATCTCGCGGTCCAGGCCAAAGGCAAAAAACAGAAGCCCGGCCACCAATTGCGCCAACACCAGCAGGATCGACGCATCCGCCTGCGTGGTGGGATCGATGGTGGAGGCATAACCGTATCCTGCCTGCAGGCCTGCGATCTGCATGGTCATCAGCAGGGCCTCGGCCAGGCATGCCACCGCCAGCCCCAGGGCGATTCCCAGGCCCAGTTCCGACAGCAGGGTCGCGGCCAGCCACCCCAAGGATGGTTCGCGGCCGAGTGTGGGCCAGTGCGGATAGAGCGCCAGCGTGAACCCCAGCGAGAGGACCACGCGCGGACCATTCGGAGCGCCCTTGCCGCCGGGCAGAGGAAGAAAGACGAAGAAGCCGGCCACGCGGCTCAGTACCAGGAGGAACGGGAGTAGGATCGAGGGCGACATTAGTGCGCGTACCGGCCTAGATCGCCCAGCAGTGCGATGGTGTAGGCTGTCAGCTTCTTGAGCATCCACGGCATGAGCAGCAGGGTGCTGACCAGAAAGACCGCCAGCCGGGGGATGGTGCTGAAGGCTGCATCCTGAATCGAGGTGACGATTTGGATCAGGCTGATCACGATTCCCGCCGTGAAGGCGATCAGTAATAAGGGAGCGCTCATCCAAAGCGCGGTCAGGAGCGCTTGCCGGAGAATCTGGACCACGGAGTCAGGGGTCATAGGTTCTTGCTCATACCGGTGTGTAGAAACTCTTGAGCAGAGACCCCACCACCAGGTTCCACCCGTCCACCAGGACGAACAGGAGAATCTTGAGCGGCGCCGACACCATGACCGGCGGCAGCTGCATCATGCCGATGGAGAGCGTCACCGAGGCCACGACGAGATCGATAATCAGAAATGGGAGAAACAGCACGGCTCCAATTTGAAAGCCGGTCCTGAGTTCGGAAAGAATATAGGCCGGGACCAGGACGGTGAGTTCCACGTCGGCCGCCGTGCGGGGTGCCGGCCGATGCGAGGCCTCGAGAAACAACCGGATGTCTTTCTCGCGCGCGAAGCGCAGTAGAAACGTTCGCAGCGGCTGGGCGCCTGTGTCCAGGGCTTGCTGGTACGTGATCTGTCCCTTGTCGAGCGGCTCCCACGCTTTGTGGTAAATGTCGGATCCCACCGGCTGCATGATCAGCAGGGTCAGAAACAGCGATAACCCGATCAGCACCTGATTGGACGGGGTGGATTGAGTGCCCAGCGCCTGACGCAGGAAGTGCAGCACCACGGTGAGCCGCAGAAACGGCGTCACCGACATGATCAGCGCGGGTAACAGTGTGAGGGCCGTGAGAAGCAGAATGATCTGCATCGACACGCCGGGCCCGCCGGCAGGACTGAAGTTGAGACCCAGGACTGAAGACCCGGCAGGCGCCGCCGCCTGCGCCCCGGCAGGCAGGAAGGCGGCCATAGCGAACTTCTCCAGCCAGAGCGGCTTCATGCATGTTCCGCCATGGCCCGCGGGGCCGCGTTGTCCGGCCGCTCGAGCAGAGCCAGTCCGGAGGGCGACTGCGCCACAAGAACGGCGCGGTCATCCAGGCGCACCAGGTGCAGCGCGTGATGCGGCGAAAGCGCCAGCCGTTCAATGGACTCGAGGCGCCGCGGCGCGCGGTGCGCACGGGGCCGGAAGCGCACCGCTCCTTTTTTTCGGAGCCACCACAAGGCCGCCGCCAGAACCGCCAGAACGCCGGTCACCGCCGGCATGGGATCCGTTATCTCCACAGGTTAATCCTCGCTGTTGAAATCCGTGATGCGGACGCCGATGTTGTTTTCGATGAGTACGATCTCGCCGTAGCCCATCAGCTTGCCGCCCACGTAAAGGTCGATGTTCTCCCCCGCCGACCGGGTCATGCCGATTACGCTGCCTTCTTCAAGTTCAAGAATCTCCCGTACCGAGAGCACCCGGCGGTCAAGCTCCACTTCGACCTCAATGGGTACATCGGCAAAACGCGTAATATCGTTTAGGGCCATCGCCTGATTTCCGGACTACGCTCTGAGCTAGCGGATCAGGTTTATCGTGTCCTGGCTCAGCTGATCGGCCGTGTTCACCACCTTGGCATTGGCCTCGTAGCCGCGCTGGTACACAATCATGCTGGTGAATTCGGTGGCGATATCCACGGTCGAGGATTCGAGCTCGCCACCCAGAATTTTGCCGCGGCCGCCGGTATCGGGTACACCGATAGCCGGGGTGGCCGTCAGCGAGCTGGCTTCGAAGTTGTTGTTCCCCACGGCGATCAGGGACTCGGGGTTGCGGATCCCGGCCATGGCGAGCTGTCCCACAACCGTTTGTTGGCCATTGGAGTACTGGGCCAGAATGTTCCCGCCGTCGGTAACTCCCACGCGTATCAGCTGCGCCGCCGGTTGCCCGTCTTGGGTATTGGCGGAAACTGCCGAGATCTGCGCAAACTGGGTCAGCCGAGGGGCATTGTTGGTGTCGTAGAGATCCCAATTCAGGTTCAGATCTGCGGCGCCATCGGTCAAACCGGCCGCCTGAATGGGGATCAGCCGTCCGGTAATGTCCGGCGCCGTGAGGTTGCCCGAAGAATCGAATGTGAGCGAGCCCGTGGTCAGAACCGTGGGAGTTCCAGGGGTGCCGCCGGTCAGGTCGTCTCCGGGAATGCTCACGGAATAATTCCAGGCGCCGCCAGCCGTCTTGTCGAACTCGAGGGTCAGGACGTGCGAGGTACCGAGCGAATCCACTACTTCCATGGGATAGGAAAACGTCCCATCGGCCGAGCCCACCGCGGCTGCGGCGTTCAGGTTCATGTCTATCGAAAAAAGCGCGGTGGCCCGAGGCGCCTGCAGGGTGCCTACCGGCACCGTAATGCCGCCGATCGGACCGTTGGTGTTTACTTGCCCGTTGACTTGGTCCCAGCCCTGCACGGCGTTTCCCGTCGCGCTCAGCAGGCGGCCTTGCGCGTCCACCTGGAAATTGCCCGCGCGCGAAAATAGTTGCGCACCCGTGGAATCCTGCAGAACGAAAAACCCGTCTCCCTGAATAGCGGCGTCTAGGACGCCCGAGGTGGCTTGCAGAGCTCCCTGGGTGAACTGACGCGTGGTCAAGGGCACGCCGGTGCCGAAACCTACCTGGGTCTCGCCCAGACCGGCGCCGAGCGATTGCGTCACCAGATCCTGGAAGGATACGGTGCTGGCTTTGAATGCCGTGGTGCTGAGATTGGCGAGGTTGTTACCGACCACATCGATGGCCGTGGTGTTGGCGTTTAGCGCGGAAAGCGCCGCTGAGAACGAGGTGAATGGCATATTAGGTCTCCTATCGTTTTTCGTGCTAAAGGGGTGTTACGGTGCCGGCGTGGCCGGTGCCGCGCCGCTCTGGGCGTTGGCGGCCAGTTCCTGCTGGATCGTGTCCAGGTCCTGTTTCATCCCGATGGATTGTTCGAGCTGGGTGAACTGCGCCAGCTGCGTGACAAACTGCATGGGGTCCTGAGGACTCGCGGGATCCTGGTTTTCCAACTGAGAAACCAGCAGCTTCAGGAAGGTCTGCTCGTTGGCTAGAGGATCAACGGTCTGCCCCGAGGCCGCCGAAGAAACGGCCGGGGTTGCGGGCTGACCGGTGATGGGGGAGAAAGCGGGATTCGTCAGAGGGTTGGTCACTGTCGCCATGAAGATACACTCCTGTTGGTCTTTGGGTTCAGATTGTGGTCTAGTTCTTCCAACCAGTCCGGCCGCGGCTGGCGCTGAGGATGTCGTTGCTCCTGGTCGGCCGGGCCCTGCTGGCCGCCGCGGCCGAAGGAGCCGCCAGACTCAGCCTGGGGCCGGGCAGAGGATGAGGCGGCGGGTGGACGCCAGATCTCGGTTTCATAACCGCGCTGGCCCAGCCGGTCCACTAGTTCCGGAAGACCCGCGCGCACCGACTCAGAGGTGGCCGGATCCGGCGAGTGCACCGATACCCGCACCTCACCTCCACGGTCCATGACCCGCACTTCCAGCGCGGGCTGCCCGTCGCTCGAAAGCCGGACCGAAATGTTCTGCGCCGGCCCGGCCGCGGCTGGCTCTCGAAGACCGCTACCGCTCAGGGCGTGCGTCGTGGCGTTCGCGCGATCCGTCGCCGGGCTTGGTTGTTCCGGAGCGGACGGATCGGTGCGTGCGGGCGTGGGCGGCCTTTCGAGCCCGGCCACGGGCGCGCCTGCCGCTGCGGCCGGCCCATGCGGGTTGGCCGCCTGCAGATTTTCCGCGTTGTCTAACCGCACGACCTTGGGTGGTGACGGCTGAGTGTCCGCATCCTCGCGCCGGGGCAAGGACGCGGGCACCTCAACGGATGTGCGCAAAGAGTGTGGATCTTCCGGTTTCGCCGGCGGAGGAGTTGCAGATGACGCTGGTTGGGTTGGATCGTGGGGTAAAGGCGGTAGAGCCGTGCGAGGAGAAGCTTCTGGGCCGTCCCCAGACAAAACGGGGAGCGTCGTCTCGGGCGGTACCGCCGCGTCCGAATGCGTTTGGGCTTGCGCTCGCAAGTCCTGGATGGGACTGTCGTCGTCCGCCCTCGCCGTCTCCGGCCGCTCGACCAATCTGGCTGCGAACGCCAATGGGTGTGAGCCGGAGGCGGTCAAATTCGTGACCGCCGCGCCCGCCGGTGCCTCAAGAGCGGGAGCATCGGCCTTCTGAAACTGGCTGGGTAATTTGCCGGAGTCGCTTGGCGGTGCGGCATCTCCCACACGTCCGCCATCCGTACTTGCATGCATGCCGGCGCCCAGAAAAGGCGACGCTGGCTGTTCGAATGCGGATGGGTGCAACGAAAGCGCCTCAGGCGGACGCGGCTCCGCAGTCGGCGCGGCCCCTTCGCGCGGCGATGTCTTCATCGCGTTTAGTCCGGATATCGGAACACGGGCTGCGACCGCGGGGCTGGTCGTCTTGGAGCCGGTGATCTGCTGGCTCGTGTTGTCGGCACGCGCTGATGCACCGGGTGCGACGACAGGCGCGGCCGTCGGAGCGGGCGCGACCGCAGGCGTGGGCATGGCGGAGAAAGCCCGCGCGACAACAGGAGTGCTTGCGTCCGTAGCAGATGCGATGACCGTAGCAGGTGCGATGACCGCAGCAGGTGCGACGGCGGCAGCAGGTGCGACGTCAGAAGTGGGCACTGCGACCGAAGGGCGCGGAGCGAAGGCCGCAGCCGCGAGGGGTGCCCCCACGAGTCGAGGATTGCCTTTCTTCGGGCTGTCTCCCGCGGATTGAGCCTGTGAGAAACCGCTCAGAACGGCCGAGAATGTGGCGGCCGGAAGATCGCTCTCGAGCTGCGGCGTGGGCATCACGACGGCTGCCGATCCGGCCGCGACATCTGAGGCGCTCGCATCTTTGTCCCTTCTCTGTTTCGCGCGCGGCTGCGGACGAAGTCCGGACGACGGCGCCGCCTCGCCCGGCCCTGATGCCGATGGATGCCATGCGGACTGCGGCGTGGCGCCCGACGGTTTGCCGGGTGCTAGCGGAACGTTGGTGGAGGGGGCTGGAGGCGCCGAGACGGTCACGCCGAGCGTACTGCAGATAGCAAGCCAAAGGGGTGAGATCCCTTTTTCATCTGGTTAGACGAGAGGGACGGGCGGCAATAAAATGCCGCTTGCGCCCATCCGACAGGATCTTGGCGCTTCGCTCTACGATTCTCATCGGCGCCGGTTCCTGAGTTTTTAGGAAGTTATGACCGCGCCGCCATTCGGCCCGGCAGTTGCTTTCACCCAGGCGGGAGTCACCATGGATCCACTCACCATTTCGGCGGCAAGCGGTTTGCGGTCGCGTATGGAATCGCTGGACATGCTGGCCAACAATATTGCCAACGCATCCACCAGCGGATACAAAGCGGATCGTGAATTCTACAGTCTGTACGCGGCGCCGGAAGCAGAAGGACCTATATCCGGCCCCGACACGCTGCCCGTCATCGAGCGGCCGTGGACCGATCTGTCACAAGGCGAAGTGCGGTCGACCGGCAACCCGCTGGATCTTGCGCTTCAGGGCAACGGTTTCTTTTCCGTCAATGGACCCGGCGGCCCGATGTATACGCGCGCCGGCAGCTTCCACCTCTCATCGGCGAGCCAGCTGGTCACGGTCGAAGGATATCCGGTGCGCGGCGAGGATGGAAATCCGATTACGCTGTCGTCGGCGACGGCGTTGGAAGTATGGCCCGATGGCACCGTGCACCAGGACGGCCAGACGGCCGGGCAGATCGCGGTGGTCGATTTCGCCAACCCGGCTTCGCTGGGAAAGATCGGGCATAGCTATTTCCGGCCGGCGGAGGGGAGCGCCCCGCCCGTTCCGGCCACCGGATACGAGGTGCAGCAGGGCAGCCTGGAAGGCTCCAACGCTTCGGGCGCCGAAGCTGCCGTGCGGCTGCTCAGCGTGATGCGCCAGTTCGAGATGTTGCAGAAGGCCGCGGCGCTGGACAGTGAAATGAATCGTAAGGCTGTAGACGAAGTGGCGCGCGTGTCGTCATGAGAACGCGGGCACCTGACATTTTTTCGGGAGGTATATGATCCGAGCCCTTTTCAGCGCCGCCAGCGGCATGACGGCGCAACAACTGAACGTAGATAACATTGCCAACAACCTGGCCAATTCCAACACCACCGGTTTCAAGGCGCGGCACGCGCAGTTTCAGGACCTGCTGTACCAGAACATGATTCAACCGGGTGCGTCGGCGGGACAGCAGACGGTGGTACCCTCGGGCCTGCAGGTGGGTTTGGGAACGCGCACGTCGGCGAATGAAGTGGTCTTCACGCAGGGCAATTTCCAGCAGACCGATAATCCGCTGGACGTAGTGATCCAGGGCTCGGGATTCTTCCAGATCCGCAGGCCCTCGGGTGATTTGGCCTATACGCGTGCGGGCTCGTTCCAACTGGATCGGGATGGCAACCTGGTCACCAGTGACGGCGACCCGTTGGATCCGCAGATCACCATTCCGGCCAATGCCCAGAACATCAGCATCGCCACCGATGGCACCGTCAGCTTCTCGCAGCCGGGTCAGACCGCCTCCCAGTTGGCCGGGCAGATCCAGCTGGCCAATTTTCCCAATCCGGCGGGCTTAAACAGCATCGGGCGCAACCTGTACCTGCCCACCGACGCTTCGGGCGACGCCACCGTGGGCAATCCCGGCGGACAAGAGGGCATGGGCACGCTGCAGCAGGGATACGTCGAGCAATCCAACGTCAGCGTGGTCGAGGAATTCATCAGCTTGATCGTGGCCCAGCGCGCTTACGAGGCCAACTCGAAAGTCGTGAAGGCCGCCGACGAGATGTATCAAATGGTCAACAACCTCCGGCAATGATGGCGATCCTGCTGGCAGCCGCCGCCTGCGTGGCGGTGGATGGAGAAAAAATTCTGGCGCGCGATCTTGCGCCTGCCGGAGAGGCGTTCGCATCGCTCCCTGCGGACACGGAGATGGGCTATGCCCCCTCGCCGGGTGTGCGCCGCGTCCTCCATGCCGACGAGCTGTCGCGGATGATCGCGCGTCGCGGAGGCATTCCCGGCACACTGAGTGATATCTGCCTCCAGCGCGCCACAGAAACGCTTACGGACGAATCGCTCCAGGCCGCACTGCGCAACGCTGTCGGCAGCTCGCAGGCCACCGTCGAACTTCTCGACTTTAGCCGGTATCCGGTCCCGCACGGTGAGATTCAATTCCCAGCCGGTGGCAGGTCTCGGCTGGCCGGCAGTGAGGTCTTGTGGCGCGGCTACATCCGGTATAGTTCCAGCCGGCGCTTCGCCATCTGGGCCCGCGTGCGCGTCTGGGTGCTCGAGCGGCGCGTGGTGGCCCGCGTGGCGCTGCCGGCTGGAAAATCCATCCGCCCCGAGCAGTTGGGCGTAGAGGAAGTGAAGGCGTCCGCTTTCGAGCCGCGCCCGGAGGAATCCGTGGATGCCGTGGTGGGCTGGTTGCCCCGGCGCCCCTTAGCTGCGGGGACGCCCATCCTCTCTGGCCTGCTCGAAGCCCCCCTTGAGATTCACCGCGGGGATGCGGTGACGGTGGAGGTGTCCAGTGGCCTCGCGCGGCTCCGCTTCGATGCCCTGGCAGGCGCTGGTGGACGGGTTGGCGACCTGATCCCGGTCCGCAATCCTGTCGCGGGCAAATCCTATCGCGCGCGCGTCGAAGGGGCGGGCAGAGTATCGATCGCGGTCGCGGGACAAGGAGGGATATAGAGTGTCCTGGAAGCTCATCATGATTCTGGCGGCGTGCGGGACGTGGGCGGAGGGCGCCGCAAAGAAGCCCAAGCCGGCCGAGCCGAGTGCACTCGACCGCTATGTCCAAGAGGCCACACGCGGCAGCGCGGGTCTGGCAGCGGAGGCTGCACCGGGCTCCATCTGGTCGCCGAATGCCGTGATGATCGACCTGACGCGGGAGTTGCGCGCCAGCCGCGTGGATGATGTGGTGACCATCCTGGTGAACGAGCAGGAGTCGGCGGTGGCCGCCGGCGCCACCAAGACTTCGCGGGCGTCCGCCGCTACCGGCTCGATCACCGCTTTGGGCGGCACGATGAAGGCCGGCGGTCCCTGGGCCAATCTGGCCAGCCTGAGCGGAAATTCCTCGCTCAACGGCGCGGGCACTACCAGCCGGAACGTCACCCTGACCACCACGCTGACAGCGCGCGTAACGCGCGTGCTGCCCAACGGCTACCTGGTCATCGAAGGGTCGAAGGACGTCCAGGTGAATTCCGAGCATCAGACGGTGACGGTGCGCGGCGTGGTCCGTCCGGCTGACCTCTCGAGGGCCAACGTGGTGCTCAGCGACCACCTGGCCCAGACCGAGATCCGGCTGAACGGCAAAGGCGTGGTCAATGACGCCGTCCGACGGCCGTTCTTCCTCTACCGCTTGCTGACGGGACTGTTGCCTTTCTGAAAACTATGCGAACCGCTGCCGTGGTTGCTGTTCTGTGGTTCCTTCCGCTCCTGCGCCCGGCTGAACCTATGGCGGCCGCAACCATTCGCCTCAAGGATGTGGTGATGCTCGAAGGCGTGCGGGAGAACCAGTTGATCGGGTATGGATTAGTGGCAGGCCTGGCTGGCCAGGGCGACCGGCAGCAAACCATCTTCCCCTTGCAGAGCCTGACCAACATGTTGGAACGCATGGGGGTATCGGTTTCTCCCACGGCGATTCAGGTGAAAAACACGGCGGCGGTCATGGTCACCGCCACGTTGCCGGCCTTTGCCCAGCCGGGCGCCCACATTGACGTAACCGCTTCTTCCATCGGCGATGCGCGGACTCTGCAGGGCGGGCTGTTGCTGTTGACTTCGCTCAAAGGAGTGGACGGCCAGACGTACGCGATCGCGCAGGGGCCGCTGGTGACCGGTGGGTTTGTGGCGGGAAAGGGCGGCAACAGCCAGACCGTGAACCACCCGACGGTGGGCCGCGTACCCAACGGGGCCATCGTAGAGCGGCCGGCCCCGTCGCGCGTGCCCGCCAACAGCCTGAGGTTGCAGCTGCGCCAGGCGGATTTCACGACTTCGGCGCGCATTGCCGGGGCGTTGAACGCCAGGTTCGGCACCGTTGCCGCGCCGGTGGCGCGGGCGGAGAGCTCAGGGGTTGTCAGCGTCACGCTGCCGGCGGAGTACGCGGCCCGGTCCACCGAGTTCGTTGCCGAGATGGAAACGCTGTCCATCCCCATCGACCGCGCGGCGCGCGTGGTCATCAATGAGCGCACCGGCACCATCGTGATGGGGAAAGATGTGCGGATCGGCCCCGTCGCCATCCTGCAGGGGAACCTGACGGTCGAGATTCAGACCAGCTTCGCCGTATCGCAACCAAATCCGCTGGGGGTGGGAACCACCGAGGTGGTGCCGCAAGTGGGCGTGTCCGCCAAAGCGGAGAAGGCGCGCAACGTGGTGCTCAAACAGGGCGCCACCGTGGAGGAGCTGGTGCGAGCCCTGAATGCGATCGGCTCGACGGCTCGCGATGTCATCGTGATTCTCCAGAACCTGCGAGCGGCCGGTGCGCTCGAAGCCGAGCTGGAGGTGATCTGATGGATGTCGTCTCCGGGGTGAGCCGCATGGCCCAGCAGTCCGGCACAATGCCGGCTCACCGCGACGACCCCAAGCGGGTTGCCGATGCGGCCCGGCAGTTTGAATCCCTCATGATTGGCCAGCTCCTGAAAACCATGCGCGAGTCGGGAGAGGGCGGGTGGCTGGGCACCGGAGACGATCAGGCGGGCGCGCAGGCCATGGAACTGGCGGAAGAACAGGTGGCGCAGGCACTCGCGCAGCAGGGTGGATTTGGCTTAGCGCGCCTGGTCGTTGCCGGATTAAAGAAGGAATCGGATCCGCCCAGTGACGCGCTCTCGCCCGGCGCCGCCGGCCCGAAGAAGGTTGTTCAGAAGCTCCAGCCTTGAGCCGCCGGCTCGGCCGCCGACGCATTCCAGTCACGCGTTATCGGCGCCGGCCGAGGAGCCGGCGAGCTGGGTCTGGGAGCCGGCACCCGATTCCACGCCTCCGCTAGAGTTTGCAGAAGTCCCAGCACTTCGGCCAGCGGGGCATCCGCCTGCTCGACATGGGCCGCGAGCAGCCTCCGCTGCATGTAATCGTAGAGTTCAACCAAGCGGCGGCTCACTTCCGAAGCGCCTTCGTGATTGAGGGACGCGATGAGCTCGCTCAGAATCTCGACGGCTTTGGAAATCGCTGCCGATCGGCCGCGAATATCGCGCGCGGCGAGGCGCTGCCGCGCCGTCTCGACCGCGTCGACGGCCCCCCGGTAGAGTAAGCGAACCAACGTCACAGGATCCGCCGAAAGAATTTCATTCTCCTGGTATGACTGCAGTGCGCGCGTCGCCATCACGTTCCCTCCACACCACATATCGTCGTTTGCCGGGGCGCTTTGAGGAGATTATCCATCTTCGCGCTGCCGCGCGTCCGCCAGGCTCAGCACATCCTCGGGAGTAACTTCCCGGACCAGTTCCCGGGTTTTGCGCCGGACCAAGCGGATCAATCCCCGGCCGGTCTTGCGGTCCAGCGCAAAGGTGAGCTCACTGTCTTCACCAAACAGTTCGGCAGCGTTGATGGCGTGCACCGCCTGGATCAATTCGCGGTTCTGCGCCTGCTGCTCGGCGGAGGGGGAGACCGGTGCTGGCGCCGAGGTCGGCGAGGCGGTGTGCAACGGTGCGATGTCCATCCTGATTCTCGACCCCGTCCGGCAGAATCGCGGTCCCGCGGGAAGGGAGGAGCCCTCAATTCTTCTTATCGGCCGCGCCTGGCGGGTTTTGCGCGGCCGCAGGCCCGGTCGGAGCCGCCGGCGCAGGATCGGGCTGCTTGGGTGCATTCGGCGCTCCGGTATAGGCGGCCAAGGCCCTGTCCCAATCCCCCTGATTGGCATCCAGGAGCTGCTTCAGCAGGCGTGCGCCGCCCTGCAGGTTCTGCCGGGGATCGAACCCGTCCGCTACACCCAAGCCGTCTAATGTTTCCGGCATCAGTTGCATCAGCCCTTGCGCTCCGCTCGACGAAACCGCGCACGGGCGGCCGCCGGATTTTTCCCGTACCAGCTGGCCCAACCGGCCGGAATCGATCCCGTTCGCCCTTGCCGCCTCTTCCACCAGCGGCTCGAGTTCCTGCGCAGTAAGCGCCGGGCACTCGGCCGGATGCGCGGTTGGCCGCCACAGAGGCGCAGGCGGGGGCAGGATAAAGAATGCGCCTTCCGGCCCGCTCGCCGAGACCTGCTTACGAATGGAGGCGCGCTGCCGGTCGATGGACGCCTCCATCCCCGCAGACCTGATGTCGGCCGGGTTGCCTGCGAACATGACGACCAGAAGGGTCCAGAGCATGGGTGCCTCTCGAATACATCGGCGCTTTTCAGGCCCTCATGGAGAATAGCGCTCAAAGATTCCCCCGCGGTGCCGAAACGGGTTAATGGGAGGCACTGCGTGAACGCCATACAAATGCGCCGTTGTTCCATGATCGGGCTTCGGCCGGACGAAATCGAGTGGGTGCGCCTGCTGGTGACGTTGTTACGGCGCCCCGACCCTCTGTCCTCCGAGCTGGCCCGGCAGGCGCTCGAGTACGTGCAAGCCCTGACTTGCGCAGATCCCGTGGAGCAGGCGCTGAACGGCTAGACCGCAGGGACCTGAAGGCAAAGTGCCAGGTCTTACGTGTTTGCGGCTGAATGGACCCCCTCCAAAGCGGCGGGATTCTGGCGGGCGCCAAATCTTTGTCGCTCCGCTGTCCGCCATTCCGTGTCGAATCAATCGCGCGTAGTGGCACTCGGCGTGCCTCAAAAGGGCTGACATGTTGGATCGCATTACCCAGCACATCGAGTGCTACATGGACCTGCTCAGCGCGCGCCAGAAGCTGGTCGCCGCCAACATTGCCAACGCCGATACCCCCGGATATAAGACGCGCGATCTCGACTTCCAGTCGGAGTTTCAACGCGCCGCCCTTCCGGGCACGGACGCAGCGCCGCCCTCGGCGGTCGAGGTGCCGGGACTCAAGGTCAAGAATGATGGCAACAACGTGAGCGTCGACCGCGAAGCGCGGCTTCTGGCCGAAAACGCTTTGCGCTTTCACATGGCCTCCGAGCTGATGCGCTCGGAGCTCCGCATGTTGCACTCCGCCGTGACGGAAGGAAAGAACGGATGAGCCTCTTCTCCGCGCTCTCGGTCAGCGCCTCGGGCATGAGCGCCCAAAGGACGCGCGCCGAACTGCTGGCGGAAAACCTCGCCAATGCCGAGACCACCCGCACTCCGGAAGGCGGCCCGTACCGCCGCAAGGACGCCGTGTTCGCGACCGAATACACCGTCTCGCCTTTCGCGTCGGTGTTTGAAGCCCAGATGAGCGCCACCGCGGGGGCAGGACCGGAAGGGGTGGGCGTGGCCGACATCGTGGTGGATAACCGGGAACCGGAGCGGCGCTACTTACCCGGGCATCCCGACGCCGATGCCCAGGGCTACGTGGCGTTCCCGCGCGTGAATCCCGCCGAAGACATGGTGGACCTGATGGGTTCGGCGCAGAATTACGAAGCCAATATCGCCGCGATCTCCGCCGTCAAAGACATGATTCAGCGGTCCATCGATCTGTTCCGGTAAACCATGCCCCCACCCATTTCACCCATCTCCATGATCCCGGTGGTTCAGCCCTTGGCGGCGCCGGCCGGCAAAGGGCCGGGCGGGTTCGGAGCGGTTTTCGAAAGCGCCGTCAATAGTGTGGAAAACACCCGCCAGCAGAGCACTGAGGCCGTGGAGAAATTTCTGAAGGGCGAAGGCGGCGAACTGCACACCACGGTGCTGGCGACCCAGAAGGCCGAACTGACCTTTCAACTTTTTCTACAGGCGCGCAACAAGGTGGTGGACGCCTACCAGGAGATTATGCGCATGCAGATGTAGTACCCGGCCGGGGGCGCACCAGCGATGAATCAACTCAGTAATCTCGTAAACAGTCTTTCGATCCGGCAGCGCGTGACGATTGTCGTCGTAGCCCTGGCGGTGGCGGCCGCCATGGTGGGCTTTTCCCGCTGGCGCCGGGAAAGTGATTTTCGTCCGCTCTACCAGTCGCTGGCGGCCGAAGACGCCGGAGCGGTGGTCCAAAAGCTCAAGGAGTCAGGCGTCGAATACCGCCTGGCGGACAACGGCGGCACGGTATTAGTGCCTTCCGCGCGCACCGCCGAATCCCGGCTGGCGCTGGCCGCGGCCGGACTTCCCAAAAGCGGCCGCATCGGATTCGAACTGTTCGACAAGACCAATCTTGGCGCCACCGAATTCGCCGAGCACATCAATTTTCATCGTGCGCTCGAAGGCGAGCTGGAGCGTTCGGTCATGTGCCTGGGCGAAGTCGAACTGGCGCGCATTCACGTGACTTTCTCCAAAGAGTCTGTGTACACCGAAGAGCGCCAGCCGGCCAAGGCCAGCGTGCTGGTGCGGCTCAAGCCGGGTGCGCGGATTTCGCCGGCCAATGTGATGGCTATCAGTTATCTGGTTGCGAGCGCGGTGGAGGGGCTGGCGCCCGAGGCCATCTCCGTCCTGGACATGCAAGGCAACCTGCTGAGCCGGCCGCGGCGGACCTCCAACGGCTCCTCCGACGAGCCTTCCGACGCGGTACTGGATTTCCGCCACGGCATCGAACGCGACCTCCTCAACAAGATCAACGCCACGCTCGAGCCACTGGTGGGCGCCGACAAATTCCGGGCCGGCGTATCGGTGGACTGCGATTTTTCGAGCGTGGAACAGAACGAAGAGATTCTCGATCCCAGCCGCTCCGTGATGGTCAGCTCTCAAAAGAGCGAAGACATCTCGGGCGGAACCGGCGCGTCGGGCATTCCCGGCACGGCTTCCAACCTCCCGCGTCCCACCTCCCGGCCGGGCACGATGCTGGCGGGGGTTTCGCGCCGCACCGAAAACATCGCCTATCAGACCACCCGCACGGTGCGGCATACGCGCCTGCCCCAGGGCGCCATCCGCCGGCTGTCGCTCGCGGTGCTGGTCGACCAGGCGGTGCGCTGGGAAGGCGCGGGGGCCAAGCGCAAGCGTGTCCTGGTCCCGCCCACGCCCGAGACACTGAAAGCCATCCACGACCTGGTGGCGGGGGTCACCGGCTTCACGCCGGACCGCGGCGACCAGCTGATCGTGGAGGCGATGCCGTTCGAGTCTACGCTCTACCCCGAAACCGACACCGGACTGGCGGCTCCGCCCGCGCCATTGTCTTCCGCCGCGCGGCCATTACCGCCGTGGATGGAAGCGTTGCGCAATCCCAGAATCGCCGGGGCGGTAGCGGGCGGGGCCCTGGTCCTGATTGTCTTGGCGGTCTTCTTGATGCGCCGCCTCCGCGCGCGCCCTGCCACGGCTTCCACGCCAGCGGCGTTGGAAGGCGCCGAACCCGTAGCCACCCTCGAGGAACGCATGCAGGCGCAGCTGGAAGAGCGCGCCCGGCTCGAGCAGAAGCTCGAACACGAAGCCCTGAGTTCCATCAAGCTGCCCAAGGTCACCACCAAGAAGGCCGACGTGCTGGTCAAGCAGATCAAGGAAAACAGCAAGAAGGACTCCACCGCGGGCGCGCACGTGCTGCGTGAGTGGATCGGGGAACAGATGCAGAAGAAGAACGCGTACTAACCGGACCCATGATTGCCAATGTCGAAAAAGCCTCCGAACTGATCCTTCCCGGCGTGCGCAAGGCCGCCATCCTGCTGGTGGTCCTGGGGGACCAGGCCAGCGCCGAGTTTGTCCGGCAGCTCTCGGAAGACGAGGTGCAGCAGGTCAGTAAGGAGGTCGCGCGCATCAACGCGATCACGCCCGAACAGGCTGAGGCCGTGTTGGAAGAGTTTTACCAAACCACCGTCGGCCGCGACTTCGCGGTCAAAGGCGGCATCGATTACGCGCGCAACATGCTGGTCAATGCTTTCGGCGGTGAAGCCGCGAAGAAGATCATCGACCGCCTCACCAAAGCCCTGGGGAACGAGGCCGTCAGCCTGGATGCTCTGCAGAAAGCCGATCCGCAGCAACTGGCTAAGTTCGTGCACAGCGAGCATCCGCAGACCATCGGCCTGGTCCTTTCGCATCTGGAAATGAGCCAGGCCGCGGCGTTGCTTTTGTCGCTGCCCGCCCACCTGAGAGCGGATGTCGCCATGCGCATGGCCAATCTCGATCAGATCTCACCGGAAATCATTCACAAAATCGCCGCCGTGATCGGCCAGAAGCTCAAGGCGCTCGGGGAATTCAGCCGCGAGTCCTACGGAGGCGTGCGCGCGGTGGCCGAGCTGCTCAACCGCCTGGACTCCACCACCAGCAAAGAGATCCTGGAACACGTCGAACAGCAGGACACGGCCCTGGGCGAGACCATCCGGCATCTCATGTTCGTATTCGAAGACATGCTCATGATCGACCCCAACGGCATGAAGGAGGTGCTGGCCAAGATTGACCGCAAGGTGATGACCGTGGCCCTCAAGGGGACCAGCGAGCAACTCAGAAGTCACTTCTTGCAGGCCATGTCGCAACGCGGCGCAGAGATGCTGCGCGAAGACATGGATGCGCTGGGTCCCACCAAAATCAAAGACGTCGAAGCCTCCCAGCAGCAGATCATCGCGGTGGTGCGGCAATTGGAGGTGGAAGGCGTCCTGAGCCTCAAGGGAGCGGTTGGCGAACAGTATGTCGTCTAGAGTGGTGGTGCGCCAAAACGCCGATGGAGCTCGGCCCATTGCCTGGCCCATGGCAGGCGAATGCCGCCAGCCGGATCGCACGCCGGCGCGGGCGCAGCCGGTTGCGGAGGCTCCCGCAGCCGCCACGCCGAGCGCCGACTGTCTGCGGGACGAGCGGCAAGCTGGCTTCCGCGAAGGGGAAGCCGCCGGCCGGAAAGCGGCTCAGAGCGAAATGCGGCCGCACATCGAACGCCTGGCTCGAACCATCGACGAGCTGGCGGCCATGCGCCCGCGCCTCCGCGAACAAGCGGAGGCAGATCTGGTGAAGCTGGCGGTGGCCATCGCCCGGCGGGTGGTCCGCCGCGAACTGACGATCGACCCCCAAGCCATCACGGGCCTGGTGAAAGCTGCCCTCGATCAACTCTCTGCCGGAGAGCGCATTCGGGTGCGCGTGCATCCCGCCGATGAAGCCGGGGTGCGCGGTTTTCTCGTTTCGGCCGGGCGCGCGGCGTCGGTTGAGGTTGCCGGTGACGAGGCTCTCGAGCGCGGCAGCGCCATTTTGGAGACCGAGCGGGGCAACCTGGATGCCTCTGCCGAAACACAACTGGCGGAGATCGAGCGGGGCTTGACCGACCGTTTTCGGGGGAACGATTGACGCCCCTCGATCTCGGTCCTTATTTCACCCGCCTGGCGGCTCTCGATCCCTTGCGCTCGTCGGGAGTGGTAGTGGGCCTCACGGGGCTGCTGGTCGAATCGCACGGACCGGCAGCCGCCATCGGCGACTTCTGCGAGATTCAGGTCGCGGGCGGCAAACGTGTGCGCGCGCAGGTCATCGGGTTTCGCGAGGGAAAGCTATTGTCAATTCCTCTCGAGGAGACGGGAGGATTGCGCCTGGGCGATGCGGTGGTGGCGCGTCGCGAGGACGCCCGCATGGAGGTGGGGCAAGGACTGCTTGGCCGCGTGCTGGATGGCTTCGGCCGCCCCATGGACGGGGGGCCTCCCATCCGCGCCGAGGCCTGCTACGATCTTTACCAAACGCCGCCCAATGCGCTCGAGCGCGAGCATATTACCGAGCCCTTGACTACCGGCATTCGCGCCATCGACAGCCTATTGCCGTGCGGCGCCGGACAAAGGGTCGGAATCTTCGGCGGCAGCGGCGTGGGCAAGAGCACGCTGCTGGCCTCGATGGCCTGCAATCACACCGCCGACGTCACCGTCATCGCCATGATCGGCGAGCGCAACCGCGAGGTCCGCGCTTTCCTGGAACAGGAGTTGGGGGAGGCCGGCCGGCGCCGGGCCGTAGTGGTGACGGCCACTTCGGACCAGCCGGCCCCGCTGCGCGTGCGGGCCTGCTTCGTGGCCCTGGCGGTGGCCGAGTATTTTCGCGATGCCGGCGCCAAGGTGCTGCTGGTGCTCGATTCCGTCACGCGGTTGGCCATGGCGCAGCGCGAGATCGGTCTCGCGGGCGGTGAGCCGCCTAGCCAAAAAGGCTATACGCCGTCGGTTTTTCATCTCCTGCCTAAAATCTTTGAGCGCGCCGGGAACTTCAAGCGCGGTTCCATCACCGGGTTCTTCACCGTGCTGGTTGAAGGGGACGATTTCAACG